>Ga0066388_100003086_pt1 | contig 10609 bp, 7 predicted proteins | sample PanSoiMetaGPlot6_FD_64539 | JGI IMG/M metagenome (GOLD analysis project Ga0066388, IMG submission 64539) | Tropical forest soil microbial communities from Panama analyzed to predict greenhouse gas emissions - Panama Soil - Plot 6 (Hybrid Assembly) | ecosystem: Environmental > Terrestrial > Soil... | reverse complement strand
TTTAAGAGTGCCATGTTCCCGTTATCAATGATCGAACAAATGTATTCTGGATGGGTGGGCCAAATCGTTCATTGAGTAGTTCTGGATCCTTGAGGTAAAGATAGATGACAGTTAGAAGACTCAACCCAAAAAAGATCAGGGAAAACAGCCAGCCTTCAAGCCAATGCCAGTCTCCGGCAAGTAGAAGGAGGAGCACCGGGAAAAGCAGGAGATAGAAAAATGAGATAACTAGCTGCTTCAGCGAGGTTGACTGCTTGGTTCCCACGAGGGATTCATTGTACTGCAGGATGAGTGAGGGGTGGGACTGCTGGGTTGTCGCTTAGGGTGGCTATGAGATCTCAAATGTCAGGATCTCAGATCTCACCACAAGCTAATGTCCTTATCTGCAATCAGCGCAATCGGTGCCTGGGAGAGCTGTCGGTGGAGAAGAGCTGTCGGTGGAGGAGAGCTGTCGGTGCAGGAGAGCTATTCTCAACCTCACTTTTACGCTAGAATGGGCGCCGAAACAGACGTTGTCCCTACTCGGCGCAGTCACAGCATGGACTGCGTTTTTAGCATAGTTTGCCACCAACGTTGAACAACCCCAGCGGCACGACTCAGACAACCCAGACCCGCGCCCTGATGACCACTTCTGAACCCACGTGCGGTAAACTCGTATTGATACTTTATGGTTGACTCTAACGATCCGACTGACAAATTGGCCGACCAACCCGCTACCAGGCGTCGCGAGGCGCTGCCTGAACGCTTACTCAGACGCGTCCTCGAAGGCGTTGGTGAGGTAGTTGATCGCCGTTTTGGTCGTACGGTGGAACCAAAGAGCGGGCTAACCACCTCCAAACTAATTGAGCGCATGAAGGCGTTGATTGATGAGCGTGCTCGCGATGAAGGTCGGAAAGGACGCATCGCGCCGCATCATCTCACCCTCAAGGTGGAATGGGGCACGCACTCTGAGGCACCGCCGGAAATTCTCAACGACCTAAAGAACGAGATACTTGCCGCTGCCATCGACCACATCAACGACCACCGGTATCGCACGCTCGCCCCCGTTGAGGTAGAAGCCGAAGTTGACATCTTTACCACCGGAATTTCTGTCGACCCAACGTTTGGCGAATTCGAGGAAGATCTCCGACACGAAGACGAGCTCAAACGAGCGGAAAAGGCAGGAATCGTGATTCCCACTGCCGCGCCACCAATGCCCGACGTACAAGTGATGGCGCGCATTAGCCAGCCAAATGGTTCGCGCGAGATTCCTTTGATCTTTAAACCTGGGGGCAAACGGCTGAACGTCGGACGCGCCGCTGATAACGAGCTGAATCTAAATGATGCCAGCGTCTCCAAGATCCACGCAGCGTTACTGATGACCACTGAAGGAACTCTACTTGTTGCAGACACGGGGTCGACGAATGGAACCTATATTAACGGCCGGCGCATCTCATATGGTGAGTCACGCCAATTGGAGGAGGGCGACGTCGTCGGTTTCGGAGACGTTGAGGTGCGTTTGCGGAGGACTGAATAGAGCATCCACCGATTACGCATATTACGCAGAGAGTGGTTAAAGAAGAAAAGGAACTGTAAGTAGACGACACGGAAAACCATTGCAAAGGACGCCAGAAGTACCAGCAACATTCCCTGTCTGAAATCTCTGCGTAAACTGGGTAATCTGTGGGTCACATAATGGAATGAGCTTCGCGATAACAGTCTGCTTCTTATTATTTCAGACACCTACGCCTGCCCCGACTCCGGCGCCGCCGCCGATACCAGAGCGGATGCCGGCGCTCTTCACCCTGATCTATGTTGGCGGTCTCGCACTAATCTTATTGCTCTTATTACTCAGCCTGGTTCGTAGCCGGCGACGATCCCCGGGTACCGCCGCTATTCCCAAAGACCTCCCCAAGGCAGTCAAGAAACGGCTCGGTTCTACCTCGACTAATCGCGGTCTGCGAACACTGCGCTGGCTATTTCTTCTACTCGCAATCGGAGTGTTCTCATTTCATATTTATTGGGCCAACTTCGCCGCCGAAACAAACGAAAAGTTTCAGGAACTGAGTTACAAGGATCTGCGAGTGCGGCGCCTATCGGAATCAACCTTGCGCGGCTGGATACTCGACCGTAGCGGACGGCTCGATCAACCACTGGCCTTTTATAAACGCGACTCCAGCGGCGATATTCGCCGCGAGTACCCGTTAGACAAAGCTCTGGCCCATATCTTCGGCTCTGATCGCGGCGACCCAGGGCTCGAACGAGCACTATTCGGCGTATGGAGTCGCGCCTTGCCGGAAGCGCTCGACATCGTCAGGGGCAAGACTCTCCAAATCAGAGGCAATCAAGACGTACGCCTGACCATTGACCGGTCGTTGCAATTAGCGGCGGTGGACCAGTTGAAGGGGAAACACGGCGCTGTTGTCGTCCTTAATCCGCAAACTGGTGAGGTCCTGGCACTCTATAGTGAACCATCCTACAGCCTGAAAGAAGTCGAAGATGAGGCGACCTGGATCCGCCTGGAAGCTAATGAGCGCGACAGGCCGCTGGTGAGTCGTGCTCTGGGGGCCTACTACATTCCTGGTTCCACTTTTAAGACGGTGACGATGACAGCGGCCTTCATTGCCGGTGAGCAGGACACGGAGTTCACTTGCAGTAGCGGCGGTTTCTACGCGGGACCAGGTGCCAATCCAATCTTTGACGACGGCGGCGCCGGCGAGGTCCACGGGCGCATTGGGATTGACCAGGCCTACGAAGTTTCTTGTAACCAGTACTTCGCCCAGATGGGAGTCAAACTTGGAGCAGAACGTCTCAAGCGCGCCGCGCAACTGCTAGGTATTGGCACGTACGACACTCCGGCGGAAGCCTTACGCGGCAGAAAAATGCCAGAGATCTGGAATGCCAGTACGGACGCGATCAAGAAGGCGTTGGCCCCTCGTGAGGCGACGATCGTCACAGGCAAACAGCTCACAAAATACGATCTGGCGTTGATGGGATACGGCCAGGGTTATGCCGGACAGATGACGCCGTTTCAAATGTCGCTGGCAGCGGCGACCATCGGCAATATGGATGGCAAACTGATGAAGCCGAAGATTGAGTATAACGTCCCGCCGCAGCCCTTCAATCAAGTTGTTTCAGCCCAAACCGCAGCTCAGCTGCGCTCCATCATGGGGCTCGTTACGGGTGGCCCGAGCGGTACTGCTCGCGGTGTGTTTGCACCGGTTAAAGCGGCAGGCATCAACACCGGCGGCAAGACCGGCACGGCGCAGAAAGTAATACCCCTTTTCGATCCGAAGACCGGTGAAATGATCACGCGGCACAGAGTTGAAAAGGACAATCGCGGGAACATCATCCGTGAGTACGATGAGGTTGTCTTGGACCAGGACCATCCACGCATCGACGCGTGGTTCCTATGTATCGCCCCTCTGGAGAAGCCGCAATTAGCGATTGCCGTAATTGTCGAAGGGGGCGGTTATGGTTCGAAGTCGGCGGCCCCCATCGCGGCGGCGTTGGTTATGAAAGCTAAGGATCTTGGATATTTTAAAGGGATAGCAGCGGCACCAGTCGCGCCACCAGCAAGACCACCACGATGAAGAACCGCGCGTCATCACATCTGCTTATCATCCTGCTGCTGGTGGGACTGGAGATTACTGGCTACCTGGCAGTTCATCGCGCCGGTTTGTTGCGCGGTTATGAGACGTCGACGATTGGGGCAGTGCGCGACCTGTTGATGTACGTACCGCTCATCGCTCTGGTGCTTTGGTTGTCGCGCTCCATGCGGTTTGTCGGTAATTGGGTGCTCTTTACGACCGCCATTCTTCTCTTTTCGATCGGGATGTTGGTCCAATACCGGCTCTATAGCGATCCGGAATACAACGCCCACAACAAGTCCGAAGCCCGCGAAGCAAAGATGGACGCGTTGCGTATGCGTTACATCATGGAGAATTACGATCCCACCAAGAAGGAAATGATGGGATTGCCGCCGACCCCCGCGCAGCCAATCGATATCAGTCAACTACCACGGAAGCCGTCCACTTACACACTGTGGAACGCGATCACCTCTGGTTATACATGGATTCCAGTTTTTTCTTTCATCGCGTTTGCTTTGGCCTTCTCATTGTGCGCGCACGACGGTTTTCTCTTATGGTTGCAACGGAATAGTTTTATCATCGTGCTCTTGACGTTGGTCCCCTTGGCAGCCGCAGTAGTCACCTCGAGTGCCGGCAAAGCGCTGGGTAACATGACCCCTTGGGAGCCTTCGAAGATTCCCTTCCTCGTCGGCTTTGCGGGGATACTAACAGCGCGCTACAAGGATCTGTCAGAGACTTACTGGGGCATACCGCGGGCCCGCGACGTCATTCCCCTGGTGGTCATGGCGATCATGCCATTTATTCCCTTCTTTGCTCTGAAAGATTTCGGGCAGATGTTGATTTTCAGTGGCGCTTACACCACTCTCTACTTGGTCGCAGTGCGTCGCTGGCCTCAGCTGCTCCTTTTTGTAGGCTCGGTACTCCTGGTGATTAGCATCCTCGTTGTAGGTGCTTTGCCGCGCGACGTGCAGGAGAAAGTGCCACTGTTGCCTACACTCGCCAAACCCATTAGCGCCGCCTTGCCAGCTCGTATTCAACAACGCTTTCACCTGTGGCTTGATGGTTTCGATCCACCATCACCGGAAGTGTCCTGGTGGAAGAAGGATTTCGAAGAGGCGCTTAGCAGGGATCCGAAACTCAGGGAATTGGCTGAGCAAAGTCCGGCAATGCAGAAGATAGTCAACGTCGACATCTGGTTCGATAAGTTGGCCTTTCAACCCGCGCAGGCCGTCTTTGGCATAGCCTCTGGCGGGACCACCGGGCGCGGCCTTGGCCTTGGTTATCCCGAAGTCATTCCCATTGCCGACTCGGACTACGTGTACGCGGCCATTGCTGAGGAGACGGGTTGGGCTGGCGGCGCTGTGGTGATGGTGGCAGTCATTATTTTTGTTATCGCTGGTGTTCGCACTTCACTCGAGGCGCGTGATATGTTTACGAAGTTGTGCGCGGCTGGATTGACAGCGTTCGTAGGATTTCAAGCTCTAGTTAATGTGGGAGGCATCTTGCGAGCTCTACCAATGACCGGAATCACTCTTCCCTTCGTAAGTCACGGTGGCTTTAGTCTAATCACCAGTTTTGCCATGCTCGGAATGTTGATGGCTTTCTCCAGTCGCAATGCGCGCGACAGAGTAATCGCTGAACGACCAACCGCGGAAGCCCCATCCTCTCTCAAGCTGGAGGCAGTTCAATGAGCGACGATAAGAAAGGTCTGCCAATAGAATCCTCAGCTCTTTCCGACCGCGGTCTCAACGAACGACGGCCGCTCAACGAAGATTCCTATCTGGCTGATGGTGAAAGACGAATTTTTGCGGTTGCCGATGGCGTGGGTGGCGCGGAAGCAGGCGAGGTCGCGTCGCAGACCGCTATCGAAGTACTCGACGAAGCGTTTCGTCATCAAGATGAGGGAGCCGACATCGAAGACTTGATGGAGCTGGCGATCCAACGGGCCAACTCCTCGATTCACCAGATGGCCCAGGAACATCAGAAGTTTTCCATGATGGCCACCACGATCGTTGCCCTTCATCTCAACGGCAAAACCGCCACCATAGGCCACGTGGGCGATTCGCGCCTCTACCGTCTGACGCCCGATGGCCAGTTGATTCGCGAGACCGAGGATCACTCAATTGTTGAAGAGGAAGTCCGCGCCGGCCGAATGACGCCGGAGCAGGCCGCTAACCATCCCAGCAAGAATGTCATCAGCCGGGCCCTTGGCGCGGAGGAAGGCGTCGAGGTTGATATGAAGACGCTGGAGGTTGAGGAAGGTACAGAGTTCTTGCTTTGTACTGACGGCATTACGCGCCACATCTCTGATGGCGAACTGCGTCAGCTGTTGGTTCTTAACGACGACCTGGAAACCATTTGCGGCGAACTAAAGCAACGCTGCTACGAGCGAGGCGCCGAAGACAATTTGACCGTGGTAGTAGTGCGCGTCGGTGAGCGGATCTCTGTGGACCGGCGAATGGGTGACATGGAGCCGACCATCACGCCCGACATGAATATTGTCGTGCCGATGAATAAGGAGCCGCAACAGACTATCGTCAATCCGCCGGGCGCGTTCGTGCCGGCGTCGCGGATTGCTTTTCCGGGACCGGACGATGGAGCACAGCCGGCAGTCACGAATCGACAAACGTTGAATGTGGCGGATCCAAAAGCCTCGCGTAGTGGCGGCGGTGCCAGCAAAGTTTTGTTGTTTCTCTTAGCTTTGGCGTTACTGGCTGGTTCGTTTTACGCCGGTGCCAGGTATAAAGAGAAGGTTCCATTTTTGGCATCTGCCAAGCCCGTTGAGCACGTGGTGGCGCCGCCAGTCGTTGCCGTTGAAGAACCGTTTGTGAAATTTGAACGTAGCCGCCGTGAAGTCGACCAGGATCCGCACGCGTGGCTGGACGCGGAGAAGACGAAGAGTGGTACTGCGGATCCGCTTGCTTCAAACGACCCTGAGTTTCTTTACCTCTACGGTAGAGCAAATCTACTGTCGGGCAACGCGGATCTGGCAAGCAGGGCGTTTTCCCTGTCCATCGAGAAGGAGGATGCTAACCCTTCAACGGCTGGCGCAACGATTAAGAAAGAAGCCACCCTGGGTCTGGCGGCCATCAGCTTGAAGTCATTCAAGGAGCGCCAGAACGCGCTGAAACACTTTGATGAACTAACAAAACCAACGTCCAATCCAAACTCTCGTTGAAATCTTTTCGTAATCTGTTTGCGAAGCATCTAATGAAAGCGATTCTGGTGCACATCGCGGCTACCTAATGGCGGAACTCAAACTTCAACAGAGCAGACTTGACGGGCGGTATGACATTCTGGAATGCCTTGGTCGCGGCAGTTATGCCGAAATCTATGTGGCAGCTGACAATGCCGCCAGCGAAGGCTCCCCGCACACAGTTGTAATCAAAGCTCTAAACCTCTTCCTCCAAGACGCTCCGGACGCCGATCTCGAGCGGACGCTGGTCACAAATTTCCAAAACGAAGCGGTAGCGCTCGACCGGGTGCGCCATCCCAACGTCATCAACCGCCTCGGACACGGTACCGCCATCGATCTATCGGGAACCACGTTTCACTATCTCGTGCTGGAATACCTTCCCGGTGGCGACATGTCCGCATTGACGCGAAACTGTCCCTTGGCGATCGAGAAAGCGCTTTTCTATCTCGAGCAGGTCTGCTCCGGTTTGGCACATGCTCACAAGTGTGGGGTCATTCACCGTGATATAAAACCGCAGAATCTGCTGCTGACCAGCGACAAGGAGATAGTGAAGATCGCCGATTTTGGCGTAGCGAGATTGGACGCCAATGAGGGAATCATCACCCGAGTAGGCACCAACATTTACTCTGCTCCCGAACACAATCCGCTCGTACTTACTGGACAGTTGGATACCGCAGGCTTGACCGCGCCCAGAGATTATCTGACGCCAGCAGCGGACATCTACTCCCTGGCTAAGACGGCTTATACGTTATTGGCCGGAGAGTCTCCGCGCCGATTCGCGCAACATCACATCTCAGAATTGCCGATCTTCCTGCGCGAGCATCACTGGGCCAACCCGGTCCTGCGGGTGCTCGAAAAAGCAACTCAGCGACGACCCGAGGAACGCCAACAAACTGTGGAAGAATTCTGGGACGACTTAGCGGAAGCTAGTCTAGCGCCGACTCGACCACTGCGGGCCGTATCCGCTGAGACGCCTGAGTTGAACCGGAGGCCGAGCGAAGACTTGGCGATCGAGCCCGACGAATTTACGGAGGCCGCTCCCCCAAGACCTCAGTTCGAGACTGATCTTCAACCGGAAGCGCTTGCAGAGACTGAAGCAATCAAGCGCCCGCGCATCGTGGTGCCGATCGCCCTGGAAGAACGTCGCCGTGCGCCGCGCGCCGAAATTTCGACTCCGCCACCAAGCAGTGTGCCGCAGCAGAACGACCAGCGCTGGAGGCTCCAGCGACAAGAACTACTGATGCCTCCAAGCCGAGGCCGTCGCGCTCTTGTGGCCCTCGCGCTCATCCTGGCATTTTCGGGAATGTTGCTGGCTACCCACAGGTATGTAACGACTCATTGGAACCCGCTGGCGCAGATTCCGCAGTTGAGCGACACTTTCATTATTGGGCGGGAAGGTGTTACAACGACAGACGTAAATCTGCGACCACTGGCGAACACCACCAATGCCCCCATTGGTTTGGCCGAAGTGGGTTCAAAGGTGAAAGTGTTGAGTGCCGACAGCAACTGGTATGAAGTGCAAGTTCTTGCCCACGGCCGGCCTAAGATTGATCTTTACTCGTCAGACCGCGGGTGGATCAACAAGAGATTTGTGAAGTTTGATTGATCGGAGAGTTGTAGCTTGGGCCTGATTGAATCGATTCGAAAGTGGATAGACGGCGAGACTGGCGAGGATCTGCTTGAAGCAGCAGATGAACATGCGAAGCCGCGTCGAGTCTGGGAGGAGTTTCTGGTAAAGATCGCCCGTGAAGTTGAAGCCGCCATGCAACGCGAGATGTTCACGCCGCCTGGTGGTCCTACCTACATCCCGCGTGAGTACATAGTCTATCTGAGCGCGGAAGACGATAAAGATTGGCAAGGCGACAAGAGACGAGGTTTGGAGCAGGGACTGTTTCATGTGCTGTCTGAACGCGCGCGCGAGTTAAGCGGCTCGACCCAACTGGCCGTGAAGTCGTTTGCCGTCGAGCTGCGGGTCGATGGCACCTTGAACAAAGGCGAGTTTCGGGTGCAGCCGGTTTGGGATGAAACTGAGAGTGGCCATACGATGGTGCTGGCGCGTCCCGAGCCGGGCAGAACTGCTGCCACATTCAATCCTAACGACACTATTCGCGAAACACTTGAGGTCACCGAAGGCGAACAGACCGTGGTGCGAGTCAAGACGGCGCCACTCTATTCCGTCGAGATCTGGCGCGACGGTGTGCGTGAGGCCGTGGTACCCATTTTGAAGAACGAGATCACGATTGGTCGCGGCTCACGGAGTGTGACAGTCGACCTGCCGATCAAGGGCGATCCGGAAGTTAGCCGTACTCATGCGGTCCTGCGGCGGGACAGTGACGGACGCTACTGGCTCGTGGCTAAGGGCCGCAATGCCACCCTGGTGAATGGGCGTGAACTACCCCGCGAGGAGCCGACGCAAATAGCGCCCGACCAAAAGATTTCGATCTGCAACTTCGTCCTGCGTATCCAACCTTAAGCTAGTCCACAGATTACACAGATTATTCTTTTGATCGATCAGAGCACCAAGCTAACCGATCAAAAAAAAATCTGTGTAATCGGCGTCATCTATGGGTTAGGAGTTCGGAATTCCTACGGCGGCGACTGATTGAAGCTCTGACTGAAGTTCTGCAATGAGCTCGGCAAGCATCATAGGCACATGCTCGCCATCCAAGTAACCTTTGCCCAGCATCTTGATGATGCGGCGCTCTTTGGTTTCCCCTTTTACTTCCCGCAACATTGCCCTCAAGAACGCCGCCACCACCTTACCGTCAAACTGTGTCCCGGTGTTCTTACGTAAATCCTCAACCACCTCGGTAAAAGATCGGCGGCGGCGGTAAGGGCGATCGGTGGTCATCGCGTCGAAGGAATCTGCCAGCGAAACAATCTTGGCGCCAGGGGGGATCTGCTCGTCTGTTAGCCCATCCGGGTACCCGCGACCATCAAGACGTTCGTGATGATACTTGGCCATCAATGGAATATCGGCGTACGGGTGATTGATGGGCGCAAGGATTTCGTAGCCTGCTGAAGGATGGCGGCTCAACTCGCTCGATTGTTTGGCGTTGATATGGTATGGCGCGTTGATTATGTCGCGGTCTACCACCAGCTTGCCGACGTCGTGAAGGTAGCCGGCGATCTGTATTCCTTCAACTTCCTCCTCGCTCCAACCCAGTTCCCGAGCAATGATCTCGCTATAGCGGCCCACTCGATCCGAATGACCTTGCGTGTATTTGTCTTTGATATCGATCGCAGCTGCGAACGCCTTCACCGTGTCGCGATAAATTGCCCGCAACTCTTCGTATAGCCGGCGATTCTCTTGCGCGCGCTGGGCCACTTGTTCCAACAGACGGTGCGTGTGAACCCCAACGCCGATGTGTCGCACCATGGCGCGGATAGTGTCAAAATCCTGGCTGGAAAACTCGTCTCCACTTGCCTTACCACCGAGCCACGCAAAACCAGTAAGCTCGCCCCGAACGATCATCGGCAAGGCGAGTTCAATTCCCTTCTCGCTAAGCCTATCTCGATACCGACCAAAGAATCCGTCGTTTGCCTCTTTGATCACAAACAAGAAGGAGCGATTTTCGAGCACTTCCTTGCGTTCTACATCAGTGATTACAAATTCTGCAAAAAGCTTTTCCCCGAGCCCCCAAATGGCGACGCAGCTAAGCTCTCCATCAGCACCACATTCAGTCACTGCGCCGCGCCGGAGCGCGAGCGTACCAAGCAGCAGGTGCATTGAGGTTTGCACCATGTCGTTGAAATCACCTGCATTCGCAACTTCTTGTCCGAGATCTGCTAACGCACCAAAGGTATGAATAAGTTTTTGGGTGGACGGCTCCATGCGGTATTA
>Ga0066388_100003085_pt1 | contig 10610 bp, 6 predicted proteins | sample PanSoiMetaGPlot6_FD_64539 | JGI IMG/M metagenome (GOLD analysis project Ga0066388, IMG submission 64539) | Tropical forest soil microbial communities from Panama analyzed to predict greenhouse gas emissions - Panama Soil - Plot 6 (Hybrid Assembly) | ecosystem: Environmental > Terrestrial > Soil... | reverse complement strand
CTCGGGGTCTCGAATGCGCCCGGGGCTCCGTAGAGCCCCGGGGGTCGTTGAGCGGTGCGTCAGCGTTTCGGGCGCTGGCCGCTGATCTTCAAGCCGTCTCGTCCGATCAATGAGCTCACGGAACCCGGCGCATTGTTGTCGTACACTTCGACGTGTGCGTTGTTGACCAGCACGCCCACGTCGGTGCACCCCGACGGAAGCAGCGACGGCAGGGCCAGATCCCCTTTGCAATTGGCGGCGCCGCGCTTCGTTACGCAGGCCAGGGTGGACGTCGCATAGACGGCCCCGAGGACTTGGCTGTTTGCCAGCGGGCAGTCGCCATCCGGATCCCCCCCGTACGTGACGTCACCAATGACGCGCGCCTGAAGGGCGGGTTGGGCGGGGAACACGCGGCTCATTTTGATCCGTCCGACGTCGAGATCCCCGACCAGGCTCGGTGGCTTGATGAGCTGAATCGATACCCGGCCTTTGCCGAACGTGATCCCGAGGCTGTTGCAGGAAACGGGTCCCGGGCACTGCGCCTGCACGATCGAGCGCATCGTGACGCCGCTCCCCGTCACGATCGGAATCGTCGGCGTGAACGTCATAGTAGGCGGAGGGGTCGCGGTAGGGGTACCAGTTGGCGGCGGCGGTGGGGTGTCGGTCGGCGTACTCGCAACCACTGTATCCGTTGGGGTGCCCGGCGGAGGCACAACCGGCGTATCGGTCGGCGTATCGGTGGGCACCCCCCCTACCGGCGTATCGGTGGGCGTACCGACCACCGGCGTATCGGTCGGCGTATCGGTGGGCACTCCTCCCACCGGCGTGTCGGTCGGCGTACCGGGCACCGGCGTATCCGTCGGCGTATCGGTGGGCGTGTCGGTGGGCACTCCCCCCACCGGCGTATCGGTCGGCGTACCGGGCACCGGCGTATCGGTCGGCGTGTCGGCCACCGGCGTATCGGTCGGCGTATCGGCCACCGGCGTATCGGTCGGCGTACCGACCACCGGGGTGTCGGTCGCCGTATCGGTGGGCACCGGCACCACTGGCGTATCGGTCGGCGTGTCGGTCGCCACCACCACCGGAGTGTCCGTATCGGTTGGAGCGGGCGTGTCGGTGGCCGTCTCGGTCGCCGTATCGGCTGGGGTGGGCGTCTCAGTTACCGTATCGGTTGGAGCGGGCGTGTCGGTATCGGTCGGCACGGGCGTGTCGGTATCGGTCGGCGCAGGCGTGTCGGTATCGGTTGGGACGGCGGTGTCAGTATCGGTTGGGACGGGCGTGTCGGTGGCCGTCTCCGTCGCCGTGCTGACAGGTGTGTCGGTAGGGGTCTCGGTCGGCGTGTCGGTATCGACCTGCGCCCGCACCACCGGCGTCCACGTGTACAGCGCCAGCACGCAGGCCGCGAGAACGAACAGCCTTCTGGTCATCGCACCATTCCCCCAGACACGCGGGCTCATGGGCAACCACCCACTCCGCCGGAATTGCAGTCGGGCGTTTTGCCGCCGACCGCCAGCCCATCGCGGGCAATCCGGTGCGTCGGGTCTCCGGCAAATCCGTTTTCGAACACCTCTGCCGAGATGTTCTCCACGATGATGTCCACGTCGGTGCATTGGGGAGGCGTGACCGCAGTCACGAACAGCTCACCGCGGCACGGTGTGAGGAACCCGAATCCTGGGGGGAGGCAGACGAGTGAGGAGGTGGCCCAAGGGCTGACGACGACTTGAGTATTTGCTTGCGGGCAATCGCCGTTCGGATCCGGGCCGTAGGACAGCGTAGCCGTGAGGCGCACCTGGAGGCCCGGCTGCGGCGGAATCACTTCCTGTAACGATGTATGACCAATCGAGGTGGCGAACATGAGGTCCGACTGTTTGAGCTTGGGTATGCGGATGTCCCCGCGCGTGAAGCTGATCCCAGAGACGTTGCACGGCACTCCGCCGCACATTTCCGGCACCAGACGAGCGATATAGCCTGAAGTGCCGCGCGTTTGCGCAATTGCAGCCGGTGCGCACACGCCCAACGCGATGCCGCACGCAGCTGCCACGAACACTGCCCTCATCTGGACCCCTCCATTGCGGCGCAAATCACCCGCAACCGAAAGGACAGCGGCCTGCCCCACCGGAAGAACAGCTGTCTGCCCGATTTGCTACCCCATGAAGTCTATCGCACAGTGGAGAAGTCTCGATCAAGTTAATTCTGCAGGTGAATCGAGAACCAATCGGTCATTTTTTGCAGGGTTAGTGGATCGTCGCTGCGGCGCCTCTAAGCCGACATCAGCATCATCGTTCTCGCCGTATTGGAGGGCGCCGCTCCGCGGCGCCGTAGCCGCGCGAAGCGCGGCTCAAGCATGCGACACCACAGATGAACGGTTCGAGGGCCGCTCCGCGGCGTTACGGCCGCGCGGAGCGCGGGCCCCCAGGGTCCTGAACGCCGCCCCTCGACGCCATATCGTCCGAACGAAACCGCGTCAGCCGGTGCGCACGGCGTAGCGACGGCCGATCAGCAGCCCAGCCCCGATCATGCCGCCGACGAGCAACGCGGCGACCTGCGCCCAGAACGCCTTGCTGCGTTCGAGCTCGTCTCCGGCATGCACCAACCAGAGCACGCGGCCGAGATTCTCACCCGCCTCGTCGTAGGTCGACAGGTTGAGGTCCTCGGACAGCTCGGCCGCCTGACGCAGATACGTGTTCGGCGCTTCTTCCGGCTCCGGGTTCATGCGCAACGCGACCTGGCGCGGCCGGGCGACGTAGGGCGTCAAATCCGGCTCGCTGGTGAAGTAGTCTCGCATGTCGGTCGCGGCGCGATCGTATTGCGTCAGCGGCTCGACGCCGAGCAAGAGCTCCATCGTCTTCAGCATGGAGACGTTCGAGTGATGCACGTGCGAGATGTACCCGCGCTTGACGTACGGGCTGATGGCCAGGCCGATCGTGCGGTGCGCCGACACGTGATCCTGCCCGTCCTGCGCGTCGTCCTCACTGACGAAGATCGCCATCTGCGGCCAGAAGCGGCTGTGGCTGAGCCCGTCGACGATCTGGCCCAGCCCGTCGTCATTGTCCGCCACCGCGCTGTTCGGGCTCGGGGTGTTGGGCGCGGCGCCGAAGGTGTGATCGTTCGGCAACCAGATGAAGATGAAGCTCGGCAGCTCGCCGCTTTGCTCAAACTGGTGCAGCTCGCTGAGGAAGAGCTGCGCGCGCTCGGCGTCGGTGCGGTTGGCGAGAATGTTCGCGGGGTACTCGAGCATGATGTTCGGCCACACCTGCGTGCGCAGCACGTCGAGCTTTACGCCACTCGCCTCGAGCGCCGGGATGTCGGCGAGCATGATCAGGTTGACAATGCCGCCGAGGACGGCGCCGATGGTGCCCCCGAACGCATCGAGGATGACCGGGTAGAGGCTCTGCGTGCCGCCGCCGTTCATGCCCGCGACATAGCGGGTGAGGTAGTAGAACGTCTCGCCGTACACGCGGTACGAGACGCCTTGGCGATCCAGCGCCTCGAACAGGTAGCCGTTCTTCCCGAACCCTTCCTGTCCGAACTGCACCACCAGCGAGTTGAGAGTGCCGTTGTAGTTGCGCGGCCACAATTTCTCGGTGAAGTCGGTGGTGGTGGCCTGGTCGGTCCATTCGTGTCCGGGAATCGACACCTCGCCATCACAGTAGAAGTTGTCGCCCATCGCGAACTCGCTCGCCAAGGCGTGATGGTTGGGGGTGATCGCGTCGCCGAACAGCAGCAGGCTCGGATCGCCGTTGCCCGCCGGCACGTCGCCGAACACCTGGTCGTAAGTGCGATTCTCCTTGAGAATGAAGACGACGTGCTTGATCTGATCGGACGGGCCGCTGCCGAACTCGACCGGCAGCGGCAGTCCGCGCTCCACCTCGCCGGCGGCCGGCGTCGTGTCCACCCAGCGCACATCGACGGGGGCCAGACCGTTCATCTGTCGTACGGTCGAGGTGCTGGCTGCCAGGTCGACCGTGTCGACATCTTCGATGATCGACAGCGATCCCTTGACCAGCCGCCCGATGTAGTACGGGGTCGATCCGAAGTTCTGGTTGTTGATGTCGATCAACTCGCCGCCGTTCGGTCCCACCCCGGCGCCCTTGGCGTTGGCGACGTACAGGGTTCCATCGCTGCCGAGGGTGAGCGCACTCGGGAACCAGCCGACCGGAATGAACCCGGCGGGCGTGAACGTGCGCGCCGCTGGGTCGACGTCGATCACCTGCACGGCGTTGATGCCGGCATCGGCGACGTAGAGCCGCCGGCCGTCCGCCCGCACCGCGATGGCGTTGGGATAGAAGCCCTGCAGCTGGTCCTTGACGGGACCGCTCTCGAAGGTGTTCAGCTGCACCTCGGCGACCAACGCCATGGTGGCGGCGTCGAGCACCACGAGGAGATCGACGTTGGTCGCCGTCACGTAGAGCAGCGCGCCGTCCGGACTGAGCGCCATGGCGCTCGGATGGCTGCCGCCGAAGATCGTGCGGCTGTCGATCGACAGGCTCCGCGCGATCGGCGTATAGCCGATCAGCCGCGGCGCATTCGGATCCGTGAGGTCGACCTGTGCGATCGACGATCGCGTCTCGCCGTTGGGGTCGAGCGGCGGCAATGGCGGCACCAGTTCGCTCGGCGGCGTGCCGTTGTTGATCCCCCACGAGGACACGAACGCGCGCGTGCCGTCGGGCGACAGGAGCACCGTATACGGGAAGTTGCCGACCGAAGTGTCGGCCGCGTGCACATCGCCCGTGGTCAGATCGATCGAGTGGAACGCATTGTCCGTCAGCCCGACGACATAGAGATGAGATCCGTCCGGGCTGACCGCCATCCCGGTCGGAAAGCCGTTGAGGCTCGCAATCGGGGTCGGCTCCCGCATCAGTGCGCCGCCTTCGAACTTGAGCGCATTGATCTTGCTCGTGTCACCGTCGGCGACGAACACGCGGTCGCCGGTCGGGGCGACGGCGAGGCCGAAGAAATGCGGCACCTCGACGCGCGTGCTCTGCCGGGTGGCGAGGTCGACGACCTGCAGTCCCCGCTCGCCGTCTTCATCGCCCCAGCCGTCGTTGGTGAGCAGCAGCGATGCCCCGTCGTTGGCGAAGGCCAGGTTGAGCGGAAAGGTGTCGAGCGCTACCTGCACGCCCGTCGGTGCGACCGCGCGCCCGTTCGGCAACACGCCGGCGCCGCTGGATGCCGAGCCCGCTGTCGTGCGCGGCCCAGCCGGAGCGTCGAGCTCCGGAGCACGAAACACCGACACCGTCTCCGGACAGGTACCGAGCGCAACGCCCACGGCACCGATGATCTCGTCGATCGTCACCTGCCCATCGCCGTTGGTGTCCATCGGCCCGCACAGGCGAACCGCCGTCTCGCCGCTGGCGATCGACACGGCGCGGATGAGCTCGTTGATCGCCACCCGACCGTCGCCGTTGCAATCACCTCGACACAATGCGGCGGGGGCCGGCGCCGCCACGGCAACTACGGCGCACAGCAGGAGGAACGCCATCGGCACGCGTATGCGATCCATATCGGTGACATAAGGTGGCGGCGCTTTGGCCGTCAATAACATCCGCCGGACGGCGGCTGCTGTCATGAGAATTTAAAACTTGCGTGAGCAGCGCGCGCACCGCTGGCGGACCGGCGACCGGTTCGAATCGCGCGTGCCGCACAAGGCCTTTCGGCGCGTGGCGGCCACGCGCGCGAAGAGCATCCGCTGCCGTCGGGCGCCGTGTGGTGTTCGACCGACGCCTGTGGCAGTAGACCCCTGCGCCGGCGCGTCGCGGCCAGGAGTAAAGCAACGTCCAATGCGGTGGCCCATACGATGCGGACTCGCACTGGTCGGCGCGACGATCGCGCTGACCGCATCGGCGCGCGCTGAAGATCGTCCATCCGCACCGAGCGACGAGCCCGAGGTCATGGCCACCGTCGTGGTCACCGCGACGCGGACGAAGACCAGTGCCGCCGACGTGACGAATACGGTCTCGGTCATCTCCGGCGAGACGGTCGCCGAACGCGACCAGCCAATGGTTTCCGATGCGCTGCGTGGAAGCCCGGGGGTCGGCGTCACGCAGTTCGGTTCACTCGGCGCCAGCACGTTCGCCTCGATTCGCGGCGCGGCACCGGATCAGGTGTTGGTGCTGCTCGACGGCGTCGAGGTCAATACGCCGACGGTCGGGCAATTCGACTTCGCGAACCTCACCACCGACGGCCTCGACCGCATCGAGGTCCTGCGCGGCGGCGGTGGCACGCTCTACGGCAGCGAGGCGATCGGCGGCGTCATCAATGTCCTCACGCGGCGCGGCAGCGGTCCACCAACTGTGTCCGCGATCGCCGAGGGCGGCCGCGCGGCAACCCAACGCGAGCTCCTGCGCCTCACTGGCGCGGTCGGGCCGTTCAGCGTCAACGGCACGACATCCTACGTCGGGTCGGACGGCTTCCAACCCGTGAACGACGACTACCAGAACTTCTCCACCGTCTGGCGCGGCGACGCCGACCTGTTGCCGACCGGCACGCTGCGCGGCTTCGTGCGGTACACGGGCTCCCGCCGCGGGCTGCCGAACTTCAACGTCATCGAAGGCGTGCTCGACCCCGATGCCTACGACCGCTCCGATTTCGTCCTCACCAAGGGCGAGTGGGAGCATCATCTCACCGACGCGCTCGACTATCGCGCCTCGGTGGCCTGGTGGCGCAACTACGAGCGCTTTCGCGACGATCAGATCGAGGACGACGAAGTCGAGCCCGAGCCGGCGGCCATCGGCCGCTTCGACAATCAACTCATTCAGGCCGACGCGCAGACCGACTATCGGTGGCGCGAGCTCTCGCTCACGACGCTTGGCCTCGAGGTCATCGAGCGCTCCGCCGACGTCTTCCAATTGCAAACCGAGGAGGAGGACGAGGAAGAAGAGCAGGAGAGGCAGCAGTTCAATGCCAACCGCACCGAGGTCGGCGTGTTTCTCCAAGAGCAGCTCCACCTGCTGGACGATACCCTCATTGGAGTCGGCGGCGTCCGCTACGATCACATCGACCAGTTCGGCGACCAGGTCACCTGGTCCGGTTCGGGCTCCTATCTCATACGCCCGACCGATACCCGCCTGCGCCTGAGTTACGCCACCGGCTTTCGCGCGCCGACGTTCGAAGAGCTCTTCGAGCCTATCCTCGGCAATCCGAATCTGCGCCCGGAAACGAGCTGGGAAATCGACGCCGGGTTCACGCAGGAGTTCTTTCACGATCGCGCGCGTTTCGAGTCGATCTACTTCTATCGGAACGTGCACAATCTCGTCGAAGAGATCGCCGATCAGCTGCCCGGCCCGATCGCCGGCGTCCCCGAAGGCGCTGCCGCGTTCAACACCAATGCGGTGTTTCAGGGCGTCGAGCTCATTGCGCACGTGCGGCCATGGTCATGGTTGGATCTCGCCGCCAACTACACCTATCTCAACGTCGGGTCCGACACCGGGCCACTGCTCAACCGGCCGCGGAACCAGGGCACGTTCTCCGCCATCGCGAAGCGCAAGGGTCTACTGATGGGCGGCGACGTGGCCACGGCAGCCGTACAGGTCTATGCCGTCGGCGCCCGCAACAGCGCCGACCCGTTCTCGACACCCGAACCGTTCGAGCCCGAGCAGATCGGCGGCTACGGCCGCACCGATCTCGCCTTGACCTACCGCTTCGGCGGCACGCTGTCGCCGTTGACGGTTACCGCCGCCGTACGCAACCTCTTCAACCGCGACTATCAGGAGTCGATCGGCTTTCCGGCCCCGCCGGCGTGGTTCCTCATCGGATTGCGGTACGCCGTCTCGTGGCCGGAGGCCTAGCCGCCTTCCACGCGCCGCCAGCGCGCCGTGATCTGCAGCGAACAGTCGGAAAATCCCAGGCAGAAGCCGGAGAAGTTCACGTCACCGTTATAGGTGGCGGTGGTTGGGCTCTGCGAGAGATTCGCAGACGCGTTGACGTCGACGTCGTAGTCGCAGGTCGCGATCGAGTCGCTGATCTGTTCCTCGACGTGGACGGTACCGTCGGGGTCGGCGGTTCCGTCGATCACGTTGCCGTCGCTGTCCTCGATCTCGACGTGGTCGCCCGTTTGCCGAACGGTGAAGTCGGATCCGCGATTTTCCAGGGCGCGGCGTACCGCATCCTCGATGACGCCGGCGCATTCCGAGGAGGTGACGTCGTAGTTGTCGACGGTCCACATCGTCACCGACTCGCCCGAGGTTGGGGTTGCCGTCGGAGTGCCTTCGCCTGGCGTCTCCGTGGTGGTTGGGGTCGGGGTGTCTTCGCCCGGTGTCTGGGTGCCGCCGCAGCCGTTCAGCGTGTTGTTCACCGCCAGAATGAGCCGGTCCACCGTGACCATTCCGTGGCCGTCGTCGAGGTTCGAACAGTCGGAGATGGGAAGTGCGTCGAGCGCGATGTTGACGCCCAGAATCAGCTCGTTGATCTGTACCATCCCATCGCCGTTGCAGTCGCCCGCGCATGTCTGGGCGATCGCACGATCAGGCGCCGCGAAGCCGGCGGTCAACAACAGTATCGCCAAACGCCTGCGCCAGTTGCCGATGAGTATGTGAGCCGCGTTTGCCATTGATGCACACCTCTCCCGCCTCGCCTGTGCACCAAGTTCTGCGCCAGCCTGATGAACCCGCGAGATGTCCCGGCAAATACCGGCACCCAGCGTAAATTATACCGTCTGATGTAAGTTCAACTTGCACGGCGCGGCCAGCGGCTTCGTAGCGGCGACCTTCAGGTCGCCATGGCGAGCGCAGCTCGCCCGAAGCGCGCTCCGGCGCTGCTCCGCAGCGCCATGGCGACCTGAAGGTTGCCGCTACGACGTCCCATGGCGAGCGCGGGTTGGCTCGACGGGTTGGACCGCTGAGATGACAAGCGAGACACACGAAGGGACTGTTCGGCGCAGGTGTAGTTGTCTCAGCGACGCTCGCGAGCGATTCTCGACGAGGGGAGGATATTGATGCTGCGCTCGCGGTTTCTGCCGCTGTTCGCGATACTCGTTGGAGCATTGCCGGCCGCAAGAGCTGTCGGCGTGCTCGCCCCAGGCCTCAACGCGCGGACCCTGACGTTCGATTCACAGATGCGCGCCTACGACATCTACGTCCCGGCGTCCTACAGCGGTGGTGTAGCCGTTCCCTTGGTGGTCGACATGCACGGGTTCGGGTCGAACAAGGACCAGCAACGTCTGCTCTCCGGATTCCAGCAACGCTCGGATCTGGAGGGCTTCCTGGTCGCTTACCCGCAGGGTCTCTTCAACTCATGGAACGCGGGGACATGCTGCGGTCAGGCTGCGGCGCAGAACATCGACGACGTGGGCTTTCTGCGCGCGATGGTCGACGCGATCGCCGCCGAGGCGAACGTCGATCCCCGCCGGATATACGCTACGGGGCTGTCGAACGGCGGCGCGATGACGCAGCGGCTCGCCTGCGACGCGGCCGATGTGTTCGCGGCCGCCGCGCCGATGGCATTCCCGATTCCGTTCAATCCGCTCTCCACCTGTCAACCGTCGCGGCCGATCGCGGTGCTCATGTTCATGGGCCTCACCGATCAGCTCGTGCCGTATAGCAGCGCGGCACCCAGCTTCCAGTACTGGAGAACCTTCGACGGATGTGCGGGCGGGCCGCCCGATGAGTCCGTCGTCACCGGCGACAGCTTCTGCGACACGTATACGCACTGTGCCGATGGCGTCGAAGCCGGGCTGTGCAGCATCACCTCGGTCTCCCCGGCGCCCTTCGCCGGCCACATCCTGTACATCAACAATGATCTCATCCTGTCCGAGGTTGCGTGGGCCTTCCTGTCGCGCTTCCAATTGCCGCAGGTGGGACCGCCACCGACCGAACAGCCGGTCGCGGCCAAGAAGCTCCTCATCAAGAACAAGCTTCCCGACGACGAGTCCAGGAACATGGTCGTGATCATCGCCACTGACCCCGGCATGTCGACCCCGGCGCCGCTCAGCGGTAACGACCCGCGTTGCAACGGCGACGCGCTTGGAACGGTGAAGGCGACCCTCACGGTGACGAGCGTCGCCGCCGGGCAATCGCACACCACGGATCTGCCCTGTCAAAACTGGCAGATCCTCGGCAAGGAGGCGCAGCCGCGCGGGTACAAGTACAGCGACGCGGATCTGCTCACTTCCACCGCACGCACGATCGTCTGGAAGGACGGCGTGCAGCTGAAGGCGGTCCTCAAGGGCAAGGGGCCGTCGAACCTGAACTACGATCTGCAGCTGGGGGTGTCGCAGGGCACCGTGGCGGCGACGCTCGCGAACGGCACCGATCGCACCTGTGTCGTCTGCTCGGCGTCGAACGGCAAGGACGGCAGCGACGGCAAACAGTTCCTGGGCAAGAGCTGCGCGGCGCCGGCCACATGCCCGTGAATGCCGGCGGCATCTAGGCGTACACAATCGGCAACGATCGCGGGCGTACTCCGCCCGTAGGTACCCGGCGGCACCGCTGTCCGCGGTAGCACCGATAGCACTTGAGTCGTCTGTCCGGCGTGGCATCCAACTTGCCGCGACGACGCGCGCCCTCAGGCTGGTCACCGCAGCTTTGCCCGCCAATCCGCGGAGCACCATTCTCGCCGGGTTGGAGGGCGCCGCTTCGCGGCGCCGTAGCGCGCGAAGCGTGGCTCAAGCATACGACACCTCAGCTGAACCGTTT
>Ga0066388_100003084_pt1 | contig 10610 bp, 5 predicted proteins | sample PanSoiMetaGPlot6_FD_64539 | JGI IMG/M metagenome (GOLD analysis project Ga0066388, IMG submission 64539) | Tropical forest soil microbial communities from Panama analyzed to predict greenhouse gas emissions - Panama Soil - Plot 6 (Hybrid Assembly) | ecosystem: Environmental > Terrestrial > Soil... | reverse complement strand
TGTCGGACCTCGCCACGCCGCTGCACACCTTCTTGCCGCTCAACGGAAGTCTCGTGCACGCGATCGTGATGCTCCCGTTCGGCGACGACTTCCTCTCGCCACTCGTGAACATCGGGTGGGCCGCCCTCGCGCTCCTCGCCGCCTGGTCTCTCGGTCGCCGGTACGGCGTGACGGCGCTGATGATCCTCGCCACGCTCCTCCTGCTCGGCCTGCCCACACTCGCCGGGACCCAGCCGGGGCAAGCTGCGAACGACGTGGGTTCGACGGCGCTGTTCCTCGCCGCGGTCGCGCTCCTGTTCGAGGGCGAGATGTCACCCGCGCCGACGGCGCTGGCCGGGATCGCCGGTGGTCTCGCGCTCGGCATCAAGCTGACCGTCCTCGCGCCTCTCGCCGTCCTGACGATCGGTGTCGTCATCGTCGCCGTGCGGCGACGGCGTATCCGATCCGCCCTGCTCTGGGGCGGCGGGCTCGTGCTGTTCGGCGGTTACTGGCTGGTGCGCAACTGGGTCATCTTCGGGAACCCGGTCCCGTGGACGAAAGTGCACCTCGGTCCGCTGACGCTGTCGGCGCAGATCCCCACCCGCCCGCCGCTCGCGGATGTTCTCGGGACGTGGTCGACCTGGGATGCGTACATCCTTCCCGGCTTCTCGAAGTCGCTGGGGCGAGGGTGGCCGCTGGTCCTGGCGCTCGCGCTGAGCGGCGCGATCGTGGCGATCGTGGCGGGGCGAGGCGTGCTCGAGCGGTTCGCAGGCGCCGCCGTCATCGTCGGCATCGTGGCGGTCGCGTACATCCAGTACGGGAGCGACTTCGGCGGCGCCGCGTTCGTGTTCATGGTGCGCTATCTCGCGCCGTCACTCGTGCTCGGCTTCGCCCTCGTGTCGATCGTGGTCGCGCGCGGGTCGGTGGCGTTCCGCTGGATCGTGCTCGCGGTGATGGTCGGTCTCATCGTGCTCGACGCGACCGCACCTCACATCGAGGACATCTCGTCGTGGCCCCGCGGGGAACGACTCACCGCCGTGCTCGTGGGGCTCGGCGTCGTCGCGGTCGCGGGCATCGTCGCCGCACGCCCCCGCATCAGCATGAGCTCGGCCGTCGTGGCACTCGGGGTCGCCGTGCTCGTGGTCGGCGTGGTGGGGGCCGGCTTCTTCGTCCAGCGGCACTACTTCCGCAACCGGTACGTGAACGCCGGACTTCCTCACGACCGCATCAACGCGATGTTCCACGACGTGCACGACAAGAGTGTCGCTTTGTTCGGCACCGAGCACTTCTATCCGTTCTTCGGGGTCGACTTGTCGAACCGGGTCTCACGCGAGCAGGGACCGGCGCACGGCTCCCCGGTCGAACGCTGCCAGGGTTGGCGTCGGCTGCTCGACGCAGGTCACTACGACTACGTCGTCGTCGCCCACGACCTGTTCGCGCTGGCCCCGGACGACGACTGGATCGCGACGGATCCGGCCGCGACCGAGGTGCTGCACTCCGGCGACGCGACCGTGTACCGCGTCAACGGTACGTTCGATCCGAGTAGCTGCACGTGACGAACGGGCTCGGCGCCGGCAGGTACGTCGTCGGGTGCGTCTCGCTCGTCGTCGTCGCCTCCGTGCTGGCTTGGGGGGCGTGGCGACTCCGAGGGGCGCTGCTTCCGCACTGGACCGGCGCGCGCGCCCGATTGGCGGAGGTCGTCATCGCGCTCGCGGTCGTCATCGCTCTCGCCCAGATCCTCGGCACGTTCGGCGCGTTCCGTCCGTTCTTCATGCTCGCGGCGTACCTGGTCGGGGGGCTCGCCATGGGGCTCGCCGCGACGCGCGTTCCTTCGTTCGCGACCGGCGACGGCGACCCGCCCCGGCGCCCTCGCCGTGAGGAGGTCGTCGCCGCCCTGGCGGCCAGCGCACTCGTCGCCGCGCAGTGGGCGACGCACATCGCGTTCACCTACGGCCGGGGGATGACGCACCCCGACACCGTCTGGTACCACGCGCCCTACGCGGCGCGGTTCGTCGAGAGCGGCAGCCTCACCGGTCTGCCCGACCGGTCGGACGTGCTCCAGTCCTACTACCCGCTCAACTCGAGCCTCGTCCACGCACTCGTCGAGCTCCCGTTCCGCAGCGACCTGCTCGCGCCGATGGTCAACGTCGGATGGGCGGCGTTGGCGCTCCTCGCGGCGTGGTGCATCGGCCGCCGTCGGGGCGTGGGCCCGCTCTGCGTCCTCGGTGCGGTCCTCGTCCTCGGTGCGCCGATGATCGTCGGGACCCAACCGGGGCAGGCGTCGAACGACGTCGCCTGCTCTGCGCTCCTGCTCGCCGCGGTCGCGCTGCTGTTGGAGGAACGGCTCTCGCCCGTCCCGACGGCACTGGCGGGGATCGCGGCCGGCCTGGCCATCGGGACGAAGCTGACGGTCCTGGCGCCCGTCGGCGTGCTCACGGTCGGGATCATCGTGCTCGCGGTGCGCGGGCGGCGTGCGTTGCCGGCGGTCGTGTGGTCGGCGGGCGTCGTCGTGTTCGGCTCGTACTGGTACATACGGAACCTCGTCGAGGCGCACAACCCGCTGCCGTGGTTCAAGCTGGGCATCGGTCCGCTCGCGCTCCCGCGCAGCGTCGTCGACGAGGGCGACACGATCGCGCAGCACCTCGGTGACGGGCTCTCGTTCTGGCGCTTCCTCGTGTTCCCGGGGCTCACGCAGGCTCTCGGCCGGGCGTGGCCGCTCATCCTCGTGATCGGGCTCGTGAGCGTTATCTGGGCCCTCGCCGACCGTCGCGAAGGGCTCGAGCGGCTCGTCGCGCTGGCAGTCCTCGCCGGCGTCGTGGCCTACGTGTTCACGCCCGAGAGCGCGGGCCTCAACTTCAGCTTCAACGTCCGGTACCTGACGCCGGCCCTGCTGGTGAGCTTCGTCCTGCTGCCACGCCGGCTCGACCGTTTGAGCACGGTGTGGCGTCGCGTCACGTGGCTCGTCCTGCTCGGCCTCGTCGCGTTCGACGCCACGGCGCGCAACGTCGAACGCGTCCCGTCGTGGCCCGAGAGCGAGGTCCTGGTGGGCGTCCTCGTCGGCGTGGGCGTGCTCGTCGTCGTCGGCCTGCTGCTGTGGTGGCGGCCGCACGTCGGGTTGCCCACGGTCGGTGTCGCGCTCGCCGTCGTCCTCGGGTTGGTGGTGGTGGTCGGGTACCCCCTGCAGCGCCGCTACTTTGAGGACCGATATGTGGATGCCGGCCTTCCCGGCGATGCGATCGACCAGTACTTCCGCGGCATCCGCGACTCCGACGTGATCGTGTTCGGGACCCTGGAGACGTATCCGATGGACGGGCTGGATCTCTCGAACCGCATCACGGTGGGGCAGGGGCCCACGACGAACCCGAACGCCGACCCGTGCCGGCAGTGGTCCGAGATCGTCGCCGGCAAGTACCGGTATGTCGTGTTCGCGATGCTCCCGCGGGGTCAGAGCGTCCTGTACCCGGTCACACCGCCGCGGGAGTGGTTCACCGCGGATTCCGCCTCGAGGCAGGTCTTCCGGGACCGCGGCAGCGCCGTCTACCGGATCGATGGGCAGCTCCATCCGCCCGGCTGCTGAGACCGCGGCGCCGGGAAGGCGCGCTCCTGACTCGATGGCAGGGAACGCCACGGGCCGGTGGATGGCCGCGCTCGGCCTCATCGCGACAGTGGGTCTCGTCATCCGTCTCGTGTACACGTTCGTGCACGGCGACAACCTCGCCGAGCTCGGGATCGACGCCGGCTACTACCACAACGCTGCGAACCTGCTCGCGGACGGGAAGTGGTTCGTCTCGCCCGTCGGGCTGTTCAACTTCTACGGCGTCGGCCAGGCCGCCAGTCACCCGCCGGCGTACCAGGTCGTGCTCGGCATCGCCTCCGTGCTGGGCATGCGGAGCGTCCTCTTCCACCAGCTGTGGTCGTGCGTGCTGGGCACCGGAGCGGTAGTGCTCATCGGGTTGACCGGGCGCAAGGTCGCGGGCCCGCGTGTCGGGCTGATCGCGGCGGGAATCGCGGCGGTCACGCCGACCTTCTGGGTGAACGACGCGCTCCTGATGTCCGAGTCGCTCGTGCTGGTCATCGTCGCGCTCGTGTTGCTGCTCGCGTACCGGTATCACCAGCGGCCGGGCGTCGGCGGGGCCGTGGCGCTGGGCGTGGCAACCGCGGTCGCGGTGCTGACACGGGCAGAGCTGGTGCTCCTCGTTCCGCTCCTCGTGATCCCGCTCCTGATCGTGACGGACCGACGCGACTGGCGCCGGAGCCTCGGCCGGCTCGCCGTCTCGGCGTTGGCCGCGTTGGTCGTGGTCACTCCGTGGGTCGCGTACAACCTGCATCGCTTCGACAAGCCGGTGACGATCTCGACCGGCCTCGGTCAGACCTTGTTGGCCGCGAACTGCCCGCAGACGTACTTCGGCCCCGAGATCGGCTACTGGGCGGTCCAGTGCGTCCTCGACCCGAAGAAGCCGATCCACGCCGGCGGAGACGAATCGGTGCAGGAGGCGGCGTACCGCCGTCGAGGGATCGACTACGCGACCTCGCACGCGGGGCGCGTCCCGTTCGTCGTCTTCGCACGCGTGGGCCGGACGTTCGGCTTCTACGCCCCGATCGACCAGCTCCGGGTCGACGAGCGGGACAACCGGAGAGAGCTGCCGGTGTCGATCGCAGGCCTCGCCACCTTCTATCTCCTCGCGGGATTGTCGATCGCGGGCTTCGTGCTGCTCCGGCGCAGGCGCGTGCTCGTCTTCCCGCTCGTCGCCCCGATCGCAGCCGTCCTCGTCGCGGTCGCGTTGACCTACGGACAGACCCGCTTTCGCGTGCCGGCCGAGGTCTCGCTGGCGCTGTTCGCCGCCGTCGCCCTCGACGCCGTGATCGACCGCCTGATCAGGCCGCCGGAGCTACGTACACCGAGTACGAGTCACCGCGTTCGTGCAGATGCCACAGTGCGTCGACGGCCCGCGGGTCGGCGCCGCCCGCGACAAGCTGTTGACGACCGATCGCGCTGAGCACGGGCAGCGCGTTGACGGGGGCCGAGGCGCCGAGGCGCTGCCGCACCTGCCGTTCGAGTCGTTGTGCGCGAGACCGCTCGGCCGGGGCGAGCGGGTCGTACGTGGCGATCCGTCGAGCGTTCGGTGGCGGCGTCCAACCCCGCTCGATGTCACCGCCGGCCACAACCGTGACGACGCCGTCGACGTCCGATTCGCGCGCGGTGCGCCAGGAGCCGAACCCCTTCGCGAACGTCCTCTCGACCCGGACCTGCTTGCCGCGCTCGTCGAGGTCGAGGAACATCCCCACCGCGACCGCACCGAGGTTCTCGGTGTCGACCAGTCTGAGCAGGTAGCGGCGGTCGGGGTCGAGGTGCGCCGCAGTGCGGGGCCCGAGATGCTCGATCACGTCGGAGAACTGCGGCTGCGGCACGTGCGTCGTCGCGGCCGCCCATGCGGTCGTCGCCGTGAGCCCGAGCACCGCGACGAGCGAAGCAGCGACGAGGGCGCGGATCGCAGTTGCACGATCCAGGATCCGCCACAGCGACCACGCGAGGGAGAGCCATACGAGCGCGGCGAGGACCCACGACCAGCGCACGAGGTACGTACCGAGGAACCCGGTGATACGTGACACCGCGATCACGCCCAGTGCGACGCCGGCGACCGCCAGCACGGCGAGGCGTCCGGCGTCCTTCGCCCCGCGACGCCATGCCAGTGCGCCGAGCGCGGACGTGGCCACGAGGACGAGGACGGCCGGGATCGTGGAGGCGGTGGCGACGAGTCCCGACGATCCCGTGTCATCGCCGGTGATCCAGGGGCCCACGAACGCGAGCTCTCGGCCCATCACCCCCAACCCGACGTCCCAGCCGGCCAGCGCCTCCTTCGGATGCCGGAAGGAGTCGACGATGTCGCCGAGGTTCCCGGGCGACCCGGTCAGCTGCTGGACGACGGGCGCGAGCCACAGCAACGCGCCGACGACGATCGCGACGACGACCCACCGGCGCGCTGACATCCGTCCCGGTGTCGCGGTGGCCTCGGCGTCCTGCCGGTCACGACGCCCGGCACGGCGCGCGCCGTACGCGCCGATGGCACACGCGATTGTGCCCAGGCCGATGGCGACGGGCGCGTACCCGACGTGCGTCTGGACGACGAACGACCCGATGCCGACCAGCCACGGCAGCGCGGCCCAGTCCCGTTCGGCGACCGACCACGCGAGGAGGACGTACAGCAGGAACGGCAGCACCGGGACCCAGGGATTCCACGGCTCGACGAGCAGATCGGGCCCCAGGGCGTGTGTGAGCAGCGCGCCGACCACCGCGACGAGCGCGAGCAGCGCGACGCCGCCACGGCGGAACGCGACGTACAGGGAGCCGACGAGTGCTGCCGCGTTCACGATCCCCGCCCCGGCGAGGAGGCCGGTCTGGCCGAACACCCAGTTGAACGGCGCGAACAGCCAGAACATCAGCGGCCCGGGGTGGTCCCACCCGAAGCGTGACTGCGCGCCGACGAGCGGAGTGTGATGCCCGCCGACCTCGCGGATGCGCAGCACCTCGAGCGCCAGGTCGGACGCCGGGTGCCAGTGATTCCCGACCAGCGAGACGATCGCGACGAGCAACGGGACGGCGAGGAGGACGGCGGCGACGGGCAACGCGACCGCCGTGAGCGTCGGGGTACGGCGTCGCGTCACCCGATCTGCGGCCGGAGGTGCTGCCTCGACGACGGAGGTAGGCACGGAGTCCTTATACACCAGCGCGCGCGACGGAGCCCTCGCGGGGGCGGGCCGAGCGCGTTCGCCATCGTCGCCAGATCTCGTCGACCGCGATGGCGGCCAGCACGACGAGCGCCGTCTCGGCCGGCGCGCGGAACCGGTTCGACCCGTACGTCACCGCGACGGTCACGAGGACGATGGCAGGCAGTGCGAGCAGCGGGAACACCGGAACCGTCCGCCGGCGGCGGAGCACGACCGCGCCGGCGATCGCGCCGATGGCGACCGGATAGAACGTGATCAGCTCGAGCGTGGCGAGCCAGCGCTCTCGGCCCTCGAAGAAGACCTCGACGTCGATCAGGCGCCCGGGCGGGTAGAGCCCGAGCACCCGACCGACGCGTGCGGCTACGACGACCGGAACGCGCCCGAGGTGGTCGCGCACGAACGTCTGGGCGCGGTCACGAAGGACGATGCTCGCATCCGACTCGTCCTTGCTCGGATCGAGTCCCTTCACGCAGGTCGACGTGATCGAGCCGAGGGAAGGACCACGGTAGGTGTCGCGACAGTTCGCGCCGGCGATCGTCGCCTCGAACTGTGACGACAGGTAGACCGGGTGATTGAACCGGGAGAGGTTGTACCCGATCCAGGGCGCGACCAGCACGAGGGCGACGAGCGTTCCGGCTCCGAGTCGGACGAGTCGCTCGCGGACCGTGATGCCTCGCGCGAGAAGGTCGACCGGCGCCAGGAGTGCGGGTAGCAGGAGCACGAGCTCCGACCGGGACAGCATCGCGACGCCGCACGCTGCGCCGAGCGCGACGACGCGCCCGAGGCTCGGCCGCTCCCAGGCCCGGTACGCGAGGAGGAGCGTGGTCGTCACGACGAAGATCGCCAACGTCTCCGAGAGCAGCGCACCGTCGTGCAGCCAGATGTTCGGGTAGACGGCCGCGAGCGCGGCCGCCACCAGACCGACGCGCCAGCCGCCCACTCGCCGTCCGAGCATGCCCGTCATCACGATCGTGCCCGTCCCGAGCAGCGTCGACCACAGGATGTGGTCGAGGGAGCTGCGGAGGCCGACCACCGACGGGATCGCGAGGAACAGGATGTACAGCGGCGGGTGGTCGGCCGCCTGGACGGTCGAGCCGATCACGTACGGGAGGGGTGCGATGAACCCCTTGCCGTCGGCCAGGAGGTTCGCACCCACGTGGTAGAAGAACGCGTCGCCTCCCACCACGTGGTCTCGGCGGACGAGCAGGACGTACGCCAACCGCACGGCGAAGCCCACGATCGTGATGATCGTGAGCCAGCGGACGAAGATGCGTCGCTCGGCATCATCCGCCGGCGATGGTGCGGGCGGGTCCGGCGCGCGGAGGCGGGGCTCAGTCGGAGTCGTCATGCGGCGGTCGCTCGGCGCCGGGAGCCCCGGAGGTCGACGGGCCACGTTACTCGTCGCACCCGCGAGCAGGACATCTGCCCTTCCGTCGACGGAGCAGGTCGCGCATTCTCACCTGGCGCTCAGGAAGCGCTCAGGCGACGACCAAGTCGGGCGCCCATGATGCGCCCCGTGGACGATCTCGTGAGCCCGGCGGCCGGCGTGGCGAACACAGCCTTCGACCCGGACGGGCGTGGGATCGGCCACGGACCAACCGGATGCCCCCCAACGTCGGTCAGCCCTGCCAGCCGCGCTCGTGAGCGAGTGGGACCCGTCCGCCGCATGGTGCTCGCGGCGTCGGCTGGAGGGCTGGTCGGCGCTCACATCGCGTCGCTCGAGCCGCGCATGCGCTAGCCGCGGGGTGACTCGCGGCGACGCGGGGTGGGATTACCGTCGCGCGGAAAGCAGGTGACGGCTCGATGGCTTCAGACGTGAGCGGTCCGGCCCGGATCGTCGTGGTCGACGACGAGCCCTCCATCACCGACGCTGTGGCCACCGCGCTCGGCTACGAGGGGTTCGAGGTCGCCCAGGTGCACGACGGGCGCGACGCGCTCGAGGTCGTCGCCGACCTGCGGCCCGATCTGGTCGTGCTCGACATCATGCTCCCGGACCTCGACGGCGTGACGCTCCTCAAGCGCCTGCGTCAGGACGGCGTGAACGTCCCAGTGCTCTTCCTGACGGCGCGGGACGAGCCGTCCGACCGCGTCGAGGGGCTCGTGGCCGGCGGAGACGACTACGTCACCAAGCCGTTCACCCTCGCCGAGGTCGTGGCGCGCGTCCACGCCATCCTCCGCCGCACGCGGGGCGAGCCCACCGGGGACAGCACCCTCAGGTTCGCCGATCTCGTGATGGACGAGGACACGCGCGAGGTCTGGCGGGGCGACGAGCCGCTGCAGCTGACCGCGACAGAGTTCAACCTGCTGCGGTTCTTCATGCGCAACCCGAAGCGCGTGCTCTCCAAGGCGCAGATCCTCGACGCGGTGTGGCACTACGACTTCGGCGGCAACCCCAACGTCGTCGAGACGTATGTGAGCTACCTACGGAAGAAGCTCGACCGGCTCGGCCCGCCCCTGATCCAGACGATCCGGCTCGTCGGCTACGCCTTGCGCGAACCGGAGACTTGAGGCGGCCGCGGCCGTGAGGCTGTCGCTCCGGGCCCGTCTCCTGCTCGCCGTCGCTGCCGTCGCCCTCGTCGGGTTGGTCGCGGCCGACGTGGCCACGTACACCGCGTTGCGGTCGTTCCTCGTCGACCGCGTCGACGAGAGCCTCACCGCGGCTCACCGGCCGCTCATCCGGTCGCTGTTCGGGCCGCTCGATCGCGGGCCGGGCGGAGACGCCGGCGCGCTGGCGGCGGCGGCCCCGGGCGCGTACGTGGAGCTGCGCTCGCCGGACGGCGACGCGATCGTGAGCCAATCGACCCGAGGGGAGTTCACGACGTCGCGGCCGCGTCTCCCGGGACACGTGTCCGGGCTTTCGCCGGGCGGTGACGACAGCCAGACCTTCTTCACCGTCGACGCCGCCGGCGGGAACAGCGAGTTCCGCGTGCGCGCCGAACGGCTGCCCGACGACTCGGTGCTCATGGTCGCGCTGCCCCTCGACGACGTGAACTCGACGTTGCACCGTCTCCTGTTCACCGAGATCTTCGTGACCGCGGCGGTGCTGCTCGGCGCGGTCGGCCTCGGCTTGTGGCTGGTGCGCGTCGGCCTGCGACCCTTGCGCAACATCGAGGGGACGGCGGCGAAGATCGCCGGCGGCGAGCTGAGCTCGCGCGTCCCCGACACCGACGAGCGCACGGAGGTCGGCCGGCTCGGCATCGCGCTCAACACGATGTTGGAGCGCATCGAGGACGCGTTCGCCAAGCAACAGGAGGCGGAGCGTCACCTCCGGCGCTTCGTCGCCGACGCGTCGCACGAGCTGCGCACGCCGGTCAGCGCCGTGGGCGCGTACGCGGAGCTGTTCGAGCGGGGCGCGCAGCAGCGCCCGGACGACCTGGCGCGGGTGCTGCGGGGCGTGCGCGTCGAGACCGCCCGCATGCAGGCGCTCATCGAGGACCTCCTGCTGCTCACGCGCCTCGACGAGGGCCGGCCGCTCGAGCGCCAGCCGGTGGAGCTGGTCGGCCTGGCGGGGGAGGCGGTCGAGGCGGCCCAGACGATCGGCGCCGACTGGCCGGTCACGATCGCGGCGGCCCAACCGGTCGAGGTGACGGGCGACCGCATGCGGCTGCGCGAGGTGCTCGACAACCTGCTCGCCAACGTCCGCACGCACACGCCGCCCGGGACGCCGACGACCGTGCGGGTGCGCGCGTCCGGCGCCGAAGCCGTGGTCGAGGTCGCCGACGAGGGGCCCGGCCTCGACGCCGAGGACGCGGCCCGGGTGTTCGAGCGCTTCTACCGGGCCGATCCGTCCCGCGCCCGCGACCGCGGCGGCACCGGGCTCGGGCTGGCCGTGGTGGCGGCGCTCGTGGGGGCGCACGGCGGACGGGTCGAGGTCGACACCAGCCGCGGCGACGGCGCGACCTTCC
>Ga0066388_100003083_pt1 | contig 10610 bp, 6 predicted proteins | sample PanSoiMetaGPlot6_FD_64539 | JGI IMG/M metagenome (GOLD analysis project Ga0066388, IMG submission 64539) | Tropical forest soil microbial communities from Panama analyzed to predict greenhouse gas emissions - Panama Soil - Plot 6 (Hybrid Assembly) | ecosystem: Environmental > Terrestrial > Soil... | reverse complement strand
GTCGAGTGGATCCGACCCACCAGACCCACCCGGCTCACCCGGCCTTTCTCCTGGCTAGAAGCGCACTTTGAATCCCAACTGGAATTTGCGCTGCTCGTAGCCGGTCGGGTTCACGAACTGGTACGGGTCCGTCGGAATCGGCGCCGCCGGGTTGCCGAGCGCGTCGACGACGGTGTTGGTGGTGATGCCGGACAGCTCCTCGGTGTTGAACACGTTCTTCAGCTCGGCGATCACTTCCGCCCGCACCGAACCGCGGATCGGGACGAAGCGGGTGTAGCGCAGATCGACGTTCTTCCGCGCCGCCAGATACAGCGGATTCCGCGCGACGAACAGCGGGCGATCGCTCGACACACCGTCGCCGTTCAGATCGCGGTTCGCCAGGATGTTGACCGGCAGACCGCTGTTGATCTGCAGCAGGACGCCGATCTGGTTGCCGTTGAGCAGCTCGCGCACCACCGCGTTCGACGAGTGGTTCTCCGACAGGTAGACGACGTTCCCGTTGAAGCTGTGGCGGATGTCGAGGGGATTCGGTCCGAGGTCGCGATCGATGTTGCTCGGATCCGAGCGGCCGCTCTCGGCCTGCACCGTCAGCTGGGTCAAGAGCGGCGTGTTGTCGAGCCCCTTGCCGAGCGAATACTGCACGTTCATCGACAGCCCCTTCGCGTAGCGCTTCGACGCGCTGATGGTCATCGACTTGAACGTGGACTCGCCGATCGACTGCACTTCCTGGATCAGGTTGAAGCGCGGATCCAGGCGGGTCGACGCGTTCGGCGTCGTGCTGTAGATCGGCCGGCCGTCGGCCAGCGTGCCAATCGGGTTGATCGGGTTGATGTTGGTGACGACCGGCAGCTGGTTGCCCTTCGCGTACATCCCGGCAATCGACACGGTGAAGTCGCGGCCGACCGCGCGCTCGAACTGCGCATTGGACTGCCACGTGTGCGCGACCTCGAACGCCGGATCGATCGCCCATGGCGACTGCTGCGAGAGCGCCCCGCTCGTGATCCCGTTCGGGAAGATCGGCGCGCCGGCAGACGTGCCGCTGAAGGTGTAGACCGGGGACCGCGGCGAACCGCTCAGCTGCAGCGCCTGCTCGTAGCCGCCGAGGATCGGCTGGTCGTACATGATGCCGGTGCTGGCGCGCAGCACGCTCTGCGCGTCGAGCGACCACGCGACCCCGACCCGCGGACCGAAGTTGTTCTTGTCGATGTTGAACTCGTGGGTCTGCGTCAGCGGCGCGTCGGCGATGCCGGCCGGGTACTTGTACAGATCGTAGCGGACGCCGTACAGGATCTTCACCGTCGGCGCAATCTGCCAGTCGTCCTGCACGAACGTGCTGAACACGTCGGTCGACATGTTGAACGACAGGTTGCCGGTGATCTGCGACATGTTGGTGTAGCCGAGCGGCGAGAGGCCGGACTTCGCCGCGAGGTAGGCCGCGACCGTCGGGAACGTGTAGACGAACTGCGGCGCGTTGGTGCGCTCGTCGTAGATGTGCTGCCAGTCGAAGCCGAACTTGTAGCTGTGGGCGGCGCGGATATAGGTGAAGTTGTCGATCGCCTGCGTGATGTTCTGCTTGAAGTCGAAGCCGGCATTGCCCTGGCCGGTCGCCGCCACCGGCGCGCCGAAGCCGATGCTCGGATTGCTGATCGTGATCGCCGGTCCGGTTCCCGAATCGGCGTTGGCGACCGAACTCTGATGGCGGTGCGCGTACTGGACGCGGAACTCGTTCAGCTGGCTCGATCCCATCGACGTCACCAGCTGACCGGCAATCGAATCCATCGCGTCGAGGAAGTCGGTGGCGCGTTCGAGCGTCAGGGTGCCGCCGCCGCTGTTGTACGGCGCATCGTTGTGGAACTGGATCCACCGCGCGGTCAGCCGGTTGCCGCTGTTGATCTGATAGTCGGTCTTCGCGATCGCGAACTTCGCCGTCTGCACGTTCGGCGCGGCGGCCGGCTGCGGCTTCACGCCGACCGCGGCGACGATCGCCGGATCGACGGTGATCAGACTGCCGGCCGACAGATCGCGGCGGGTCTGTTCCCAGCCGCCGTAGAAGAAGAGTGTGTTCTTGATCAGCGGACCGCCGATGTCGGCGGTGCCCGTATCGGTGCGGGTGTCGGGCTTCTGATCGGCGGGCGCGCTGATCGCCGGGCAGTTCGCCGCGAACGTCGTGCTGCCGCAGCCGAAGAAGAACGGAAACGCGCTGAACGGCTTGCGCCGGAAGAGATAGCTGCCTTCACCGCGGAACTTGTTGGTGCCCGACGGCGTCACCGCGTTGTACACCATCCCCATCGTCTGGCCGAACTCGGGCGCGAAGCCGGTGGTGACGACCTTCACTTCCTGAATCATCACTTCCGACATCGGCAGCAGACGCAGGCCGGCGCGATCCTTCTCGGTATTCGTGTTGCCGTCGATCTGATAGTTGATGCGCATCGCGGCGCCGTTGGCGGCCAGACGCGGCACCCCGAACTCGACATTCTCGATCCCGGTCACCCCCGGCTGCACCAGCGCGAAGTTGTAGGGGTTGCGCGCGACCAGCGGCAGGTTGTGGACTTCCAGATCGGTCATCGTGTGGCCGATGTCGATCCGCGCGATGTCGAGCGCCGGGATGTCGCTGCTGCTCACGGTAATCGTTTCGCTCACCGTGCCGACCGACAGCGTCGCGTTCACCGTCGCCGTCTGGCCCACGGACAACGAGATATCCGTCTGTTCGAATTTCTTGAATCCCTGCAGTTCGGCGATGACGCGGTACTTGCCGAGCGGCAGGAGCGGTGCGCGATACAGGCCCTTCTCGTTCGTGGTGACCGAGCGCTCGGCGCCCGTTTCCACATTCGTGATCGTGACGGTGACCCCGGGCAGAACCCCGCCCGACGAATCGGAGATCGTGCCCTCGATGGCGCCGTTCGCCGCCGTCGACTGGGGAAAGCCCGGCACCGACACCGCGAGCGCCAATACGATGAATGCAGCGATTTTTCTGAGCATTCGGCGAGTATACAAACAATCGCCGAGGCGGGGCGTCGAGGAATGGGCGAATTATCGGTGGAATCCGAACACGGCGTCGCCCGGATCCATTTCTTCGAAGTGGTGTCGGAGCAGCATCCGGCTGGCGAGATACGCGCTGGTGACGCTGTGACTCGAGTCGCCGAAAGCGAACAGGTGATGCGGGAAATTACGATGCGGCCCGATGCAGGGTAACCCGTTCGCCGCGCGCACGTAGTTCGCCGCCCATCCGTACGCCGGCGCCGCGCCGGAGATATCCGGATACATCGTCGACAGCTCGTACATCAGTTGTCCGGTCCGCTGCACGACGATCTTGTCGCGCTGCCGCGCCGGCACGGACTCGGCGTCAGCGCCGCACACCAGGACGCGATCGTCGCCGACCCAGCGGATCACGTGCGCCGGCTCCGCCGCATCCCGAATCACGATCTCGTGACGGGCCATCTGCTGCCGGACCTTCGCTGGCAGCGCCTCGGTCATCGTGAGGTATGCAGACCGGAACCAGAAATGGCGGACGAGCGGCTTGAACAGCGCCGTCGGAATGCCGGTCGCGACCACGACGCGTGACGTGCGAATGGAGCCGCCGGCGGTGAAGACTTCAGCAGTCTTGCGATTGAACGTGATGCGGCGTACCGGCGATTTCTCGAACAGCTTCGCGCCCCGCTCCGCGGCCGCCGCGGCCAGGCCGACGCACGCGCGATACGGATCGATCGACGCCGCCTCCCTCGTGCGCAGGCCGGCCGCCGCGTCGAGCGAGGCATCGCCGCGGACCGCGCGGGCGTTGAGGAGCGGCGCGTCGAGCCCCGCGTCGCGCCGCGCTTTCTGATCCTTGTTCAGCCGAGCGACCTGATCCGGCGTGGTCGCCACGGTGACAGTCGTGCGCGACTCGAGGGCGCATTTGATGTCGAGACGCCGCAGCAGCGCCGCGAAGTCGAGCGCCGATCGGCGCCACGTCTGGAACGTGCGCCGCGCCACCCGCAGTCCAACCAGCTTCTCGAGCTCGGCGAACGAGATGCCCGGATCGTCGGTGATGAGGCCGGCCGAGAACGCCGTCGCCCCGCGGCCGATCTGCGCCGCATCGAGCAGCGTCGTCTTGACGCCCGCAACCGACAACCCGTACGCGGTCGCGCAGCCCGTGAGCCCGGCGCCGATGACCACGACGTCGCACGGGTCGGTGCCCGTGTGCTTCGGAAAGGACCGAACGCGCGAGCGGGGAAAGAGATCGATCCAGGGCGACCGCTCGTACTTCGTCATCGGCACGCGAGTTCGATCCGTCGGTTGTTGTTCATGGAAGCTCGAAGCTGGTGAGCACCTGCAGAAGCTTCGTGACCTCGACCATGTCGTGAAAGGTGCCCGTGACGTTGTGCGCGTCCGATCGCGTGAGGCCGGGGACGAACGCGGCCCGCTCGGCGTCGATCGTCAGCTTGAATCCGACTTCGAGTGCCACCGGAGTCGTGACGCGGTACGGCTGCATCGATCCGAGCCTGGCCATCGCCCGCTTCGCCGCGTCGCGGATCATCGCCTGGCCGCGCGCCGGCGTCACCGTATTCGCCGAGTGATAGCCATACGGTTCCTTTACGATGGCGCCCTCGGCCGACGGCGCGACGTGCTGCAGCTGCGTCACGGCGAGCCGATCGCCGGATATCAGCGCCACCGGCACGCCGAACTGGCCGGCGAGCGCCGCGTTGTAGATCCCTTCCGACACTTCCGCGCCGTTCAGCCGCACGCCGAGGAGGCGTGCGCTCGAGATCGTGTGGCCGCGGATCGCGTTCGCCGTCCACTCGCTGGCGTGATACCCGATGAACATCACCGCGCTGAATGTGTCGTCGATCCCCTGCATCATCTCGAGCGGCCGCGGAAAGCCGCGGACGACGCGCACGTCGTCCGGCACTTTGTCGATGAGCAGGCTCTGGCCGTTGCCATGTGAGTCGCAGACGACGACGTCGGCCGGACCCGCGTCGCGAATGCCGGCGATGGCCGCGTTCACTTCGCCGGTCATCCACTCGCGCGCGCGCTGATACTCGAAGCCGTCCGGCCCCAGCTGCGACGGCTGGACGACGCCTGAGATACCCTCCATGTCGACGGAGATGAAGATTTTGCGGGGCCGGGCCTGAGCGAACGCCATCGACGCTGAGAGCACGAGGGCGAGCGCAGCGCGCGCGAACATGCACGCGCATTCTAACCGCAGTTTCCGCTCGCGGTGCGCAGTTGACGCATTCGAACAGGGCCGGCCGGCCGGCGGTGATGCCGGCGGGCGCATCATCTACGAAACGCTTCGTTGACAGCGGCGTTCGCTTCACGAAATACTCGGAATCATGCTCCGGGACCTCAACTACGCCGCGCGGACGCTCGCCTCCGCGCCCGCATTCACGATCGTCGTCGTGCTGACGCTCGCGCTCGGGATCGGCGCGAACACGGCGATCTTCTCCCTGACCGATCAGCTGCTGCTCCGCCTGCTGCCGGTGAAATCGCCGGAACGCCTCGTCGTCTTCGACGGTCCCGGCGCGTTTCAGGGGCGGACCTTCAACAACGGCACCTTCTCCTATCCGATGTACCGCGACTTGCGCGACGGCACCACCGTGCTCGACGGCGTCGTCGCGCGCTTTCCGACGCCGCTGACGATGATGACCGGTGGACGGGCCGAGCGCGTCAGCGGTGAGCTGGTGACCGGCAACTACTTCGACGTCCTCGGCGTGCGCGCGGAGATCGGCCGCACCTTCACGCCGGAGGACGACCGGACACCCGGTGGACATCCGATCGCGATGCTGAGCCACAACTACTGGACGCGTCGATTCGGCGCCGATCCGGGCGTGCTGAACCGCACCGTGACGCTGAACGGTCTGCCGATGACGATCGTCGGCGTCACCCCGCCCGGCTTCTACGGCGTGGTCGTCGGCGAGAACCCCGACGTTACCGTTCCGGTCGCGATGAAAGCGCAGATGACGCCGACCTGGGACGACCTGCAGAACCGACGCAGCCGCTGGCTGACGGTGATGGCGCGACTGAAGGACGGCATGTCGCGCGCGCAGGCCGAGGCGGCGATGAACGTGCTCTACCGCCAGATCAACGAGCAGGAGCTGAAGGACATCACGACGGCGTCGCCGACGTTTCGCGAGCGCTTCGTCGGCAAACATCTGTTCCTTCAGCCCGGTCAGAAAGGGCGCTCCGATCTGCGCGCGCAATTCTCGACGCCGATCCTCGTCCTGATGGGAATGGTGGGCGTCGTGCTGCTGATCGCATGTGCCAACGTCGCCAACCTGCTGGTTGCGCGCGGCGCCGCGCGGCACAAGGAGGTCGCGATCCGTCTTGCGCTGGGTGCGAGCCGCGGTGCGATTGTGCGCCAGCGTCTGCTCGAGAGCCTCCTGCTCGCGGCCGCCGGAGCGGCGCTCGGCCTGGTGTTCGCGTGGTGGACTGGCGGGCTGCTCCTGCGGACGCTGCCGTCCGACGAAACTGCTCGCACCTTGTCCGCGGATCCGGACGCACGCGTGACGATGTTCGCCCTCGCGGCCGCACTCCTGACGGCGTTGATCTCCGGACTCGGTCCCGCGCTGCAGTCGACGCGGCCGGCGCTGACGGCGACGTTGAAAGACGAGTCGGGGAGCGTCGCTGGCGCCACCGGCCAGGCACGATTCCGAAAGAGCCTGGTCGTCGCGCAAGTCGGTCTCTCGCTGCTCCTCCTCGCCGGCGCCGCGCTCTTCGCGCGCAGTCTCTACAATCTGAAGGCGCTCGACCCCGGATTCCAGTCCGACCAACTCCTCGGGTTCTCGCTTGATCCCTCGTTGAATGGCTATTCGTCGGATCGATCGCTGGCGATGTTCCAGCGGCTCCAGGAGGAGCTGACCACACTGCCTGATGTTCGATCGGCGACGCTCTCGGTGATGCCGCTGATGACCGACAGCAACTGGAGCAGCACGGTGCACGTCGAGGGCTACACCGCCAAGGACGGCGAGGATATGAACCCGGATGTCGACGGCATCGGCCCGGGATTCTTCTCGACGATGGGCCAGCCGCTGCTCGCCGGCCGTGAGTTCACCGTCAAGGACGCCGCCGGCGCGCCGCGCGTGGCAATCATCAACGAGTCGATGGCCACCTACTTCTTCGGCAACGCCGGCAGCGCGATCGGCCGCCGCCTCGGCTGGGGACGCGACAAGGGTGCGCCGATGGACATCGTCGGCGTCGTCAAGGACGCGAAGACGTCCACGCTGCGCCGCGACGTCAGGCGATTCGTCTACATTCCGTACACCCAGGGCGACGAAATCGGAGCGATGACGTTCTACCTGCGGGTTCGCGGCGACGCCGCGACGATCGGCGCGTCGGTGCGCCAGGCGGCACAACGCGTCGATCCGAACCTCCCGCTCTACGAGATGAAGACGATGACTGCGGTGATGGACGACCTGCTGTTCATGGAACGGATGGTCGCGGCGCTGTCGATCGCGTTCGGTGCGCTCGCGACGCTGCTGGCGGCAATCGGCCTGTACGGCGTGCTCTCGTACTCAGTGGCGAGGCGGACCCGCGAGATCGGCATTCGGATGGCACTCGGCGCCGAGCGAGCGTCGGTGATGTGGCTGGTGCTGCGGGAAGTGGCGCTGATGGTCGGCGTCGGGCTCGGCGTCGGCGTTCCGCTCGCGATCGGCGTCAGCCGGATCGTGCAGTCGCAATTGTTCGAACTGTCCGCGCACGATCCGGCGGCCATCGCGGGCGCCGCCGCGATACTCGCGATCGTGGCGCTCGTGGCCGGCTACCTGCCGGCACGGCGCGCCACCTGCGTCGATCCGATGCTGGCGTTGAGGTATGAGTGACCGAGGGGAAAAGCAACCGCCGAGACCTCAGAGCACCCAGGGATCTTCAATGTTTTCGGCGGGCAGCAGTTTCTCAACCCGGTCAAGAAGGTCGTTCCCGGCGATCGTTGCGTTCTCTGCGGTTGCTTTCCGTGACTGCGCTGTTTGCCGGTGTCATCATCGGCGCACTCCAGGCGCAGGCGGCGTACATGTGTCCGATGCATCCGCAGGTGCGCGGCAATGCCGGCGATCGATGTCCGACGTGCGGCATGACCCTGGTCGCGGCGGCGGGCGACTACACGCCTTACCTGCTCGACTTCAGCCTCACCCCGCGAGCACTGCGGCCGAACCAGAAAACGCACGTCGACTTCTTCGTCCGCCGCCCGTCCACCGGTGCGGTCGTCCGGCGGTTCGAGTCGGTGCACGAGCGGTTGTTCCACCTGTTCATCGTCGGCCGCGATCTCGAGTACTTCGCCCACGTCCACCCGGCGCTGCGGCGGGATGGATCGCTCGGGATCGACATCGACGTGCCGCGAGCCGGCCCGTACGAGTTGATCGCGGATTTCCTGCCGGAGGGCGGCGCACCGCAGATGCTGCACCGCGCGGTCGTCACGGCCGGCTACACCGGACCGCTGTCAGCGGCGCCGGCCCTGTCGCCGGATCTCGATGACAAGACGGACGGACACGTCCGCGTCCATTTGACGCCGCCGGATCCGCGCGCCCGCCGGGAACAGCTGCTCACCTTCGAGCTCCGCGATCCTTCGACTGGCGCGCCGGTGACGGATATCCAGCCGTACCTCGGCGCCAACGGACATCTCTTGATCGTCGGCGCCGATTTCGGCGCCGTGTTCCACAGTCATCCGGTCGCAGAGCTGTCGTCGGCGCACGGACCGACGGTCGTCTTCCAGGCGCTGTTTCCGCAGGCGGGGACCTACCGGATGTGGGCGCAGTTTCAGCGCGCCGGCCGGCTAGCGACGGTGCCGTTCACGGTGTCGATCGCGGAACCGCAGCAGTGAACCCTCGCTGAAGCCTTCGGACGACACCAGTCATCGTCCAACCGCATCATCGACTGACGAAATCGATCCGGGCGCTGCATCCGTCCGCCGACGAGCGGACGTCGACACGCGATCCGCGTGCAAGATGGATCGGCGCACGCAGACGATACGTGACCGCGTAGTCGGGACGGTAGCGACTCACGACCGCGACCGGCGCCACGAGCCCATCGCGATCGTAGGCGACCACTTCGACCGTTTCGCCAGCCGCGGCCGCCGTCGGCTGCACGGCGATCAGATCGATCTCGCGGTCGATTGGCTGCGAGCCGCACGCCAGCGTCAGGTGCTGCAATTGGCGCTGCGGGCGGCGATCGAACGACAGCGTCAGCGCGCTGCGATCGTCGACCGGCTCCGAAGTCCGGCGATACCGCACGTCAACCGCCACCTGAGCGTCCTTCGGCAATCGATCCGTCATGTGGGGCGGATACTCGACCGAGAGGTCGAACGGCGTCCACGAGCCGATCACCCGGCCGTTGACGCGTAACCTCGCTTCTTCGACGAGCGATCGATTGCCCGGCTCGAACGCCCACCGCGTGAGGAAACGGTCGCGATCGAGCGGCAGGGCGACGGGAACGCGCCGCACGCCTCCGCCGACCACCCGCGTCGCCGGCAGATCGACGCGGACCGATTCCGCACGATCGAGCCCGACGTCCCTCGGCGGCTTCGCGACGTCCGGTCCCAACGGCGCGCCGCCCTCGGCCCACCGTGCGACGAGATCAGCTTCCAACGCGCTGAGGCGCGCATCGTTGGCAAAGTCACCGTAGCCCGGCGCCGCCGGCCACGGCGGCATCCGGCCGCTGAGCACCTCGTCGCGAATCGCCGTCGCCCACGTCCTGGCGTCGCGATAGTTCGCGAGCGACATCGGACCGAAGCCGCCGGCGCGATGACAGCGTACGCACCGCGCGCCGACGATCGGCTCGACGTCGGCGGTCCACGTCACCTGCGTCGTACGTGTATGCGCATCGGGCACCGACCCACTGGTCGCCAACGTCATCAACGCAACCGCGGCCGCGATCGCACACTGCACACTTCGACACACGCCACGCGATCTTTCCGGGCACGCGCGGATAAATGTCTGCCGCTCGGCAGACGCGATCAACGCACGCGTCGAATTTCGCTGATCCATCACTCGCATCCAGTCGAGTCGTTAGCACGCTCCATGCTAGGAAGCTGCTCGAGCGAAATCCTGCTCGCGAAGCGAACCGTCGTTCGCTGATGTTTCCTTGACCGGTTCTTCATTTCTTTTTGGGGAGCTCATGCATCGTCGTCTGTTCCGATCTCTGGCGGTTGCCGGTTTCCTGATCCGCGCCACTTCCGCTCAGGCTGCACTCTCGATTGACGTCACGACCTCGGCCGATCGCACGACCGCTGCGACGACGGTCGTGTCGCCGGCGTTTTCAACGGCCTCGCCGAATGAGTTGCTCCTCGCGTTCGTCGCGACCGACGCGGCCAACGGCACGACGGCGACGGTCACCGGCGTCACCGGCGCCGGACTCACGTGGTCGCTGGTCGTACGGAGCAATGCGCAAGCGGGCACATCGGAAATCTGGCGGGCCTTTGCGTCGTCGACACTGAGCAACGTCACCGTCACCGCGACGGTGTCGCAGTCCACCGTCTCGACGATCACCGTGATGTCGTTCACCGGCGTCGACGCCTCGGGCACCGGTGGATCCGGTGCGATCGGCGCCGTCGCCAAGTCGAGCGCAACGTCGGGCGCGCCGTCGGCGTCGCTCGTCACCACCCGCACCGGCTCGTGGGTGTTCGGCGTCGGCAACGACTGGGACAG
>Ga0066388_100003082_pt1 | contig 10610 bp, 7 predicted proteins | sample PanSoiMetaGPlot6_FD_64539 | JGI IMG/M metagenome (GOLD analysis project Ga0066388, IMG submission 64539) | Tropical forest soil microbial communities from Panama analyzed to predict greenhouse gas emissions - Panama Soil - Plot 6 (Hybrid Assembly) | ecosystem: Environmental > Terrestrial > Soil... | reverse complement strand
ATTTCGACCGTCCGTTCGAGCTCGAGATGACGCTGCGCGAGCGGCAGCGGAAGGCCGATCTCGATCTCCTGGCGAAGGACCTGCCCGGGCCTGGCACGACGAGCTTCACACGCCAGCAGGAGCCGCTGGGCTTGGGCCACGCGGTGTGGTGCGCGCGCGAGCTTGTTGGCAACGAGCCGTTCGCACTGCTCCTGCCCGACGAGCTCGTGCAGCACCCGCAGGGCTGTCTCGCCCAGATGATGGCGTTCGCAAACGAGATCGGGCGCCTCGCAAATGTCATCGCGGTCGAGGAAGTCCCGCGCGAGCGCGTGGCGAGCTACGGTGTCGTTGGCATCGGCGAGGTCGCCGGAAAGGGCTTCGCCATCACGCAGATGGTGGAGAAGCCCGTGCCCGAGAAGGCGCCGTCCAATCTCATCATCACCGGGCGCTACATCCTGCAGCCCGAGATCTTCGACATCTTGCAGAAGCAGGAGCGCGGCGCCGGCGGCGAGATCCAGCTCACCGACGCCATGAGCCGGCTCGCGCGCGAGCAGCCGTTCTACGGCGTGAAATTCGAAGGCAAGCGCTTCGACTGCGGCTCCAAGATCGGCTTTCTCACCGCCAACATGGCCTATGCGCTGGCACGCTCCGACCTGGGGCCGGAGTTTCGCAAAGAGGCCAAGCGGCTGTTGGGGGAAGGGTGAGCGGGATATCACGGGTCCGGCCAAGACCAGAACACACAACGACCACCCAGCCATTGACATGTGATGCACATGTGTTAATGTGTATCACATGTCAGTGATGATCCAAATTCGTAATGTGCCCGATGCGCTGCATCGTCGGCTCAAATCGCGGGCTGCACTGGCCGGTAAGTCGCTTTCCGACTACCTGCTCGATGAGATTCGATTTGCGGCGGAGCGACCAACTCTTGACGAGATGCGCGCACGTCTTGAGCGCCGCGCAAGAGTAGCTCCCTCCATGACGCCTGCTCAAGCGGTCCGCCTCGAACGCGACCGACAATGATCGTCGTGGACGCATCGGTCATGATCGAGGTGTTGCTGCGCACCCCCGAGGTGCAGGCGGTGGAAGAACGGCTGTTCGATCCCGACGAAACGCTACATGCGCCGCATTTGCTCGATGTCGAGGTCGCGCATGTGATCCGCCGGTATGCTGCCAATGGGGAGATCGACGGCGAAAGAGGCGGCGCCGCCCTCGATGACCTGGCGATTTTCCCTATGCGTCGATATCCCCATGATGTGCTGTTGCCGCGCGTGTGGGAGTTGCGGAATAACCTCACCGCCTATGACGCCATCTATGTTGCGCTTGCCGAAGCGCTTGGAGCACCACTGCTCACGCGCGACCGCCGTCTCGCTGGCGCTGCCGGCCATCGCGCCACCGTCGAGTTGGTCTGAAGGTGGTTGCAGCTTGTAGCCCGGATGGAGCCGTCACCGCGTTCACGCGCGTCTTCAACGCGCTATGGCGACATCCGGGAACGATATTGCAGATTGTTCGATCGTTCCCGCATTTCGCTCACGCTCAATGCGGGCTACGAGCTAGCAGCGGCCCCTCAGTTCGCTCGGCCAAGCGGCGGCGCCGGCGGGAACGCCGGGTTCAACTTGCGGCCGCGCATGAGATCAAGTGCCACGTTGAGCGCCTTGTCGTTCCGGGGATCCAGCGGAACGTAGGACTGCGAGCCGGTCTCCTCCTGACCATCGCCTTTGAGGTGACCAAGCAGGGACGATTCGCCGCGCAGATCGGTACGGGCTTTGATCTCCGCCGGCACATCTTGCAGCACCTCGATGTCGGGTGCGATGCCCTTGGCCTGGATCGAGCGGCCGGACGGCGTGAAGTAGCGCGCCGTGGTGAGACGCAGCGCGCCATTGCCGGGGCCGAGCGGAATGATGGTCTGCACCGAGCCCTTGCCGAACGAGCGCGAGCCGATGATGGTCGCGCGCCGGTGGTCCTGCCATGCGCCGGCTACGATCTCGGAGGCCGAAGCCGAGCCGCCATTGATCAGCACGATGAGCGGCTTGGCCTTGGTCATGTCGCTGCCGCGCGCAAGGAAGCGCTGGGTCGCATCGGCATTGCGGCCACGGGTCGACACGATCTCGCCGCGGTCCATGAACGACTCGGACACCGTGATCGCCTGGTCGAGCAGGCCGCCTGGATTGTTGCGCAGATCGATGACGAAGCCCTTCAGCTTGTCGCCAGCCTGAGCGGACAGCTCGCCAACGGCTCTGCGCATATTCTCCGTGGTCTGCTCGTTGAACTGAGTGATGCGGACATAACCGACGTCGTCGCCCTGCAGGCTCGCCCGCACCGAGCGCACCCGAACGATGTCGCGGGTGATGAAAATCTCGATTGGCCTGTCGGCCCCGTCACGGACGATCCTCAGCTTGACGCTGGTGTTGACCGGGCCGCGCATCTTGTCGACGGCCTGATCGAGGGTGAGGCCCAGCACCGGCTCGCCGTCGAGGTGGGTGATGATATCGTTGGCCATGACGCCGGCCTTGGCCGCCGGCGTGTCGTCGATCGGGGCCACGACTTTGACCAGGCCCTTGTCCATGCTGACCTCCATGCCGAGGCCGCCAAACCTGCCGGAGGTTTGCAGCCGCATGTCCTGAAAGGTCCTGGCATCCATGTAGCTGGAATGCGGATCGAGCCCGATCAGCATCCCGAAGATCGCCGATTCGACGAGCTTGTTGTCGTCGGGCGTGTCGACATACTCCGCGCGCACGCGCTCGAACACAACGCCGAGCAGGCTGAGCTGCCGATAAGCGTCACCGGCCGCGGCTTGAGCGCCCGCTCCGTCGAACACGAGTCGCGGCTGTATCGTGATAAGCGTCAAGGCCGCGCCTGCTGCCGCACTGAGAAGGCTGAGAGACGTCCTGCGCATCATCCGCACACCTCATTTCCTGCTGGCATCCCGCAAGTGGATGAACCGTTATTCTGCGTTTGCGGAAAATCGAAGACGTGACGATGCAAAGATGAAGAGCGCCTTTCGCGAGGAATGCAGCTCGTTGCGCATCGCCTACCCATCACATCCGTGAATGGACGAGCACGACCTCTGAAGGCTTTCGGACCAAACCTCGTTCACGACTGCTGAATGGCAAAGTCGCGGCCAGACGGGATACTGGCATTACGCAGCGGACGTGAGGGAATTCCAAGCCACTGGCTGCAGGCGCGCGAGACACTTCCGATCCAAGCCGGTGCGCGACCGTAGCCCGGATGGAGCGCCAGGGACATCCGGGAACGATGGTGCGGGCTGTTCATTCGTTCCCGCATTTCGCTGACGCTCAATGCGGGCTACAGGCTGGCGCTCAGTTGGCTGCTCTCCGCGCCGGCGGCGTCGGCGGGAAAGCCGGGTTGGTCTTGATGCCGCGCAAGAGATCAAGCGCCATGTTGAGCGCCTTGTCGTCCTTCGGATCCGGCGGAAGGTAGGACTGCGAGCCGGTCTCCTCCTGGCCTTCACCCGGGAGGTGGCCGCGCAGCGAGGACTCGCCGCGCGTGTCGGTGCGCGCCTTCAGCTCCTCCGGAACGTCCTGCAGCACCTCGATGTCGGGCGTGATGCCCTTGGCCTGGATCGAGCGTCCGGATGGCGTGAAATAGCGCGCCGTGGTGAGCCGCAGCGCGCCGTTGCCGGAGCCGAGCGGAATGATCGTCTGCACCGAGCCCTTGCCGAACGAGCGGGTGCCGATGACGGTCGCGCGCTTGTGGTCCTGCAGGGCGCCCGCCACGATCTCGGAGGCCGAAGCCGAGCCGCCGTTGATCAACACGATGACGGGCTTGGCCTTGCTCATGTCTCGGTTGCGGGCGTTGAAGCGCTGAGTCTCCTCGGCGTTGCGGCCGCGGGTCGAGACGATCTCGCCCCGCTCCAGGAACGACTCCGACACCGTGATCGCCTGGTCGAGCAAGCCGCCCGGGTTGTTGCGCAGGTCGATGATGAAGCCCTTGAGCTTGTCACCGGCCTGGGCAGACAGTTCGCCGAGGGCTCTGCGCACACCGTCCGTGGTCTGCTCGCTGAACTGGGTGATACGGATATAGGCAATGTCCTCACCCTGCAGGTTTGCGCGCACCGAGCGCACCCGAATGATATCGCGGGTGAGCGAAACCTCGATCGGCTTGTCGCCGCCTTTGCGGACGATCCTCAGCTTGACCTTGGTATTGGGCGCGCCGCGCATCTTCTCGACCGCCTGATTGAGCGTGAGACCCTGCACCGGCTCGTCGTCGATATGACTGATGAGGTCGTTCGCCATGATGCCAGCCCTGGCCGCCGGGGTCTCATCGATGGGAGCCACCACCTTGACCAGGCCATCCTCCATGGTGACCTCCATTCCGAGGCCGCCGAACCTGCCGGACACACTGGTCTGCATGTCCTGCAAGCTCTTGGCATCCATGTAGCTGGAATGCGGGTCTAGCCCGGCCAGCATGCCATTGATCGCGGATTCGATGAGCTTGTTGTCATCGGGCCGTTCGACATAGTCGGAGCGCACGCGCTCGAAGACATCGCCGAACAGGCTGAGCTGCCGGTAAGCGTCGCCAGCCGCCGCTTTGGCGCTCGATCCATCGAATAGCAGACGGGGCTGTGTGGCGATAAGCGTCAAGGCTACGCCTGCCGCTGCACTGAGAAGGCTGAGAGACGTCCTGCGCATCATCCGCAAACCTCGCTTGCTGGTGCCGCCCCGATTACATCAACCTGACTGGATCAACCGGTGTTCCGCGCCTGGTTCCGCGCCTGCGGAAATCAAGATGTGACAATGACCGGCGCCTGCCGCAAGGGGAACCGTGCTCGAAACGTTCGACACGCGATCCGTCCCGCGAACAACTTGTGATACATACTCGCGTCCGGCGTTGAGGGTCAACAGTAGCCACGGACGGTGTGGAATGCAGCTACCGCTGCCCCAAAATCGGGCACCAAACGTCCGGGCACGATGATGCCGCTACGCCGCTCGCGCAGATTGTCGTTCAGGAGATTCGATCAGGCAGCGGCGATAGCTTCCAGCAAGGTGCGGCCCACCTCCGGGAGGCACTTGGGGAAATAGCCGTCGTTGGTCGCCGCGGCGGCCACCACGCCTGACGTGGCTTCGATGCGGACATCGGCAAACCAAAACGTGTTGGAGCCGTTGTGCGTCAGGACGCCATTGCCGGCGACTCCCCAACCCATCGCGTAGTTGCCACCGAATGGCGGCGTGTGGAGAACGGTCCACGTCTCCGGCTTCAAATAGTCCGTGCGATCCCGGTGCATGGCGAGGAAGACAAGCAAATCCTGCAGGCTCATGTGCACCCGCCCGGACGGTCCAAACACCACGGGATTGTCGTTCGGACCCGCGCCGACCGGGTAGGCCCGTCGGGCGTCACTATTCGCTCGCTTGCTGTGCCCAACCGGCTGCTCGATGACCCCGCCGCGACCAGGCGCCCCAAAGCCCGCCGATGCGAGCCCCAATGGGGCGAAGAGGTGGTCTCGGATCAAGTCCTCCCAACTGCGGCCGAGCCTCGCCTCGAGCATGGCACCAGCGACGATGTAGCCGTTGTTCGAATATTCGAACGTCGTCGTCATCGGCCCGACCGGCGGCTTTGCCAGCGCCAGGCGACTGAAGGCTCGCCGCTCTTCGCGCGCATCGGCAAGCTCGCGCGAGAACAGATCGATCTCGGCATTCGGCAGGTCTTTCGGCAGGCCCGCGCGATGGCTGAGCAGATGCCTGAATGTCGCGGGCTTGTAAGCGTCGAGCATGTCGGGAGCGACAGCGCCAAGGACATCGCCGACGGTCTCATCCCATCGCAGCACTCCCGCATCGACGAGACGGGCCACGAGCGAAGCGGTCATCGACTTGGTGATCGAGCCAAGATGCCATTGGTCGGTGTCCTGCACGGCGATCCTCGACCCGACGGCGCGCTCGCCATCGACCCAAATGCGCGTGCGACCTCCCTTGCGCGCGCAGGCCGCCGCCAAGGCCGGCGACCCAGCTTCCGCGCGGATCTCGGCGAGGCGCTTGCTGGTCAAGGGCTCCGGTGGGGCCAACGGCGCCAGTGCGGCATCACCCCGCTCGAAGGCGAGTGGAAGTTTGACGACGCTCTGCCGCCACTCGCCCTCCATGCGGTCCGGACCGACCAACCGTCCGGCGTAGACTGTGCGGATGGACGGAAACTCGATCTCGATCTGATCCGCAGCTTTCAAGGTGCTGCGCCCTGGGGTTCCCTGCGGATTGCCCTGGTCAAGGCTCGATATGCGCGCCGCGCCATCGGCGTCGATCTCCAGCTTGAGACGCAGGCGCTGCGCACCAGCATCAAGCACGCCCGACCAGCGTCCCTGTAGGCTTGGCGCCTCGGCGCCGTATGCGGCATTGACTGCCGCCACTCCCAACAGCCCGGTCTGAAACGTGCGCCGCGTGATCATCGTGACCTCCTCGTCGTTCGCTTCGGTCTTGGAGCTTGCTGCTTTGACAATCGGATGTTCGAAATTCCCTTCCCCGTTCAGGGTCTCCGGTCCAGCCAGGGGATATCATTAGCAAATTTTCTAATGATGTGGCAACATCACGGTCTGCGCTGCCGCGCTCTCCGATTTAGCGGCTTCTCCGAGCAGCGATGCTTGCGAGAGTAGGCGTCTTGCTACCGCTGCAGCCTTGCGCCCAGCAACAGCACATCGGCCTGATAATCATTTCCGGCCACGTTGGAATGTCGCCATTCGTGCCGGTACTCGCCCTTGAGCCACAGCTCGCGCGTCAATTTGTAAGTGATGAGCGCCGAGGTCGCATAGCGCTCGTCCTCGCGCGGCGAGCCGACATAGTCGATGCTCGCACCACTGATCTTGAGCGTCGCGATCAGCCAGCGCCGGAAGGCATGATCGATTTCGAGCGCAACCTCGCGCGTGAACGCGCCCGCGACCCCAAGAAGAATCGTCTCGTCGACCGCAGTGCGCGCGGTGAGCCTGAAGGTGGTGAGCGCGCTCGCGAGCCAGCTGAGCGAAGCATCGAAGGTGAGCCCGCTGATCCGCGGCAGCGTCGGATCCTCGTAGCTGCGCTCAACCCAACCCAGCGCCACATCACCGGTGAGCGTACGCTCGAGCTCGAAGGTGGTGCCGCCTTTCACATAGCGGCCATCGGAATCGCGGCGTACGCCGCTGCGATCGATCGCGAGATCGTGCACGCGCCGGTCGACACCGGTCTCGACGAAGGGCTTGACGCCGGGCGTGAGCTCATAGCTTGCGCGCAGCACGCCGAAATAGCGGTCGAAGTCGCGGTCGGCGTTGCTTGCCGTGGTGCCGTCAGTGAAGGTCGATGACTGGTAGGTCGTGCGGTCGGCGCCGCCTTTGAGCGTGACCTCGACACGGTTGAAACGCTGGCCGAGGCCGGCAGTGCCGCCGACCGTGGTGTAGATCGGCAGCTTCGCGAGACCGGCCTGGATATTGGGGCTGCCGGGATTGTCGGTGCCGACAATGGCGCGCGTTTCGAGATCGAGGCGCGTGAGCGGCGTCACGTCGACCCGGCCATTGACCCTGGCATCGAGGGCCGGCCGATTGAGGCTCGATGCATTCTCGTAGTCGGTGTAGCTGCCGCGGATACTGGCGGTGAGCTCATGGCGCGACCAGTTGGAATTGACCAAGAGCTCCGGCGCCATGACCGCCAGCCAGGATGACTTGCCGGTCGCGCTGCGCGCCGGATTGCTGTCGTAGCCGACGGTCGCTTCCATTGCGGGACGCAGCACGAAACCGCCGACGTGGAATCCGGTCGGTGCGACGATATCCTCGTCCGGAATGATGCGCCGCCGCGCCGGCAGCGTCGGCGGATCGCCCACCGGACCAACCGGATAGACCGCATTCGCGGACGTCGCAGCGTGCGGCTGCTGCGTCGGGTTCTGTTTGACGCCCTGCTTCGGATTCTGGGCGGCGCTCTCGGTAGGACGCAGCCCAGGGCCAACTGGGCCAATGGCCGATTCCTCGGCTGTCGCCTTCGCCGAGCCGGCACTACGCTGGGCCTTTGGCCGACGCGGGTTCAACGAGTTGAAACCGGTCGCGCCACGCCCCGGCTGAAAGCCGAATCCTTGTTCCGAAAGCTGCGGGCGTGTGGTCCGGCTGAAGCGCGGCGGGCGGCGCGGATCCCCGTCGAGCTGCGGGCGCATCAGATACGAATCGGGCGCAGCCATCTGTGCCGTCGCGGCCGACGGCAGAGCAATCAGCGCCGCGAGCAAGGCGCCGAGCGGTCGCGGGTGCAACACCTCGATACCCCCGGCGAGCAAAAGCTTTGGACATGAGGCTCGGCCAGGCTGGCCGGCCCTTCAGTTAATAGAGGTAAAACGGATATGGTTAACGAGTGGTTGCCCGTTCCGGTGGCTCTCGCGAACCGGAACCCGTAGAATTCAAAACCGCCCAACGGAGAATCGCCGCCCGCATGGCCAAGCCCCTCACGATGCGCCAGAAAAGCGACGAGCATGCCCTGATCGCGTCGGCGGTCCGCACGCTCGAAGCAGAAGCCGGCGGCATCAGCGCGCTGATGGCGGCCATCGACAATGGCCTGGGGCGATCGTTCACGGCCGCGATCGAGCTCATTCGCGGCGTCAGCGGACGCGTGATCGTCACCGGCATGGGCAAATCCGGCCATGTCGGCCGCAAGATCGCGGCCACCTTGGCCTCGACCGGCACGCCCGCCTTCTTCGTGCATCCGAGCGAGGCGAGCCACGGCGACCTCGGCATGATCACGCCCGATGACGTGATCATGGCGCTGTCCTGGTCGGGCGAGACCGCCGAGCTCAAGGACCTCACCGACTACTCGCGCCGTTTCAAGATTGGCCTGATTGCGGTCACCGCCTGCCCGGAGAGCGCGCTGGCTCAGGCCGCCGACGTGGTGCTCGCGTTGCCGCAGGCGCGCGAGGCCTGCCCGCACAATCTCGCGCCCACGACCTCGACCCTGATGCAGCAGGCGTTCGGCGATGCGCTGGCGGTTGCTCTGCTCGAGAGCCGCGGCTTCACCGCCATCGACTTCGGCCGCTTCCATCCCGGCGGCCGGCTCGGCGCAAAGCTCAAGTTTGTTCGCGACATCATGCATACCGGCGCCGAGCTGCCGCTCTGCCCGCTTGGCACCCGCATGTCGGAGGCGATTCCCGAGATGACGGCCAAGACCTTCGCCTGCATCGGCATCGTCGATGGCGCCGGCAGTCTCGTGGGCATCATCACCGACGGCGACCTGCGCCGACACATGGGCGCGAACCTGCTCGACCTTAAAGTCGAGGAGGTGATGACTCGGGGACCGATGACGTTGCGGCCCGACCAACTTGTCACCGAGGCGCTCGAGCTGCTCAACTCGAAGAAACGTATCCAGGCATTCGTGGTCGAAGCAGACAACCCGGTCGGCGTCGTGCACGTGCACGATCTCCTGCGCGCCGGCGTGGCCTGATCAGGAATCAGTGGTCAGGGGACAGTCATCAGAGCGCGTGCTCCAATCTGCCCCCTGACCTGATTGCTGACCTCTGATTACTGAGGACTGGTTTCCACCATCAGCTCGGCGCCTTCGGCGCGCGCGATCTTCACCCGGCTGCCGGCCGGGCAATCCGGCCCGCTCACGCGCCACACCGTGTCGTCGATGCGGATCGTGCCGATGCCGTCGACGATCGGCTTTTCGAGCGTGAAAACGCGTCCGACATAGCCTTCGGCGCGCCGATTGAGGAACGGCCGATCGACCGGCGCCTCCACTTTGCGCGAGACGCGCCGCCAGGCCGGGATCGACGCGATCGAGAAAATCGCAAAGGCGATCACCTGCGCCTGCCAGCCCCAGTCGACCGCGAGCGAGATGCCGCCGACCAGGAGTGCGGCTAGCCCGAGCCACATCATGAAGGTGCCGGGCGCGAGAATCTCGACCAGGAACAGCACCGCCGCGGCGATGAACCAGTTCCAATGCCCGAGCGAGATGAACCAGGTCATCATATCCATGTTCGTGCTCATGATGGCGCTCCCGTCAGGCTGATGCGCCGGTTGACGGCACCGTCGGCCGCCGTGACGGCGGCGCCTTGCCGTCGCCGCTCCTCGGATCGCCACCGAATGTCTGCTTGGCGATCTCCGCGATGCCGGCGAGCGAGCCGAGCACATTGGTCGCTTCCATCGGCAGGATCAGCACCTTCTGGTTCGGCGACTCGGCAAGCATGCCGAATGCCTTGAGATATTTCTCGGCGATGAAGTAGTTGAGCGCCGCGATATCGCCGCTGGCGACCGCCTGGCTCACCACCTCGGTCGCCTTCGCTTCCGCCTGCGCCAGCCGCTCGCGGCCCTCGGCGTCGCGGAATGCGGCCTCGCGCCGGCCTTCGGCTTCGAGAATCTGCGACTGCTTGGCGCCTTCCGCCTTGAGGATCGCCGACTGGCGCTGGCCTTCGGCAGTGAGAATTTCGGCGCGCTTCTCGCGCTCGGCCTTCATCTGGCGGGCCATCGACGCAATCAGATCGGCCGGCGGCACGATGTCCTTGATCTCGATGCGGTTGACCTTCACGCCCCAGGGCGCGACCGCAGCGTCGACGACGCGCAGGAGCCGCTCGTTGATCTCGTCACGATGCGACAGCACCTGGTCGAGATCCATGCCGCCCATGACCGAGCGGATGTTGGTCATGGTGAGCGTGACGATCGCCTGATGCAGATTGGCGACCTCGTAGCT
>Ga0066388_100003081_pt1 | contig 10611 bp, 9 predicted proteins | sample PanSoiMetaGPlot6_FD_64539 | JGI IMG/M metagenome (GOLD analysis project Ga0066388, IMG submission 64539) | Tropical forest soil microbial communities from Panama analyzed to predict greenhouse gas emissions - Panama Soil - Plot 6 (Hybrid Assembly) | ecosystem: Environmental > Terrestrial > Soil... | reverse complement strand
CGCGGATTGTTCGGCGACCGGGGCCAACAACAGCCACAGGAATCGCTGCAGCGCGCTCTCGGCTCAGGCGTAATCGTTAGCTCGGACGGTTACATTCTCACTAACCATCACGTGATCGACGGAGCACAGGACATCAAGGTTGATTTGAATGATGGCCGTACCTTCGATGCGAAGCTGATTGGCACTGATCCGCCAAGCGATCTCGCTTTGTTGAAGGTGAACGCGGATAAATTGACGTTTCTCACGCCGGGGGATTCCGACAGGGTTCGTGTGGGCGATGTAGCCTTGGCCATCGGCAATCCGCTCGGCATCGGCCAAACGGTGACGATGGGTATCATCAGTGCCAAGGGGCGATCGACCGGGGGAACCGGCTCGGGCAGTTTTGAAGACTTCCTTCAAACCGATGCTCCCATCAACCAGGGAAACTCAGGTGGTGCGCTAATCAACACTATCGGCGAGCTGATTGGCATCAACTCGCAAATCGTGCCCGGCGCAGGTGGTGGAAACATTGGTATTGGTTTTGCGATTCCATCAAACATGGCTCGTACTGTGATGGATCAATTGGTCAAAAATGGAAAGGTTCGTCGTGGCCAACTGGGAATCGTGGTCTCGCGAGTGACTTCGGATCTCGCCACCAGTCTGGGTATGCCGGAAGCAAAGGGCGTGATTGTTAATTCAGTCAGAACCGACAGTGCTGCCGAGAAGGCTGGCATTCGTCGCGGCGACGTCATCACGACGATTAATGACACGGCCGTGAGTGACACAAATGCTTTTCGTAATCGAGTTGCGAGCAATCCGCCGGGGACCGAGATAACGCTCACGGTCTTAAGAGATAACAAGGAACAGAAGATTCGGGCAACTCTCGGAGAATTCAATCCGGAAACGGCGCGGGCCGAGAATCAGGACGAGGGCGCCCCGAACTCGCGTGGTGGCGGCGGAAAGCTGGGAGTAACGGTCGAACCGTTGACGCCTGAATTGGCGCAAGAACTTGGTCTGAGGGTGGGCACCACCGGCGTCGTCGTTGATTCAGCCGATCCTACCGGTCCCGCCGGAGCGGCAGGTATCCGTCGAGGCGATGTTATTCAAGAGGTGAATCGACAACCCGTGCGGTCAGCTGATGAATTACGCGCGGCGATTGAGAAGAACGGAGACAAGCCAGCCTTGCTGCTGATTAACCGGCGAGGTGAGACAGCTTTTCTCGCCGTCAGGCCGCAGTGATTCGCCTATGGGGGCCAAGGTTTCAATATCGTTGAGGCGGCATGTAAGCTCCGGCCGGCGGAGGCACATATCCTGCGGTCATCGCGAAGTCATATCCACAGAAGCCACAAAGACGGGCGTACTGATTCGAAGCCTGCCCGCAGTTTGGACAGCGTCTAAGCGGCGGCAGGCACGCCATGACGATTAGGGTAATCAACAGTCCCATCGGGTGAACTGCGAACCACATCCAGTGGGGAGACCTGTTTTTCCGCTTCGCCATATTCACTCCCAGGACGATTAGACCGATGTAGACGCTCAATACAACTACGCCGATCACCAGCATTACCACCAGAGCAATTACATCTTCGTCTCGCATTTCAGTCCTTCTTTCGGGCGGGGTTGCTGAACCTGACCCCGCTCTTCTAGCGGCTTCTCACCCGTTTGTCAACGCCGATTTCCGAGTCCGAACGGGGAGCGCAAAGCGCTCGAGGCTGGACCACAATTACCGGTCGCTACAGGTACTGATGTTCTGGTTATTTACTCCCCGGCAATACTTGAAACCGAAATGACAATCGCGTATTATCTGTTTCACCGATAGGACAGAGTTTCAGTCATGCGCTACGTGGTTAACCCGCCGAATCCCTGGCTCACCCACTCAGTGGAATGGATTGGCGAGCCTCCAGCGGCCAAAATTGAAGTCTTCGAGGAAACTGAGACGCGCACGATTATCAGCAGCAACGACAGTCCGGACGTAGCTTTCGACCATTCGATCAATTGCTATCGCGGCTGCATACATGGCTGCACCTATTGTTTTAGCCGGCCGACTCACGAGTATCTCGATTTTGGCGCAGGAACTGATTTCGAAAGAAAGATCGTCGTTAAGATTCGAGCTCCGGAACTGCTTCGTAAAGAGTTGATGAAACCTTCATGGAAGGGCGAACAGATAGTCTTTTCATTCACTTCGGATCCGTATGTGCCGCTCGAAGCGAATTACAAATTGACGCGTGCGTGTTTGGAGGTTTGCTCCGAATTCCGGAATCCGGTCGGTATCGTGACAAAGTCGGCGCTAATCCGCCGCGACATCGATGTCCTGCAGAAGCTTTCGCACGAAGCCACCGTAGGTGTCTATTTTTCGATTCCTTTTGACGACTACGAAACTGCGCGCGCACTCGAACCTTTCGCGCCGTCGCCGAACGCGCGTTTTGCGGCCATGAAAGAGCTGGCTGAGGCTGGGATCCAGGTTGGCATCGGCATTGCGCCGACAATTCCCGGGCTGACAACCGACATACCGAGGCTCTTGCACCGCGCTAAGCATTGCGGCGCGACGAAGGCATTTATCAACATGTTGCGACTTCCCGGCAGTGTCGCGCCTTATTTTGAACAACGCTTGCGCGAAAAGCTGCCGACGAAAGCGGATCGCGTATTGAACCGGATTCGTGAAGCCCGCGGTGGGAAACTGAATTCCAGCGTTTTTGGCGAGCGCATGCGCGGTAAAGGGCAGTACTGGGAAGCGCAGGAAAAGCTTTTCAACGTGTACGCTAAGAAGCTCGGATTTAATGAGCACCGCGTGGGCAGTGACTACCATTCCGAGCGCCACACCTTTCGACGTCCGACGGCGCAGGGCTCATTGTTTAATTGAATCCCGAGACAGTCGCTCCCGGAAATTTGCCGCCTTCGTACTTCCCGCCATTTTCACCCTGTGGAAACCCACGCCTCGGGGAGACCTTCTAAGTTGGCGTGATGTTCGCGCCAGGTCAACAGGCTAGGCAAGCTTCAGGACGCAAATCATGCAGTCCAATGCGAGGTTCCGCAACATCAGTTGACTGTTACAAGCTCATCGTCTAAAAGGGAATCGCCTCGATGCCCATACCAATCCATGACCTATGGTGGATAGCCGCGGGTGGCAGCGCAGGATACGGCGCGCGATACATGAAGAACCGTATCGACGCCGCCTTGAGCGCTCGCCGGCAAAAACGGCTGCCCGATCCGACTGGCGAACTACTCCGCCTACAGACTCTTTACGGTTATAACGCTCATTCCCTGGTCAGCATCGCTCCCGGAGCGTTGCGTTTTGCGGTGCCTGAGATTGATGGGGCCGTAATCTATGGTGAGTTCGGCCGAGTGTGGCTAGCTGCAGGTGATCCACTGGCACCTTTGGAAGATCGAGCCGAGCTGGCGCGGCGCTTTGCGGCTCACGCGAAAAAGAAGAATCGCGTCGTCGCCTTTGTACCGACGACATCGGATTTCGCCCGTCTGGTGGCGCCGAACGACTTTGGCGCGATCAAGGTCGGGGCGGCCCCTTATTTCGACCTCCAAAGCTGGAATCCGCGCGGGGAATGCGCGAAAAAATTGCGAGCGGGCGTGAACCAGGCTCGTCGCGCCGGCGTGGAGATTCAAGAGGAAACTGAGGGCATTGACGAGACAATACGAAGCGAAACCGCTCAGATTTGTTTGCGTTGGTTGGGCTCGCGACGCGCAGCCACAACGTTCGGTTGGTTAATTGCGCTCGATCCATTTCTGCATGTCGCGCACAAAAGGTACTTCACTGCCCGTGCCGGCGGAAAACTAGTTGGCTTTCTGGCCATCAGTCCAATTCCACTGCGCAAAGGATGGTATCTCGAAGATGTCATTCGCGAGCCAAATGCCCCGAGTGGAATGTCCACCTTGCTGGTCGCTGAGGCCTTAAGAGCGCTCAAAAACGAAGGCGCAATTCTGGCAACTTTGGGGACCGCCCCTCTGGTTGCTGATGGTCCGGATGACATTCCTACCGAAAATCGCCGTGTTGCCCGCGCTCTGGACATTGCCTCGAGCAGGCTTAGTGGCTTCTACAATTTTGCAGGGTTGCGTCAGTTCAAGGGAAGATTTGTTCCCAGCTGGTGGGAAAGCGAATACGCTTTACATCAACGCGGTGTCGCTATTCCACCGCGAGTAGGGCATGCAATAGTGCGGGCGCTGGTGCCGGGAGGACTGACTCAATTGCTGACGCGCCAGGCGCTGCGCGTCCTTCGCGGTAACATCAGGGAATAGATGCGCTCGATATAGAGAGTAACCAACCCGTGCGCGATAACGTCTAATGATTCGAAGCGTCTGACGCCCCCCATGCGAACCTGGTTCGACGATACTTCTTTTTATGAGCGTTACTGCAAAGTTGAAGCAGGCTTTTGTCGCATCTCGCGTCGCTCATAATTACCCGGAGGCTGAATCAAAGTTCGTAGACGTTGAAGGTCACCGTATTCACTTTGTCATCAAGGGAAGCGGTCGACCGGTTGTGCTCATCCATGGCAATCCCGGTTCCTGTCAGGACTGGACGACGTTGTACGCTCCACTGACGTCACGGTTTTGTGCTTTTGCATTTGATCGTCCGGGACACGGCCACAGCGAACGTCCTCGCCAAAACGGCAACGTGACCGCTGAAGTTCAAGCGAGTCTTTTGAACGCTGCGCTGGCTGAATTGGGCGTTGAGCGTCCTATTCTCGTCGGTCATTCATGGGGAGGAGCGCTTGCCCTGATCTATGCGCTGATTTATCCGCGCGATGTGGCAGGTCTCGTATTGCTGGCCCCGGCTGCTTTCGAGAGCGAAGACGGTCTTTCCTTTCTTTACAGGATTCCATCCTGGCCGGTGATTGGTGACGTCCTAAATATGGTTTTGACTCCCTTGATCTCGACCTGGATGGTCAGATCTGATCTGGCGAAGGCCTTCGCTCCGAATAAAGTGCCCAAACATTATTTGCGACACACACTGACGGAATGGACCCGGCCCGCGAAAGTTAAGTGGTATTCAATAGATGAGGCCTTGCTAAACTCCTCTTTGTCCAGGTTCGCACCTCGCTATGCTGAAATCTGGATGCCTGCTGTGATCGTCACTGGAGACTCAGACTTGATCGTACCGCCGAGAGAAAACGCATGTCGATTGGCCGAAGTGCTGCCGCAGGCAAAACTGCGCATCCTCGAAAACACCGGTCACCAAATACCCTTTGTTCGGCCAGATGCGGTTCTGGAAGCAATCAAGACGGTCAGCGGCGTGCCGCCACCCGAAGATTGAATTTAACCCCCCAAATACCCACAACGTTTCATAACACTTCGATAGAGACACGGTACGCGTCTTCTCGGTATAATGGCCGCACTCGAACAACCGAACTCAGCAGGGAGGGCATGACGATGTTCATTCGAGATGTCATCCGTAACCGCGAGCCGTATTCCTTGAGCGAGTCGTCAAGCGTACTCGAAGCGGCAGAATTCATGTCGCAAAGGAAAATTGGCGCCGTATGTGTGCTCGATGATGAAGGCAAACTGATGGGCGTCTTTTCCGAACGCGACATTCTCAATCGCGTGATAGTACCGCGACAAGACCCAGCCGCGATTACGCTGGGTGAGGTCGCCAGCCCCTTGCGCGCGGTGATTAGCTGCGACGAGACCCCCCACCAGGCGTTGGAAAGAATGGAGCAAATCGGCAGCCGTCATCTCCCCGTCGTCGATGGTGAAAAATGGGTCGGCATGTTATCGATGCGCGACCTGCTGCGGGTGGAATTGAGCGAGCAAGGCGATGAGTTAAAGCTGCTGCACGAGTACATTAGTCAGTGAGCACCTTGGAATAGTCTTACGAGATGGCTATGACTATCACCATCGCCACGATAGCAATTAGGAAGGTAACGTTTTGGAGGACCCCGGCTACGCGCACATTACTCTGAATAGGTCCTCTAAGCACACCAAAATATCAAGCCACATTGACTCTTCGCCTGAGAGAAAGTGTCCTCATGTAACTCGGTAAGACCCTTAGCCCTCGCATCAGCCACCATCCGCAAGACAAACTCTTCGAAATCAGCAAACGCGTGGTTCAAAACGCCAGGTTTTGATAACTCTGAAAGATGTTTCTGCAAGACATCGTTGACCATCTGTTCAATGAGCTTTAAGCATTTCGCCGTTATCCCCAGCCCTTCGCCCAGGGCAATTTCGACCAGGGTTTCGAGAAAGATCGACCGTAAGTCTGCAGTCGAAATCGGTTGCGGCGGAGCTTGAATTTCCTTCTTACGGATGTAAGGCATGCTTTCGTATAACATCGCGTCCGGCGTATTATCAAGCCAGTATATAAAATGCGATCTATCTGCTTGTTGCTCACACTCTATTTGATAAATCTGTTCTCTTGTGGAAGGCCTCCCTCAGGCCGCGGCGCGGGTGAAGTCGAAACCTCCCCGCAGAGCCAAACTTCATTCAAAGTCGAGACGGTGATCCCGAATCTCGAGGTCGTCTGGTCGATTGTGTGGGCGCCCGACGGTCGAATGCTTTTCACTGAACGGCCGGGACGAGTGCGTGTCTATGAGAATGGAAAGCTTCGCCAGCAGCCCTTGTTTGTCGTGCCTGACGTTGAGCCGCGTGGCGAAAGCGGATTGATGAGCATTGCTTTGCATCCGCAGTTCTCCTCAAATCATTTTCTGTACCTCTCGTACGCGTACAATTCGGGCGGGACTCAGGTTCGAGTCGCGCGATATCGCGAAACTCCGGAGGGTCTGACTGATCGCAAGGTCATCATTGAAAACATTCCTGCGGCTCAATACCATGCGGGATGCCGTTTGCGATTCGGTCCAGACGGCAAGCTTTACATCACCACCGGAGACGCCACTGATCGTCAACTGGCTCAGCAACTCAACTCACTCGCCGGAAAGATTTTGCGTCTAAATGACGATGGGACTGTGCCCAATGACAACCCCTTTGTTGGCCGAGCCGCCGCCAGGCCGGAAATTTGGGCCTATGGCAGTCGTAACGCCCAGGGAATCGATTTTCAGCCCGGCACGAATCTTCTTTGGGAAACCGAGCACGGACCCAGCGGTTTTGACGGGCCCGGCGGTGGCGACGAAGTTAATATCATCGACCGCGGGAAGAATTATGGCTGGCCGGTGATTCATCATCGCGCTACGCAGGCGGGAATGGAATCGCCCGTGCTGGAATACACGCCTGCATGTGCTCCTGCCAGTGGAATGTTTTATCGGGGTTCAGCATTGCCCGCCTTCAAAGGCAACTTCTTCTTCGGATGCCTTCGCGGCGAACGAATTATTCGGGTCGTCGCAAACGGCCGGCAGGTCGTTAGTCAGGAGAATCTGCTGGAACGAAAATACGGGCGCATCCGCGACATTGCGGAAGGACCTGACGGCTTCATTTATTTTTCGACGTCGAATCGTGATGGGCGGGGAGATCCAGCTGCTGATGACGATCGGATTCTGAGGTTAGTGCCGGTGAAATAGATCCGACAATCGGAGTTCACTTTAAAGTCGTGAATCAGATCTTATGTGCCAGGACCGCAGTCTTGCTCCAGCCGATAACCTGGAATGGTGGGAAGCGATAGTGGCTGACAACACGAAAATATCGATCGGTTGTCTCTGAAACTTCTTCTGGTGGATGGGCCTTGAACCTGAATAGCAATTCCAGAACTCGCGTCGCCGGCGACGGCCGCATCGGCAGGTGAAGAAAATAGCCGCCCGGAGCGATAACCCTAGCCAACTCAGTAAAGCCTTCTTCCAGCGGGACGTATTCTAAGACTCCGCTCGTCACCACGACATCGAACGTTTCATCAGCGAACGGCAACGCCAAAACATTGCCCTGGGCGAAGCGCACTTCGTGCTGGTTCGGGTTGTCTTTGCTGACATATTTTCGTGCAGTGCTTAAAACCGAGGAAGAAAGGTCGAGGGCGGTCAGCCTCACTGGAACCTGCAGCGTCCGCAATAACGCCAGCGTTAACGTTCCCGTACCGCAGCCGGCGTCGAGGACCCGGGCATTCTCTGAAACGGGCAGAGGATGTCGCTCGAAGTATTTATCGAGTGACTTTCCGTAGCCATTTACTTTGAAGGTGAGGTCGTAGACGCGCTCGATGCGATCATAAAAGGAACCAGCCCGCGCTTGGGTCTTGGTCGCAGTCAGGACGTATTCTGCCATTATTATTCCAATTTCCGGTGCATTCGAAGGTTAATTGAAACCCAGCCGGATTCCCGCGGTCAAGTTGCGAGTCGGAAAAACGACGGGCATTCTAACCCAGGCCACCGAAAAACCAAAATAGTTAGAAATCATCGACGCTTATCCGCAAGACCGGCGGCCGAACTGCGTTCAGTCATCACTGGACAAAGGTCGATTTCCACCGAAAAGGAGCCAACAATGTTCAAAAAAGCCTTGAGTGCATTCGGAGCAGTATTGGCGGCGGTCACGCTCATTGCCGCCATCTTTAGTTATGGGTCCTCGCGGGCCACGGCCGAAGGCGAAATCTATTCGCAGCCGCTGGAAGTCGAGCCCGCCGTCATCGACGGTGGATTCTCAGTCGAGGTCCTGATTAACGGCGTGCCGGCGACAGAGTATGCCGCGCGGGGCCGACGCTACATCGAGGCTTTTGAGAACGCGGAGTACGAGTTGAGGATTCACAATCCGTCGCCCTCGCGCGTAGCGGTAGCACTGGCGGTGGATGGTCTGAACACGATCGATGCGCGCCACACGAGCGCCTGGGATGCGCACAAATGGGTCATCGAGCCCTATGGCACGATTAACGTTCGAGGTTGGCAGATGAGTTCTGAGAATGCACGACGGTTTTACTTTACAACCGAACGCGATTCGTATGCGGCAAAGTTGGGGCAGGCCGCAAATCTCGGCGTCATTTCCGCTGTGTTCTTTCGTGAGCGCAAGCCGACCCCTGTTACGTCTGTGACCTCTGGACAGAGCCAGCGGCCGATGAAAGAGGAAAACAGGACTGCTCCTGATGCAAGCGCAGGATCGGCCCGCGGGGATGCTGGCCGAGATGCTGCAAAATCCAGAAGCTTGCCGTCTTATCCGCCGCCGGACGATGAATCGGCAGCGACAGGTATTGGTCGCTCAGTGTCCAATAGTGTTCAGTGGATCAAGATGGACCTGGAGCCAAGACCGATCGGCGACGTGACGATTCGTTATGAATACCGCGAGTCACTGGTTAGGCTCGGAATAATTCCTCGTCCATACCCAAGGCAGGACGTACTCGATCGGCGAGAACGCTCGCAAGGATTCGAGCCCAGGTATTGCCCGCAGCCGTAGTGAGCGAAGGGCGAAGGGCAAGAGCTCTTAGCTCTCGCCCTTTGCTATTTAGCGAGGCTTTAAATTTGAGTCGTACAACTGCTTGTACGCTCGGTAATAAGACATGACTTTGAAGATATAGCCCTTCGATTCGGCGAATCCGACCTCTGCGGTAAAAACGCCGGCGTCGCTCTGATTTGAGCGCCCCAACCAGCGCGCAACGTTGTCTTCGCCTCCGTTGTAAGACGCGGCAATAGCTTCAGGCAGTCCGGCAAACATGCGCGAAAGTTCTGCGATGTATTCACTTCCGACCGCGATATTTATCGCTGGTTGATAAAGTGATTCGTCGGTGACTTTCACACCAGCACGACTGGAGTATTTCTGCGCTGCATCAATCGTTAATTGCAAAAGACCGCGAGCTGCCGCCGGTGATTTAGCATTTGGTTTGAATTGGCTTTCCTGTTTCATGAGTGCCAGAACCAGCCGGGGGTCCAGCCCGCGCTTTTTCGATTCGCGCACAACTTGAGCGGCAAATGCCGCAGGATAATCGGCACTCGTCCGATCGATCGTCCCTTGAACCGAGCGACTGCGTTCATTGGCACGCTGTTTGGCTTCGGAATTATCGATTGCCGCGAGCCGGCTGGTCGCGAGTCCGCCGTAATAGGAGTTAAGGCTGTCGGGGATCATTGAAAAAAGCCGGATTGCATCCTGCGTTTGCCCTGAACGCTCGAGTGCGTGAGCTTTCAAATAAAGCACTTCATCGGCGCTCGTATTTGCAGCTTTGTTAATTGGTTTTTGCAGCAGTTCATCAGCGCTTTGAACCGCGTGATTCCAATCACCGAGAGCAATATCTAACCTGAGGCGCGCGAAGATAGCGCTGGTTTCAGTCGGGGTGCCGGCGAATTTTTGTCGTGTGCGATCTATCCAAAGGATTGCATCCTGAGCACGTCGAGCCTCGCGATACCCGTCGATAATGTTTAAGTGCGCGGTGTCGACGCGCTCGCCGCTCGGATATCGGTTGATGTACTGTTCGTAACGTGCAGCGGCTTCCGCGCCTTTACCCATCCTCAACAGGGCAGAGGCGGCAAAGTTGGACCCTTCGCGGCCTTCCTTCGTTTCGGGATAATCGTGCGCGACGCGCTCGTACATCAGCCGGGCTTCTTCATAGCGCCGTTCCTGATAAAGCGACCTGCCGATGCCGTACAACGCGGCCGGCACATTTGTATCGTTTGGATAGTTATCCAGGACTGCCTGCCAATGTTCCCGCGCTGGCGCGAAGGCACGGTTCGCCATGTAGATTGCGGCACGCCGCATGTGTTCGGCGGCAGTTACCAGTGCCGCCCTGCCTTTTGCGGCGCGATCAATTTGATCGCTGGCCCGAACCGCATTCAGGGA
>Ga0066388_100003080_pt1 | contig 10611 bp, 9 predicted proteins | sample PanSoiMetaGPlot6_FD_64539 | JGI IMG/M metagenome (GOLD analysis project Ga0066388, IMG submission 64539) | Tropical forest soil microbial communities from Panama analyzed to predict greenhouse gas emissions - Panama Soil - Plot 6 (Hybrid Assembly) | ecosystem: Environmental > Terrestrial > Soil... | reverse complement strand
CACCACCTGCCGCAGCCGGCCACCGGCCCGCACCCGCACGAGCCCCCACGCGCCTTCGGCGCCTACAAGCCAAACGAACAGGAGCGCCTCCGGCGCGCTGTCCTCCCCGCGCCGCTGCCTACACCCGGCCCACCTCCCGGCCAAGACCACCCCGTGACCGTCCGCAGACGCTACGCGCGAACCATCACCGGGACCCGGTCTTGACCGCGAGCCTCCAGGCCGGGTGCCTGACGGCAGCAACGGCAGGCCACAGCCTGCCGCGGACAAACGCGGCGCGGAACACCACCACCACCACACGACCTGCCGACCAAGACATAGCAGCTATCTGCTCTGGGCCACCTGCCGCCGAGCTCACCTCTGGATCCCACCAGCCACCCACGGAAACGACAGTAGATCCCACCGCGCGCCGCGACACGTGTCACCACTGTCGTAGCCGCATGCCGGACCTGTCGCATGAGCAGCTCGTACGCGCCGATCAAAGCGAACGAAGGCCACGCTGCGATCAGCCGGCCGTACGCTGTCGGCTCGGCGACGGCCACGTTCGCGGCCAGGCTCGCGGTGCTGCCGACGACCAGAAGCGACCAAGGAAGCAGGCCACCGGCCTAGCCGGCGCGGGAGCCAGCGAGCAGGGTCATGGACGAGGCGATGATCATGCCGTCCACCGACAGTGGGATCAGCGCCGCCGTCAGCGGCGACTCCCCGTGCGCCAACGTCAGAGCATGCATGTGCCGAAACGACACCACGGCAGCGATACCGGCCAGCACCACCACGCTCGCCGTCGTCGTCCAGCGAATCCACCGATCACCCGGCCCTGAGCCAGCCGGCCGGCAGACAGGTGCCCGCAGGCGCCGACCGGCTGCACCACCGACCGCATCGGCCGTCACCGGACACCACCCGGGGTCGGAAGCGACAGGACTGCCTCAACAACCAGCCGCCCCGTCAGGAAACCGTTGGTCAGACCCGTTCCCATCCTTGTGGCGTCCTGCCGGTGGCGCGCAGGTTCGCCGTTCTGGCGTGGTCGCCCGGGCCGGCCAGCTCGGCGGCGAGCAGTTCGCGGCGGCGGGGGCCGAAGAGGCGTTCGGCGTAGAAGGCCGCTACGGCGTCGAGGACGGTTTCTCGTTGAGGTAGACGGTTTGGGGTGCTCGGCGTGGGTGTCGGGGCGACCGCGGTTTGTTCTTGCGGGGCAGGACAGTAGTAGGTCACGGTGTGGTTACGGCGGCTGGTCCCGAACAACCGCCACCCGCAGCGGATCATGCCCGCGGAACAGGAGTTGCGCAGCGTCGCCGGGTGGGCGTTGACGCCGCCGGTGCGGGAGCCACGGTTGGCTTGGCGGCGGGCGGTGAGTTCGTCGAACATCGGCTTGGGGATCAGAGGGTGTGGTGCGCCCCGGGTGACCACACTCACAGGGCCGGTCGTTGACCTTCCCCTTCTTCGATCGGGTCGCCCGCCGGTTGAAACACCTGGTACCTGGCGTACTTCGGGTTCCACGGCAGATCGCACCATCCCTGCTGGCGCGTTCACCCCGATCACCCTAGACCGCTCCGCCGAGCACACCAGACCCCAGGTGCGCGCGGTCAAGCTGTCCAGGCACCGTCCGCCAACTCATCGTCACCGGCCTCGGCCACGCCACGCCCACCGTCATCACCTAAGGACACCCTGCACGTCTACCCAATCTTGGGCAAATCACCTACCCCAACCCACCTACCCCACCAACACCAGCTGATTAGTTACTCTCAATGTACGCTGATAGGGTGGGGGAATCGGATCCCGGACACCCGGAGCTGGCGGGTCGCGACCTGCGCGCACTGCGCGGGGCCTGCGGTTTGACCCTCCGCAGGCTGGCCGTGTACAGCGGTTACAGTATGTCGTATCTGAGCCGCGTCGAGACCGACCGGAGAGCAGCGACGCCGACCGTCGTCCGGCTTTACGCCACGTTGCCTGCGGCGAGTGCCGATCGGGCGGCGAAACAGAGCCCGAAGACACTCTCACGACGGCCATCGGTCACTGGCCGCCTCGAACTGGGAATCATCTGGTTCGGCTCGGAAGTACGGCGCCTCCGGATGGCCGCGGGCAAGTCCCTGAACACTCTCGGCGCTGAGGTCCACCTGTCGCGCGCCTATCTGGGGAAGATCGAGCAGGGCGACGCGAGAGGCAGCTACCAGCTCGCACTCTCCCTAGACACCGCCCTCAAGGCGAACGGAAGACTCACAAGCATCTTCCTTGAGGAATGTGCGCGGGTCGGCCCCGTCGCCCCGGACACGGACATCCTCGCCCGCGGTGATCCCGACGGCACCGCGGCACGCGGGCCGGATCTGGCCGAACTGGCCGCCACCGCCGCCGCGCGATTGGAGACAATGCGGATCCGCAGCCACCAAGCCGGCCCGTTCTCCGTCCTGCGCGATCTAGGCGATGGCGTCATCGAACTCTACAACCGGATCAGCACATCCTTCCGAACCGCCGACAACCCGGTCTGGCCCGTGACGCTGCGCCACGCCGAACTCCTGGGCTGGACGGCGCAAGAGACCGGACACGACGCCATAGCCCTGCGATGGACGCGCACCGCAGCCGATTGGGCCCGCGCGATCGGCGACGCCGATGCCTTGGCCTACGCCCTGATCCGCCAGTCCCAGAGTGCCCGGCGGCGAGGCGACGCGGCAGCAGCCGTTGACTATGCATACCGGGCAGGAGCCGTACCTCGGATCTCGCCGCGAATCGAGCAGTTTGCCGCGCAACGCGAGGCGCAAGCCTGTGCACTCGCCAGAGACGAGCCGGCGTTCCGCCGGGCCCTCGACCGCTACCAAACGCTGGCCGCTGAAGCCCCACCTACACAGTCGCAGGTTCCGGCGATACCGCAATGGGGACCTCTGCCAGACTCAGCCTTCGAGAACTCCCGCGTATTCGAAGCGACCTGTCTGGTAGACTTTGGTGATTTCCGCACCGCGGCAGCGCTGTTCGACCAACACATGGGACGCCTTGGATCGGCACGGATCGGCTACGCCCGCCTCGCCGTCCGCGAGGCCATCGCCTACGCGCACATCGGCGAACCCGAACGCGCCTGCGAGGTTGTACTCGGATTCCTGCCCACTGTGGCCCGCCAGGGCTCGGCGTCGCTGCGGGGCGATCTGAAGCATCTCACCCGCACCTTGAACCGGCATCGTCGCGCACCCGTCGTCCGCGACCTCCTGCCCGATCTGGCCGTGTTCGCGCGCACCGCGGGCAGCGTCCTGCCGTCGGGCACGCACCTTCCCCGCACGCCGTCACGTCGACCGCAACGGAGGAGTAGCCGCCCGTGCCAAACCGAAAGCACCTGATCTTCGTCAACTATCGAGGGTCCGACGAGAAGTGGGCCATAGAACTAGTCTACGCGCGGATGACGGAGGCATTCGGCGTCGAATCAGTGTTCAAGGCCGGGAACTCGCTTCGGCTCGGTGAGGTCTTCCCCCCGATCCTGGAGGAGAAGGCGGCCTCCTGCCCCGTCATGCTTGTGTGCATCGGCCCGGGGTGGCTCACAGCGTCCGGCCCCGACGGCAGGCGGGCCCTCGACTCCCCCGACGACCGGGTACGGCGGGAGATCGCCATCTCGCTACGGGCCGGGCATCATGTGGTCCCGGTGCTTATTGGCAACCACAATCAGGTGTCGGTCCCGAAGGCGGCCGAGCTGCCAGAGGACATCAGAGCCGTGATCCACCGCCAGGCGCGATGGCTCGCGCCTGGCGGCGGGCTCGACCTCACCGTCCCCGCACTGATCGAGAGCCTTGTCGCCCTCGTGCCGGAACTCGGCGAACGCCGCGCGGCGGCCAGGTCCGAGGTCACAGACGGTCCGGAGAACACCGACCAGACGGAAACCGTACCGCAGGGCCCTGGTGTCATTCAGTACTTCACGGCCGAGGGCCCCGGTTCGATAGCCGCAGGGACATACCACGGCATAGTCAACATCGCCACGCACAGCCACCCCAAGCCTGGTCCATGACCAGCCGCAAGGACGAGGCGGTCCAGCACATCGTCCAATATGTGAAGGCCAGGGGCGGCTATGCCTATGCCACAGCCATCGGCGACATCTACATCTCCGCCGACGGCTCGCTGCGCTACCTCTTGGAGGCCTATAGCCGAAGGCCCACGTCAGATCCGGCGTGGCTACGCGAGGTACCCAGCAGAATGCTCAACGCCGATCACGCCCTGGTGCCCTTCACCGGCCGCGAGACCGAGCTGGAAGACCTCGTCGAGTGGCGTGACGGCGGCACGCGCCTGGCCGCCTGCTGGCTGCACGGCCCCGGCGGTCTGGGCAAGACCCGGCTGGCCGCGCGGCTGGCCGACGTCAGCGCGGACGCCGGATGGCTCGTCGCCAAGGCCACCCACGGCCCCGGCGCCATCCTGCCTCAGCTCGGCCCGCAGAACCTGCTATTAACCGGACAACCCGGCGTGCTCCTCATCGTCGACTACGCGGACCGCTGGACTCTGAGTCACATGACCTGGCTGCTCTCCAATGCCCTGCTCTACCAGGGCGACGCGCGTGCCCGCGTGCTGCTCATCGGCCGTAGCTTGGAGCCGTGGCCCGCTGTCCGGGCCCAACTGGAAGAACGGAACGTCTCCCCCAGCGCACGCCGTCTGTCGCCGCTGCCCGATGGCGAAGATCAGCGGCTCCGCATGTTTATCGCCGCTCGCGACACCTTCGCGGCGCTCTTTCGGAATATCACAGAGCTCGAAGCTATCGCGCCGCCGGAGGATCTGGACCGCACCGACTTCGGCGTGACGCTCAACGTGCACACCGCAGCACTCGTCGCCGTCGATGCCCACGCGCACGGCCGACCAGCGCCCACGGGTCAGACCGGCATGACCCGGCATCTCCTGGATCGCGAACGAGCCCATTGGACTCTTCTGTACGAGAAGGCAGCCCGCGGACTGGACTACCGCACCTCGCCCGGCGAGATGAGCCGTCTCGTCTTCATCGCCGCTCTCACGGGCTCGGTCAGCCACAGAGACGGCACCGCGCTGCTACGCACCCTGGATCTGGAAGCACACCCAGAACGTGCGGTGGCAGACCATCTAACCTGCTACCCCGCGTCCAGTCTCGGGGATCCAAGCGTCTTACAACCGCTCTACCCTGACCGCCTAGCCGAGGACTTCCTCGCCCTCACCCTCCCGGGCCACCCTGCCGATCACCCGTCGGCAGCCTGGGCACCGTCCACCCTCGCGGCTGTCCTCGCCCGCCGATCCGACGGCACGCCGCCGGGATACGTCACTAGAGCCCTGACGTTCCTTGCCGCTGCCGCGGGACCCGGGCGTTGGCCCCACGTCGCCGACCACCTGACCGACGTCCTGCGTGCCGACCCGCAACTGGCCGTCGACGCGGGCAGCGTCGCGCTCACCGCGCTCGCCGACGTCCCCGGTCTCGCAGAGGACACGCTCGCCGCCGTCGAGGCCGAACTGCCCTACGGGCGGCACGCAGATCTCGACCTCGGCATCGCGGCCGTCACGAAACGGCTGACCGAGTTGCGACTGGCCCACAGCCCAGGGCCAGCCGACCGCGCCGATCTGCACTGGAAACTCACACCTCGCCTGGCCAACGCCGGTCGATATCAGGATGCGTTAAAGGCTGCCGAAGAGGCGGTCGAGCAATACCGGGATCTTGCGCGCGACGATCCCGCTCGGTACAACGCACGGCTCGCCAACGCCCTGGACCGGCACGGCACGAGTCTGTGGGCGCTGGGCCGGCATCGGCAGGCCCAGACGGTAAGCGCAGAGGCCGTGGAGCTGCACCGCGCTCTGACCGAAGCCGAGCCGGCGACCCACGAAGGCGGATTGGCCAACGCCCTAGCAAATCTCGGCGTCAGCCTGTGGGCCCTGGGCCGGAACCGGAAGGCGCAAGCGGCCACCGAGGAGGCGCTCGATATATACCGCCGCCTCGTCACGCTGGGCCCGGCCAAGTACGATGCCGGATTAGCCGACACCCTGCACAACTATGGCAACGATCTATATTCGATCGGTGAGCATCGCAAAGCCTTCAAAACCGCTGAACAAGCGGTCAAGATCTACCGCCGCCTAGCCGCAGACGACCCAGCTCGATATGAAGCCGACCTCGCCGACGTCCTCGACGCCTTGGGCGTGCGGCTCTGGGCTCTGCGCCAGCCCGCCGCAGCCCTGGCCCCGGCCGAAGAGGCACTGGCCATCAGACGCCGGTTGAGCACCGCCAACCCCGCCGCGCACGAACCCGATCTCGCGGACTCCTTCGACAACCTCGGACTTCACCTGCGAGCGCTCCGGCGAGACGAGGAAGCGCTGGCACTGAGTGAGCAGGGACTGGCTATCCGGCGCCGTCTCGCGGCGGCCAGTCCGGGCACCCAAGAGCCCGACCTGGCCAATGCGCTCAACAACCTCGGGCTCCGATACGAAGCCGCGGGCCGGCACCAGGAAGCCGTTGACAACACAGCACAGGCCGTCGCGATCTATCGCCGGCTCGCCGAGGACGCGCCTGCCGCCTACCGCGCGGACCTTGCCGGCTGCCTCAATAATCTGAGTCTCCACCTACGGGCGGTGCGCCGCCCCGAGGACGCGGTCGTCGTAAATCAGGAAGCTGTGAGCATTCGACGCCTCCTAGCCGCGACCGACCCCGCGCTCCACGAGGCAGACCTTGCGCAATCTGTCGACAATCTCGGTCTGGCGCTCCGGCAGCTCGGCCGGTTCGCGGAAGCCGTCGAAGCCTGCCAAGAGGCGGTGGCTCGATACCGGCGCCTAGCGGCGACCGACCCAGACTACGCGGCCGATCTAGCGGACGCGCTCGATAACCTTGGTGCCGCATTGACGTCGGCAGACCAAGTCGAGGCGTCGCTGGCCGCGAGCCAGGATGAGGTGAAGTTGTACCGATCTCTGGGCGGTTTCAAGTGATCATGGAGAAATGTGCTCCGCCAGCAATCTGCTGAACTCCTCGGCCGGTGTCCCCGGCGTGCTTACCCGCACACTCGCGACGGACCCCGGCAGGTAGGGTCGGACCAGGGCTCGGTATCGGTATTCGACCGGTCCGGTTCCTGGCCATCCTCCGAACCCGGCGTACCGCATTACTGGGCACCGGACTGTTCACGTGACCATGCCGTTGGACTCATGCCGAGACGACGGTACCCCATGGAGTGGGGACGCAATCTCATCGGTAGCGGTACCGGGCTACCGGCACCGTGCCGGGTCAAACAGTTAGGTACCTTTTGACGACCAGCCCTTGTTTGGGGACGTTGTATCGGCTCAGCGTGTAGTCCGCTCCGAACTCCGTATAACCCAACGCGAGGAGCTTCTCATGCACCACATCAGCGCGGATCTTGCCTTGGAGCGGTCCACCCACTCCTCCAGCTTCGGCACGACCTCATCGATCAGCATCGCCGCGCTGCCGCGCCCGACTCGGCGTCAGCCGACCCTCCGGGCGCGCCTGCACGTAGTCGGCGACCGTGTGATGCAAACACCCACTAACTCCTCGCAGACCGACACGGATCAGTCAAATCGAACGCTTCCAGAATCTCCATGATCTCCTCAGCGGACTTCAACCACCCATCCTCGGGAGGTCTGAGCATGGTTGGCGCCGCTCAGCACACACACCAGGAAAGCGCCCACACCCGCAGGCACGGGACGCCCACGAGTCGTGTCGGGCAGAGCCGATGACCGCCAACGGGCACCTAACTGGCTGCCCTTGGGCCCGTGGCCGCCGACACGGGAGTGTCTGGGGCCACCGGGGTACCTCCGAGTGCCAGTGGAGACAGGCAACTGCTGTCCTGTGTCGGCTCGGGGTCCTACGCTCTGGATACCGAGAACGACCAAAGGGATACGCCGTGCATCGCCGACGTCGTCCACCCACCATCCACAGTGAACGCTCACCAGCATACTGGAGGGTGTCGTTGATTGCCGACCACATCCACGACCGCGTGTCCGAGGATCATGTCCTCCGGATTTCGGGCTTAGGTGGCCTGGACAAGCTCTTCCGTAAAACCGAAGGATTCAACGCCGACGGTTCCATCGAGCTTAAGACAAGGCGTGGGCCTCGTCCAAACCGCCGAGGAGTCCGGTGTGGACATGTCCAGGGACCAGGCTCAATCAAATCAACATCGGGCAACCTCGGGGTCACCCTCGCCGTGATCTGCACGGCGAAGCAATACCGGCTCACGTGTGTTACTGATCCGAACGCCGACGCCACGAGCATGGCCACCATGCGAACACTCGGCGCCGAGGTCGTCACGATCAGGACATGGGACGGGACGCTAATGGCGGCTACCTCGGCTCCCGGATCGCGTACATCCACCGGCGCCCAGCGGTCGAGCCTACCCTCTACTGGCTCAACCAGTACGTGAACCGGCACAACTCGGAGGCGCACGAACGGCATACCGCTCCGGCGGTACTTCACGCGTTGGCCCGCCGACTGCCGCAGAACAGCTGCTGCACCAGGTACTCGCGGCATCCGGCAACCAGCCGAACGGCGGCCACCTGGCCACGCTGACGCCGAGCTGATCGATCGATGTATCCGGCACCGTAAGTAGCTGTACGAGGAAGTACGACTTGGAACGACTGCTCGGCCATCGGACCGCCAGCATGACGCCGCCGGAGGCATCCGTCGGCCGACAACGACTGGAGCCAGCATGCTGCCAGAATCGACCAACTGTCAGGCTGATGCCATGAAACACAATCCGCACATCTTCATCAGCTATCGAGAAGCGGATGAGCCGTTCGGTGCCGTACTCCTTGACTACACGTTGTCCGCGAGATTCGGCTCGGAGGCCATCTTCCGGTCCGTTCGATCGATTCCGCTTGGCCATGATTTCGCCACCGCGATCCGGCTGGCGGTGCGGCGGTCGGTGGTGCTGCTCGCCGTCGTCGGATCTCGGTGGACGACGGCACCGCACGCCGACTACCAGGGCCGGGCATGCGAGTCGATCGACTGGGTCCGCGAGGAGATCACCGAAGCGTTCCGGTTCGGGGTCCGCGTCATCCCGGTACTCTTGGACGTCGACTTGCCATCCGCCGAAGAGTTGCCCTCCGACCTCGCCCGGTTGACTCGGTGTCAGTACATGCGGATACGCCACCGAGACGCCGAGCGGGACCTCGATCGTCTAGCCCAGGAGCTTGCGGAACTCTTGCCGAGCGCGACACTGTTGGCGTGTAGCAACCGCCACGCGGCAGGGTTGGTCCGCAGCACCTCCAGATCCTGATACCGGGGCGGCAGCGGCTAAGGTACTACCAACCAAGGCAAGCCCAGGCCGGACAACATCACCCTGCGACGAAACCGCCAATGTGTGACCCTTCGACAACTTCGCTGGTTCAGTCGTCAGCGATAGCGTGCAACCCGCTGCCAGCTCTACCTGTCCAGAGGAAATCTTCGCTGATCGAGAGCGTCGGAAATTGGTTCGAGTCGGTCTGCCTCACCTCAAACAAGGCGCCCGCGACACCGAAGTCGGCGGCGACGCTCGCAGCACGGCCGGCGGCGATGTCTCCTATCCGAGTGCATCGGCCTCGCTATTCGAGGGCCAACGCGATCGGTCGTCAATGCGCGGACCACTACGACCCTTACCTGGCCGCCTATCTGAACGGGTCAGCAGGCCGGGAACTGGCCCGGCAGTCGGGTAGCAGCGACCCGTGCGTTCAACGCCGATCTGTCGAAGGCATACCATTACGCGTGTTCGTGGTCACCGACGTCGCCGCTCGCTTCAGCACCGATGACCTTAATACATCGTCACCCTTCCCGGGCCTCCGCAACGTACCGATGAACGACCTGTTCGACACCCACCCCGAACACCTGCCCGAACCGCCCGCCACCGCGACCACCGACCCACTGGCATTCACCGACACCATCGCCGCCCCGGCCGACTACATCACTGCTCCGGCGCACCCAGCAGGGCCTGCTGCTGCACCGCCTTGTCCAAGCGCCTCGATCGGTGTCGGGCTGATCGGATGCCAGAGCCGCCAGCCGGCCGGCAGATATACTCACTGGATCACGGGCCGTTGTGCCGAGGACGGGGTGCGCCGAGGACGAGGGCAAGATCGGGCCGACACTGACGGCCCGAGTCACCACGCCGGAGTACGCCGACAACCAGAAAGGAGGTACCCATTGCTCACTGGCGGTCTGGGTGCTTGACCGTCACCTCAACGACCAAGCGCCCCTTATGACCAGGGCAAACGGACGCTTCCCCTGTTCTGGATCCCCCTGCCGAGGATTCGAACCTGCGCGGCTCACGCCGGTGCGGGAGCAGCGAGTGCGACCGGTGGGGTCGAACTGGCGCGCTGCCGATCGTTCCCAGGCGACCGGGAGGCAAGCTGGGCAGAACGGACTTGATCTCTGAGTTGACGTGCCCGGGCCATGCCGATGCCCAGATCTCGGCGGAGGGTCTCGGCCGACACCGGTCGCCGGTGAGCGGCCCAGTGCTGCGCATCGAGGCGCTGTGCCTGCCGAAGGAGGTCGTCGTCGGCTGCGGCGCCGGTACTCACGCGACGAAGGCGCGAGACCGAGCCGGCTGCCGGACCGCCCCTGCCGTGCCCGGTCGACGCGCCCTCCTTGCCGGGTGCGCCATGAACCGGCGGATCCTCCGCATCCGCCGTCAGCGCGCCCGCCGTGCTGAGCCGGATCTGGCGCATGAGCAGCTCGTA
>Ga0066388_100003079_pt1 | contig 10612 bp, 7 predicted proteins | sample PanSoiMetaGPlot6_FD_64539 | JGI IMG/M metagenome (GOLD analysis project Ga0066388, IMG submission 64539) | Tropical forest soil microbial communities from Panama analyzed to predict greenhouse gas emissions - Panama Soil - Plot 6 (Hybrid Assembly) | ecosystem: Environmental > Terrestrial > Soil... | reverse complement strand
CCCATGATGGCATCGCGCAGATAGCCGCCAACCAGATAGACGAGCACCCCCGAACGGCGTGCGGCGGCAAGCACTTGCACGTTAGTGTCTTGCTCCAGGGGATGAAATCCGCTTGGGAATCGCGTCTGAGCCAGCGCACCGCCCTCCGGCCGTCGGGTCCACAGCAATCTATGGTAGCGGCTGGTGCGAAATCTTCTCTACTTCGTCTGGAGAAATTTTAAAGTGCCCGGCCAGGTATACAAGCCCACCAACCAGGCTGGACAAGGTTGTCAGCCCCAGCCACATGATGGCAAAGGTTAACGCTCGCGTACGATCGACACCGACCAGGGTGAGGAAGTAGGTATAACCCCATTCGCGGATGCCGATGCCATTGAAGCTCGGAGTGATAAAGCCCAAGACCGCCACTGCTGGATAAAAGACAAAGTAGTACCACAAGGGTACGGTGGTCAGCCCGAGCGCCATGCCCATAGCTACGTGGCAGCCGACCATCACCATCTGAATGGCCAGCGACCAGATGAAGCAGACGAGCATCAGATTCTTGTCCCGCCAGTATACGGTGGCTGCGGATTCATTGAACTGCCTGGTCACCCAATTTTGTTCGCCCAGCAATTTCTTCGCCAAGGAGGGCACGAAGGGCATAACGCCGAAGGTGAACAGGGTACCGGCAAAGATAGGCCATTTGAGCTGCCAGGGCAGCCCCCGCCCGCCAGGTCCTAGAAGTATTCCGGCCGTAGCCATCAGAAAGAGGACGGCTATGCCGGTCGTGCGGTCGGCGACTACCGAGTACAAGGCATTCGAATATTTGCCGGTGCCCTTGGATATGTAATAGCAACGGCTGAAGTCGCCGCCGACGGTAGAAGGCAGGAACAGGTTGAAGAACATGCCGACGTAACAATACTGAACCAGCTCGAGCAGGCTCTTCTTGAGCCCGACAGCGGCGGCCAGAAGTTGCCAGCGGTGAGCCATGCCAACCACCGACAGCAAAAAGATGGCTACGGCTATGCCCAGATACAGGCGATCGGCATTGAGCGCCGCTGCCCACACCTCCGACAGATTCACCTTCCCAAAGAGGAAGAGGCTGGCGAAAAGAACAACGCTGATGGCTAGTTTGAGCCTGAGCTTGGTACGCTCGGACATTTTCTTGATTGCCGGGACGATCTCGCGGGGGGCCTTTTGCGTCGGTGAGGCTGGGTGCTTGCCCTGAGCGGCGGTGTTGACCGTGAGGGTGCTTTCCCGACCTGGCCGCTCATCAATTATGCCCTTACTAGCTCGCAAAACCTTTTTACCTTCAAGGGAATACCAGTTCGGCGACAGGTTGGCTGCTGCCGAAATTAACTACATAGACCCGATCTTACTTTCCGGTACTGCCATCTTAAAACCCAAAACAATTAAGCTGTGCGTGGCGAAGCGCTCTTTGGCCGCCTCCTGACAGTCTGCGGCTGCAAAGGAACGATTAATTTTTTTGAATAGCACCGATAAAAGGTTAAGATGGACTGTAGGAGATACTGATTGTAGGAGCGCCGCCCCCGTGGTTGGCCCTGCAAAAAGTTCGAGTCAATAAAACGTCAGCTCAGAGGTGCGGCAATTGTCCTTGAATAGGTTGAAAGTGAGGGGCGGCGCGGTTCTTGCAGCCTGCCTTCTTGTAATTGGTGTGGGCAGTCTCTCTGGCTCCCATCTCGGTTGGTCGGCAGCCAGCGCCAGAGATTCGCTGATGCTTGCCCAGTCCCGCCCGGTGGTGCCGCCCCAGGTGTTGTATCAGCGTGCCTGGCGCATCATCAAGGAGCAGTTCTATGACCAGAAGTTCAACGGTCAGGATTGGCACCGCTGGGAGCACCGCTACGACGGCAAGCTGAAGACTTCCGATGACGCCCACAAGGGGGTGGAAACCATGCTTGCCAGCCTGGGCGATCCCTATACTCGCTTCTTGAACAGAGACGCCTTTGACGACGAAAAGTCTCAGATCGAAGCACGCTTGTTTGGTGTGGGCATGCAGTTGGGCATGAACAAAGATCACAAAGTCGTGGTGATTGCGCCGATCGAAAACACTCCTGCTTTTCTGGCCGGAATCCACCCCGGTGATGAAATTTTCGAGGTGGAGGGCAAGCCGGTTAAGGGCCAGTCGCTCGATGACGTTGTAAAACAGATACGCGGACCGATAAACACCAAGGTTCAGCTCACCGTCATGCGCGGTACGGAGCGCAAACGCTTCAGTCTCACCCGTGCAGAGATTCCGATTCGCGCTGTCGCCAACGAAATGATTCTGCCCGGCAATATCGGCTACATCCGGTTGGACAGCTTCATCTCTTCGAAAGCCAACGACGAGATGCGGCACGCTCTCAAGAAGATGCAGAACGTAAACGGAATTATTCTCGATTTGAGGAACAATCCCGGCGGGCTCCTGACCAACGCCATCGAGATTGCCAACATGTTTCTGGAGAAGGGTGTAATTGTCAGTACCATCGATGCAGATGGCTACAAGACCTCCCAGGTCTCTGCCCGGCATCCGATCAGCGCCTTGCCGATGGTGGTGCTTATCAATGGTGCCAGCGCCAGTGCCAGCGAGATTCTAAGCGGAGCGCTGCGCGATAATGGCCGGGCCAAGCTGATCGGGCAAAAGTCTTTCGGTAAGGGGCTGGTGCAGGCAATCAACAAGCTCGACGACGGCTCTGGTATCAACGTCACGATTGCTCGTTATCTGACGCCGAACGATACGGATATTCACAAACACGGGATCGTGCCGGACTTCGAAGTGACGATCAAAGAAGATGACATCAAGGCCGGTAAGGGACCGTGGTGGATCGACCCTACCTTCACGAAGTTCAATCGGCAGCCGACCGACGGCAAAGATCTGCAGCTTGTCAAGGCAATCGAGGTCTTGAAAAAAGAGGTGCTTGCCACTTCGAATAACACGACCGCGGTAGCCCCCAAGGAATTGCGCGATTGATCAGCAATCGATGCCTTCGATTGCGCGCCCATGATGGCGCAACTGGACGGTGCTGGAGATGGTCGTCGCCATCTGCATGAGCCAGTCCGGCGCCCGCCTGCCAGTCAAAACCAGCACGGTCGGATCTTGCCGTCGCTCCAGGATCGGGCGAATCTCATCCCAACTTATGATGCCGACACGCCCGATATCGAGCAGCTCGTCGCAAATGACGATCTGATCGCCGGCCTCCAGCGCTTCCTTTACGTAGCCCAGCCCCGCGCGCGCCGCCTCGGTGTCTTCGGGCAAAATGCCGTTCGGCGAGCTATACAGGCGGAAGCTGCCGCCTGGGCCGGCGCCGATCCGGTTCACCCCGGTGTAGTGGACGTTGAGCCTCCCGAAAGACGGGTCGCCGGTGCCTGCCAGAAGACGCAGAGCTTTACCTTCGCTTGAGTTGTCCTCGAGCTTGTCGAAAAATACAAGCGTCACGTTCTTGCCTGTGCTGACGGCTCGCATGAGCAATCCGAACGTCGCTGTCGTCTTTCCGCATCCAGTACCTAGATAAAGGCGGATACGCTCCTGGGTGGGTGCCGACATGGATGATGTCATTTGCAATCCCGCAAAAAATGCTCACTTGCCACGACTATGATATCCGGTCATGACCGCCGCCGGACAACCGGTGTCGGGCGACCATTCTCATCGACACAAACGAAGATGAGGTCCGCTTCTGTCACGTGAACTGCTTTTCCTTCACGGTCGACCTCCACGTCGACATGCACAGACACGGAGGTGTTGCCTATGCGAGTGGTCTGCGTGTAAAAAGTGACCACCTCACCGACCATCACCGGCTCTTTGAAAATCACCTCTTTGATAGCGACAGTCACGATTTTCTGGCTCGTGAGTCGAGTCACTTCCACGGCACCGGCCATGTCGATGTAGCTAAGAATAATTCCACCAAAAATGGTGCCATGTTTGTTGGTGTCACGAGGCAGCAGCACTACTCGAATGGCTGGATCCCGGAAAGTGACAGTGGACTCGTTATCAGGCACCGCGAGCCTCCTGAAAAGATCTTTGCTGCCTGATCCTAACACTCCCAGGCACACACCGAAGGCGGTGGCATCACTGCCGAATATGAGGTTGCCATCATCCTTGAAATCCGCGAAGGCACTTGGAAATGGGGGGATTCAAGTAGGTGTTTTCTCGGGTATAATCGCAGCGGGTAAATTGGTCACATCATCCGTTGTCAACTGTTACCACTGGTAATCGACGCCATGCAGCAGCTCGGGCATAAAGCGCTCATAGCTTTGTTTGGCTGGTTTGTCTGTCAGGCGTTCAGTCCCGTCTGTGCGCAGGGGCTTCCAGGCGCACCTGGTCCCGCACCGGCGATCATGCCGGCCGCTGGTCTCGATCCGAGCTTGCTAGCGCAGATCGGCTCGCAAACTGTCAAGGATACGATTCCCATCGACCTTACGCCCGTGAGACTGCCGGAGCGCGGCAACATATTCGACAAGTTCAGGGCCGGCGCACTCTATAACTTGCCGGCCCGCATGTTCTTCGATGCCAGCGTGGAAAACACCATTCGTTTAGAAACGAACGTCTTCCAAACTTTGAAAAACAATCGCGCCGACTGTATATACCGCGTATTGCCCAATTGCACGCTTGGATACGCGCTGGGGCAGCACACGCGTGTGTCGTCAAATTACTTCTTCATTCGCGATACTTACGCTATCAATCACGTTCTCAATCGCAACATCAATTCGGTCGGCTTCCGCCTGGACCAGGACTTTCCTGTCAACGAGAAGACTACGGGAACGGTGGGCATGTTCGCCCGGGAATTGTTCCAAACCGATCAACCCGAGCTCAACGACTGGATACCGTCGGTGGTGCTGGTCAGGCGCGCAGGCGCCAGGGCTATCGTTTATGGCAGCGTGCTTGGACAAGTTCGTTTCCGCAAGGTCCTGGGGCGCTACCAGGAATTCGATCAGTTCTACAGTGTAGGCGGAGTCTACCGGAAGCGCGCCTGGGTGTTTACCGGAGATTGCACATTCATCAGCAACTTTGGTAAGCGAGCCCTGCGCTTTGGACCGAATAACTGCAACTTCGTTGTTACCCTCGAAGCTGCCCGTCAGATTTCCCCGAGACTACCTCTAGCTGCATTTGTCCGAGTGGAGCCGATCTTCAATATCGGCGCCAATCAAGCACAAGGCTTCGCCGGCGTCAATGTTCGCGTGTTCGGCGGCATCCGAGCGGAAATCTCCAAGCCGGCCATCTTCCCCGTCAAATTCGGGCGCGGTTGAGCCGCCCCGGCACCATTTACGATGGCCATCTGGCCACGGCAGTTACAGTCCGCAATCTAAAAGTCGGCCTGCTGTCTTTTCCGGGGCGTGGCCGCCAGGACTGTTCGGTTGTCGGCATCCAGGTCGATTACTGTGGTTGCGGCTAGACCTGCTAGCGGGTTTCGCCGATCAATTGGAAGGCAGCCCAATAGCGGGGGTTGGCTCTGGGAGAGCCGGCCGGGGCAGCGGGCATTCCCTCGGCGGGGTGCTCCATGAACTCGATGGTTTTTAATTGCGCATCACGCAGGGCTTTGGCTTTGCCTTCCTTCGAGAGGTACGACTTGTAGAATGCCACCATCTGGTACTCGGTCAACACGTCGTCTACGTTCCACTGGCTGACGAGCACCGATGGAGTGCCGGCGATGACGAAGGCGCGCGATAGCCCGACTACACCGTCACCTGTGATCTTGCCGCGACCGGTTTGGCAGGCCGAGAGCGCCACCATTCGAGCCTTCAGCTGCGGTAGCTCGAGAATGTCGCGAACGGCCAGCAGCCCATCATCTGCGCCTTCCGGCGCCAGGACAAGCGCTGATTCCATAGGGTGCTCTTCGTCGATTAATCCGTGGGTTGCCAGGTGAAGAATCGAATAGGTCGGTGCCAGTTTTCGAAAGGCCGGCTTGCTTGCCGCCTGTCCGATTTCCACAGTCGATTGCGGCTTGCCGAAAAGATCAGCTATATGGTTGACTTCCTTTTCTGCGTAGGGCAGTGTGCCCAGGAAGGCAATTCGCTTCGTGATCGGGTTGCCGAAGGCCAGCAAGCGATCCGGTTCTTTCCCCGACTCCTCGGCAAGCTTTTGCGTAGCGCGCAAGACGCCTATAGCCGGCACGTATCCGAGAGTATGATCCTCGACCAGGAAGCGATTGTTGCTCTGCATAAGGGCAGCGAACGGCACGGAAAACAGCGGCCCGTGCGGCACGATCGTGATGACTGCCTCCGGAGATTTCGGCAGGTAAGGCGCGACCGGTTCCACCAGCAACTGGTTAAGCTCGGCCAGATTGGCGGCTCTCATTTGCGCAAGTTGGCGGACCTCAGCCGGTGTTTTCGGCTGGGCGACGATAGATCGATAAGCACTGGTAATCTTGTCGGTGAGCTGCCGGCGAGTCACCACCGTCGGTGGTGGCGTCTCGATTTTGCCGTCTGGATGGATCACCCATGAGACGAGCTTGTCGGGCAACACGTAATATTCTACGAATGTCGATCCGCTCCTCTTCACCAGGCTTCTGATTTCATCGAGGCCAGGCGGCAGAGCGTTAATCGGGCTGATCGCCGACGACTCGACGATGACCGATGCCCGCGGCAGAACCTGGACGGCACGAGTGCCTGCCGGCGGCAGTTGCGCCACCATCTGCGGCTTGGCGGGAGCCGCAGCCGGGGCACTGGCCGGTGCCGGTTCGACCTCGATTGGTTTGAAGCCGGCAGTCATCGCATCTCCCGGACGGCGCGAGCGGCGCCCTTCCAGGAGATCCAGGAAGGCGCGGGCGCGCCCGCGCTCGGCCACCTCCAGTGCTTCATCGGCCTTGTTCGAGCGCAGCAATACGTCAATCAATTCCGTAAAGCAGTCCTGGCGCAGGTCCATGTTGAATGTTTTGAATGTGTCGCGCGACAGTTGGGCGCGCTCTTTCTCCACCAGATCTGCTGCGTGGCGCAACTGCTCAGCGGACTGATCGAACTGCCCGAGGGCTTTGTAAGCCTTGCCCATGCCGAGCGCGCAATCCCACTGGGCCTCGATGCTGCCCGACGACTCTGCCAGAACTTGTGCTTGCTGGTAGAACTCCAGAGCCTTGCCGACTCTGCCCAGCAGGATGTAGGCCAGGCCGAGCCCACGCAGCACCTGTCCTTCGCCCTTGCTGTCATGAACTGCTCGTAGCTTGGCGAGCGCTTCTTCGTATAGTGGCACGGCGTCAGCAGTGTGCCCCTTCAGCAGGTCATACTGAGCCATGTTGTACGCGAGCAGCGCGTCGTCTCTGTCGTTTTTCAACATGCCGAGCAAAAGCTTTGCCTGGTCGTAATTGCGTTGAAATTCCGAATACATGCCGCTGTCCAGATAAGCGACCGCCAGGCTGGACAAAGTGGTGGCTCTGGAGGCTTGATCGTTGGCCTTTTCGAAGTCGATGCAGGCTTGCTCGTAATGGTGGATGGCTGCCGCCAGCTGTCCGAGCGCCTTGTAGCACATGGCGATGTCGGTGAGCAGAACTCCTCTGGTTTTGGCGTCCGCCGGGTTGTCGATGCTGATCAGCGAGTAGGCCTCGAGGAATTTGTTGAGCGCCCTTTCCGGCGAGCCGCGCAAGAGAAACGAGTATCCCATCTCCGACAGAAGCGCTCTTTGCTTGGCACTGGACTTGCTGGCGACGGCCAGCTTCATGGCCTCCTGGTAGGCGTTATCTGCTTCTGCGTAGTGCCCGGTTTCCGCCTCGGCCGTTCCCAGTGAAGTCAACGTGTCGATGTACCAGCTGCCTGGCTCGACATCCTTGAAAATGTCTCTGGCTTCGCTGAGTGTGGTCACGGCTTCTTTGGGCTTATTTTGCTTGATGAGGACTTGCCCGATTGCCAAAAGCGCTTTGGCCTTCGACAGCGGTTCGAACTCGGCTTCGAAAATCTCGGCGGCTTGCTTGTAACTGTCCAGTGCCTCATCCTGCTTACCGAGATCGGAACGGGTGGCGCCCAGCTCCATGAGCGCGGCGCCCAGAGCATGATTGTCAGAGACTTCCTTGAGCAGCGGAATCGCTTGATCCAGATAGGTCATGGCCGCCGCCGCCTCGTTACGAGAACGCTCGACGACGGAAAGATTGATGAGCGCGTTTAAGCGCCCGCCGCTGTCTTCGCATTTGGTCGCCAGGTCCAGGGCCTTTTTAAACGAATCTTCAGCCTCGTTCACGTTGCCGGAAACCAGAGCCAGAGCGCCGATGCTGCCGAGGATCGAGGCGGCCTGCTGCGATCTTCCGCCGGCGCTGGCTAGATTGAAAGCCTCGCGATAGACGGCGGCGGCATCTTCGTTGCGCTTGGCTGCCACTAGAATTGTCGCCAGGGCAACACGGGTGCGTATGGCTGCGTCCGGGCGATTAAGAGCGGTTTCCCTGGTGAGGGAGTTGCGCATGAGCTCTTGGGCGCGGGCCAGATCACCAGCTTCGAAATAGGCCTTTGCCAGATCGTAAAGCGCATCGGCTTCGGCATCTGCTTGGCCGTGCTTGACGGCGCGCCCGAGCGCAGACTCGAGCTGCTTGATGCGCTGCTCGCCGCCTCCTTTCGAATCAGACTTGCCGGCTGCTCGTGCCCAGTCGGCTCCTGTGCTCGCCGGTATGACGCCAGTTGAAACTGACAGCCAGGCGGCGAGCGCCACGAGAGTAACGGCGGTGCTCCTGTTGAAAGGTGCCAACTCTGTGCTCTTGTCTATTGAGCCTTGCCATCCTGCCCGCCGGCCAATCGGCAGTCGGCGCGCAGCCCAATCTCACATTGTACGGCCTAATGCGTGCATGCCGGTGTAACCAGGCAGGCGTCGCCTGCTAGGGCTTGTCCATGCCGGAGGCTACGAATCCCTGGACTCCGTTGAGTTGATTGAGCACAGCCGCCATTTTCGACATGTCGCCAAGAATGCGCTTCTCCTTGGAGCCGGAGTCCTTCTGGGCCATTTGCGCGATCAGCTGGCTCGTGCTCATGAAGCTCTCGACAGAGAACTCGCTTATGGCCATGTGCCCGTTTTCCAGAACCTTGGAGTAGCGCCTCGCGAACCCATCACCAGGCCGCAAATCGGATCGGCCGAGCGTTTCTTTTCCGACGACCAGCTCATAACCAGGTGCGACGCTGACCATTTTGTTATCAAGACCTTGAATGGATGTGACCTTCACCTTGACGCGATCGCCTCGCCCGTCCAGATTGAACACTCTCATCGGACTGGCATAACGAACCATGACGTCGCCGCCCTTTGCTACCGCGACGTCGCCTACCGCTGTGGAGATGAGCGCGTATTCAGAGGGCGCGCGCACCGACACCAAAACGGAGCCATGACCGACTGTGATGTGACAGTTGTTCTTGCTGAACTCGGTGCCTGCCGTCGCTTTGACGACGATGCCGTCGGCAGATCCGCTTATCTGATCAAAAGTCGGAAACGAGCCTGCTCTGGTGACGCCGTTTAAGGCGGCATCGGACAAAAGCAGCGGCTCGATAATCTCGGGATTGGTGTAGTTGACGCTGGTCACGTCCACAGGCACCAGTGGCGTAATGGTTTCAGATGGTGGCGGTACAAAATGCACCGTCGCCGGGGTTGGTTGCGCTGTCGGATGAAAAACGGGTTGCGGCTCCGGCCTCGGCATGGGGCGACCGCCGCCCCCGCCGTCACGCGGCGGCGGATGCCCGTCGCAACCTCGGCCGCAGTCGATGGGAGGACGGTTTTGAGCACAAGCAGGAGCGGCGCTCAGCAAGAAAAGCCCACAAACAAGACTTATTGCCGGGACAGAGGCGGCGACAAGCCCCCTGATCAAACTGGTCGTCAACATACTGCGAACCTCTAGCTGTGCTGCCACCCAGGAGCGCTCACCCCTATTTTACAACCGAGCCAGTGCCACGCATAGCACGACGCTGGATGCACAGCGGCGCTGGCACAGTCTCAGGCGCGCCGATAGAGCATGAGTTGGTTATAAATTTGCTCGACTTCCAGACGCATTTCTGTGGCGGTCTGATAGCGCTTGTCGGGGTCTTTCTCCATTGCCTTCAAGATAACGCGATCGAAAGCCGAGCCGGGCTGTATGTCCTGTCGGTACTTGGACGGCGGATCGGGCGGATCCATGATTGCTTTCAACAACATGGCTTCGAGCGTCTCTGCCTCAAAAGGCACGGTGGCAGTCAGCATCTCGAACAGAATCACACCGAGAGAATACAGATCGGAGCGCGTATCAAGGGGGAAGTCACGCAGTTGCTCGGGAGCCATGTATTCGGCGGTGCCCACCACCGAGCCCGTTTTGGTCAGACGCTGCATGGCTCCGGTCGAGAGGTGGGCAATACCGAAATCCACGATTTTCACCCAGTCCGGTCTGTCACTGCGCTCTTGCAACAAGATGTTCTCGGGCTTGAGATCTCGGTGAATGATGCCCATGCTGTGGGCTTCCTGCAGACCGCGGCAAATTTGAATGAGAATGGCAGCGCCGGCCGACAGCGGTAGCGGCCCCTCGTGATCGATCTTGTCTCTCAGCGATTCTCCCTTGATGAACTCCATCACCAGATAAGGCTGATTGCCGTTGATGAACCCGACGTCGAACACGGAAACGACGTTGGGATGGCTGACTTTGGCGGTGACTTTGCACTCGCGCTCGAAGCGCTGCACAGACTTTTCGCTGGCGGTCAGGCGTCCTTGCAAAATCTTGAC
>Ga0066388_100003078_pt1 | contig 10613 bp, 12 predicted proteins | sample PanSoiMetaGPlot6_FD_64539 | JGI IMG/M metagenome (GOLD analysis project Ga0066388, IMG submission 64539) | Tropical forest soil microbial communities from Panama analyzed to predict greenhouse gas emissions - Panama Soil - Plot 6 (Hybrid Assembly) | ecosystem: Environmental > Terrestrial >... | reverse complement strand
GGGGTCAAGTAATAAAATACCATATCTGGTATGGTCCTAAGAGACACCTCAGTATCTGCCACACGCAATGCAGCAAACGACCGAGAAACTGCTCGGTGAAGAAGGAGAAAGGAAGAATCGCGGAGAGCGAAATCAGGCTAACGCAGGAAAGGGGAAAGGGGCAAAGGAAAAATAAGGGGATTGGCAGAGCTATCCTGGTCGTATGGGACGGAATTTTCTGCTCAGTCGCAGTTTGGTTCATCCGGCAGTCGAATCTCCATCGAACAAAAACCGCGTTGGAAAGGCCGCCGTCTTCTTTAGGCTAGCAAATGCGGTTTGTGCAGAGTAAGCCTCCGGTGCCTATCGTCGAAAGTTAGGCAGTGAAGCCAAGTTGAAGTGGCTAGACGTTGCACTTACTTGGGTTGATACGCGGATACTTTGTCGTCTTGTCCGAGACCCTCCTATTACGCATTCTTCGGGGGCAGCCCACTGGTTGCGACCAGATCTCGTTGATGCCCAAGGGTTGGAGACGTTGGATCAGGGATGAGCCGCACAAAAAGCAATAACTAACCCTTCCTAGGCGTTTACTTGCGTTTCTTTTTGCTGGGCGTAGCATCAGGGCAGTCCTACTCGAGTTCGGTCACCTCCATTTGCTTTAGCATTCGATCCAGGTGACCGACCATCACATCCCGCAGGTCCACATTGTTGCGCCGCCGACTCCAGTTCGTTGCGCGTCGGGACGGGGAGAAGATTGGCCTTCATCTGCGCGAGGTAAGACCTCATCTTGTCCAAGTCGGCTTTCGTTGCCTCGATCTCCTGTTGATGCGCCTGCATCACCTCTTGGCAATGGCCGGCTCGCAGCTGGGCTTCGCTATTGCTACGGGCAGTGGCTGGTAAGCGTCTGCTTTGCGCCCAGATTAACGGTGCCAGCGCGATACCATTACGAGTAAAACACTCGTCAGCTTCATGGCGGCCTTCCTCCTGTAAAGCTTCTCACGGACGTTGCATGCTAAACGCCCCTCTGGGTTCGGGATGACAGCGTCTGGAGTTAGGTTCGGATTACAGCTTCTCGAAGAACAGACAGATCGCTTCAATGCCACGGTAGAAATTCGGAATATGGAATTTTTCGTTGGGGGCATGAAGATTGTCGTCGGGCAGGCCGAAGCCCATCATGACGGAAGGAATTCTCAGGACGTCCTGAAAGTCAGTGACGATCGGAATCGAACCGCCTGAGCGAGTGAAGACGGTGTCTTTCTGGAAGACGTCGTGCATAGCCTCGGTGGCGGCTTTTATGTATTGGTTGTCGGTGCCAACAACGCAGGCGGGGCCTTTGCTCCAGATTTTGACATTGGTCTGAATGCCTTTCGGCGTGAGTTTCTTCACGTGGGTTTTGAAGCGCTTCAGGATGTCATCGGGATTCTGATTGGGCACAAGACGCATGGACACTTTGGCAGAAGCCTTGGCGGGGATTACAGTTTTTGCGCCGGGAGCGGTAAAGCCGCCCGGCATTCCGTGAACTTCGAGCGTAGGACGCGCCCAGGTGCGGTGGAGAACGGAAAATCCAGGTTCACCGATGAGTGCGGTTGAGCCAACTTCGGCCTTGCGGTAGTGATCTTCGTTGAAAGGAAGTTTTTTCCAGGCCTTCAGTTCCGTGGCGCTCGGCGATTTCACTTTTAAATAAAATCCGGGGATGAGGACGCGGCCTTTTGCGTCTTTCAGTTTGCTGATGATTTCGATCAAGCCAAAAAACGGGTTGGGGGCTACGCCTCCGTACATTCCGGAGTGCAGATCAGTCTTGGCACCGACGGCGTGGATTTCCGCGTAAACCAGGCCGCGCAGGCCGACGCATAGAGTCGGCAAGTCGGGGGCAAACAGTTCGGTGTCGCAGACCAGGGCGAAGTCGGCTTTGAGCTTGGCTTTTTCTTCGCGAACGTATTCCGCGATCGACTCGCCGCCGATTTCCTCTTCGCCTTCAATCAGAACTTTAACGTTGATCGGCAGCTTGCCGTTACCGCTCTTCATAAGCGCTTCGAGAGCTTTGATCTCGATCCAAAGCTGGCCTTTGTCATCGACCGCGCCGCGAGCATAGAGGTTGTTGTTGCGCTCGGAAGGCTCGAAGGGCGGAGTGGTCCATTGGTCGAGAGGATCGGGAGGCTGAACGTCGTAGTGGGCATACATCAGGACAGTCGGCTTACCGGGAGCGTGCCGCCAGTCGGCGTAGACCAGCGGATGGCCTTTGGTGGCTATTGTTTCAACGTTCTGCATGCCAATGCGCCGGAGTTCGCTGGCGACGAAATGGGCGGCGCGCCGGACGTCATCTTTATGCTCGGACAGCGTACTGACACTTGGGATGCGCAGGAGATCTTTGAGTTCGTTGAGGAAACGTTTTTGATTCTCACGGGCGTAGCTGACGGCGGAGGCCATGCTGGTCCTTTCGGGTTAAGAGTATATCGGAGCGGTAGAGGTTGATTTAGCACGAAGGGCAAAGGATTCTAAAAACCCAGAGTACGCGGAGGAAGCTTCATGAGCGGTCAAAAATTGCGAATGGCTTAGAGCTGGAAGCGGGCAGGAGAAAAAGCAGAGAGATCGTGTTCAGGATTTTGACCCGAGATCAATTGCGCCATAACGTGAGCCGTGATTGGCGCCAGGAGAATGCCATCACGGAAGTGACCGGCTGCCGTGAAGTAGCCCTTGATGCGAGTCTCGCCGAGGATTGGCAGCCCGTCCGGAGTGCCTGGGCGCAGACCCGCCCAGTCTTCGAGCATCCGGCTTTTCGCGAGCGTGGGCACAAGGTCAATGGCTGCACGGTGCATACGCTGAATAGTTTCGGGAACTGTCCGCTTGTTGTAACCGGCGTCTTCGACTGTGGCTCCGGCCAGTATGCGTCCATCGCTACGGGGAACAAGATAGACTTCGGGAGCGCGCAAGACATGCCGGACCAGATCCTTGGGATGGCCTACTAGGGCCAGCATCTGACCTCTGATAGGACGGGTCGGAATCTTCAGCGGAGGGACCTGTCCGGCCCAGCAACCGGCGCAGTTGATGATGATGTCCGAAAAATACGTTGTGCTGTCAGTCTTCACTCCGCAAGCACGCTCTCCAGCAAGCAGCACTTCCTGAACTTCATTACCGGACGCGATATTCACATCGCGGTGTTGGGCTGTTTTCAGCGCTGCGGCTGATAATGCACGCGGGTCAACACTGCTTTCTTTCACAAGCAACGCCGCCCCGTTCGCAGTCTTCAGAGCCGGTTCAAGTTGCGCAACTGCATCAGGGACAAGCGGCTCGGAATTTTCGATCGGCTCGGGCGCTCCAGGAAAGTAAATCGTTCCGTGCTGGCGAAGATCACATTTCAGTCCTGACTCATCCTGCAGTTCATGAACGAACTCGGGATACATGGCCGCACCGGCACTCGCCAATTTTCGGAGCTGGGGCAGCGTTTCGAAGCCGGATCCGACCAGCATTCCCGCCGCAGCCTGCGACGCCTCACGCGCCGGCTCTCCGCGCTCCACGATCAGAACATTCATCGCACGCTTACGCAGTTCGATGGAAAGCGACAAGCCGATAATGCCGCCGCCAATGATTATGGCGTCAAACGATTTCACTCCTGGATTGTAAAGCAGCGAAAGTCAGGTAGGCGGGCATGCGGAAAGCCTTAGAGCTTCTTCAAGTAATCGATGATCTCCGGAGCGAGCCAGTCCTGCGGCCCAATGAACTTGCGTCGCACGACGCCGTCGCGATCAATGATGTAGGTCTCGGGCCATTTGGAACTACCATAGAGATTCGCGCTCTTCTTTTGCGGGTCACGAATGGTGGTCAGCGTCACGTTGTGTTCTTTCAGAAATTTGCGGTAGGCCCGTTCGTCGTCATCGATACTGACCGCGATCACTTCCACTCCGTTCGATCCGAGCTTCTGTTGCATTTGCACCAACGAAGGCATTTCTTCAAGGCACGGCGGACACCATGTCGCCCAGAAGTTCAGCACTACAGTCTTGCCGCGAAACTGGCTAAGAGTGAGCGAACGATCCGCGTCCTGAACCGTGAAATCGGGCGCGGGCGAGCCGATGTGCGGTGGAGGGCTGCCGCTGTAACAGGCAATCAGGCATACAGTTAAGAGCATGAGGAGAAGGGAAGCGCGCACCACGTATTTATAATAAACAAGTCGCGATATGGCGTCCTCGGAGTGTGTTCAGGTTTCAGTGATCGTGCCCGCGCGCAATGAAGAAGCGTGCCTGGGAACCTGTCTGCAGTCGTTGGTGGCACAGCTAGGAGTGCAGTTCGAGCTGATTGTGGTGGATGATGGTTCAACGGACCGAACGGCTGAGATTGCGAGATCGTTCGCCGGTGTGAAGGTGATCGCGGCCGGAGCGCTTCCCGAGGGATGGACAGGTAAGAACAACGCGATGGCCGCTGGGGCGAAGGTCGCAGAAGGGAAGTGGTTATTGTTCACCGACGCTGACACGTTTCACAAACCAGGTTCGCTGGCGCGGGCAGTGAGCGAAGCCAAAGAGCAGGGGGCCGCGCTGCTGTCGTATTCGCCGAAGCAGGAAGTTCATGGATTCTGGGAGAAGGCGGTCATGCCGGTGATTTTTGCGGAATTAGCAGCGACATTTCCGCCAGCCAAGGTAACCGATCCAGCTTCGCCGATCGCCGCTGCGAATGGACAATATTTGATGATTTCACACCAAGCGTATGATGCGGTTGGTGGACACACACGAATTGCTGGTGATCTTCTAGAGGATGTGGGAATGGCTCGGCTGGTAAAGTCGTCGGGCCGAAAATTATTCTTTCGATACGGCGGGGATGCGGTGCGAACGCGTATGTATCGCAACTTCGCGCAGATGAAAGAAGGGTGGACGAAAAATTTGGCGTTGTTATTTGAGCGGCCGCGAGAGTTAGCGTTTCGGCGCGCAGCAGAGTTTCTGGTGATTCTGGTATCCGTGCTTCTTGGTTTCGGGCTGCTACTGAGGCACATCGATTACGGGCTGGTGTTCCTCTCGACGGGAGTGATAGCAAGCGCCTGGTCCTGGAGGCGAATTCGACAGGCCCACTTTTCGTCTGGCTCTAATCTCATTGCCTTGGCAGGCCTGGCGATCTTCTCTTACTTACTGCTACGTTCGATTGCGATGCAACGTGGCGGCGTGACTTGGAAGGGCAGAAAATATCAGGGCGTTCGTAAGGAAACTATCGAGTCTCTTGACACCAAATCAGCCGGACGGTTTGCCTGAGGTGTGGTCGAACTATACATCCAACTTACGTCCGTAATCCTTTGATTATAGAATGTTTATATTAACGTTTGGGGTGGAAATATCGCCCCGCAAACCACAGGATGGAATGGCGCTCAACGCGTTTCTCGAGTATGTCGAGGTTCTGGACTTCCCCGACAAGGCGGCTTCGCATTACGCAGAAATTCGCGCGCACCTGAAGGCGCACGGAACGATGATGGGTGGCAATGATTTATTCATTGCCGCCCATGCGCGCAGTCTCGGGTTGACGCTGGTTACAAACAACACACACCAATTTGGGCGAATACCAAATTTAGTCCTTGAGAACTGGACGGCTGCAAGCTAACCGGAGGCGTCTTGGTCTACCTCACCCGCAAAGCCGAATTCGCCGCCTCGCACTACTATCACAATCCAGAGCTTTCTCCGGAGGAGAATCAACGACTCTTCGGCAAATGTAATAACCCGAATGGGCACGGGCACAACTACACTCTCGAAGTGACGGTGAAAGGCGAAGTGGATCCGCGCTCAGGTTTTGTGGTCGATCTGAAGCAGCTCAAAGAAACCATGAACAGGGAAGTGCTGGATGCGATGGATCATCGCTTTCTGAACAAAGAGGTGCCGGAGTTTGCGAAGTCGATTCCGACTACGGAGAACGTTGCGATTGCCATCTGGCAGCGTCTCGCGCCCAAGCTGAAGGCGGCAGAGTTGCATCGGGTGCGGGTGTATGAGAATCCCGATCTGTTCGTGGATTTTTATGGCGAGGAATGAACAAATTGAATCATTGAAGCATTGAGAGATTGAATCGATGAGTCATCTCTCAGTCTCGCAATTCCATGAGGGCCTATCTCACACGGCGTTATCGCTTTTCCGCTTCCCACCGACTGCATAGCGAAGCCATGTCTGAGGCCGAAAACCGCGAGACTTATGGCAAGTGCAATAATCCACACGGTCACGGACACAATTATTTTCTAGAAGTTACCGTGAGCGGACCGGTAGATGAAACCACCGGCATGGTTTGCAATCTAATTGATCTAGATGGTTATGTGCAGAGGGAAGTGTTGGAACGGCTAGACATCCAGAACCTGAATGGGCTGCCGGAGTTCGCGCAGCAGGTTCCCACAACTGAAAATCTCTGCGCGGCGATTTATGACATTTTGAAGCGTGGATTCAACTACGCTCATCTGGAAAAGGTGCGCATCGAAGAAACCATGATGAATTCGTTTGAAATCGGATCATTAAGAAATTGAGGGGCATTGAGTCACTTTGATGAAGTCCACTACTGAGCCAGCCACGTTAACCAGCGCCAGCTTTGAGGATCTAGTGCGCGAAATGCTTGTCCGTTTGGGCGAGGATGCCGATCGCGAAGGACTAGTGCGTACTCCGGCGCGCGTTCACAAGGCAGTTCAGTTTTTGACCAAGGGGTACAACGAAGATCCCGAAGCCTTGCTCAAGAAGGCGCTGTTTACGGTGACCTACGATGAAATGGTGATTGTTAAAGACGTTGAGATGTTCAGCTTGTGCGAGCACCACATGCTGCCGTTCTTTGGCAAAGTGCACGTGGCCTATATCCCGCATGGAAAAGTGATCGGGCTGAGCAAGATTCCGCGCCTGATCGAAATCTTTTCGCGGCGACTGCAGATCCAGGAACGGCTGACCACACAGATTGCCGAGACCATACAGAAAACAATCCAGCCGCAGGGCGTTGGCGTTGTGATTGAGGCGCGACATTTGTGCATGATGATGCGGGGCGTCGAAAAGCAGCATTCGGCGGCGGTGACGTCTTCAATGCTTGGCTGCTTCCGCGATGAGCAGGAGACCCGCAGCGAATTTTTGTCGCTGATTCGCAATAAGGCGAATGGCGTCTAGCCCTGCACGTCCTTTCCACAAATGAAAAACAATAAGGGAGTACCGCTGCGCGGACAGGTTGCTCTGATCACGGGTGGTGCTAAAGGGATTGGACTGGCAATGGCGCGAGAGCTTGCGGCTGACGGCTGCAATCTGGTTCTTGCCGGCCGCGATGAAAGGGCTTTGGCAAAGGCCGGAAGCGAACTTGAACAGCAGGTGGGCGTTCTCACTCGCGCCTGCGATGTGCGCGATTCCATTTCAGTTCAGGAACTGATCGCAGCGATCGAGGGCAAGTTTCATGGGCTGGATATCCTGATCAACAACGCCGGCATTGGGCATGAAAACAGTAGCGTCGCAGATCTTGCACCGGAGACCTGGCGTAACGTTATCGACACCAACCTCACCGGAATGTTCCTGGTCACTCATTTCGCGCTCGCTCTGATGAAGCCAGGCGGGGTGATTGTCAACAATCTGTCGATCGCAGCCAAGCGTGTTTTCCCTGGCTCATCCGCTTACAACGCCTCAAAACATGGTGCACTGGGGTTCACCAACACACTGCGGGAAGAACTGCGGGAGAAGGGAATTCGCATGATTGCTCTTCTGCCCGGCGCGACCAATACCGCTATCTGGAAAACCATGTGGCCGGATGCTCCCAGGAAGAGGATGATCAATCCGGAAACTGTGGCCAAGGGCGTGCTGAGCGCGATAAAGCTTCCGGCAGAAAGCACCGTCGAAGAACTGGTGCTAGTGCCTTCGACAGGTGTGCTATGAATGGGCGCCCGGACAAGAGTGTCTGCGCCAAACTGATTACCAGGTTCCGTAGCGGCTTCGGCGACGCTGCGGAAAAACCTTGATCAGAAAGATTCCGGCGACAAAGCCTCCCACGTGCGCCCAAAAAGCAATTCCGCCAGTGCTCTGATTGGTGTATGCGATCGAGGTAGCGGCTCCGCTGAAAAACTGCACAATGAACCAGTAGCCGAGAACGATCCAAGCAGGCAGCCACCAGAAGAAAAAGATAAAGACCGGCACCACCGTTAGCACGCGCGCGCGCGGGTAGAGCACAAAGTACGCACCCATGATTCCGGCAATAGCGCCGCTCGCGCCAACGCTCGGAACATTAGAGGGCAGGCTTAAGAGAATGTGCGTGAAGGAGGCAGCGAAGCCGCAGATCAGATAAAACGCCAGGTACGCGCCGTGTCCCACATGGTCTTCGATGTTGTCGCCGAAAATGTAGAGCACCCACATGTTGCCGATGATGTGCAGCCAAGAGCCATGCAGAAACATCGACGTGAAAATCGAAAACAGACCCGCGGAAAGGCTTGCATGAGTACTGCCCGAAAGGGCAAGAGCGAAGTGGCGAGGAACTACTCCGAATTCGTAAATGAATGCGTTGAGTGCGCGTGGATCATTCCTGCCAATTGAAAGCTCAAAAACAAAGGCGATTATATTCAGTGTGATAATGAAATAATTCACATAAGGCGTGCTGAAGCGCGGCTGATCGTCGCGAATAGGAATCATGATTCAGGAAAAATCGCGGACTCCGATCCAAAATAACAGAAAGCCGGCGATGAGCGGCGTGCTGGTGATTGACAAGCCTGCCGGCATGACCTCGCATGACGTGGTCAATCGCGTTCGGCGGATTCTGGGCCAGCGCTCAGTTGGACATTTAGGCACGCTCGACCCGCTGGCGACCGGAGTATTGCCGCTGGTGGTTGGCAATTGGACGCGGCTGGCGCAGTTCTACGCGAAGTCGGAAAAGAGCTATGAAGGGGTCATTCGACTCGGATTTGCGACTGACACCTACGATGCGGAAGGCGAACGGATCGGCGACATTGCTGACGTTAAAGTATCACTTGAAGAAGTGAGGCGAGCTGCGCAGAGCTTTCTGGGAGTAATGGAGCAGATTCCGCCAACCTTTTCTGCGAAGAAAGTGGCCGGTACGCCTGCCTATAAGCTGGCTCGAAGGAAGAAGGATCTCAAGCTTCAGCCGGTGAGGGTCGAAATCAAGGAGTTCGAGATGACGGGGCTGCAGAATGATCGAGTGTCGTTCCGCGCCCGGGTAGGTTCGGGCACGTATATGCGCTCAGTCGCACACGACCTGGGCCAGAGGCTGGGATGCCACGGTCACCTGGAGTCGCTACGGCGGACGTCGGTAGCGGAATTCGATATCAATGATGCACATACGCTCGAACAGGCGCAGGGGTTAGCGAACGCAGAGGATTTTGATCTGTTGTTTGTGCATCCACGAAAACTGTTGCCACAGATGCCTAGCATCACCGCGAATGAAGAGGCGGTGTCGAAGATCAGTTATGGCCGGTCCGTGAACTTGCCGGAGCTTTCCCACGCCAGGCTGGTCAAGGTTTTCTGCGGGCAAAGGGAACTGGTCGCAATCGCGACTCGGGTAGCTGGAACACTGTTCCATCCGGGTATCGTCCTGGCCGGCAGGTCGAATTCCGCAGCCCTGGTCAACACTTAAAGACTTAGTGCAGCATAGGCGAGCAACATGGCTTTTGGACGGGCGTCGGCTCCATGAGTTCGACGCGTGTCAGGTTCGGGTCGTACATGTTGAACTGCCATTTACCATCGCGACCGATCTGCGGCTGCTCGTCCGGCTTATAACCCCGCTTCAATGCAGTCTCGTAACCGGCTTTGACGGAGGGCACCCCCAACGCGAAGTGGTGCATGACTGCCCGTTCCTTCGGATCGGGATCGTGCACATTCAGCATGTACTCCAGCCAGTCAGTCCCGTCAGGAACGCGCATGTCCACCCAATCGGTTTCCCTGTCTTTCATCCCACCTTGCCAGATTTCCTTAAACCCAAGGATGTCTTTGTAGAAACGATCAGCCGCAGCTCGGTCGTTGACCACAACCCCGACGTGAATGATCCGTTGAGAGACGCGTGTATCGGGCAGGTGCTGGCCGAAATCTTTGCTGTGCAGTGAGCCGGGGCGAAACTCGACGAATTCAACAGTGTGGCCTTCTGGATCGGTTACATCGAAGCCGCGATTGCCGTCAAGCATGGGTTCCAGCTTTTCGGGGACCTTTACGCCACGGCTGCCCAAATAGGCGCGCAGCTGCTGGGCGTCAGTGGTCTCAAATGAGATGTGCGACAGCCGGTCTTGTTTGGGATCTTTTAGTTCCGGAAAAACTTCGATGAACTGATGGTCGTTGACCTTGAAGTAAGTCAGCAGCAGTCCCGGGCCATCCGGATTGTTGAGACTGAAAGGTTCGCCAAAACCGAGAATTCCAGCGTAGAACTTACGAGCGGCAGCCAGGTCATCGGTGCGCAGGCCGATGTGCGCTACGCCGACGATCCTGGGCCTTTGCGGAGTGGCTTGTGAGTAAAGAGCCGGGCATAGGAACAGGCAGAAGATGAGCAGGCGTTTGATCATTTGCGGAGATGGTCAGCGACGGCTAGCGGTATGTCAAGGCTGGGCAGACAATGTCCGATAACAGATATTATGTAAAAGGGAAATGCGGGTTCCTGGCGACGGACGCGGCTTGCATAAGCTGAGCTTCGGCCAGCCGCTCGGAAAGACATGAACTTTTATAGCTGGCTAGGAT
>Ga0066388_100003077_pt1 | contig 10614 bp, 8 predicted proteins | sample PanSoiMetaGPlot6_FD_64539 | JGI IMG/M metagenome (GOLD analysis project Ga0066388, IMG submission 64539) | Tropical forest soil microbial communities from Panama analyzed to predict greenhouse gas emissions - Panama Soil - Plot 6 (Hybrid Assembly) | ecosystem: Environmental > Terrestrial > Soil... | reverse complement strand
TCGACCGCCTCGGGGTTGATCACGGTGCCAGCGGTGGGGTGGAACAGCGGCTTGCGGATCGGTCCAGGCATGGGTGTTTCCTCCTGCTAACGTATCGGCCCTGACCATCCCGAGACTTGCGGCGGGCGTCCGGGCGACGGGCGTAATGCCTCGATGTCGAGCCCTAGGCGTGCGATCAGCCGGCCAAGAAGGGCGCGCTGGGCGGTCTCGTGCTTGACGAGAGGATGCTCGCGGATGCCGGTCTTGGTGACGATCACCGCGCCCTGCTCGTTGATGATGGTGCGGTATTCGGCAATGCGATCGGCCGCGCCACACGCCTGCTCCAGGATCGCAAGCCCACCGGCATCGCAAATGCCGTACTGAAGCTGGATCGAGCGCCAGAGGGCGAGTCCGGCCTCGCTAAGGGCTGCCGGCGGCTCCGCCAGGGGTACGACCACCCCGGCAGGAACCACGGAAAGCGGCGGCTTTTTCGGCATTTCGACCTCGGGCAACCGGAACCCTAGCGAATTGGGGCCGATTTTGCCATGGGGCCAGCGTAGTCACGGCCGACGATCGCCATCCCGACCGCCCCTTCTGGTCATGAGAAAAAGTACGAAACTTCACTCCTTGAAAATTGACGCTAATAAATGCTTTAATTTCAGTGAGATGGCGGCACTGCCGTGCCGCGCGGGACTGGTCATCAGTTCATTCCTCTATGCCCCCCTGTCCTTTTATGCTTTTGATTCTGCTATTAAATTTGCCATACCCCCAGATCATGGTCCGTTCTTTCGCGCAGCCTCTTGCTATGCCGTGCTGGTTCCAGCTTCGTTCTGCTGCTGGCTTGGTGGGGATATCATTTAGTTTTTCTCATGCAGCCTGGCTGGCTATTCAACCACGCTAAGTGGCCATTCGTGTAGTCAATTTCATCGATTTTTCGCAGTTAATTCAATCGTTTAGGCTGTGCCTTATTCGGTCAAAATCGTCGTTCAAAACGCGCCGAATTTGTCAAAACGCAGTTGATTTTCGTCGAAATCGTTCGCTATCCGATCAGCACCGGCGGTGTGTCATCGTCGTCCTTGTGCTCGCGTTTACCGCCATAGACCGGATGGCGCGGATCGATCGGCCAGCCATCTTCGCCGATCGCGCGGCTGTAGCCGTGTTCCTCTTCGAATTTTTTGTGGCCGTGACAGCTCGCACAGAGCGACTGAACCGCACCAAGCCGGAAGCTCATCCAATTACCGCGGTGAGGCTCGACGTGGTCGACCTCAGTCGCGACGACACTCAGACGTCCCTGGGCTGTGCAGACGCAGCAGAACGGCTCGATCACAAACTGGTGCTTGCGGCGCTTCTGCCAGACGGCGAGGCCGTACCAGCGGTTCCACTTCTGATGTGGACGACTCGACATGGACTTCATTCCGATTTTGTAGGACCCGAGTGCCGTCCATCGCGTATGCGCGGAGGCCCAACGACGGCTGTTCGACGCACCGGATCTCACCGACTCGATCACCAGCTAACGCACCAACCGCTTCCAGCTAAGTGCTTGTCCGCGCGAGTTTTTTTAACTGACGCAACTGATCAGGCCAAAACAGCGAACGCTTAGAAAGGCTCATTACATCGACATTTGCGACAGTTTGCGCCGGTATGGTTCTTACTGACGCGCTCTCTTGCGTCAGTAAGAATCCATGAGGCGCAAAACCCAACTGACGCACCCTGATTTGCGTCAGTTTGCGTCAGTTGAAATTCAAACTGACGCAAGGGCGGGGCGAATGACATTTCGTCGGCGAGATCGTTCGACGGCGCGATGTCGCATGAGGCACGCAAGTGCCTCTTCTGTAATGTTGAATTTGAATCCAGGGTCGCTGCTTGCCCATCCGTGGTAGCGTCCGGTCGGGTCACGCAGCAGCCACCCCTCGATCTGCGGTGCAGCGTTGGCGTTGAGGTCGCCGTTCGTGCTGATCGGAAAGAGATAACGACGGATCGGCTCGCGTCGACCGGACGTACCCGGTATTGGTCGCGCTTGTAGCGCGTGATCTCCCACGCCACGATGGGGTCGTCGGTCAGGTGATCCGTGCCGTGATAGAGTGCGGAGATGTACCATCCCGGCGCTGCCGGCACGATGGTTACGTTTGGCTGCTGACTGTCGTGCATTGATTAATCCTCCTTCCCCTCTTCCTCAGTTGATGATTGTTGAGCGTAGAGCCCGCGGCGTCGTCTGCGCTGGACTGGATCGTCGTAGTCGTCCTCATACAACAAGTCCTGCTTGATCCAGCCCGCCACAATCCGGCGACACTGGTCTTTTGTCTTGTCTGGGCAGTGCTTTTGCACGATCGGCCACGCCTGTCGTGCTGTCGCAGCTTGGCCGTGATTGCTAAAACGCTGACCATCCGGCACTCCCTTGCCGATCTCCCGGATGATGCGCTCGGCAACCTCGGAGGTGACCGCTGCCGGGTTTGCCGGATATTGCCACGGCGCCGCCACGCCGACATCGTCACCGTTGAGCAGGGTGATGTTCTCGATCTCGAACCAGTCCGATTGATCGGCAGGCGGCGCGAAGCTGCGCTTGCCGCTGAAGGTGCGGAAATAGTACCCGGGCGGCCGCATGTCGGGGGCGATGTCGCGCAGGTCTGCATGCTCCTTCGCCGTCATCTTCTCCATGACGCGGACCGCACGGCAGGCGTCGATGAAGGCGCTGGCGCCGCGGGCGGACTCGATCGCTATCTTCTCGCCGCCGGCACCGGGTTTGCGGGTGTGGTGCCACAGGTGCACGCAGCAACGGCCTTCGACCGCGATGTCCTCGTAGCACTCGACCACCTCCTGCATCGCGGAGTTGTCGTTCTCGTTCACCTTGTGGGTGCGGATGAAGCTGTCGATCGACAGCACGTCGGCCTGGCGCTTGTGCACGAGCCGTATCAGTGCCCGGATGGTCTGCTCGTTGCGCTCGACGTCGCCGGAGCGCAGCTGGCGCGCCACCTTGATCTTGACCTCGCCCTTGCTGATGACCGTCAGACGGTCGCCGATGTCAGCCGCGGTCAACTCATAGTGTCGCATCGCCGCTGCGATCCGCTTGTCGATGGTGTTGCGCGTGTCCTCGAGATTGATCAGGACGACGCGCAGCGGCTTCGGCACTTCCTCGCCCAGCAGGGCGCGGCCGCTGGTCATGGCCAGCGCCTCGACGATCGACAGTGTGCTCTTGCCGGTGCCGCCCATGGCGGCGGTGCCGGTGACTTCGCTGCGCAGCAGAAGACGCCCGTAGAGCCACTGCCAGCACGGGATGCTTGTTTCCACCGCAACCTCATACGCGTTGGCGGCGATGCTGCCTTCGGCCGGGATCTTGCGGCAGATGTCGAGCAGTCGCTGTGGATCACCGCCGAGCTTGATCCAGTCCTGCACGTCGTCGCCGGGCTTAAGCGCTCGGTTCTGCGTCAGATGCTTCCACAGGTGCGCGGTCGGGACGATCCTGGTGCTGGCGGCGACCGGTGCGAGCTTGCGCCGCGCATCGGTGGCGATTCGCTCGCCGTCTTTGTCATGGTCCTGCAGGATGATCACGTGGCGTTCGGCCAGTGCCGTCGCGCATTCCGGCGTCCAGGCGTGACTGAGCACCGTGGTTGCCAGCAGTCCGGCGTCGACCAGGGCGTCGGCATTGCTCTCGCCCTCGGTGACGAACACGCTGCTGCCCGGACCGGCGCGCATGATCGCCGGCCAATTATAGATCACGCGACGGTCGCCGGCGCCGAGCACGTCTCTCCAATCTACTTTGTGATGGGGGAGGAAGCGCTTGTGGGGGCGTCGCTTGCCCGACATGAAGCCCTTCTTTAGTTCGTAGCGGTTCTGCTGGTAGAGCAGCGTGCTGTCCGGCAGCGTGTAATCAAACGTATGCGCTAGCTTGTAGCCTTGTTGGCGTAGGAACGCGTCGTCAAACAATTCATCGGCGTGTTTCTCGGCATAGTCGTCGTGTGCGGCCTCGGTCTTTGAGCCATCGCCACGCCATGCACTGCCATCGATAGGATCGTGTCCGTTTACGCTCGATGATTGTTCGTGCTGCATCAGCGGTGGTATTTCACGCGGGGACTCTGCCTGGATTCCTTCCTCGACTAGGCGTGCATTGATGTAGGCGTCATCGCAGCCCGGGTGCAGCCAAGTGTTATCATTGATCAGGCGCTCTGTTCCGTTTGGTGGTTGATGACAGTAGGCGCAGACGTGCGGCAATTCTTTGCTGAAGGCATCATCGCCTTCCCATGGCGTGGATTCTGAGTTTGGATTTGTTTTTGATCCAGAGTCAGAATCAGGTGCTTTGTCAGAACGGTCCTCATATTGCGTTTGTTCTCGTTCGCCGGGCAATTCCACGGCCAGTTCAACGTGAGGGCTCATCTTGGAGTGCAGTTCTTCCCACGTGTGCGATGCGTCGCCCCAAGCGCGACCATACTTCACGTCGACTAACATCGGTACTTCAAGCTTGATGATCCCTTCGCCAAGACGCGCGACCATCTTGGCTTGTTCCGGTGATGTCACCGAGAGGTCGAGCGAATCGTGCATTTGTAGAAGCGGGATGACGCCTTCGCGGAAACAGGCGCGCATCCATTCCTTGGTGTGAACTGCGGCCGCGCTCTGAATCAGCGCGTTCAACGCTTTGTAGGTCTCGGCGCGCCAGAGCTGGCGACCATACCAGGGATGCCCGGGATCGTGTATGCGGCGCTCGGCTTCTTCGCGCGAGCATGCTCCGGCGCCTTCCTCCCATTTCCCGCCAGGCGCCCATAGATTGAAATGCCGGCGCGCGTTGTTGAACAGCGTGAAGAAGCCGTTTCGCTGGGCAGCACGCTTGCATGCGGTTGATAGTTGCGAAATGAACGGCATTTTCTCGTTGTATAGCGCGAGCCATGCTTTGGTCTCGTGCAGCGGCTTTTTGATCTGCAGGGCAATGGCCTCCGGGCCAGCGCCGTAGATCGTCATGAAGTTGACGGTCTTTCCGTCCTGCCGGCCGATGGCTCCGCCGGTTAATTCAGACGTGTAGGCGTGGAAGTCGGTGGCGGGATCGCTGATGTAGCGGTCGCGCGCCGCGGTGGCTCCCGCCAGCTTATGCCGAACCGCGAAATGAACGACGAGACGAAATTCCTGTTGACTATAATCACAGCTCGCCCAGGTCTCGCTTTCTTCCGGCAGAAACACGCCGCGGATCAGCGGTGCTAGCTCTTCGTCGTGCTTCGGCATTTGTTGCAATGGCGGATTCGAGTACGAGAAACGCAGCGAACGTGTACCGCCGTGGTCGGAACGATGTGGATGGATTTCACCGTAGACGCGACCGTTCTTGATGTGGTTGAGGATTTGTTGCTGCAAGAAATTATTGCCGTACTGGTCGAGCTGATCCGCTGTAGCGATCAACGGCGGCAGCCAGTGTGAAGAGTGCTGCATCCAGCCGCGTTTGCCGCGCTTGAATGAGGGGTTGCCCTTTTCTGTACGCGGATATTTGATGCCGAGCCGATCGAAGGTGCCGATCAACCATTTACGCCCATTGATCTCATCCATGCCGACGCCGGTATCGAGCTTCTCGGAAATCTGGGCGAGCACAGCGTCGCGTTTACGCAAGAGCAGATCGCGCGCCTGCTCAGCCGCGGATATGTCGATGCGGATTCCGCGCCGGCGCATCTCGTGCACCATCGGCAGTAGATCGACCTCAAGCCGATAAGCGGTGCGCGTGCCTTCGCGATCGAGCACTGGACTGAGACTTTCCCACAGCAGAAGCGTGCTAACAGGATCCTGCTCGGCGTATGGCCCAACAAAGCGCGCCGGCAGCTGGTGGATGTGGGCCTGCGGGTTGAATTTCTTACGGCCCTTGGGGATTAGGCCGAGTGCCGCGCAGCCTTCGCGCAACAGTGTCTCGTCCTTGCCTGGCAAATTGCGCCAGGCGCATAGCGCCTCGAGCCGATACTGGCGGCGGTTCTCGTCCACCATGGTGGCGAGCGCGCCGATTTCCTCCAGCTGCTCGGAGCACGGCATCTTGATGCCAGCATCGGTGCGCAGCCAGCCCCAGTCGTAAAGACCGTTCTGGGTGACGATGCGCACCCCGGCGGCAATCAGGTCCTGCAGCCAGCGAAACACTTGCTGGCGGTCAAAGTTCTGGCTGTCGGGATGCTGGAGCGGAAAGTAGTGTGGGCGGACAGTGCCTTCGATTCGATAGGCGACACCGACGCCGCAGATATAGCCGTCACCCCATGGCCATGCAGAGCCGCGGTCAGCGAGCAGCCCGCCGTCTCGTGTTTCGAGATCAAGGGCGATCACCCCTACACGACGTAGATCGGGCAAATCGGTTGGCGGTTGCCAATCGATCGACATTGGTAATTCCCCGTAATCGCATCCTGATGCCGCCTTACCCCCAGAAGCAGCATCGAGCTGCGATCATCAGAACACGATTTCATCGCCGGTGACTTCCTTTGCAGTTGGCTTCTCAACCGTCTGCACGTCGGCGGCGGCGAATTGATCGAGCGATTCGGTTATTTTGTTCGGCAATTGTACGGGAGCGGGAGTCCCGCCAATGCCAAACCTGACGCACCGCTGGTACACGAAGTGCGGCCGCTGCAGTCCATCGTAGGACGTGCTCATGAAGGTGTTGGAAAGTTTGACCACCACACAGAGGCTGCTGTCGTTGTGGTAGTCCCGCAAATTCTTCACCTTCTTAACTAGCTGTGCCACGGCAACTTTACCGCCTACGGTCGAAGTCACGAACGTGAGTTCGTCCAGCTCCCGGTTGAGCAAGTAGACCTGGTGTTCCGGTGCCCACGGTCCCTTCATCTCCCCACCCGGCGCTTCAACCCACTCTTCGCGGGGCGTTTCCTCGTTGCGCTTGTCCAGATCGGGGAACTTCTCGCCGTCTGGGACCGAATAGCGATCGGGTGCCAGCGATTTGTCTGGATGCCACTTAATCACGAAGCGGCCGACACCTTTCACGATGTACTCGGCGTCGAGAGGAAGCTCGACACCCTTGAGGTACCACTTCGGCTCCTTGTACTTCACGAGATTGTCGATGCCGCTGCGCTCCTCTTCGCCCTCCGCTTCACCGGTGTAGCCGGTAAAGCCATCAAGTCTGGCGGCTGTTTCGTCCAACTTTTTCACTGCGTCACTCATAGCTATGCTCCTGTGCTTACTGTTCGCCCGGATTTGCCAGAGCCGGGTCGTGGCCTCCCTGCGAGAGCGGGAAACTGGTCGCTGATGATCTTGCGGATCAGCTGAAACGCGCGCAGCGGTTCGCCGGGAAGCGCATCGTCGATTGGCGCTTGATCCAGGCGCTCGCGCAGCTTGGTGATGGCGGTAGGGTTCGCCGTTGGGCTTAGTGAGGCTGGTGGTGGAGACGAGGAGATAATGCAAACCTCTAAAGTGGATTCGCTTTCCAGGCTCCACTAGGCGGTTAAGTTGTTTCGCAATCCAGCGGCCATCACGATGTCCGGCATCGGTGTCGATTCGATACGGATCAACCTGGGCGCTTAAAACGGTGAGGTCACCAAGGCGGCTTCCGGTCTTGGTACACGCCTTCTCCAACACCAAGCGCAGCGCGCCGTTGCCGTTCGCGGCGACTAGGCTAGCCTTAGTACCTTTGGAAGCTGGATTTGATGGGGAAGAGGAAGTATATGATGACATTGGCGTGCTCCTTAAACTTGACAGGTGAGAGGGGTACGTACACGCACTAGAAGCCCTCAGCGGGTGGGCGAATTCTTCGAACGCGCGCACCACTGAGGGCTTCGCATTCCAATCATGGGGGAAGTTCGTGAGCCGGTAGCGCGCCACGAATGCCGAGCTGCGCGGCGCGTTCGCGCTGTCGACGCCAGCGCTCATGGGCTTCGGGTGTGATACGAACGAGTCGTCCGATCCAAGCTTCGTCGGGGCCCCAGCCCTCACGCTTCATGGCGTAGTATTCGCTGCGCGAAATCTTCTCGGCCGCGCAGAACCCCTTGATCGTCTTCGACGCGTCAATGCTCTGATAAAATTCTTCGAGCGAGACCCCCTCGGCCTCACAAAACCGCTGGAGCGCTATCAATGCGCGCATGATTCCGAGTACTCCATGGTTGCCCCTACACCATGGTGTACGCGCCTGCGCTCGACTGTTCGCGGGTCCCTCTGGTAGGTGGAATCAGGCTTCAGAGTTACGACGCAGCCTGTGCCGGGCAGACCCGGTTAATGAGGATCAGCGGCGTCGACGGGATCTTATCTTCTTGCGGTCGCCGGCCACGGCCTCGCGAGCCCTCGCCACCTGCCTGCGCGCGTATTCCTGCGCGTCCTTCTGGTCATAGACGTGATCAGAAATCCGGTTATCCTTGTCGAGCAGCACCGCAACGATCTCGTCCTCGGTTTTGTGCTGCCGAATTAGCCCGTTGACGACGAACCGCACCGCATTCAAACGGTCGCTCCCGAACAGGTCGTATCTGCCGTGCCTGATGACTTCATCGAGGTCGGCTGGCCTGTCCCAGCGTCGTGTCGGACGTCCTTTCCAAAACTCAGCATGGTAATCCTTGAGGTCATCGCTATGGCCCCTGATGATCTTGCGGATACCGGGGCGACTTAGTGCTTTGCCCGGCCCCAGGATCGGATTAACCGCGGCTTCGAAAAAGCGCACAAGCGGCCCAGTAACGCTTTCGATTCCGTCGATACTGGTACTATGCGAGGTCCCCAACTCGCCTCTGAGCGGGCCGTGCCATGTCCCGAGAACAAGCGAGTACAACAGCTTGCGAAAGAGATTGGCGGTGCGCTGAAAGTGCCTGCTGTTCAAGCCCTCCAAGAGCTTAGCCCAGGCGGTTATCCACCGATATGCAGGTTCCAGTTTTGCCCTGAGCTGGTGGCCGAGAACCGGGAATGCAATCTCTATGTCCTGCACTTGCTTGATCAAGTCGTGCAAGCGCGCGTATTCAACAGTTGACGGTTTACGTGCGTGTTGGCGCTCCAACACCCAGTAATCGCGTCCGATCTGCTCCAAATCGAATCGAATCTGCGACCAGTTGAGTCCCGGCGGACAATCCTTCCTGGACTGTACCGCCCGCTGAATGTTCGCCCATTCGGTGTCGGAGTAGCGGTCGAACGTGTGGGAGGATCTCACCCCCGTCGTCCCAACGGGGTGACCGTATCATCGACCGTGATGCCGAACCGCGGAGCGCCGGCGCGAATGGCCTCGCGAACGAAGGACGGCGACAGGTGACTATAATGTAACTCCGCCATCCTCGTATCCCGGTGACCCAAGTTGCGCGCCACCACCAGCAGCGGCGTGCCATTCATGACCGCCAACGACGCCCAAGTATGCCGTAATACATGGACACTCGCCGGCGGGGTGATACCGGCATGCCGACACGCGTCGCGCATGCGCATGTCCTGGTGACTCTTCCCCCACGCCGTACCGTCGGCCTTGCGCAGCATGAGCTCACTGCCCGATCGGCCGGCCGTCAGTCGGGTGAAGAATGCGACCCCTTCCTCAGTAAGCACGATGTGGCGCGGCTTACCGCTCTTGCTGGTGCGCACCTCCAGCGTCCAGGCGTCGGCGTTGAAGTCGTGGACCTGCAGACGCCCGAGCTCGCCATAGCGGCATCCGGTCACTACCAGGGCCCGGAGGAGCTGACGAAAGTCCGGCGGCGCGGCGTTCATGAGGCGCTGTGCCTCCGCCACGGTGAGGTAGCGGATACGGGCGGCGTCGACTCCCTTGAACGGTTTCACCTGCCGCCAGGCCGCGTCCGAAGCGACTTTGCCGTCGCGATAGGCCAGATTAAGCGCCGCAAAGAGTATCGTGCGGATGCGATTGGCGCTCACCTGCCGACATCGTAGAAATTCAGAACCTTTGCCTTGCCGATGTTGCTGGGGCTTACCCCGTGCGGTGCGAAGGCGCGCCGGCGCGTTGGCCAACGCCGTCAACCAGGCGCGCAGGCGGTCGGGCTTGAGCGCCGCGATCTCTAGATCACCCAGCTCTGGGTAGACGAAGGCGTTGAAGCGGTGGCGAGTGTCGGCGGCCGTCTTACGGTGGGCCTCGAGAAACTCGAGATAGCTCTCGCACACCGCCCGCACCGTGAGCGGTCCGACGATCCCAGCCGCCGAATGCTTCCGCTCAATCAGCCGGGCGCGGACCTTTGTTTGCGCCTGCCGATAGTCCAGCACCACCACACCATCGGCGTCGGCGAAGTCGTCGGCGGTGCCGATCTGCTCCTGCTCGTACCTTTGATTGCCGATGTAGAACCGCGCGAGCCAGGGGCCGGAGCGGGCCTTGCGGATGTAGCCAAGGTGCGCGCCGGCCTCCAGCTCCTGCCAATAAGCCTTCGCCTGAACAGCGAGACGGCGGCGTGCGGCGCGCGATTCGAGGCGGCTGTTGCGAATGGTACGGGCCATGAAATTTTCCATTGCGAACTTGCCGCTGTGGCACAGCGGTTAGCGCTAATCCAATATGAATCAAATATACGGTCCTGTGCTCGCTTGTACAGACCCCCACTCCAGTGTACCGCGAATCAGCATTATCAAGGGCTTGCTGTACCCGCCCGCACTCGCCTACACTCACTCGCCGCGCACGCAAACCGGCAAGCTGCAGCGCTTCGAGCTTCGCCGCATGGCGGCCGACGCCGCCTCGCACAAGCTGGCGTCATAGAGCTGCCCCATGAATCGGACTTAGCGAGACCACAG
>Ga0066388_100003076_pt1 | contig 10615 bp, 6 predicted proteins | sample PanSoiMetaGPlot6_FD_64539 | JGI IMG/M metagenome (GOLD analysis project Ga0066388, IMG submission 64539) | Tropical forest soil microbial communities from Panama analyzed to predict greenhouse gas emissions - Panama Soil - Plot 6 (Hybrid Assembly) | ecosystem: Environmental > Terrestrial > Soil... | reverse complement strand
GGCATTGATAAGGCCAGCATTCGCCACGGTCATCGTGCCCACTACTCCATTTATGTTGATGGTCTGGGCTGTCAGCGTGCCAACATTCGTCAGCGAGTCGGTGTTTATCGTCAGTACGCCCGAGAGGACCTGGTCTCCTGTGTTCGTTACAGGGGCGAAACTGGTGAGTGTGAAATTGTGGGCGGTGCTACCGAGCCAGGTTACCGCCTGGTCGAAAGAGTTTCGCAGGTTTACATCCCCGGATGTATTGACCGTGAGCGAGTACGGGCTGCCGCCGATGCCTTGCATGCTCAGGGATATGTTTTCTGCCCCAGGAGCTGTGCTCGTTCCAACGTCAGTCAGACTGATACTGAAAACCAGTGATACTACTGGAGTGCCGGGTGGGGACACCTGGCTGATTCCGCCGATACCTGTGCCCGAGGAACTGGACGTCAACGAGATATTGCCGGCGGATGCAAATCCACCGAAGACAATTGCCCCGTTGCCGTTGGTGTCGGGCGTGGTTGAAATATTCAAGTCGCTTGTCAACCCGGCTATGCAACTAAGGACGCCGAGCGTCCCCACGTTTTGGATAGAAACATCGCCAGGCGCATCAACAGCCAGGGCCAGCAGTGATGTTCCGTTGGTGGTGCCAAGGCTGATGCTGTCGCCAGCCATTCCGTTTCCCACGATGACGTTGAGGTCACTTGTGAACAACGTCGGGGTAGAAAGCGGATCGACTTGCGTTACGCTACCAGTTCCGGAGACTGACACACATGTTGTGAGATCAACGCTAGCGCTCTGCACGGTCGCTCCTGAGCCGATCGTGATCGCGCAATTGCCCCCAGAGGCAACCGGGTTTGTGGACAGCTCCCAGGACGTGAGAGCTGCATTTGAGCCGGTGACCGTCACTGGCCCGGTGTTTGCTACAAAAACGCTGCCGTTCGGTGCATTTGCGGTTAAAGAGGAGACCTGGGTGGCAAAGGGGGTTCCACTCGAACCGATATCACCAGTAAAAGTTGACAAGTCAGCGCTCGCCGCTTTGACGGTGCCGATGCCGTTGATCCCACCGCCACTTGCGTGAATCACGGCCGCTCCGGTCGTCTCGATGTTCTGACTGAGCGTAAAGGCATTGACTGAGTTTATGGTTACGCTGCCTCCGCTTCCCAGGGCGACGATGGAATCGGGCGCAAATTTGGAACTGGTGAAGCCGGCATTGTTATAAATTGGCACAAAAGCGCCGGCAGTGCCGATTTTGCTTTGCAACGTGATCGTGGCGCCTTGCAAAATTACCGCTCCGCCCGCTCCATCGCCGACGTCGTTTCCGTCGGGACGGGAGTCGTCACCCTGTCCTCCCTGACCGAAATTACCCCCGGGGGCGCTACCGGGCACGGGGCTCGTCCCCCCGGCTCCAGGCAATCCGCTGAATGCGGGAAGGGTGTTGGTGCCGACGCCCTGTCCGCCGCCGCCGCCGCCACCATCGCCATCAAATATGCGGCTGGCAGCACCGCCGAAGAAGCCGCCGCCGCCGCCGCTATCGGCAGGGCCGTTCTGGGAACTCGAGGCGCCACCGCCACCGCCGAAACTGCCGCCGCCGCCGCCGCCGAATTGGGGGAATGTTGATCCCTCGCCGGGGCTGCCGTTGCCGCCACCAGATGCCAGCACCGGCCCGGCTATTGTTAGGTCACCGAGAATGCCGGCCTGGATTGTGATGTTGCCGGCCGCGCCACCGAGCCCCGGTAGGGCCGGCACGGGAGTTGTGCCTCGGCCAGCGCCGCCACCGCCCCCTGAGCTGTTGACGTCGCCCGTGATGGTGATGTTGCCGGAGCCGGTTTTGGTCACGGAAATTACGCCGCCGCTGCCACCATTGCCGCCTATGCCGCCACCAAAAACGCCGGCGCCGCCGCCGCCGTAGGATTCGAGAGAACCGGTCGAAATCGCACCGCCAAAGCCGGAAGTGATGGTGATATTGCCGCCGTTGCCGCCGCTGCGCGCAAACCCGGCGCAGCAGAATCCACCGGTGCCGGCCGTGACCACGTCGAAAAGCTCGATGCTGGCGCCGCTGGTTAGACTATTGCTGGCCGTGAGAGTGCTGCTATCGCCAGGATTCAAGTGTCCGGGCGCCACCACGGTGGCCTGTCCGGGGGTGGTCGAGTTGGTCACAGGCTGAGCGGTTATTACAGTCACCGAACCGCTCTGCGTTATGGCGCCGGTGTACATGTTGCCGATGCTGACCGCATTGCCTGAGCCGTCGGTTCCGCCCGCAATCACAGTGACATTGCCGCCGTTGGCCGCCGGTGGCAAGCCGCTGCTGTTACCGATGCCGCTCGAGGTGTTGATTACATTGATCGTGGTTGGCGTGGGCAGGTGAATGTATCCCGTGTTGGCACCGTTGGCAAAAGCAGCCAGTGTGACGTTGCCGCCGCTGCCGGTGGCTGTCGGTGAATGGGTATCAATTACTGTGCCGGTGTTGTTGGCTGTCAGGTCGATAAACCCGCCCGTGCCGCTGGCTCCCTGCACGGTGACCGATGTAATCGTCGAGCTTGGCGAGCCGGTAATCGGATTCGGGCTGGGGCCGCCTGTTATCGAGGTTATGTTCACGCCGGCCACCATCAGCACGTCGTGGCCGTTGGTGCCGTCGTTGCAGATGATTGCGGCAGTGGTGTTGCCGGCAAGAATATTGCCGCTGGCCAGAATGGCTACGTCTTCACCAAAGGTATTGGGGCCGTTGATGGTGATGTTGCCGCCATTATTAGCAAATATGGGATCGTCAAGCACGTTGTTGGTGCCCAGGTTAAGGTTGGTCGTGTTGGCCACGAGATGCTCGTTGCCTGCCTGGGTGTTGACATTGCCCGTGACCGTGCCGACATTGGCTTCGATGTTGCCTGCACCGGTGTAGAGGTTGAGGTTCTTGGACAGGTAGTCGCCGCCAACCATATTTATGTTATTGGCGCCGGTATACAAGGCATCGCGCACGTTGATGTTGCCCAGGTTGGCCGAAAACGTTCCAGCCAGGGCATTGATATTTATGTTGGTGGTCGGACAGGTGGCTGCCAGGTTGATGTTGCCAGCCAGGGACTTCACCAGTCCCGAGTTGACCAGATTGCCGCTAGCAGCCAGAAGGTTGACGTCGTTTGCAGCTTTTATTACGGGTGTCGACGCGCCGACTCCCGCAGTATTGAATATAGAGCCACGGGTGGTGGCAAGCGTAAGCGAGCCACTGCTGGTAATAGCTCCGGCGTTGACAATGTCGTTAACAGCCAACAACGTCAGGTCTAGCGAACGCTGAGCGCCATTGAGCGAGGAGAAGGCGGAGTTGGCAATGTCGGTAGTGATCAGTGCTCCCGCAGCATTGCTGATGTCGTCTGCTGAGATGAGTCCGGAGCCTGCTCGGTGGCCTGTGGAGACAAGGTAGATCGAGCCATAGTTGGTTACGTCACCAGCCAGGTGCGACAAACTCCGAACTCCTGACAGCGCCGAGACATTCTCTGGAACAACGATGTCATTGACTCTTTGACCAATTACTTGATTGAACGAGAAGGTGCCGCCCGTTGCTGCACCTTGACCATTCAGGCTCAGGGACTGTTGCCCCCCAGACAGGACCTGCTTGATGGCTACAAATTGGGCTGCTGTCACACTTTGTCCGGCACGGAAGGTCTGGTCCACACCACCGACATCGATCGTGATGCTCCCAGCACCGCGGAAGAGCCGTGAGCCGAGGACGATACTGGAAGAGGTCGATGTCAGATCCAGATCAAAGCGACCAGCACGTGTACCAATACCTGCAGTGCGGTTGGACACACGCGGAGTATTGTCAAGAATGTTGTGCATAGACGTCTTGCTAACGTTAGGAGCTCCTGGGCTCACATCATGTGCAAGAGCTGCGTTGCCAGACGACAAGAGAAACCAGGTGCTCATCAGCAGCGCGGTAATCCTCTTCGTGCCCAAATTGTGCGCGCACGCGAACAATGGACCTGCTTTAAAAGACATAAGCCCTTTCTCCATGCACTAAGCTAGATTCGTGACGCGAAAGCGCGCTGGACGCGCGCTAGCCCAGAACAAACACCCGACAATCGTGGGAAGGTCTTTCACATACTAGCACCGTGCCAAGGCGGCTCCATACTGCCAACGAGTTACCCCGGTCGGGGGTATCGATTGTCAATTGCTCTTGCTCGGCGTTCACCTCCTCCAAACCACCATGTATGGAAAAATGGAGTCAGTACCAAATATGGTGCTGATCTTTCCTTAAAAAGTCGAAACATTAGTCCAGCTCTTCGAAAATTAGTGACGGGTTCTGGTCTAGCGAGTCCTGAAGGACGCACATGAATCGCACGGTCCAGCTAACAACCTGCTTCGAACCCGATTTGGGCTCGTCTGCGTGGACACAACGAATTCGAACTATCCTGGCGAGAGATCGATCGATTGTTCGGTCAATCCACTTGCGGTCGTGATGTGTGTGTTGTTGCATGCAGGGTGGCAATGTCTGACGCGAGCATACGCCGGAATTTCTGATATTCACGGGGAGAAATATGTGGATACGGCTCGGTCTCAACGCAACCTTCAATGGCGATATCCTCGATGTTGATCTGTTCGAGGAAGCCGTCCCGCCGGCGTCTTGCTTCGGCTGCAAACTCCGTCGCTCGCCGCGAGCCGAGCGATTCGGCAGGAGCAAGGAGATTTTCGAGGGTGGTCAGGTACTGTAGATCGATGATTCCTTCCCGGAGTCCTTCCCACTGGAGAGTCGGTATGGCACCTGTCCGTGCCGGGTACGTTGTCATCTGATCGCGTAAGAGGCCGGCGTGACAGCCTGGCTCCCAGGCATCGAAGTCATCGAATGGCGAGAACGGAAAGACAGGTGCGTGCTGGTAACAGTAAGGGGAGATGCCGTCAGCCCCCGTTTTCCAGAGATAACAACCGGCGAGTACCCGGTGCAGATTCGGTTTCTCCATGTGGGACGGCCAGTTGTAATATGTACGGCATTGCCCGAGAACGCGAGCTCCGTTATATCCAGCAAAGACTTCTCTGTTGCCCGCCAGGGAGAGGCTGATAATGGTCGGCTTGTATCCCACATCCTGATCGTCAGCCATTCGTTCGATGAACCGGTGATCGGATATCGAGGCCATGGAGGACCAGTTGAGAATTGAACAATAAGCACCATGCCCTCGATGCTCAGCAATGGACGACTCCCTGAGGCCGTCCGAGTCGCGCATCCGAGTGTCCAATTCGTCGCTCAAATATAGAACCGGCTTCAACTTGCTGAAGTGGAGCGCCTCGGCATTGATAGGAACCAGGCGGAACACTATGTGCCGGTCGAAGCCTACCTCCTCTGCTATGTCCACAGCTAGTTGAGCCGTCGCACGATCGCGCTCGCAAACAGAGATACTGCGAAACCCATGATCGTAGATATCTTGCAGGTGTATGCGAAACATCTCCGGTGAGACGTAAAACTGTGCTTGTGATGGATCCATAGATCCCCGATACCAAATCATCAGATCTTGGACTGGCTTAATAAGACTAAAGGGCAGCACCTCCAACTCTAAAGGAACCTGAAGAGCCTCGTCTCTGGCGGTCTTGATCGTCACGTTACCCAGGTACTTTGCCGACGGAGCGCCCAGCGGTATTTTGACCGATAGCCAGACCTGCTTCTGCTCACCGGCAGACAGCGAGGTGCGCACGTCGCCGGTCAACCGGACGTGTGGAGCGCTGTACAGCCAGAGGGGATCGGTGCTGGCTGCGCCTTGCCGCGGATGCTCCAGGTAGCCGTCGTAGAGTGGTGCTCGGTCATCCTTGAGCAACAGTTCCGCCCGTTGCACCCGCGCCGATTGATAGATGCCAATCCCTGAGACATCCCATACTTTTACTACGTAAACGTCGATCTGACTCGAGCTGATTGTTGCCAGCGCGCTCGACAGCGATGCCGTCGACACTTCGAGCTCGGCGATGTCATCCGCAGCTCGCAGGCTGAAGGAAAACGCAACCGTCTCTCCAGGCGTGCCGAAACCGGAGAGTCTCTCGGTTGCTCTTGCTTCTGCGTGCGCGGAGTATGGAAAGTGTTCTAGAACGTCAATTGTGCTCATATCTGAGGCTGTATCCTCTGCCGTCAGCGATGGCTGATCGGCCAAATCAGCGTGTTAGCGAACCTTTATCTACGTGATTCGCGGGACAGTGCCCCAAGTCCGTGAGCAACCGTATTATATAGCACTGGAGTTCTAGATTACGGACCGAGAGATCATGAGCCAGACACGGAGCGAAGTACTCGACCTGCTCAAGCAGTTCGACCAGGAATTCACGGTCTTCGAGGGAGCGGAAGAGTCATTTATTCTCGCTCTAGCGCAGGACGGATTACATGGACAGAACCAGCACAGTGTGGACTGGCAGAGACTGTCTAAAGCTACCTTTGTGCTGCCGCTCTGTTATGTCCGCTCTCGCGACCGCTCCCTTAGTGGAATTCCCGAGTGGTTTGTCCGGCAGGCGAAGGGCTTGTACCTGCACCAGGTGTCTAGCAATGAGTCCAGGATAGCGCAGATTCAACAGCTCGCTCGCCTCTTTGAGAAGGCCGGCCTGAAAGTGCTGTTTCTTAAGGGCGCAGCCGAGCTGGCGTATTCCGCAGACGATACGGATTTTCTCGGGCGCAGGTACATGTGCGACATCGACCTTCTATGTGCGGCCGAAGATCTGCCACGGGTCGACGATCTTGTCCGCGCAAATGGTTATGAGTTGTGGGACCATGGACTAAAACACTGGACCAGGGAGCAAATCTGCGCGTTCTCGTTGAAGCGCTACAGCCACTACATTTACAACGCCTACGGCAAGAATTACATGGAGGTGCATGGGCACGTGGCCGTCGGAGCGAATCGATTGAGCTATCCGCCGGACTTCGAAAAGCTGCTCATGGATCAAAGCCAGGAGGTGGATGTGCGAGGGACAGGAGTTTGGGTGCCTAGGCCCGAGCACCTGATGGTTTACTCTCTCTGTCATGCAGCATCGAGAAACAACAACCAGGCGCTGGTATACTTGGACCGGTTCTACCTCGACGAGTTTTCGGGCAGCGATTGCGTGGTATCACCGCCGGTGCTCGTCAACAAGAGACTGGACGTTTCCCAGTTGCGATTCCTCATACAGTTGCGGGATCTGCTCGCCCGCTTTGATGGATGCCTCAACTTTGCTGAGATTAAGGATCTGCTTTCAAGCGTCGCCGAGCGCGATCTCAACGAAATGTATGTCTTGGCCGGCTCATATGCTTTTGGTGAACGATTTTCGGTGCGTCCGGCAGCATCCGCAGAAGCGATAAAAATGAGTCGCCAGCGCTACGTGTCTCGGTATATGCTGCCCCTTTTGGCTGAGCGCATTGAGAGCATTATCTCCAGCCGTCTAGAGGAGGTGACGGCCGATTACATTGAGAAGCAAGTCGAGCGGATAGCGGTGACCGTGGAACGGCGTGTGCTCCATGCCGTAACTGAGCGCATGATAAAGAGCGCAAAGACCTTCGTGCGGAAACGACTGAAAAAAGTGATACCGGCGCCATTTCGTTAGTTTACGACCTGGTCTATCGCCTGTAGTGCCCCAGCCAGCCGTTCTCGCTGGTCTCCAAGTACCCAAGACATAGAGACTCAGAACAGAAGCCTATTGTTGGGCCTGAGAATGTTCTCAGAATAAGTATAGCTAATTGTAGGAACGACTGATCAGCAGGGGCTCGTGCACCCTTATCTCGAGTGTACGAAAACCTGCGATAGGAATCGATTGACGAAAACATTCCGATACCGCTTCGTAGGGAGTCCAGGCAACACCTGCGCCTGAAGCAAATCTAATCGTCGTCGTGCTACTATTCGCGCCAGGCCGTCAGATTCTCCAACGACCAGGACAATGTCGATCCCTAGATTGCAAGACCAAATAGCTCACCAGGAATGGCGTGGGGAGCGTAAGCCAGTGTACAGGTTGGGCCGTGTCTCATTCACCGTCGATAGCGCAGATGCCGCATTCGAGCTGGAGCTGACAAGACTGCTGCCTCGTTGCCGCGTGGGTGCGGAGATGATTCATGACCTGGCCGCTGACGATCTTCGCGGTCTCCTCGCGAAAGTTCTCGAGCTACACCCAGGGTATCTGTGGATTAGCGCAGCCTGCCTATTGTCTCCGCAGGGACATAAGGTGCTTATCTCCGGTCAGTCGAGTGCTGGAAAGAGCACGACGGCCCTCGCTCTCGCTCTGAGATACGGATGGAAAGCGCTATCGGAAGATCTAACTTGTATTGATGTCAGACGGAACAAGATCATCGCATTTGCTACGCCCTTTTCTCTCAAGAGCGGTACGCTCGAGCTGCTCGAAGACAGCATCGCCATGGTGCCTGAAACACTGGTCTTCGGTGAGTGGGTGCCCATAAGCGACATGCATGCTGAGGGCGAATACGATGCCGACCTGGATCTGATCTTGTATTTTGATACGGCTCGGGAGGGGGAGCCGATACAGCAATTTGCCTGCTCTCCCGGAGAGTATGTGAGGCTGTTGTTGCCATGCTCCAATCTGGTTCACGATGAACGCGGGCCCGACAAGCTGGCTGAATATGTGAGCTCGGGCGCCTGCTATCGAGTATTGGGCGGAAGTCTATCGGAACGCATCAGCCTGATTCGAAACCTGACGACAGGCAAGGTACCGCTCTAGAAATTTGTGGGCGCCCCGTCGAGTATCTGGCAATGTAACTGAACGGCACGCGAGGCAGCACCTGCGAGACCGCGGGAAGCTTCTCCAGGAAGAAGCAGTTCTGCCCGTACCAGACGCTGGTTACTTTTCTCGATTCACCCAGGTAGCCAATGAACTCGAGCCATAGATGCTGATCCTCCAAAAAATCAGGCAAGCTGAACATCTCAGCCCTTTGTTCGCTCAAAAACTGAAGGAATCCTTCCGGATACGTTTCCATGTGGCACGTCGACAGGACAGTAAGGACTCCGTTATTTGATTGGAGGGAAGTCTTCAAACGATCGACGAACCCGTCGTTTATCTTCTCAGGCAGAACTAATAGCACTGTTTCCCGGCGTTGCGTGTCGAATAACATCTTTCTCCATCCATCCTGGCGGATTACATGGGCAACTGGCTCTGTTTTCGACTGCTGCCTGCGCAGCTTGGCACCGTGACGCGCGCGTATGCGCACTCGCATTTCTTCAAGGCTCGGCATATCCGGCTGTGCCGTCAGACTGTCCCAGTGCTTTCGATAATGGAAGCCGTAGCTTCCACGATTGTAAAGAGTGGCACCGGCTGCCAGGGCCCGCACAAAGAAATCCCAGTCCTCGGGAACGTGATCTCGTCCAAGGGCCTTGTCTTTGAAACCACCTAACGTGTGCCACAGTTCCTTGCGGAACAAGATGGTCACAACAAAACCATCCCCGTCAGCAACTTGCTCAAGCGTGGGATGTGAATATAGCTTGATTGTTTTTTCCATCGCGCCAAAGGTGCGAAAACTGGTGCCAACCAGGGAGTAATCAATACAGCACATCACAAAGAGAGCCTCTTCCAAGAATGTCGGCTCGATGATGTCGTCGGCGTCGAGACAAACTATGAATTCGCCTGCTGCTCGGCCTATTCCAAAATTCCTGTTGCTGCCGGGTAGCTGGCGTCCAGAACGGCGAAATATTTTTATCTTCGGGTGATCGAAACTCTCAATGATCCTCAGGCAATGATCGTCTGTCGAGCAATCAACAATGATCAGCTCGAAGTTTTCGAATGTTTGGGCGACAACGGAGTCAACACATTCTTTGATGAAGGGGCAGTTGAAAGCAGGAATAACAACACTAATTAGTGGTGGCACCATATTTCTCACGAACAACTGTTAGATTCTCTTACGAAAGGCACGCATGGAGCCGGGCCTCCCCGGGCCCGATCTGCTCGCCTGCAACCGCGTTCTCCTGACAAGCCGGGCGCGATAGGATGAATGAGTCCTTGCATGATCGCACGTCAAGCCCGAGTCAATCAGTCGCGGAAACGGATCGGCCACGACACAATCGTCAAGACCAATTCACCATACTCAGTCAGTAGACCTGTCCGACGTTCTGTATTATTCTGCTATAGACTGAAAATTTGGAGAGCGACATGAACGACGAATTAGAATTGCAACCCGCTAGCGATCCATCACTTAGTAGAGCTCAATTCATCAAGCTGTTAATTGAAAGGGCAACGGTCGCCGGAGTTCTCGTTGTCGTGCCAGCCATCGCCGATTCGTTCATGGCACCGCCGGCCGTCGCCCAGGTCAGCGGCGGACAGGTAGGCACGGCGCTGAGCTTCCAGAGACCGCTGACTTAGGGCAGTCTGCCGTAAAGACGTTCAGGCGATAGCCTTCCGTAGGCATGACCTGCTCGGAGGAGGGCGCGTGACTCCAGTAAAGCCAAAGCGAAATCCAGACTTCAGTTCCCGGCTTCTTCCGGATGGTTACGTCCTGATTCACTCAGAGAATTCAAGCTGGGTTCACACCTTAACACCGCTTGGTGGTCTCGTATGGGAATTTTGCGACGGGCTTAGAACATCCGCAGAGATTGCAGACCTTATCTCAGCCACGGCTAATGTTGCCGCCAAGCAAGAAGATGTATTGGAGCTGATCAAAGAATTGGATAAGAACGGGCTTCTTGCTGCCGACCAATAAGCTGATAGGCTT
>Ga0066388_100003075_pt1 | contig 10616 bp, 9 predicted proteins | sample PanSoiMetaGPlot6_FD_64539 | JGI IMG/M metagenome (GOLD analysis project Ga0066388, IMG submission 64539) | Tropical forest soil microbial communities from Panama analyzed to predict greenhouse gas emissions - Panama Soil - Plot 6 (Hybrid Assembly) | ecosystem: Environmental > Terrestrial > Soil... | reverse complement strand
CGGGACGCCTTCGCCGGACTGGTGCTCGAAGGTGAGCGCGACCGGCAGCCGGACGCCGTTGGGCCAGCGCGCGTCCGAAATGGTTCCGATTTCTTTCGCCATGGGTGGATTCTAAAGGCTTGGGGCCTGTGCTGTCATGACCGATCTTGGCGAATATCAGCTTCCATCAGTCCACGCGTTGATCGAGTGGCATCTCCGTGCCAGAACTGCCGACGATGTGACGGGGAGAACCGCGATGGATTTCGAGCTGCCGGAAGAGCTTCGCCTGTTGAAGGAGAACGTTCGCCGGTTCGTCGACAGGGAACTGATCCCGCTCGAGCGCGAAGTCGTCAACGACGTCAAGTTGCAGAAGGCGCTGCCCAGCCGTTTGCGCAGCAAGGTCGAGGCGCTCGGCATCTGGGGCTACGATGTGCCGGAGGAATTCGGCGGGCTCGGCCTCGGCATGCTGGCCAAGGTCATTGTGTGGAGCGAGATCGCGCGCACCACCGCGCTGCCGGCGCGCAACCTCAGCATTTTCGGGCCGCCGGTGAGCCCGATCCTCTACAAGCTCGAGGGCGAGGCGCGCGAGAAATACCTGATGCCGGTGATCCGCGGCGAGAAGCGCGCCTGCTTCGCGCAGACCGAGGCCGATGCCGGCTCCGACCCCGCTGCCATGCGCACCAACGCCGTGCGCGACGGCGACCACTACGTGATCAACGGCGTCAAGCGCTTCATCACCGGCGCCGACGAAGCCGACTTCGCCCAGGTGTTCGCGGTCACCGATCCGGAGAAACGGGCGCGCGGCGGCATCTCGGGCTTTCTCGTCGATATGAATACGCCGGGTGTGCGCGTGGCCGCGTCCTACGACCTCATGGTCGACGACAAGCCGTGCGAGATCGTGTTCGCGAACGTGCGCGTGCCGGCGGCCAATCTCATCGGCAAGGAAGGCGAAGGCTTCCGGCTGGCGCAATCCTGGATCAATGCCGGGCGCATCCGCCACGGCGCCCGCAGCCTCGGCGTCATCGAGCGCTGCTTCGAGCTCGCCAGCTCCTACGCCAAGCAGCGCAAGACCTTCGGCGCGCCGCTGGCGCAGCGCCAGGCCATCCAGTGGCCGATCCTCGACATGCACATCGACGCGCACCAGCTGCGCCTGATGCTGCACCACGCGGCCTGGAAGTTCGACCGCGGCGAGGACTGCCGCGAGGAAGCCTTCATGGTGAAGATCTTCGGCGACGAGCGCTCGTTCTGGGCGGCCGACCGCTGCATGCAGATTCACGGCGGCATGGGGCTGTCGAAGGAGCTGCCGATCGAGCGCTTCTTCCGCGACCAGCGCAGCATGATGATCACCGAGGGCGCGATCGAGGTGCTGCGCATGGCGCTGGTGCGCATGATCCTCGACGTGCGCTGAAGGATCACTCCGCCTTGAGGCCGGCCTGCCGGATCACCTTGGCCCAGCGCGCGACCTCGGTCTGGATCTGGACGTCGCTCTCGTCGGCGCTGCGAATGAGCGGTTCGAAACCGACCGCGGCCAGCCGCTCCTTCATCTCCCGCGAGCCGAGGATGGCGACGATCTCGCGATTGAGCAGGGTGACGATCTCGCGCGGCGTATCGGCCGGCACGACGATCGCTTGCCAGTTCTCGCCCTCGACGTCGGGATAGCCGGCCTCGGCCATCGTCGGAACGCTCGGAAGCGATGGCCAGCGCGTCCCGCCCGTCACCGCCAGCGCCCGCAGCTTGCCATCCTCGATCTGCGGCACCGCCGGCGCCAGCGATCCGAACGACATCCGCGTGTGGCCTGCGACCACCGAGCCGATCGCCAGGCCAGCGCTGTTGAACGGCACGTGCACGAGGTCGAGCCCGAGCGCGAGGCGAAACTGCTCGCCGACGAGATGCGGCAGCGAGCCGGTCCCGCCGGTTGCATAGTTGAAGGTGCCGGGGCTCGCCTTGATCAGGGCGATCAGCTCGGCGACCGACCGCGCCGGCACCGATGGATTGACCGTGAGCACCAGCGGATTGCTGACCGCGAGCGCGACCGGGTCGAAATCCTTGTCGGGGTCATAGCCGGGCTTGTCGTAGAGCGTGAAATTGATGGCGAAGCTCGGCGACACGACCAGCAGGGTGTAGCCGTCGGGCGCAGCCTTGGCGGCCCGGCTCATGCCGATATTGCCGTTCGCACCGCCGACGTTCTCGACGTAGAACTGCTTGCCCAGTTGCTCGGACAGCCGTTGCGCGATCAGGCGCGCGAACACGTCGGTCGGGCCGCCGGGCGCGTAGGGCACGATCACCCGCACGGCCCGCGCCGGATAGGCCTGCGCCCGCGCAGCAACGGTGGGCGCTACGATGGCCGCACCGGCGAGACGCAGGAACGTACGGCGAGCGAGTGACATCGGACGACCTCGCTATTCGACGGGCCGCCACGACTTGTTCACCGCCAGGACCTCAAGCAGGAGATCGAGTCCCGCGGCGGCGAAGGCGCGCATGTTGGCAACGCGATCGGCGCTGCCAGTCTCGAGCGTGAGTACGCGTTCGAGCGGCCCGACCACTGCGAGACAGGAGTGCCCGGCGGCGTCGCCATAGCGATTGCCGGTCGGGCCCGTCGCGCCGCTCTCGGCCAGGGCCCAGGTCGCGGAGAAGCGCTGCCGCGCGGTCTTCGCCAAAAGCTTCGCATAGGGCTCGGTCGAGGCGCGCATGCCGAGCGCCGAAAGGTCACCGATCCCCATCAGTGCCTGCCGTGCCGCCTGGGTGTAGACAACGGCGCCGCCGAGAAAATAGGCGGAGGCGCCGGGCACGGTCAGCAGCGCCGCCGAAATGAGGCCGCCGGTCGAGGATTCCGCGACCGCAATCGTTCCGCGACGCTCCTTCAACAGGCGGCCCACCCGCTCCGCACGCGGTATCAGATCCTGCATCGGCCTCCCCTCTCGCGCTGCATGGACGACCGATCCATCAACTTGCTCGTCCGGTTGCCACCCGCCTATGATGCCACGAAACGGCAAGAAGCAAGAGAGCTAGTTGTAAGGGAGCGAAAGCGTCGAATGCGAGTTGCCGCAGGCTTTTTGTTCGCGCTCGCGCTGTCGGCGCTGCCAGCACGTGCCGAGAGCTACCCGGGCCACCCGATCCGGCTGATCTCGCCCAACCCAGCCGGCGGCGCCAACGATACCATCGTGCGCATCATCGCCGCGAAGATGTCGGGCATCCTCGGCACCTCGATCGTGATCGACAACCGCGGCGGCGCCGGCGGCAAGATCGGCGCCGAGGCGGTCGCGCGCGCCGCACCCGACGGCTACACGCTGCTGGCGGGCTCGGTCTCGACCCACTCGTTCGCGCCGGTGGTGACGCCCAAGCTGAGCTACGACCCGATCGGCGATTTCGAGCCGATCTCGCTGCTCGCGCTGGTGCAGAACGTGCTGGTGGTGAGCCCGGCGCTGCCGGTCGCCAGCGTGTCGGAGCTTATCGCGCTGGCCCGGGCGCGGCCGGGCAAGCTCAACTACGCCTCGGGCGGGCCGGGCTCGACCAGCCACTTCGCGGTCGCCATGTTCGTCGCCCTCGCCGGCATCCAGAACGAAACCGTGCATGTGCCCTACAAGGGCGGCGCGCCGGCAATGGCGGCCACCATGGCCAACGAGGCGCAGTTCTATTTCGGACCGATCGCCGGCATGGTGCCGTTCATTGAGGCGGGCTCGGTCAAGGCACTGGCGGTGAGCGGCGAGACGCGCTCGCCGTCGCTGCCCGAGGTGCCGACCATGGCCGAGGCCGGCCAGCCCAAATACAAAGCCGTCGGCTGGTTCGGGCTGATGGCGCCGGCCGGCACGCCGGCCAGCATCGTCGCCACCTTGAGCGGCGCGGTGGCGGAGGCGGCCAAGAGCCCCGAGGTGGTCACCGGCTTGCGCGTGCAAGGCATCGCGCCCGCCAGCGATACGCCGCAGCAATTCGCCGCCTTCATCCGCGAGCAGCTTGAGCTGCACCGGAAGCTGGTCGCCGACGTCGACCTCAAGCTCAGCCAATAGTTCCCCTCTTCCAAGCGAGACCATCATGGCAACGAAGGCCAAGAAGCCGGCAGCGAAACAGCACAACAACAACGGGCGCGATTACAACGACATCCTCTACGAGGTGAAGGATCAGGTCGCCTGGGTGACCATCAACCGTCCGCGCGTGCTCAATGCGTTCCGCGAGCAGACCCTCGACGAGCTGATCGACGCGCTGAAGTCGACGCGCGACGACCCGTCCATCGCCTGCGCGGTGGTGACCGGCGCCGGCGACAAGGCGTTCTCCGCCGGCGGCGATTTCTACGCCATGAAGCGGCTCAACTGGATCAACGGCGCCATGTGGAACGACCGGATGCAAGGGCTGGCCATGACGATCCGCGGACTGCCGATCCCGGTGATCGCCATGGTCAACGGCTGGTGCATGGGCGGCGGCCACGAGCTCGCCCTATGGTGCGATCTCGTCATCGCATCGGAGAACGCCGTGCTCGGCCAGACCGGCGCCAAGGTCGGCGCCTGCCCGACGGTCGGCGCCACGCAATACCTGCCGCGCATCATCGGCGAGCGGCTCGCCCGCGAGATGATTTTTTGCGCACGGCGATTCACGGCGAAGGAAGCCGTCGAGATCGGCCTGATCAACAAGTGCGTGCCGCAGAGCGAGCTCCGCAAGGAGACGCTGGTGTGGTGCGAGACCATTAAGGGGCACAGCCCGCAGACGCTGCGCATGACCAAGAAGAGCCTCAACTTCGAGTCCGACCTGCTCTATGCCTCGTGGCAGCACGGCATGGAGCTGCTCGCGCATGTCTGGGGCTCCGAGGAGAGCCTCGAGGGCATGGACGCGTTCCTCGAAGGGCGCAAGCCCGACTTCCAGAAATTCCGCATGCGCAACAAGCGTGAGCTCGAAGACTATCTCGACGGCTGCGCCAAGGACCTCAACGCGCCGCCCTCGATGCGAAGGAAAGCCTGACCGATGACCGAAGCCGCCAATGGACCGCTCGCCGGCATCCGCGTGGTCGACCTGACCCGCATCCTGGCGGGTCCGCTCTGCACCATGATGCTCGGCGACATGGGCGCCGACGTGATCAAGGTCGAGCCGCCCGACAAGGGCGACGATACCCGCAGCTGGGGGCCGCCGTTTGCCGGCCACGAGGCCGCCTATTTCCTCGGCGTCAACCGCAACAAGCGCTCGCTCACGCTCAACATGGCGGTGCCGGCCGGGCAGAAGATTCTCGCGGGGCTGATCGAGAAGGCCGACGTGCTGATCGACAACTTCCGCATCGGCACGCTCGAGAAATGGGGCTTCACCCCGGCCTGGTTCGATGCGCACGCGCCGCAGCTGGTGCGCTGCTCGATCACCGGCTACGGCTCGAGCGGCCCGCGCTCGGCGCTGCCCGGTTACGACTTCATCCTGCAGGCGGAATCCGGGCTGATGAGCATCTGCGGCGAGCCCGACGGCGTGCCGACCAAGTACGGCGTGGCGATCGTCGATGTCTGTACGGGCATGCTCGCCTCGAACGCCATCCTCGCCGCGCTCAACGCCCGCCACCGCACCGGCAAGGGGCAGAAGGTCGAGCTCTCGCTCTACGAGACGTCGCTGACGATGCTGATCAATGTGGCGCAGAACTATCTCACCGCCGGGCGCAACGGCGGCCGCTTCGGCAACGGCCATCCCAGCATCGTGCCCTACACCACGTATCAAGCGCAGGACGCGATGATCGCGATCGGCATCGGCAACGAGCGCCAGTTCGCGCGTTGTGCCGAGGTGCTGGGCCATCCCGAATGGGCGAAGGACGAGCGCTTCAACAGCAACCGGGCGAGGGTCGAGAACCGCGTGGCCATCGACGGCCTCATCAACGAGGCATTGGCACACGGCGCCGCCGCGACCTGGCTCGAGAAGCTTCAGGCAGTTGGGGTACCCTGCGGCAAGATCAACTCGGTCGCCGAGGCACTCGACGATCCGCACACCGCGGCGCGTCGCATGGTCGAGACGGTGGAGCACCCCGTCATCGGCACCTTGAAGATGCTCGGAATCCCGTTCAAGTTTTCCGACACCGCCTGCTCGGTGCGCCGCGCCCCGCCGACGCTCGGCCAGCACAGCGAGGAGGTATTGGCTAACGAGCTCGGTCTCGACGCGAAAGCGATCACCGAGCTGCGGCGCGAGAAGGTGATTTAGCCAAAGCTGAGGAGGTCGAGCGATGAAAATCAAACGTGTCGAGCCGATCGCCGTCAGCTTCCCGATGACCAAGCCGGTGTTCATGGCGGGGGTCGAGATCCGGCAGGCCGACAACGTGCTGGTGCGCGTCGAAGCCGACAACGGCGTGGTCGGCTGGGGCGAGGCGGCCTCGGCGCCGACCATGACCGGCGAAACGGTCGAGAGCATGATGGCGGCGGTCGCCTATCTCCTGCCGGCAGTCGAGGGCCGCGCGGCCGAGGACATCGCCGGCACCGTCGCGGCGATGAACCATCGCATGTACGGCAACAGTGCCGCCAAAGCGGCGATCGAGATGGCGATCCACGACCTCATCGGCTGCGCCACCGGGCAGCCCGTCTATGCGCTGCTCGGAGGCAAGCGGCGCAGCCGCATGCCGATCCTCGGCGTCATCAGCTCCGGCGCCCTCGCCTCCGATCTGCGCGAGGCCGAGAAGAAGAAGGCCGAGGGCTACGCCGCCTTCAAGATCAAGGTCGGCATCGACAAGCCGCTCATCGATGCCGAGCGCACGCGGCAGGTCTGCGCCGTGCTCGGCTCGGGCGGGCTCATTTCCGCCGACGCCAACCAGGGCTGGAGCACCGACGAGGCGCAGCAATATGTACGTGCGGTCGCCGACGCCGGGCTCGATTTCTTCGAGCAGCCCGTGCATGCCGACGACATCACCGGCATGGCGGCGGTGGCGGCGGCCGCCGGCAAGATCGCGCTGGGCGCCGACGAGAGCATCCATTCGCTCGAGGACATCCGCCGCCACCACGAGCGTAAAGCTGCGCGCGGCGTGAGTCTGAAGACCATCAAGCTCGGCGGCATGCGCGCGGTCATGGAGGCCGGCCGCCTGTGCGAGACGCTCGGCATGAACGTCAACGTATCGGCCAAGACCGGCGAGTCGAGCATCGCCTGCGCCGCCGCCACTCATATCGCCGCCGCGCTGCCGCAGATCGCCTGGGGCCTGACGCTGTCGAACGAGGGGCTCGCCGACGATGCGACGGCGCGGCCCATTCGCATCGCCCACGGGCATGTGGAGGTGTCCGATCAGCCCGGGCTCGGCATCGAGGTCGACGAGGACCGCATTCGCCGCTACCGCCGCGACGTGCCGGCATTGCGCGTGGCATAACGGGACGACGCATGACCAAGCAGAACAACATCGGCATCGCTGTCGTCGGCGCCGGGCGCATCGGCACGCTGCGGACCAAGCTTGCTGCCAAGCATCCGGCGGTGCGATTTCTCGGCGTCTCCGACCAGGACGGAGGGCGCGCCCGCGCGCTCGCCAAGGAAGCCGGCGCCGATCTCGCGAGCGCCAGCAACGACGAGATTATCGACCACCCCGACGTGACCGCCGTGATCGTCTCGACGCCGGAGCAGCAGCACACGGCGCCGATCCTGCGTGCGCTGGAGCGCGGGCTGCCGGTGCTGGTGGAGAAGCCGATCGGCTTCTCGCTGCGCGACGCCGACAGGATCCTCGACACCTTGCGGCGGACCAAGGGCGACCTGCGTGTCGGCTACAGCCGCCGCTACAAGGAATGCTTCCTGCGGGCGAAGGAGCAGATGCGGCACGGCCGCCTCGGCCGCGTCGTGGGCGGCCTGGCACGGGTCTACAATTCGCGGGCGCAGGCGTTCGCCATCCTCAAGCGCGACCCGCACGCCACGCCGGTGCTCGACGTGCTCACCTACTACGTCGACCTCATGTGCTGGTTTCTCGAGGGCAATCGGCCGGTCGAGGTGGTGGCGCGCGGCCAGCACGGCATCTTCAAGGAAGCCGGCTACGGCGCCTATGATGTCACCTGGGCGATCGTGACGTTTGCCGACGGCGCCGTGATCGATTTCGGCGTCAGCTATGCATTGCCCACGCGCTACCCGACGCTGGGCCAGTCCGACCGCGTCGAGCTGCTCGGCAGCGAAGGCACGATGATCATCGACGACGACCACATGGACCACCTGCTCTTCTCCGAGAGGGGCGTGCCGCACGCCTATGTGCCGGACCACGCGGTCGAGATGGCGTTCCTCGGCAGCAATACCGCGGGCGACTGGGCGGTCGGCGATTTCTGGGGGCCGCTCGGCAACGAGACCCGCGCCTGGCTCGATCACTTGTCGACCGGGGCGCCGACCGTGCACTGCACGCCCGAGCAGGCGCGCATCAATCTGGAGGTCACCATCGCCATCGAGCGGGCGGTGGCGACCAGGCAGGCGGTGCACCTGCCGCTGCAGTCCGAAGATGATTAAATGACCTTCGAGGATCACCATCATGCTCGTCGGCGTGCCGAAGGAGATCAAGGACAGCGAATATCGAGTGGGACTCGTGCCCTCGACCGTGCGCGAGCTCACCGCTGACGGCCACCAGGTCATCGTCGAGACCAATGCCGGGCTGGGCGCCGGCCTCGCCGACGCCGACTACCAGGCGGTCGGCGCCGAGATCGTGCCCGACGCGCATCAGGTCTATTCCCGCGCCGAGATGGTGGTGAAGGTGAAGGAGCCGCTTGCGCCCGAGCGCAAGCAGCTCCAGCACGGGCAGATCCTGTTCACCTATCTGCACCTCGCCGCCGATCCCGACCAGACGTATGACCTGATGACGGCGGGCGTGATCGCCATCGCCTACGAGACCGTGACCAGCGCGCAGGGCACCCTGCCCTTGCTGACGCCGATGTCGGAGGTCGCCGGCCGCATGGCGCCGCATGTCGGCGCGCGCTGCCTGGAGAAGGAGAACGGCGGGCGCGGCGTGCTGCTCGGCGGCGTGCCCGGCGTGGCGCCAGCCGACGTGGTGATCCTCGGCGGCGGCGTCGCCGGCAGCAACGCCGCCTTCATCAGCGCCGGCATGGGCGCGACGGTGACGGTGGTCGATCGCAATCCCGAAGTGCTGCGCCGCATCGCCAATCAGCTCGGCGCGCGCGTGCGCACCGTGTTCTCCACCCCCGACGCGGTCGAGACGCTGTGCCGGCGCGCCGACCTGGTGATCGGCTCGGTGCTGCTGCCGGGCGCGGCGGCGCCGAAGCTGATCAGTGCGGCCACGGTGAAGGCGATGAACCCGGGCTCGGTGATCGTCGACATCGCCATCGACCAGGGCGGCTGCGCCGAGACCTCGCGGCCGACCACGCATTCGGCGCCGACCTACGTGGTCGACGACGTCGTGCACTACTGCGTGACCAACATGCCCGGCGCGGTCGCCCGCACCTCGACCTTTGCGCTCAACAACGTGACCCTGCCGTTCGTGCTGGCGCTCGCCGACAAGGGCTATCGCCGCGCGCTCGGCGAGGACCAGCACCTGCGCCATGGCCTCAACGTGTTCGAGGGCATGATCACGCACCGGGCGGTCGCCGGCGCGCTCAAGCTCAAGTACACGCCGCCCGAGCAGGCGCTGCGGCTGTGAGGCCCGTCCCGCGCTCCCCGATCCCCTGGCAGATGTCCGAGAATTTGCGTACGGCCGCCGCCGCGCCGCCGTCGGCGCGCAAGATGTGCGGCCGAGCAGCGACCGGCCCCGCCGCGGCGGCATCCGCCCCACCTTGCAGGATCTCGTGCAGCAACGGCTCGTCGGTCGTGTGGTCGATCAGCAGCACCACCCGGTCGAGCGGTGCCAGCCTCATGAGCACGCCCAGCTCGAACCGGCATCCGGCGTGCCGCGCCGCAAATCCGCGCAGGTCCATCAGCACGACATCGATCCCACCGATCAGCCGGGTCACGGTCTGCTGCCAGGTGTGGGCGGCGCAGAAGAAGCTGTCGACGCGAAAACGCCCATCCGGATCCGGTCGGGCGTCCATCGCGGCGACGCGGCGCGCGAGGTCGTCCGCGTTGTGGATGAAGCTCTCGGACAGCCGCCCGGAGACGAAATCCAGGAAGTCGCGCAGGTCGAGCGCGGTGGTGGCGAGGTCGGGGCCGGCGATCAGCTCGATCGTGCCGGCGTAGCGCCAGCGCGTCGCCAGCAGATCGAACAGCTGCTCGCTGCGGCGGCGGGTGCCGAACGTCCGCAGCAGGAGCAGCCGCGGCGGCTCCCGCCGCGCTGCCGCGCGCTGCAGCGGCCGCAACCCCAGCATGACGGTGAGCTTGTAGCCGGCGAAGGCCGCGAGCCCGAGCCAGCCGATCATGCCCTCGCTGCCGACCAGGCCTTCGCACAGGAACAGCGTCATCAGCAGCCAGATCGAATCGAGCATGATCGCCTGGTCGCTGATCTTCCGCGCGACATAGCGGTGGACGATCAAGCGGACCACCAGCCACGCCGGGATGGCGAAGAGGACCGCGCCGAGGAATTGGAAACCGTAGAGCGCGAAAATGGTTGCGGCACGCGGGCCCAGCGAGGGCAGCATGGTGGCGAAGGAGATTTGGACGCGCACGATCAATGCCAGCGCCACTTGTCCCGAGAACTGCAGGAGCACGACAATGATGGCCCCGCTGACCGCGATGGTCATGAACAGCAGGATCAGGGGGCCGACATTGCGGACCTGGCGGTTCAGGAACAGCAGCAG
>Ga0066388_100003073_pt1 | contig 10621 bp, 7 predicted proteins | sample PanSoiMetaGPlot6_FD_64539 | JGI IMG/M metagenome (GOLD analysis project Ga0066388, IMG submission 64539) | Tropical forest soil microbial communities from Panama analyzed to predict greenhouse gas emissions - Panama Soil - Plot 6 (Hybrid Assembly) | ecosystem: Environmental > Terrestrial > Soil... | reverse complement strand
AAAAAGCAGAAAACGCTGAACCGTCATTGATCTACCCCACGAGCGACGAGATGTCGCCATCCGAATACAGGTCGCCCCCCGACCCTTCGGAAACAGCACCACCCCGCCACAGCGGGGTGGTGCCCTGCCATATCACCGCAGTTCGATCAGGTCTTCTTTCCGAAATAGTGGTTGAATGCAATCCGGTAGTCGACGGATTGATCAAAGAACCACTTGCCGGCCCGCTCGGCGAACGCCTTCTGCGAGGCGAGTACCTTGCCGAACCACGGATTGTCCGGGTCATTGCCGCGCTTGGCGATCATGTCGTCCCAGATCTTGAGCTGGGCCTGCAGTATCGAGTCAGGTGTTTTATAAACTTTAACCTTATCCTTCACCTGGATATCGATGTAGTCCTGCGAGTAGCGGTCACAGGCCTTCCAGAACATGTCTGACGACGCAGCCTCGACTGCATTCTCGAGGATCGATTTAAGTTTGGGCGGCAGTGCATCGAACTTGGTTTTGTTGAACATGATCTCGAACGGCTCGGCCGACTGATGGAAGCTTTGCATCATGTAGACCTTGGAAACGTCCGGGAACCCGAGTGCGCGATCTGATGATGGATTGTTGAATTCTGCAGCATCAATCAGGCCGCGATCCATCGCGGGCACGATGTCGGGACCGGCCAGCGCCGTCACCGCGGCACCCATGCCGCCGAACATTTCGATGCCGAGACCCACAGTGCGGAATTTCAGGCCTTTGAAGTCATCGACGCTGGTGATCGGCTTCTTGTACCAGCCCAGCGGCTCGGTCGGCATCGGTCCGTAAGCATAAGACTGTACGTTGAGGTTGATTGCTTTATAAATATCGGCAAGCAATTCCTTGCCGCCACCGTACTTATGCCAGGCAAGCAGCATGTGGGTGTCCATGCCGAAGGCCGGACCGGAACCCCACAACGCGAGCGCTGGATTCTTGCCGTACCAGTAGACGAGCACACCATGGCCGCCATCGAGCGTGCCTTTGCTGACCGCATCCACCAGATCGAATGCCTTCACGACCGCGCCAGCCGGGAGCACGTCGATCTTGAGGTCGCCACCCGCCATGTCGTTGACCTTCTTGGCGTAGTCGAGCGCGTACTCATGGAAGATATCCTTGGTTGCCCAGGTGCTCTGCCACCGCATGGTGATCGGGCCTTGGGCCTTGAGAACGGTCGGCGCAGCGACTGCCGCGCTGGCGACTGCCGCACCGGCCAAGAATTTGCGGCGTGTCGCAGCCGCGGACGGTTTTTTATTGAGCATTTTGGATTTCCTCCCTTGGATCACTACCCCGTGAACATTTTTCGCCCGGTCTTATTCCACAACCCGGACTTCTTGCCGGATCAGGCAAACCCTTACACTGCAATCGTACGGGGTGCGGCGACTGGACGCAATATTCGGCAGCTACTAGGCGCTCTTGAAGATGCCCTTGATATGCCCTTTTTTTAAGAGAATCCGAGGAAATAGGTTCGATTTGTCGCGGCACCAGCCATATTAGACACTGCTGCCAACACACTTCCGAAGCTTTCCAGTCCCGACAGGAGACCTCCCGTGAGAGGCATAACTTCGACACTCGCCATCGTGTGGCGAATTGCCAGTCCATATTTCTACTCCGAGGATCGTTGGCCCGGCCGCATCTTGCTGGCAGCAGTGATCGCCATCGAATTGTCGATTGTCGGCATCAACGTGTTGCTCAATGCATGGAACAACACCTTCTACAACGCGCTGCAGGACAAGGATTGGAACGCGTTTGTCTATCAGCTCGGCTACTTCAGCGTGCTTGCCACCATTTATATCGTGCTCGCCGTCTACCAGCTCTATCTCAATCAGTGGCTGCAAATCCGTTGGCGGCGTTGGCTAACGCGAACCTATCTTGATCATTGGCTGGCCGGCGCCAATCACTACCGCATGCAACTTCTTGGTGACGCCGCCGATAACCCTGATCAGCGCATTGCCGAGGATGTCAAACAATTCATCGACGGTGGTCCGACAGGGATCGGAATCCTGCCGATCGGCCTTGGCCTGCTGAACTCCATCGTAACACTTGGCTCTTTTGCGGTGATCCTCTGGAATTTGTCCGGAACCGCCCCCCTGCATATTTTCGGCGCTACGTGGGTGATCCCGGGCTATCTGTTCTGGGTGGCGTTGGTCTACGCCATCGTTGGAACTATTTTTACGCACTTGGTTGGCCGCCCACTGACCGTGCTTAACTTCCAACAGCAGCGCTACGAAGCCGACTTCCGTTTCAATCTTGTGCGCGTGCGGGAGAATTCTGAGCAAATCGCCCTGCTCGACGGCGAAGCGGCCGAACGCGATCGTTTGCTAACGCGCTTCGGCAATGTCGTCGCCAACTGGATGGCAATCATGTCGCGCCAGAAGAAGCTCACTTTCCTGACCGCCGGCTACACCCAGGTATCGGTAATATTTCCCTTCGTCGTGGTCAGCCCCGCTTATTTCGCAGGTGCAATTCAGCTCGGGGGCCTGATGCAGACCGCGTCGGCCTTCGGCAGCGTCCAGGGCGCCCTCTCGTATTTTGTCAGTGCTTACCGGCAACTCGCTGAATGGCGCGCCGTGGTCGAGCGGCTCGCCGGTTTCGACGAATCGATTGCCAACGCCAAGGCGGCTGCGATCACGCCGCCCGTCATCACGCTTGCGCCAGGCACCGCGAACGCCGTCAGTTTCAAGGATCTGGCGGTGCGATTGCCAAACGGTGCACCGCTGGTCAGCGCCCGGAACCTTTCGATCAGGTTCGGCGAGCACGTTTTAGTGGGTGGGCCTTCGGGCTCCGGCAAATCGACGCTATTCCGCGCGCTCGCCGGCGTTTGGCCGTTTGGCGACGGCACCATTATCGTCCCAAAAGACGCGCGCGTGATGACCCTGCCGCAGCGGCCTTATTTTCCGATCGCGCCTCTCGCCGCCGCGGTTGCCTATCCGGCCGAGCCAGGCAGCTTTGATGCTGGCAAGGTGGCGGAACTTATTGCCGCTGTCGGCTTGCCTGCGCTCGCCAATCGCATCGAGGAAGAGGCGCACTGGAACCGGATGCTGTCGCTCGGCGAGCAGCAGCGTCTCGGTATCGCGCGCGCCCTGCTCTACGCGCCCGACTATCTTTTCCTCGATGAAGCGACTGCTTCGCTTGATGAGCCGGCGGAGGCTGCCCTCTACCAGTTGCTGGAACAAAAACTTGCCCACGCCACTATTGTGTCAATCGGCCACCGAGCCACGCTCGCGGCTTTCCATCGCCGGCGCCTCGCTTTCATGCGCGAAGGCGATCACAACGTGGTTCTGGAGGCCAGCCTCGCTCCAGCAGGCTAGCAAACGGCGTTTTGGCCGCCCGGGTCAAAGAAAAGGGCGGCGACCAATCACGGCCGCCGCCCTAAGAGGAACAGACCCGTAAATCAGGGCTTCAGGCTGCCGAGCGTCAGGTCAGCCGACAGCTTGGCGACGAAAGCCGCACTGCACCAGTTTGTGCCCAGACCGCTTGGGTTGATCGGGGTGACATTGCCGTAGCCGCTCGCAGTGAAGGAGCTGGTAAAGGCGTTGCAGTCACCCTTCGAGAGATCGGTGTCGTAATAACGCAGGTCGAGCGTGAATACCTTCCAGGTAAAGCCGAGACCGATGTTCCAGGTATTGTAACCCGAGTAGGGGATCCCATTGGCAAAGATGCCGGTTGTGACACCTCCGCCCACAATCGGTGTATTGAGCGGGATGCCGTAGAAGGAGTCGGAAGTGCCAAGCCATTGATGGCCAAACTCACCCGATACGTACCAGCCCAGCGGACCTAGTGCCATCTTCTCAGGCGCCGTGAACTTGAAGGTGCCGGACAGATATTCGCCCTCTGCACCCGAGTTCAGGAACGACGGCGTATAGTAGAAGTTCGCGCCCAACGCCCAGTCAGTCCAAGTGTAAACGACCTTGCCGTAGACTTCCCAGAAGTTCAGATTCGCTTTGATGACGTTGCCGCCAATACCGTTGAAGGTCGACGGGATAACGCCAAGGCCGCCGCTGTTGAAGAGGCAGTCATTTCCAAACGCAGCAACGTTGAAGCACTCGCCACCCGGATAATAGTAGTACCAGAAACCGAAATCGAAGGCCCACGGACCGAAAGTCGGTCGCACGCCACCATAGAAGTCGATTTCAGCGGCCGCATGGTTCGGGAAGGAGATGCTCTCCCCGGAGATACCGGCATAAACCTGCCAATTCGAATTGATGTTGTACCGCGGCTCGAAATAGGCAGTGACCGAGGGCCTGTGGTTTGACTGCGTCACACCGCGGAAGATGTAGTCGTTCATGAGGCCTCCGCCGAAGGCGATGTCCCACGGACTCGGCGGCGGCGCGGGAGCCACCTTTGGAGCCTTCGCCGGCATATCCGCCGCGAATGCGGGCGCAGCAGAAGAAACTGCGAGCGCCGCCGCGATCGACAACACAACTTTTTTCATTGAGCCTGCCCCTTTATTTCGACCGGACCGAGGGTTCCAGCCGATCCCCATCGCCCGTTTGTTCGCCCTAAGCCGTGAAACCCCGGCTACAAACCGACCCATGCGAGCAAAACGTGCATTACTCGGGAATTTATAGACCTGTGACGTCCCGTCGCCGCAAGCTAAAAACGGTGGCAGTTGCTGCCTTTTTAGGCGAATCCGCGGCCTATCGACAGAATGATGGCAGCTGTTGCGTGAATGTCACAAATTTGGCTCGCTATGCGGTACTCGCGCCAGATAACGCCCGCATGCCCGGGGGTTTTCCACACCCCAACCCGCTCGCCGGGCAATTGATTAGGTGTTGTCTTCTACGCGGCAGCAGCCTTTTTGCGGTTGGCCTCGAGCCGCGAGTCGACCAGGGCGACGATGCCGTCGATCACAGGGTTGCTGAGACCCTTCTGCCTGGCGATCAGCTGCACGAGCTTGTCAGCACGTTCGATATTGGGTGCACCGTTCTGCAACGCGCGCGCGGCCGAGGCCGGGCGGGTGAGGCTTTGCGCCGCGGCGGCATATTTCTCGAAAGGCACCAGGTCCTTGGGAACAGCGCCAAGCTTGACGCAGAGGTCGAACACGAAATTATAAACCGAGCGTGCCTCCTCGATGTTCGAGTAAACCGCCTCTTGCGCGGTGCGCATGCCGTCTTTGGTGATGCAACGATAGTTCCCGGCGAGCAACATCGCCCACTTGGCGAGCGGCACAAAAATCGAATCGTGCACGCGCAATTTTACCGGCAGTTCGATCTTACCTTCCGGCACATCGAAGCGTACGGCATCGATGTCTTTCTCAAGCTGGCGCAGGATTCCTGTATACATGTCATTGTCGAACTTCGCGACCTTGAAATTGGTTGGCAATGTCACTTGCAGCACGTTGATCTTCTCATCTGGCGGACGGATCGCCTGTGGATCAGGGCTGCACAAGGTCAATAGACCGGGATCGAAATTGTCCCATACGCTAGCATCGGTATAGGCAGGCTTGAGTGCATCGTAATTCAGGCCGGGAATGCGTTTCACATATGGAAGCGGCGGCATGTTCATAATCGACATGCACGGGACTTTTGATTTTGCTACTGCGTCGAGCAATTCGCGCACGCCAGGCGATCGATATTGCGGTTCCTGCATGGCAAGGCCGACGAGATCATAGTTCCTTGGATTGACGCCCGCGGCGCTGCTGGCGCTGACCTTGCCGCGTAACTTCCGCGAGTCGATCTCGACCGGTTCCTTGCGGCCTTTGACTGGCAGGCGCACGCGGAAGCCTTCGCCGTTAATCAGGTCCGCTTCGGCTGGCAAGCAAACCAGATGCACCGAATGGCCGCCGAACAAGATCTTGGAGGCGAGCAGCGACCCGTAGGACGCACCCATGATCAGAATTTTGTACGTTGCTGGCATGGCTGCCTCCCTTATTGTTTGTTCGTAAAAATCTCAAAGAGTCCCGGCCCTTAAGGCCATCGGTCTCACTGACCGCATGCTATGCGGCTGGTGTTTTCGATGCAACGGCTCACAAAAGCGCGCCCGAAACGGTCAGCCGGCCGCCATCTTGTCTTCGCTCAGTGCGGTGAGCGGCTCTGGCACTGGGCCGCCGCTTGCCCAATCAAGCAATTCAACCGTATGTACGACTGGAATCGTGGTACCGGTTCCAATCTGGGTGATGCAACCAATATTGCCGGCAGCGATCACATCCGGTCTGAGACTTTCAATGTTCGCGACTTTGCGCGTACGCAGTTGTTCGGCCAGCGCCGGCTGAAGAATGTTGTAGGTACCAGCCGAACCGCAACACAAATGGCCTTCCGGCACGTCCTTGACGACGAATCCACACTTGCCAAGCAATTCCTTGGGTTCGTTCACCACTTTCTGCCCATGCTGCAGCGAGCAGGCTGAATGATAAGCAACCGTCAGAGGCCCTGGAGCTGTCAATTTCGGCAAGCTGATGGTCGCCAGGTATTCCGTGACATCGCGCGCGCGCGCCGAAACGCGGGCGGCTTTATTCGCATAAGCTGGATCATTACGCAGCATGAAGCCGTAGTCCTTAATGGTGGTGCCACAGCCTGAGACGGTAACCAGAATAGCGTCGAGCCCGTTTCCTTCAATTTCACGATTCCATGCATCGATGTCGTTGCGAGCCCGTAACAAGGCTTCGTCTTCGCGCCCCATATGATGGGCAAGCGAGCCGCAGCAGGCTTCGCCGGCGGCAATCACCACTTCAATGCCGCTGCGATTGAGCAGGCGGATAGCGGCCTCATTGGTGGAGGGCGCTAACACCGGATTGATGCAACCCGACAGAAGCGCCACCCGGCCACGACGCGTTCCTTCTGCAGGATAGACCTTGCCGGCGCGTTCGACTGGCGGCGCCAGCTTGCGGCGGGGCGTGAGACGCAGCATCGCCGCCATCCGATGCAGACCGAGAAAGCCAAGGATCGGCGCAACCGGCCGTGTAATTAGCCCCATCACCACCGCGAGCCTGAACAATCCCGGATTGGACAGCAAGCGCGCGAGCAGCGCTCGCAATACACGGTCGACAATCGAACGTTTGTAGGTCTTCTCAATGCGCTCGCGAGCATGGTCGACCAGATGCATGTAATGCACGCCGGAGGGGCAAGTCGTCATGCAAGCTAGGCAGGAGAGGCAGCGATCGATGTGCTTGACCACTTCGCGCGTGGGCGCTTTTTCCTGTTCGAGCATCTCCTTGATCAGATAAATGCGCCCACGCGGCGAATCGAGTTCGTCGCCCAGCAGCACGTAAGTAGGACAAGTCGCGGTGCAGAACCCGCAATGCACACAGGTACGCAGGATCTTCTCCGAGGAAGCAACCTGCGGGTCGAGCAGCTGCGTGAGAGAAAAAGAGGTCTGCATCACTAGACCCCCGCCCACATGCGGCCAGGATTGAGCACGCCCTTTGGATCGAAGCTTTCTTTCACCCGCTTGGCCAGCGCACGCGAGGCGGGCTCCTCCGCCGTGAATACATCGACTGCGACTCGCACGGCCGCTGGCGCGCGGATCAGCGTCGCGTGACCGCCGACCGCGGACACTGCACTGCGGATTGCGGCCGCGTCGGGATCATCGGCAAAAGGCACCGCGACCCAAATGAGTCCTCCACCCCAGTCGTAGAACATCTGCGCCGCCGGGGTAATGGCGGCGGCAATTTCATGGCCCCGGCTCGGTGCAACTGAAATACGCCACAGGGGACGCGTACGTGCCCCATCGCTCGCGAAAGGCTTCGCGTGCCGAACGCCATGCCAAAGGAGGCGCGAATTTTCTTTATCGATTGTTGCAACCGGGCCGAAATTCTTCATCAGCGCGACCAGGGCATCCTTGCGATGTGCGACCGAAGGCGCAAAGCCCTCGAGCCGCAGGACTGTCGAGGCTTCCGCCTTAGGCAACCCGTCGAACCATGATGCGATGTGATCGGGCACGTGAGCTGCACCCGAAACATCACAGGGCGACCCCATTGCCGCCGTCATGGCGGCGCAGGCGCGCGCGTCATCAAGACCGGTGACAACAACCGTCGTCTCGGTCTCCGCTTTGGGCAGAACCTTGATCGTAATGTCCGTTATGGCGGCAAGCGTGCCCCAGGATCCCGCGAGGAGCTTGCAGAGGTCATAGCCGGTGACATTTTTGACCACCCGTCCACCAGACTTGATGGTCTCGCCACGACCAGTGACTGCGGTAACTCCGAGGAAATGGTCGCGCGCCGCGCCGATCTTGATCCGGCGCGGCCCGGACAGATTGGCGGCTATCGCACCGCCCAAGGTGCCGCGATTCGGTTCGCAGCCGAACAACGGACCGTAGTCCATCGGCTCGAAAGCCAGCTGCTGGTTATTTTCCGCAAGCAGCGCCTCGATCTCGGCGACCGGGGTACCGGCACGTGCAGAAAGCACCAACTCGGTCGGCTCGTACAGCGTAACGCCGCTGAGCCCCGAAAGATCGAGCGTGAGATCGGTTTGACTCGGCCGTCCGATGGCGCGCTTCGTTCCCTGCCCGGCCAGTTCAAGCGGCTTGTCATTTCCGAGCGCCCAGCGCACCGCGTCTTCGACTTCCTTGCTGTCGCGGGGTTTGAGCATATCAGCCATTGCGCGAATACATCATTCCGCGGCGCGCGCAGTCGGCTCACGCGCGAATTCGGGCATAATTTCGCGCGCGAAACACCGCAGCTGCTCGACACCACCGGCAATCGTGAGCAATACATAAGCAACACCGGCCTCGCGCAACGCTTCTATCATGCCCGCAATCTCGTCAGGCGTGCCGTAAAGGGCGTTATCCTCGGTGGCGCCCGGCTTGTCAGCATAAGCAAGTACGTGCGATCCGGTTTTCGCGTCAGGGTCACGTGAAACACTGATCGTGCGTTTGGTGTATTCCGCCTGTCGCACGAGCGCTGCTTCCTTGTCCGTCTTGTCCTTTGCCACGTAGAGCTGACGCGCGACCGTAACCTGCATCGGATTGAAGTCGAGGCCATTGGCTTCGCGCTCGGCTTTGTAGATAGCGATACGCTCACCCAACGTCTCCGGCGACGCATATTGGTCGAGGATAAGGTTAAACCCACGTGCCGCGGCGCGCCTGATCGAATTGGGGTTGCCGGCAGCCACCCAGAGTGGTGGATGCGGCGTCTGGGCCGGAGGCGGCTCTACGATGATGTCCTTGAAATTCCAGAAGCGACCACGGTGAGAAAAGCGCTCACGCGTGGTCCAGGCTCGCATCATAACCTCGAGCGCTTCTTCGAAGCGCGCTTCGCTCTCTTCCGGCGCGATTTGAAAGCCTTTGAACTCATTGTGGCGGTACCCCTTGCCGATCCCGAGATCAAGGCGACCTCCGGAAAGAAGATCCAGCGTTGCCGCCTCTTCCGCGAGCAAGACCGGATTGTGCCAGGGGAGTACGATGACCGCCGTGCCAAGCCGTAGCGTGGTCGTGCGCATAGCCAGCGCAGCAAGCAGCATCAGCGTGGCGGAGACCTGATTCCAGCCGCTGAAGTGGTGCTCGACCGAAAAGCTCGACTGAAAACCGAGCGCCTCGGCCTCGACATTGAAATCCAGAAACTCAAAAAAGCCCCGGCCGGTCTCAGGGCCGAAACCTGGAACATCGGCTTTGGGCGAACAGAATAATCCAAAACGCATTACTAGAACCTTGGAATGTCAGGAAAGGGCAGTTTGCCCGCATGCACTCGCAATTTGCCCAATTCGGCGCACCGGTGCAGTTGCGGGAAAACCTTGCCAGGATTGAGCAGTCCTTTGGCATCAAACGCACACTTCACCCGCTGCTGCTGATTGAGATCGATTTCGGAAAACATCGTCGGCATCAGGTCGCGCTTTTCCACGCCGACGCCGTGCTCGCCGGTGAGCACGCCGCCGACTTCAACGCAGAGCTTCAAAATCTCAGCGCCAAATGCCTCGGTCTTTTCGAGCTCGCCCGGGATATTGGCGTCGTATAGAATAAGCGGGTGCAAGTTGCCGTCGCCGGCATGAAAGACATTGGCTACGCGCAGACCGTACTTCGCCGACAACTCCCTAATGCGCTTGAGCACAAGCGGCAGTCTGGCGCGCGGAATCGTGCCGTCCATGCAGTAATAGTCGGGCGAGATACGGCCGACCGCCGGAAACGCTGCTTTGCGCCCCGCCCAAAACAGCAGCCGTTCCTCCTCCGAGCGCGAAGTCTTGCACGAGACCGAGCGGCAATCGTGCGCGATTTCTTCGACACGATCTATCAGATGATCAACTTCGGCGGCCGGGCCATCGAGCTCAACAATCAGCAACGCTTCGACATCGAGCGGATAACCGGCATGGACAAACTTTTCAACCGCCGCAATGGCCGGGCCATCCATGATTTCCATTCCGCCCGGAATGATTCCCGCGCCGATGATGCGCGAGACGCACTCGCCGGCATCTTCCGACGTCGTGAAGCCGACCAATACTGCACGCGCAGTTTCTGGCTTCCTTAAAATGCGTACGGTCACTTCGGTCACGACCCCGAGCAAACCTTCCGAGCCGTTGATCAGCCCGAGCACGTCGTAGCCCGAAGCATCGAGATGCTTTCCGCCGATGCGGAGGATCTCGCCCGCCATCAGCACGATTTCACAGCCAAGCACGTTGTTGGTCGTCATACCGTATTTCAGGCAATGCACTCCGCCGGAATTCTCCGCGACGTTGCCGCC
>Ga0066388_100003072_pt1 | contig 10622 bp, 5 predicted proteins | sample PanSoiMetaGPlot6_FD_64539 | JGI IMG/M metagenome (GOLD analysis project Ga0066388, IMG submission 64539) | Tropical forest soil microbial communities from Panama analyzed to predict greenhouse gas emissions - Panama Soil - Plot 6 (Hybrid Assembly) | ecosystem: Environmental > Terrestrial > Soil... | reverse complement strand
AACGAATGCTGCGTGGTCGAGACAGCGGCCCTCTTTGAGCGCTGGAGAGGCATCTCCGCAGCACAGCAAGACGAAGTGCGAGCGGGGCGCGAGCTCTCCTCAGCGCTTGCGAAAATAGAAGAGCTAGGCTTTATCCGCAAGATCGCTGACGAGCCGGAAACGTGGGAGATCCGCCGAATTCTGAAGGCGCGACTCCCGGTCGCCGAACTCGAAAACCTCAAGGCCAGGATGCTGAGCGTGGCCGGCCGGGTGCCCGCGGCCGGTTTGTCGGGGGATCGCAATGGATGATTCGTTTACGGGCTCCTTGGGGCATCCCCCTGGTTTCCGACTCCACAAGCTGGAGGTCTACAACTGGGGAACTTTTGACAGCACCGGGGGCCAGGTGCATACGGTGCGCCCCTGCGGGCACACCGCGCTCCTCATCGGCCAGAACGGCTCCGGAAAATCAACGCTCGTCGATGCAATTCTGACCGTGCTGGTGCGGCCGGTGGTGCGGAACTACAACGTGGCCGCCGGCGCTCATAAGCAGGAGCGCGACGAGCGCACCTATATTCGAGGCGCTTATGGACGCTTCAGCCGCGGAGACGACCAGCGGGCGGATGTGCAATTCCTCAGAAGCGCTGACTCGAACTACTCCGCGTTGCTGGCGTGTTTCAGGAACGAAGGGACCGATCGGACATTCACAGTGGCCGTGGTGCTCTACCTGAATTCGGAAGGCCGGGCGGAACGAATCTATTGCTTTGCACCGGAAGAGCGCTCGATTGCAGCCGACCTGGCGGGGCTTGCCAGTAAAGAACGACTCCGGCAGCAGATGCAGAAGCGCGGTTTCCGAGCCACCACCAGCTACGCCGAGTACCATACCTGGCTTACGAAGGCGACCGGCGTGCGGCCCAAGGCCATGGACATGTTCAATCAGACCGTGGCCGTCAAGGACATCCACAGCCTGACCCGTTTCATCCGCGAGCACATGCTGGAAGCCAAGCCGTGGGGTGAGAAGGTCGATGGCCTCCTCAGCCACTTCACGCTGCTCAGCGAGGCGCATCAGATCCTGGTGCGCGTCCGACGGCAGGCGGAACTGCTCGAACCGCTCGCTCAAGTAGGAGCAGCCTACCGCGCGCAGACCGGGCGATTGGACCGCGTGCAACGCTTGCTTGGAGCATCGGACTCGTTTTTCCGCCGCAAGACCGTTGACCTGTGCGCGCCGGAGTGCGAAGCGCGAAGAAGCGACCTGGACGCGGTGAGGAAACAGAAAGAACGTCTCACTCAAGACCTTGTCGAAGTCTCCGAGGAGTGCCGTCGAATCACCAATGAGATCGAACAAGCTGGCGGCGAGCGTTTGCGGCAGATCCCCCTTCTCCTCCGCCAGTTCGAACAGCAAGCCGAAGCCAGACGCGACTCAAACCGCCGTTACCGTGACGCGCTGCGCGAGGCCGGGATCACCGACAGTTTCGAAGTTGCCGCGGGATTCGCGGCGGTGCAGTCGCGCCTTCCCATATTGTTGCGGAAGCTTGAGGAACAAGCCGTTGATCGGGACAGGCAACGGGACGAGCTGGTCGCGGAACACGGCAAGGTCAGCGAATTGCTCAGAGAAGAGGAGGCCGAACTCGAAGCGCTGGCACAGCGCAGCGGAAACTTGCCCGAAGCTCTGGCTCGCATCCGGCGGCAGATCTGCGAAGAGCTGCGGCTGCCGGAGAAGGATTTGCCGTTCGTCGCCGAACTGTTTGCGGTGAAAGCTGAGGAGCGTGCATGGGAGGCCTCCATCGAGATGGTGCTTCGCTCCTTTGCACTGAGCCTTCTTGTACCCGAGCGCTACTACTTGATGGTTAGCCGCTACATCAATGAAACACGGCTCGTGAACGCCCATGGACGAGGCCAAAGACTCGTCTACTGGCGTGTGGGGGAGTGGACGCAGCCGGCCGCCGGCGCCGCCGGGCATGCTCATTCGCTCCCAGGGAAGCTGAGCTTCCGGGAGGGACATCCGCTGCTGCCGTGGGTCCGAGGAGAACTTGCCGAGAGGTTCGCTTATCGCTGCTGCGATACACAAGAGGAGTTTCAGGAGGCACACGGGCTGGCCATGACGCGCCAGCGGCACGTCAAGGTTCGCGGCACACGGCACGAGAAGGACGACCGCGATGACGCGCTCAACCCGCGACACTTCGTACTTGGATGGGACAATCGCGAGAAGCGCCGGGTGCTGGCCGCGGAGGTGGTCCAGTTGCGCGAGCGCCAGAAGGCGCTCGACGGGCGCATCAAGGCCCTCGAAGAGGAACTCGCCAGTCTTCGCGCTTGTCAGGCGGGAGCGCGAAGAGCGCAGGAAGTTGCGGACTTCGACGCCATCGACTACTCCACGCCCGAGCGCGAGCTCGAAGCGCTCCGCCTGGAGAAGAAGAGGCTTGAAGAAAGCGATGATACCATTCGCCTCCTGAAAGGCCGGCTGGCGACGGCCCAATCGCGCCAGACGGGGATGCTCGCGTCGCGCGATGAGACAGTCGGGAGAGAGCGGGAGCTCGTGTGGCAGATTGGTGATGCCGAGCGCCTAGTCGCAAACGCCGAAGCGGAGCTCGCCCGCAAAGCCGATGAGGTGACACTTGCCCGACATGCCGAGGTTTTCGATGAACTGGAGAGTTGCTTCCGCGAAGAGCCGCTGGCTGCCGCAAATCTGTTCGACCAGGAGCGGGCGTTCCAAAATGCACAGCGCGCTGAGTTGGACCGGCTGCGTCAAGAGCAAGAACCTCTCAAGAGCGAACTGGCAAGGCTGATGATCAGTTTCCTGCGCGACGCTCCCGAGGAGCGGACCGATCTTGAGCCGGGCGTCGATTTTCTCGACGGCTTTCTGGCGCTGCGGGAGCGGATCCGGCGCGAAGACCTTCCTCGGCACGAGCACCGCTTCAAGGAGCGACTCAACGAGAAAGTTACGCAGGAGATCGGCCTCTTGCACGCGGCCTTTCAGTCGGAGCGGTCCGAAATTACCGCGAAGATCGAGCTGCTCAACAAATCGCTGCAGGAGCTCGAGTACCGCCTCGGCACGCACATGTGCCTCGAAGCCCGGCCCGTCCGCGACGTGGAGGTTGTGGCGTTTCAAACCGCACTGAAGGAATGCCTGGCGGATACCTTCGAGGCGACGCCCGAGGCCGACGAAGCTCATTACCTGCGGATCGAGAAGCTGATTGCGTGCCTGCGCGAGGATGAGCGCTGGCGCGAGAAGGTTACCGATGTGCGCTCCTGGTTCGATTTCGCCGCAAGGGAGTTGGATAACTCGACGGGCGCCTTACGCAATTACTATGAGGACAGCACCGGTCAATCGGGAGGCGAGAAGGCCAAGCTCGCCTTCACCATTCTGGTCGCCGCCATTGCCTACCAATACGACATTGAGCCGGAGCGCCGTCCGAGCGATCGATTCCACTTTGTCGTCGTGGATGAAATGTTCTCCAAGGTGGACGACCAGTATTCCGAATACGCGCTGGAGCTGTTTCGGAAGTTCGGCCTGCAATTGCTCATCGTCGCTCCGCTCGACGCGAAGGCCCTCGTCACCGAACCTTACGTCGGCTGCTACTTGCACGTCATCAAGGACGCGCGAACGAACCAATCAGAGGTGTTCGGCATGAGCGCACGCGAGTTTGAAGAGGTGCTCACGACCGCGGCAGACGACGAGGGCTCGTTCACAACCACTCTTTCCAAAAGACGACCGCGATAGTGCGTTTCAAAGAAGCAGAGCCTAACCGCATCCCGCTAAACTATTTCCGCTCCGCCTCGTATCGAATCCCCTTCCAACCTGGCAAATGAGCACCACGCGTCGCCTTGCCTTTGGCGGTCGCATCCTTTTCCCGGCGTGATTCGACGCCCCCATGTACGCGGCGTGAGTATTGCATTTCTTCATCCCCAGCCAGGCGCAATTACCGCACAAAGGAGCCTCTCATGGCGGACCAGGACCAAGGCGCGATCTTGCAGCGGCCGCTTGGCCGCACGGGAGCCAAAGTGTCGGCCCTGGGGCTCGGCGGCCATCGCCTCGGCGACTTCAAAACCGTCGATGAGGCCATCCGACTCGTCCACGAGGCTATCGATGCCGGCATTACCTTTTTCGACAACTGCTGGGAGTACTGGAACGGCCGCGCTGAAGACGGGCTCGGGCGGGACCTCAAGGGCCGGCGCGACAAAGTGTTCCTGATGACCAAGGGCTGCACCCACGGCCGCGACAGGAAGGTGGCGATGGAGCAGCTTGAGCAGTCGCTCAAGCGCCTCAAGACCGATCACCTCGACCTTTGGCAAGTCCACGAGTGCGTCTACGACAACGACCCGGAGCGGCACTTCGCCAAAGGGGGCGTGATTGAGGCGCTGGAAGAGGCCAAAAAGGCGGGCAAGGTGCGCTATGTCGGCTTCACCGGCCATAAGCACCCGGCGATTCACCTCAAGATGCTCTCGTACGACTACCCTTTCGACAGCGTGCAGATGCCGCTCAACCCGTTCGACGCCACTTATCGTAGCTTCGCGAACGATGTCTTACCCGAGGTCACCAAGCGCGGCATGACGGGTTTGGGCATGAAAAGCTTAGGCGGCAACGGCCAGCCGGTCACTCAGGGCGTCGTGACGGTCGAGGAGGCGCTGCGCTACGCGATGAGCCTGCCGGTGGCGACGACGATCAGCGGCATCGACTCGCTGAGTGTCCTTCGCTAGAACCTCGCGATCGCCCGCGGTTTCCAGCCGATGACCGCGGAGGAGATGGAGGCCCTGCGCCGCCGCTGCGCCGCAGCCGCGGGCGATGGGCACCTGGAGCTCTACAAGTCGACGATGAAGTACGACGGCGACCTGGGCCGCGAACAGCATGGCCTGTCCTCGCACAAGGAGCTGCGGCTGTAATGGCTGATGAGCGGTTTGCCCAAAACCGAATGGGTTCACCTGCGCGGCCGAAGGCGGTCGGGATAACTCCCCATTGCACTTCGTCGATTCCAGGTGAGCTGGTACTGGCTTGCAGCTGAAGCCGTACGCCTGGGCAATCTTCCGCCCCCGTTGGGAAGAGTGGTTGGGCCAGCCCGCGACGCGCCGGCCCGGGGAGGCCGGCGCGACGTAAGCCGACTCGCATCGAAGCAACCCTCAAACCGCGCCTGTTCGCCGTCGTTCGTCGTCATGAAGTTCATCGCGACGAACGTGAGCATACCACCGTCGGGTGCGATCAGAAGTTCAGTCAACAAATCGCCATGTTGAATTGAACTTTTTGGGCCTAAGGTATCTCCCCACCAATGGGACCCGGTCCTGGTCCGGGGCCTGGTCCGGGACCTGGTCCTGGGCCCGGACCAGGCCCCGGACCGCCTGGCGAAACGACGGTCAGGATGTACTGTGTCAGGAACGGCGCGCTGTTCTTGTTCACGAACCATGTGTGCGGGATGCCGAACTGGTCGTACCAGAACACCAACCCGGTGAAGAAGAGCCCGCCGAATTCGCCAACGACCGTCCCCGCCGTGATGATGGCTTGGCTCCAGCCGCCCGCCGGCGTCGGCCCGTTGTTGTGAACGTGCAAAACGCTCGTGGGCATGAGGGTCAGCGTCTCGCCAACCGCCGACAGGCTCGATGCGATGGGCACGCCCGACGAGATGTTGCCGACCGTGATGAGCAACTCGCCGCCCAGCGTGATCGAGCCGTTCTCGATCGATGCGGTCCCCACGCCGGAGACGCCGGTCGTGAAGTCGTAGGTGCCCGCGACGAACACCGTGCCGGGCATGGTGACGACAGTGCCGTGGATGGTGCCGTCGAGGATTACGCTGCCCATGAAGACGGTAAAGGTCTCCTCCATGAGTCGGCCGACGTAGAGGGCGCCGCCGAAGGGGATGCGCGTGTACGGGGCCGGCGCGAAGGCGATCGGCAACGGCACACCCTGGTCGTAGTCGGCGGCGATCAGGATGCCGACGTAGTTCGTGACCGGGTAGGTGCCGCCAATCTCGGCCGCTCCGAGGTTCGTGACGTTGAAGTACCAGTAGTTGGTCGTGCCGATCACCTGGAACGTACCGCCGCTGCCGTCGATCCCCGCAAGGTCGTTGAGGAACGTGCTGCTCCCCCCAAACCAGGCGTAAACCTCGTCGTTGAGCAGCCAGTAGTGATGGTTGACGACCGCGTTGTCGCTGAGTCCGAGGATTGTGTGGTCGACGACGACGCTGCCGAAATTGTCGATCGCGGAGCTGGTCAAGGATGAGTGTCCGCCGCCGGTGTCTCCCGCGACGTGGATGTGCGAGTTGGTGCCGGGATCGAGGACGAAATGGATGCTGTCGATGTCGCCCCAATGCCAGTCGAGGCCCGCCCCCGGGCCGGTGATGAGGACGTCGGCGGGGCTGCCCGGCTCCGCCCCCACGAAATGCCCATGGACGACAATGCCGGTGCCGAGGTCCAGGACGCACGAGCCGTGGATCGTCAACTCCGGGGCGATGTCCGCGACTGGGTCGCCATCGCTGACGGTCACCGTGTGCAAGAAGTGGGTCACGGAGAGGCTGTGAATCTCCGTCACGGCTCCCGTCACGGACGAGTTATCATTGCTGTAGCCGTCAATCACCACGTCGTCGCTAACTCCCGGGGCCACGCCGGCCGGCTGTCCGGTGGCTGTGTCGATCCAGTAGTCTGGGTTATCCCAGTGACCCCCATCGGGTCCGGCCCACAACAACTGCGCCGGCATCGCTCGCTCTTCCAGCGACTCCAGTCGGGGCACAAACTTTCGCCTCGGACGGGCGGATGCGAGCGGACTCCGGGCGACGCGGCCATCGAGCAATTGCGTCATGAATTGTTCCTCTCAGATGGTGTCGGCAGCGCGAACGGCCGTTAGACTAGCCCCGAAGTAGAGCAGAATCGCTCGACGAACCGGGGCAAAAAGCTTCCTACCCCCTAGGCACCCCGAACAGCGATTTCGGGCGCAGTTTTTTCGCCGCCACCGGCGCGCTTACCGCTCGGGATTCGACAGACCCTTCGAACCTCCGCCTTTGCTGCGGCTTTGCCGATCACCCCCACAGCCATGAGTGTCCTTCACGAGGTTCGACCGTGGAGGACACCGAAAACGTCTTCGATATCCCCATGCACCAACCACCATGCGTTTCCGGTCAAAGGTGAAGCCACGCATCTCAGAACGGATGCGCGTTGCAGTCGTCTCCCAGTTCCGAGTCCGAGTCGTTCCTCGCTTTGCTCACGGCCGACCCGCGATCCGGGGAGGTCTGCCGGGCGCTGCTCGACTCGACCACCGTCCGCGGCCATCGGCCCGCCGCAGTGGTGTCACGGTGACGCATCACCAGAGGCTCTGCCGTCCTAATTCCCCCTTCTCTAGGCACCCGCCGAGGCCAAATCGGGCGCTCATTCCGCAAAAAGATTCTTACCCTCACAACGACCTCGTTGACGCCCCACGCAGGGAACATTACCTTGAATTCCGCCCACATCTTCTAACCAGGCCCACGCATGATCCTCTCCAACGACGCCTTCGCGCGCGGACTCCGTGCCGCCCGAGACGGTTCCGAGGTGACCGTCTGGGAATTGCTCGCGTTCTGCCGCGGCTACTTGCTCCAGGTCGCGACACAGCGGCTCGACCCCGCGCTGCGGGCTAAGGCCAACCCGTCCGACCTGGTCCACGAGACCCTGCTGGAGGCCTACCGCGACTTTGCAAGTTTCCGCGGCCAGTCCGAGGGGGAGTGGCTCGGCTGGCTCCGCCAACTGCTCGTTCATAACCTCGCCAACTTCGAGCGGCGCTACTTCGGTACTGCCATGCGACGAGTGAAGCGCGAGGCTAGCCTGGCGGATGGAGCCGACGCCGTCCCGGCGCCTGGGCCCTCCCCCAGTTCCGTGCTGAGCGCCAGCGAGCGCGAGCGGGCCGTCGCGCGGCAGCTTGAGCGGCTCTCGGAGGACTACCGGCTCGTCATCTTGTGGCACCATCGCGATGGCCTTCCGTTCGATGAGATCGGCCGCCGACTGCACCGCTCCTCGGACGCCGCGCGCCGGCTCTGGTCCCGCGCCAGCGATCGCCTTCAGGAGTTGCTGAGCCGCCATGAGCGAAGTGAGTGATGGGGGAAATGGCCACGACGACTTTGCCGCAGGATGGCTGGTCGCGTGGAAGGGCTTCCTCTCCGCGGGCGGGGTAGTTCCCCACTTGAGTCGCATCGACCTCCCTCCCGGGCTGGAGGATCGGCTGCGCCGCAGCGCGGAGTGCCTAGCCCTCCTCCATGAAGTCTGGCCGGCCCGCCCGGCACCGGCGGAGATAAGCATCCCGGCTCCAGAGTCCGAACCGGGCACGGGCACTTCGCTTTCTTCCATCGGGCGGTTCCGGATTCGGCGGGTGTTGGGACGAGGTGGGTTCGGCATCGTCTACCTGGCTCACGACCCACTGCTCAACCGCGAGGTAGCGCTCAAGGTGCCCCACCGTAGCGCGGAACTCGATCCCGTCGCAGGGCATCGGCTCGCCGTTGAAGCCCAGGCTGCGGCTCGTCTATGCCATCCCAACATCGTCCCCGTCCACGAGAGCGGGACGGCCGAAGCACTACCCTATGTGGTCTCCGACTACTGCCCTGGGATCTCGCTGGCGGATTGGTTACAGCGCACGCAAGGAACCGTGCCGTGGCAGGACGCTGTGCGGGTTGTCGCCGCTCTGGCTCGTGGAGTCCAGCACGCTCACGCGCGCGGCGTCCTGCACCGCGACCTCAAGCCGGCGAATGTGCTCCTCGCGCTCGCCGAAGCCGGCGCGGATTTCAACGGGCCAGCCGCAATTGGAGTGCCTGACGCGTCGCCCGCTCCCCTACCGCTGAGCGTGTATGTCCCTCGAATTGCCGACTTCGGCATGGCGAAGTTTTTGATCGAGTCGCGCGGGTTACACACGGCCACCGGCGTGATCCAGGGCACTCCGGGATACATGGCCCCCGAGCAAGCGACCGGGCGGCCGCGCGATGTTACCACCGCCGTGGATGTGTACGCGCTCGGGGCCATCTTTTATGAAGTGCTTGTCCGCCAGCCACCATTCGCTGCCGACACACCGCTCGCCACCTTGGACAAGGTGCGCGGCGAGTCCCCCGCCCCACCGCGGACGCACCGGCCGAACCTCCCGCTCGATCTGGAGACAGTGTGCCTCAAATGCCTCGAGAAAGACCCGGCCCGGCGCTACGACTCCGCAGCCGAGCTGGCGGAGGATCTGGAGCGCCTGCTCCTCGGCGAACCGGTGCTTGCCCGCCGCACCGGCGCGCTCGAGAAGATCGTTCGCGCGGTCCGCCGGCACCCCGCGATTGTGGGGCTCTCGACCCTGCTCGTCCTCTCATTCATCGGCGGGCTGGTCGCGGCCATGACGTTGCTCCATCGGACCCGGCGGGAGCGGGACCGGGCCCAAGACCACTTCGCACAAGTGCTGGAGGTGAGCGAAGAGGTGGCAAAACCACTCGTCTTCGATGACCGGCTGCGGACTGCAGAACTGCGGCCGCTTCGCTGGCAGATGCTCACTAGCTCCACCGATCGGTTCGCGCGCCTGGCATCGCAACTCGGCGACGAGCCTGCTGACCGGCGGCTATTCGCGCGCTGCCAGCTTCAGCTCGCCTCACTGGAGTTTGCGCTGAAGAAAAAGGATGAGGCCCGGGCAGCGGCGGCCCGGGCCGTCGACGTGTATGAGCGTCTCGCCCGGGACGCCCCAAACGACCCGGCGGTCGTCTATGGACTCACTGGAGCATTGGTCCGACTCGCTCACCTCGAAGAGGACGACCTCCGCAGAGGCCGGGTGGTGGAGCAGGCCCAGGAGGCTTACGCGGCGTATGCGGCGCTCCCCCAGCACGTCCGGGAACAGGACGTCGAGAGGGACATCGAGTTCTCGGCGTTCCTTTACGACATGGCCGTCACCGCGGCGGACAAGTTGGATGTTGACACAGCGCGGCGTTATCTCACCACCTCGTGCGATCGGCTGCGAATACTTGGTGCAGACTGTTCTGCAGCCCGGCAGCGTGCCCTGCCGCTCTTGTCCCACGCTCTGCAGTTCCGCTGTCAGCTCGAGCGCTCTGCGGCGCCACACCGCGAGTCGATCGACGCGGGCCGGGAAGCGCTGACTATCGCCAGCACGGTCTGCCGAGAGTGGCCTGCTTCCTACCAACACTGGGCCGAGCTGGCCGGCGCGTGCAACGAGTACGGATTGGCACTCGAAGCGGGCGGCCGGCGAGCCGAGGCGTTTGACATCTGGCAGGAAGGATATGAGCGACTAGGCGAGGACGTCGTTCTCCGCTCGGCTGACGGCTTGGCTAGTGTCATTGCCCGCCAGACCTACGACCGCTTGATGATCGCCTATAACCTTGGGCTGGGTTCTGCGCGGCGCCTGGATTTCCGCAGCGCCGAGCGGTGGTTTCGCAACAGCCTGGAGCTCGCCCGAAAGCTGCTGTTCGTCATGCCTGACCACCGGCAGTTGCTGTACATGCACGGGATGTGCTGCACGAACCTGATCGCATATCGCATTCCACCGGGTTGCCCCGCGGACCCTCTTCCGCTCTATCGAGAAGAGGGGTTGGCGAGCCTGGATAAGGCACTTCGGATGACGCCCGACGACCAGAAGCTTCGCAGCGATCTTGGCCTTTGCTGGCACCGCTATGCCGATGATCTGGCGAAGACGGGGGCACACGCTCAGGCGCTCGCCGCCCTGGGGT
>Ga0066388_100003071_pt1 | contig 10623 bp, 4 predicted proteins | sample PanSoiMetaGPlot6_FD_64539 | JGI IMG/M metagenome (GOLD analysis project Ga0066388, IMG submission 64539) | Tropical forest soil microbial communities from Panama analyzed to predict greenhouse gas emissions - Panama Soil - Plot 6 (Hybrid Assembly) | ecosystem: Environmental > Terrestrial > Soil... | reverse complement strand
GCCGAGATCGAACTGGTGTAGCACGGCGTCGACGCACTGTTGCGGCGCCCCGGTCGCGGCCGGTGCCAGCCACTCGGCGGGAAGCAGCGTGGCGATGTGCTCGAGCTGCTCGGTCGTCGCCTTGTCGTCGATCGCACCGCGAAACGTGCCGACCACGGGATCAGACCAGAAACGCTCCAGGACGCCGGCATCCCAGCGGTTGGTCTTGATCAGCAGCGGACCATAGCCCTGCAGATAGGTCGCCAGGCGTCCGACGGTTTTCTTCAGGCGCAGCGGCGCCGGGACGTGGTCGCCGACGGTGGCGAAGCAGGACCAGATGCGGACCGCGCGCGGATCGCGGCCGGCGCGCTCCGCCGCCTCGCGCACCGTGCGGACGCAGCGCACCACGGTCTCGTCGGTGAAGAACGTATGCAGGATGACGCCGTCGAACGCGCGCCCGGCAAGCCGCAGTGTTTGCGGTGCAAAGGCGGTGATCATGAGCGGCACGGCTTCGTTGAACGTCGGGTCGAGATGCAGCATCTGAAACGTTCCGGCCGGACCGTCGTGGCCGAAGATCATCTCGCCCTTCCACAGCCGCCGCATCAGGCCGGCGAAGTCCTCCATCGCGGCAGTGGTGATGCGCGCCATGCCGAGCATGTCGAAGATCATGTTGATGCCGCGTCCGAGGCCGAGCGCGAAGCGTCCGCCCGTCAGCCGATGCATGGTGGTGGCGAAGCTCGCCGTCACCATCGGATGACGTGTGTTCTGATTCGTGGCGCCAGTGGCGATGCCGAGGCGCTCCGACACCGCACCCACCGCGCCGGACAGCGCCGCCGCCTCCTTGATATTGAAGCGCTCGGAGATGAAGACCGAGCCCAGCCCGAGCCGCTCGGCCGCGTGCACTTCGTCGATCAGCGCGCGCGGCGACGACGGCGCGCCGGCAAGCGTGTAAAACGCGAGCTCGTTGAGCGGCTGCATGTCAGCAGTTAACCGAGCCGCGCCCGATCGCGCAATCCACGCGTGCGGGTGCATCGTTCGTCCTTCCGGATTCTTCGCGGCCGCGGTTCGTATCGCTCATTTCGGGGGTGAAATCGCACCGCTGCCGCGCTACAGCGACGCTGAGGTACAGGCGCACCGGCAGCACGAGAGGTACCGACCAGGCGAAACGCACGTGAGGTGTGCTCGACGTGACCGACGGGCACGGCATCCTGAAGCTCTCCGAGGTTGAGCACGTCGGTGCGATCTCGAGGCGATCGTTTCTCGAGCGCTACCGGCATCTGCGCCGGCCGGTCGTGCTCGAAGACTTCTCTGTTTCGTGGCCCGCGCGCGAGAAATGGTCTCTCGACTACTTGACCAGCGTCGCGGGGAATCGGCTGGTCCCTCTCTGCGACAGCCGCCCGGCCCGTGGCCGCCAGCATCAGCACGCGGCGACCACCACCATGCCGTTCGGCACATACCTGGAACGCCTCCGCCAGGGAGAGAACCGTCTGCGGATCTTCTTCCTCAGAGTGGTGCGGCACCTACCGGAGCTGGTTCCGGACTTCACGTACCCCGATGTGGGTCTGCGATACGTCAAGAAACTCTCGGTGCTTTTCGTGGGCGGACGCGGCGCCCGCGTGCAAATGCATTTCGACATCGACCTCGCGGACACTTTTCTGTGCCACTTCGGCGGGAAGAAGCGGGTGATGCTCTTCGCACCAGATCAGACGCCCTATCTCTATCGTGTGCCGTTTTCGTTCAGCAGCCAATTCGATCTCGCCCCGGAGACGCCCGACTTTGAGAAGTTTCCCGCCTTCGCGCTCGCCCGGGGGGAAATTGCCGAGCTCGCGCACGGCGACACGCTCTACGTCCCCCCTGGATACTGGCATTACGTGCTCTACGACGACATCGGCTTCTCGCTCTCCCTCCGCGTGCTGCCATCGACCGGCGCGGACGTCCTCGCCGCGCTCTACAACATCGCAGTGCTTCGCACCGTCGACGGATGGATGCGCAGAAGTCTGGGGCAACGCTGGAACGATTGGAACGAGTGCCGGGCGGTACAGCGGGCGCATCGACGACTCGGGCTGACCGGCGGCGAGCGCTGGCGGCAAGCGTGAGGTGACCTCGAGCGCGTCGCGATCAGCACGCGCGAGAGCGTCCATGATCGCCGCTGCTCCCGTCGAAGAGTCCGATCGGGCACACACTGCTCGGCCGCCGATCGCACGCCGCCGCGGTCTCGCGAGCGCCCGCGTTGACCTCACGACCTCAAAGACGCTCCCAGTCGACCAGCTCGCGCCAGTCGAGCTTTCGGGACCGCATCGGCGCTGGGCCGTCCGGCGCCGCGTGCCCGAGGCACACCATGACCTCGGGACTCAGGTGATCCGGCAAGTTGAGCAGCACACGCACCGCTGCCTTGCTGAACGACGACACCGGGCCGGCGGCCAAGCCTACGGCATGTGCGGCAAGCAGCAGTGTTTGCATCGCCGCGCCGACATCCACATACACACCGGTGTTGCGCCGCGGCAATCGGAAACGGTTTACGCGGTCCCAGTCGATGCTGATGAGCACCAGCGCGGCCGGCTGCTGAAGCATGCCGGGCGAGACCATGCGGAGTAGGCGCAGCGTCGTCGCATCCTGCACCGCGACGAAACGCTGGAGCCTGCGGTTGCCCGCGCTCGGCGCCCAGCGCACCATCGCCAGCACTGCCTCGAGCCGTTCGCGCGCCACAGGCTCGGAGGTCATGCGGCGCACCACCCGGCGCCCGCGAATCGCCTCGAGCACGGCGTTGTCCATCACCGCGGTCCTCCGCGGAAGTGTGCGTCGAGATGCGCCGCAACAGCGGCGCAGAGCCCATCGAGCCGCCGCGCGTAGTCCTCAGGGTCGGACATCGGTGTAGCCAATGCCGGCACGCGGGCACCGGCATCCACCAGAAACCTGCGCGTCGGTTCCGATACGCGCTGGTGCACCATGTCCATCAGGCGCGCCGCCGCCGTCATCAGGCGCATCGGTCCGTACTCCGGCGCCTCATCGGCCTGCGTGCGCGCCGCAGTGACCAGAAAGGCCAACAACTCCAGTGCCTGGTCTTCGGTGAGCACCCAGGCCGTGCCCGTTTCATCTTGGGCGACCATGCGGCGATGTTATCAAGCGGCACATGATGGTGCACCGGATGACGGCGCACACAGGAAATCGCCGATACGGATTAACGCCTTCGCTGCAGTCCTGAGCGCAGCCGAAGCCGTCCGACAATTCGTATCTAGAATTACGCTTTTCGTAGCGGCGACCTTCAGGTCGCCATGGCGCTGCGCAGCAGCGCCCAGAAGCCGCTTAGGCGAGCTTCGCTCGCCATGGCGACCTGAAGGTCGCCGCTACGATGACGGTAGGCAGGAACCCAAGAAGTACGGCACTGGGGCAAAACCGGCCCGGGGCACGTCGACCGCACCACACCACCGGTCGATGAGGGAGCGGAGCTCGTGTTGCTGATCGCACCCGGGACACGTGCTGTTGTTTTTGGGTCACGAAGTAGCTTCGGTGGATCGGATGATCTGCGGCGGCGCTCTTCTCAATGCGGCAGGTCGCAGGCCGCGGGCGCCGGTGCCCGCTTGGCCTGGAACGCGCCGGCACCGCCGTTGATGGCGGGTGTGTCTTTGGTGACCGCGGACCCGGAGAACGCCGCACAAAAGGCGACCCCGCTGCCACCGCGGAAGGTGAGCGCCATAGTGCCCTGGCTCGGCGCATCCAGCGCGTAGGTGATCTGCGTTCCCTTGCACAGCACCTTCAGCAATTTGCCCGGCTTCAGCAGTGCCTTCGTACACGGCCCGTCGACCTGGTCGGAGTCGGCGTACTTGTAGCCCTTGATGCCGGCGGGCTTGCCGAGGCCGATCCAGTGAGCCTTGGGCAGCGCGAAGGTCTCGCTCCGCTGCGTCGTCGGGTTGAAGATCACTAGCGTGGCGCCGCTCTTGCGTGGGTCACCCGCGCTGTCAGCGGCGGGGGCGGTGAGCGCACCGTCCTTGATCGCCACGAGCACCTTGCGCTTGGACGGGTCGCCGTCCTTGTCCTTGATGGTCAGACTGGCCACGCCGAGCGGCGTGTAGGCGTCGACGTCGCAGACATCGCCCACACCGTCGCCGTCGCTGTCGGCCTGGTCGGTGTTCGACAGCCTCGGGCAGTTGTCCTGATCGTCGGGGACGCCGTCATCATCAGTATCCGTCACCCCGGTCACGGCGATGATCGCCTGTGCCTTGCACGTCGCGCCCATCGGACAGACGTCGGGTGCGGGCGGCAGCAGACAGCTCGCCGGCTGGCGCAGGATGCAGCGCTTGCAAATCGTATCGCTCGAGCAGGGGACATCGGTGTGCAAGACGCATTGTCCTGCGCCGACATCGCAGGTGTCGTCCTGACAGAACGCGTCGGGACCGCAGAGGTCGTTGCTTGGATCGCAGGAGCCGCCGACATCGCAACGCCCGGCCACGCTGACGAGCACGGAGCTCTCGTCGCCCTGCCCCAGCGGATTCGCCGCGGCAGTAGAATCGACCGCGCCGATCACCGTCGCGCGTCCGGCACAGAAGTCGAACGACTGCAGGACGATCCCGCTGAGTTGGTCGTGGTTGAGATCCAGGCCGCCCTGGTCGGACTCGAAGGTGAGGAACTTCACCACGCTGCCGCTCACCTGGTACGGCTGATGCGGGTCGCACGCCGCGAGCTGACACGGCGTCACCGCCTGACCGGTGTTGATGAGCGTGTGCGACACGGCGTCGTAGACCTGCAGGACGTCGTCGTCCATGTCGTTGTCGGGGGTCGCGACGCCGTTGCTGATGGCGTTCAGATTGGTATCGCCCTGCGCCGCCTCGCGGGTGCGAAACGCGACGAGGTGCACGGGACCGCAGGCGCTGGTGGCAGCTTCGCCCACCACGAAGTCCTCGGCCGCTTGCCGCACGCCCGCCGTGCACGCGGCGTTGGGTCCCGGCGTGCAGGCCGCCGGGGCGGCGGTGTTGGCGGTAGAGTCCAGCGTATAGACCTGCAGGACGCGATCGAGTGCGTCGCCGTCGCCGTTGAGACCGCCGGGTTGGTTGGACTGCGCGGCTTCGGGCGTGATGAACACGGCGATGGGATCCGACACTGCGATCGTGTCGGCCGGCTGGTTGGTGTGCACCCACTTGGTACCGCCGCCGCTGCAGGTGGTGCCGAACGGACCGGCGACGCGATGAAACGCAGCGACGTCCTCATTCTGATCCATGTCGCCATCGAGATCGGCCGCGTTGCCGGCCTCGGAGACCAACGCGCCGACCCACGTCGGCGACAGCGCCACGCCGGTCGCCGCGCAGTAGAGATTCTGCACGCCGCCGCTCCCCGGCCACAGCTGCACGACCTCATCGCTGGTGTCCGCATCGGCATTCAGCGAGCCCTTCGGGCACGCGGGAGTTGGCGGACCGCAGGTGCCACCCAAACCGCAATCCATGTCGCTGGTGCACGACGCACCCGGCGTCGGCCCATTCACACAGAGCGTGGGAGCCTCGGGACGCAGGAACGCCGCGTTGCCGGCCGCGACGGCGACCTGTTCGGCGGGGCAGAGTGTCGTGACAGCCCCAGTGGTGGCGTCGATCACTTCCAGCACCGTGTCCTTGAGCTGCCCGTTGGGGAACAGGAGCGCATCGATGCCGAGCGGATCGGCGGGGTCGTTGTCGCGCACATATACGTCGTAGGCGCCGTTGTTCTCGACGCCCGGCCCCAGATTGGTGGCCAGGCTCAAGAACGACACCACGCGTCCATCCGCCGAGATCGCGGGGAAGCCGGCGGCGGAGTATCCGTCCCCTTCCAACAGGTTGGGTCCAACGCTGACTCGTTCCGTCGTTCCTGTCAGACGGTCGCGCAGCCAGGCGTCGTTGTTGTTGTTCGTATCGACACCCGGCCCCTCCATGGTCGTGGCCTGGCCGTCCCAAAGGACGAATCGCCCATCTGCCGAAATCGAGCCGCCGAACGCATCAAAATCGGCCTGCACTCCGCCGGGCCCGACGCTGACGAGGTCGGTGACGCCGGTCTGTCGATCGTAGACGAACACATCGCGCACGCCGTTCGTGTCGATGCCCGGCCCCAGCAGGTTGGTTGCGGAGCTCAGGAACACGACGTATCGCCCATCCGGCGTGATCGCGGCGGCGATGGACTGTCCATCCGGCTCCAGCCCGCCCGGCCCGATGCTGACCCGTTCGTTGGTGTGGGTCTGGCGGTCGTGGACGAACGCGTCCATCTGGCCGTTCGTGTCCATGCCCGGCCCCAGCAGGTTGTTCGCGAAGCTCGAGAACGCGACGTACCGCCCATCCGCCGAGATCGAGCCGCCGGACGATGGGTTATTCCCCTCTACGCCGCCCGGCCCGACGCTGACCCGCTCGTTGGTGTTCGTCTGCCGGTCGCGGACGAAGACGTCATAGGTGCTGTTGGTGTCCCCGCCCATAGGGAGCAGGTTGGTCGCTTGGCTGTAGAAGGCCACGAACCGGCCGTCGTCCGAGATCGAGCCACCGAAGGAAGCCATGTTTCCCCCGCTGATCGGGCCGGTGCTGATGCGCTCGGTGATGTTGGTCTGCCGGTCGCGGAGGAAGACGTCGTCGACCCCGTTGGTGTCGTTTCCGGGCCCCAGCAGGGTGGTTGCACTGCTCGTGAACACCACGAAGCGCCCATCTGCTGAGATGCCGCTGTTGTACGAATCGGCGTCGCCTTGCGCTCCGCTGACTCCGGTGGCGCGGCTGACCAGCTCGTTGGTGCCGGTCTGCCGGTCGCGGACGAAGATGTCCTGGTGTAGGTTGGTGTCGTTGCCTGGCCCCACCAGATTGCTCGAACCGGCCTCGAAGGAGACGAACCGCCCCGTCGCGGAGAGCGAATTGCCGATCGCGCCGCCGTTGCTGTTGACGTTGCCCGGCCCGACGCTCACCTGCTCGGTGAGGCGCTTGGCCATCGCCGCCTCGGCGCTGCGCACGAACACCTTGCCGTTGGAGACTACCAGGGGCTGCTGATTGATCTTCGGCGCCGCGTCGACCGCGCGCAGCGGGCTCGCGTAAGTGGTCTCGCCGACGCCGAGGCGGAAGATCCGCAGGATGGCATCGGAGAAATCGTCGTCGGCGTTTTCGACGCAGCGATCCTGGTCGATCTCGGCCTCGAGGAAGGCCTGCACGTCGTTCTCGACCGCCATCGCCGGATAGCTGAACGGCGGCTCGTGGATCAGCGTGATCACGCGCGCGCCCGCGCCGCTGCACTCGGCGGGCCCGCCGAGCGGCTGCTCGACACCAGTGGTGCGGTTGCGCAGCGTCACCACGATATCGGACAGATCGCCGTCGCCGTTGAAGTCCTGCCCGGCGACCGCCTCGCTGGTGGTGAAGCCACGCAGCAACGAGGTCTTCTGCGCCAGGGAGTCGAGCGAGACCGGCAGCTCTGCCTCCATTGCGTAGTTGACGCACGGATCGGTCATGCTGCAGCTCCCCAGGCAGCTTGCGCTGGTGTCCTGGCACATTCCGGGGAATACCATCGGGCTGGTGATCTGGTCGTTCGGCAGCAGCAGCGGGCCGCTGCCGAGCAGCGGGCTCAAGTCGAAGAGCTGGCCGCACGGGCCGTTGCCGCCGCAGTCACCGTTCACCGCGCACTGCGTGGCGGGGGCACCGACGCAGGTCGTCGGGCAGATCCCGCCCGGGCAGTCCTCGTTGATGCTGCAACGTTGCGCGTCGTTGGCGCCGCCCTGGCAGGTTCCGAAACGGCGCCCGATGCGGAGGATCGTGTAGGGCGCATCCACGGAGCCGAACAGCGACACCACATTGGGATTCGACATTGCGATGCCGGGATCGATCTGGGGCTCGAAGATCGGCGGCAGCTTGCCGCCCTCCGGCGTGTACGACCCGGAGAAGACCGCGTCCGGAATCGAAAACGGCAGCGGCGAGAGAAAGCGCGTGCGCAGCAGGCGCGGGATCGGCACACGGCTCGGCACCAGCACGCCCTGCCAGCTCACCGGCAGCAGCAAGTTGCCGGCGGTGTCGACGCCGAAGCGCAGATTGGTCGCCGTCGGATTGCACGGTCCCGGCGGGCTGCTGGTGGCGTTCCCCGTGTAGCAGTTGAGCTGGTAGTTGTTCGGCACCGGCAGCGCGGTGAAGTGCTGGAAGGTCGCGAGTGGGACGGCCGTGCCGCAGCTGCCGTCGTTGGCATAAAACGCGTCGACGCAGGCGCGCACATTCGATTGGTTGGCGCAGGAGGTGGCGGCGAGGTTGCACGGCAGCGGCGCGGCCGGAGCGGTGACCGCGATCGCAGCAGGGCCGGCCAGGGTCTCATCCTCGGTGCCGGCCACGCAGCTGCCGCTCGGGCAGTCGCTCGGCTGGGTGCAGCGCTTGCCGTCGTTCATGCCGCCGCTGCACTTCGAGCGCGTGTCGGGGAAACGGAAACTGAGGTAGGGCTGGCCATTGTGGTCGACGATCTGGAGGCCGGCCTCCGTGCCGGCCACACAGGTCGCCGTGCCGCCGCCGGCGAGCTGGTTGGCGCAGTCACTAAGCTGCTGTGGGGTGATGGCGCTGCAGTCACCAGCGGCGGTTAGGATGACCGCGTTCTGCGGCCCGCTCGGCGGCTGGAAGACCACCGTCACCACGTGGTCGGCGGCATTCGTCGACAGCGGTGAGCCAGCGTCGCAACTGCGCAACGTCACTTCCAGCCGCTCGCCCGGCGCCGCGAACGGCCGGTTGGTCGCGCCCAGCGCGGCATTGAAGGTTATCGCCGTGCCTGGAATCAAATTGCAGCCGGCATGCGCCTGTTCCAGGCCCGCGAGGCTCAGTGCGACCTGGACGAATACCGCGACACCGACGCCGGCATACTTCGGCATGGCGTTCCTCCCCCGCTTCTCATCGGTCCATGTATCAGCTGAAGATCAGGTCCCGTGTGCGCCGAGAAACGGACGCCAGGCGCTGTCGACCGAGCCTGCCATACCCGGGACCTTCGTCCCGGATAGAGACGTCCCCTTTGTCTCTCTATGCTGGTTCCGCTCGCTCTTGCAAATAGAATCTTCTGCGACAGTACTATGATGATTCGCTAATGCATCGGGGTACGGCCAGCGCCGCGCAATCCCGCCACGATGCCGCACGCCATCCGGTTGACGCGCGCGTGGGCGCTGTCGTTGCGGCGGGTACGTGCCGGGGCCCGCGATGATCACCGCGAGAGTGGGTCGGCCGGTGCGGTCGGACTATCGCCCGGCGGCGTGCTTGCGGCCGCCGTTCTCCGGCTCGTCCTCGGCGGCTTGGCGGTGCGGCGGCGGCGACGCGGGGCGTAGGGAAACAGTCCGCTTCGCCCAGTGGCGACGAACCCAACAACAATAAGAAAAACTGAACACAGAGACACCAAGAACACCAAGAGGCGCTTGGCTGAGGACGCGGCGCGAACCCGTGCCCGGAGCGGCTCAGCTATTCAATGAAGTGCAACGGAGCTGGTAAGGCGTGGCGACCCGGTGCCAGCCCAGCACGGCGAGCGCAGTCAGCATGAGCAGCAATACCGCACCCGACGCGGCCGGCGCGGGTTGTGCGCGTTGCACTTCGAACGCCCCGATGTCGCAGTTCGCGTCCCTGGAACTGAACCGCGGCTCGCCACGCTGGTCGACGCCATCGACCGGTGGGGTGCGACACACCGCATTGTCACCGGCATCGATCGCGGGACTCGTCAACAACAGCGCGATCGTTTGAGTCGGCCCGCCGTTGTCCGCCAACCCCGCCGGGTCCAGCCCCGGATCGGTGTTGCTCAGCGAATGATTCGCGCTGCTGAAACCGCAGCTCATGCCATCGTCGATGTTGTGCCCCCCGTCAGTGATGGAGCCGAAGCAATTCCCCCCGCTATCGTCCGCGACAATCGTGTTGACGAGTGTGGCCGTCCCGTTAGTGCCATTCCAGACGGCCCCGCCCTCGTCGGCGCGGTTTCCAGAGAAGGTGCAGTTGAGGACGGTCACTGTTCCGTCGGTGTTGTTCCAGATCGCGCCCCCCTCGCCCAAGTTGGCGGTGTTTCCGACAAAGGTGCAGTTGGCGACGGTGACGATCCCGTCGAAGTTGTTCCAGATCGCGCCGCCCTCGCCCAAGTTGGCGGTGTTCTTGGAGAACGTGCTGCGGGTGACGGTGACGGTTCCGCGGGTGTTGCTCCAGATGGCGCCACCTTCGCCCGAGTTGGCTGTGTTCTCGGAGAACGTGCTCTCGGCGACGGTGACCGTTGCGTCGTCGTTGCTCCAGATCGCGCCGCCTTCGCCCGAGTTGGCGGTGTTCTTGGAGAAGGTGCTGGCGGTGACGCGGACCGTCCCGAAGCTATTGCTCCAGATGGCGCCGCCCTCGCCTGAGTTGGCAGTGTTCTCCGAAAACGTGCAGCCGACGACGATGACCTCGCCGTTCATGCCGTTCCAGATCGCACCGCCCTCGCCTGCGCTGTTGCCGGAGAAGGTGCTGTTGTGGATGGTCGTGGTTTTGTCGTCGTCGTTCCAGATGGCGCCGCCCTCGCCGATCATCGGATCCGCTGTATTCCCCGAGAAGGTGCAGTTGGTGACGTTCGTCGTCCCACTGTTGTGGATGCCGGCGCCCTCGCCCGACGTCTTACCGTCGGCGATGGTCAGGTTTTGGACCGTGAATGTCACGCCCGAGTTCACCGTGAACACCTGCACAGTGGTTCCGCCGCTAA
>Ga0066388_100003070_pt1 | contig 10623 bp, 11 predicted proteins | sample PanSoiMetaGPlot6_FD_64539 | JGI IMG/M metagenome (GOLD analysis project Ga0066388, IMG submission 64539) | Tropical forest soil microbial communities from Panama analyzed to predict greenhouse gas emissions - Panama Soil - Plot 6 (Hybrid Assembly) | ecosystem: Environmental > Terrestrial >... | reverse complement strand
AGCGCCATGAAAGCTCGTCGGTTTTCACGACAAAGATGTGGCTTCCGGGTCATCGAAGTCTAACTTCTCCGGATAAAGTCGCACGTGCACTACGCGGTTGGCGTCCAGACAGACCTCATCGATCTCGGCTGCGGGCGCCGCCTTCTGCTTGCTGCCGGCCATCTGTCGCCTGGACGCCGCCAGTGGCTGGGGATGGGCGATGGTGATCTTGTCCTGGGAGCGGCCTGACAGTTTGCCTGTAAATGAGTAGCCGAGACCGTCCAGATTTTCTTTGTACTTCACCTCCACGAGCGCTCCCTGAAATATCTCGAATTCCCGGTTGGTCTTCAGTACGCGATCGATGCCAGGGCTCTGCACCTCCAGCACATAGGGTCCTGTCAGCACCGGTGGCTGTTGCTGATCGAGAAGCGCTTCCAGCTCGCGGCTTACCCTTTCGCAGTCGTCCAGCCCGACACGCCCACCCGGTTTGCAGATGGTGACTTCCAGGCAGTGCCTGCGCCCCTGGCGCACCAGCCTGGCATCCAACAACGTGAACCCGAGAGCGGTCGAAACCGAATCTGCCACTGGGAATAGCCGTTCTAGGTTGTCTGGATTGGACATCTTCTGCGGCGAAAGCCTGACGGACAGCCAGGGCCAATGGCTACCCGGTGCGCCTCCCGGTTCTGCCTCAGGCAGGGAGGGCGAGTACAACAAACATCAAATTGCCGCAGGCTATTCAGCCTACGACAAACGGGTGCTTTTCTACGTCGTCATGCTACCATGTCAAGCCGTCTTGCGCAAATTCGGGCATCGGCCCGTTTCGCCCCAGCAATCGCCGCCCGGAGCCCTTGACGCCGCCGCCGGCCTGGGTTCGGGGGACAGGGACCGGCGGAGCCAGGCTAATCCGTCCAGATATCGGACTTTATGAAAATTAGCGTAATCAATCGCCAGCGAAAGACATCAGTCAACACAGTTTGGCTTAAGGAGGCTGCAGAGCGGCTCGCTTGCGAGGTTTCGCACAATCTTGCCCAGCGACCGGCTTCCCACCTGACAGCCTCCCAGGTCAAAGGACTGGCCGCAGCTGCAGAACTGAGCGTAGTTCTAGTTTCCAATCAAAGCATTCGCAAGCTCAATCGCGAATGGCGCGGCAAAGATCACGCCACCGATGTTCTCTCATTTCCTCTTTCGCTGGAGGCACCACCGGCGGGGCTCCCTTTTGAGCTGGGCGAGATTTTTATATCAGTCGAGAAAGCTGCTGAGCAAGCCGATTCTTTTGGTCACGACCTCGAGCGCGAACTGGCGTTTCTTTTTGTTCATGGAACTCTGCATGTCCTGGGCTTCGATCACGAGACACCAGAGGAAGAAAGAGAAATGTTTTCGCGGCAAAAGGAGATTTTGGACTCAGCAGGATTTAAGCGTTAGAAGCTAATAATACTGTTGCTGAAGATGCCCTAGCGTGTTATCGTCTGGCCGCATTCGGGCAAACTTCCTGAGATGGCATCTTTGCCTGCATCACGGAGACTACCGTCATTTCAGCTCAATTACAGGAAAGAGTTGTTCAGCGAACTGCCTCGCCACTCAGGCAGCAGCTTCGCGGTCTCGTCCCCCGATCATGGCAGCGCAAGACCGGCAGAGCATCAAACATGATTGAGTCCTTCTATCACGCGTTCCACGGAATATCGATCGGGCTAAAGGAGGAGCGCAACGTCCGCATTCACTGCGTATCGGCATTCGCCGTTGCCGGGCTGGGATGGTGGTTGAAGGTGGATGGGCCTGGCTGGGCGGCGCTGGCATTGGCGGTCGGTCTAGTTTTGGCTACTGAGTTTTTGAACACAGCCCTTGAACACCTGGTGGATGTCGCCGCCAAAGGCGAGTATCACGAGTCAGCCCGCTACGCAAAAGACACTGCCGCTGCTGCAGTTCTGTGCTCTTCCCTGGCAGCTCTAATTGTCGGACTGGTCGTATTCGTGCCGCGTTTGTTGCTGTTGCTGCACTCGTAGCAGCCGCCTGCACGGTCGATGTAACTGCCTCCTTCGTAGATCCACGCAACGTGGGATTCTTCCCATTGACCCGACCGGTCCCCAGCATGTCAAATAGGGGCAGCTGGAAGCCACAGGGTAGTGTGCTGGATTTTAGGAGTGGGAAAATGAGCGATCTGTATCAGTGGAATGGCGGTGAGTACGGTACGCAGACCCGTGGTTGCGGATCTGATCGCCCCCCGGTGATAGTGCCCGGCCAGCCGGAGGGCGGCTGTCGCTTCCGTGATGAAGTGTATGTTCAGCCTCAACCGCGCGAATTCAGAAGCGGTGACAATACCATGATCGTATATGGCAATGTCTATATCGATCAAAACAGCCAGGGCGGCTGCAGAACCCGATGCGACGGCCGCCAGGAGTATTACGGCAACAACTATAACTACGGCGCTTATTGCGATCCCCGCTGGCAAATTCAACGGTCGTATTCGATGCCCTACTACGAATACGGCGTTCGCGTTTATGGCGGCGGCACTGCTGGCTATGACCGCTCCTGCAACACCGGCTGCTATGACTACGGATGGAACAACGGTGGCAATTACAGCGGCGGCTACAGCCGAGATACGGTATATGGCGGACGCGGCGGTTATTCCGCCGATCGCACCCGCTACCAGGGTGGCTGGGACTACGGCTACCAGGGCGGCTGGGACTATGGCTATCAGGGCGGTCCGCCGGTGGCATACGGACCTGGCGGCAGCTACAGCCGAGACACTGTCAGCGGCGGGCGCGGCGGGTACTATGCCGACCGCGAGCGATACAACAATGGCGACTATTATGGCGGCGGTGACCAGGCAGGACAAATCTTCGATTTTGCTCTCAAAGGATTTGATGCTTACGCCGGCTACGACATTGCCCGACGCTATGCCAACAACGACCGATATCGCTCGCAGACCCCCGGCTGGAACGGCGGCTACGGCGGCGGCTGGAGCCAACCCCAGTATCAGCAACAGCAACAGTTGCAGAATTGGCGTAGCTTCCGCGATCGCCAGCAGCAAATAGGACTGGCCTCTCGCCGAGGCTGGTAGCGCCAAAGCACAACTTTTGACACCTGCAGTCAGACCGATGCCCGCTCCGCGGGCATCGGTGCTTGTGTGCCACGCCAGTTCAACGACTGGAGAGTCCTCACCGAACCTGACGCCGATGCCATTGGGCGCAGGCTCAGGATCCAATCACAGAGGCGATGGTGTCCACGATGCCGGCAAAATCGTTGTCCGACAGCCATGGGCTGTTGGTGATCGTCATGCTCTTGTCTGCAAAAGCTCGAGCGTTCGGAATTTCGACGCGAGGAACGATCGCTTCCAGATAGTCGTAGTCAGTCAGGGCATGGATGAACAGGCGGCTGACGCCCGTGCCGCTGCGCCAGAGACGATCAAGGGCGCGCTGGCGGCTGGCCGGCGAGTCGAACAAGACTATGAGGAACGGCCAGGTGCCCGAGGTCTCAGGTTGCTCCTGCAAGACTGTCAGCCCCGGGAGGGCGGACAGCTGCGCTGCCCGGTTCCGGCCGCGAGTGGCGTTGTCGGCAATCGCCGGGGCGAGGCGATTGAAGGCAGAGGCAGCAATCGTCTTGCGCCCAACGCCTACCTTGTGAAGGGGAATGTCCGGCGAGAACTCGTCGCCGACGGCGCGTACCGGGTTGCCTTTGTCGAGCCAGTATCGGAGCGGCATCCCGTATACGAGCTGTAGACCCAGCGGATTGTACGCGAGCCAATAGCCGATGAGCTGGACGGTGCGCAGCAACTCCAGCCCCGGTTTGAAAGGAGCGAGCTCCTGGCTCGTCTTGCTCAGCTCTTCTTGAATGTCGGGGTTGCGGGCTACGACAACTCCACCCTCGTATGTAGTCAGCCCCTTGCCGCGGGTGAGACTGAAAATACCGATATCACCGATGGTACCGGCTGGCTGCCCTTGCCGGGTGGCTCCAAGCGCCTGTGCTGCATCCTCAATCACGTAGGCACCGACCTGGCGACCGATCTCCAGCACCGGATCGAGATCAGCGACCAGACCGCCGATGTGCGTGGGGACAATGCAAAGCGTGTCACGATCGCAGCACGCTTCCAGTGCCTGGCGATCGAAGTCGAAGCTATCGGACCGGACGTCGCATGGGCAAATGCGGAGCCCGGCACGCGCCACTGCCAGCGCTACCAGAGGGCAAGTGTACCCGGGTACCACCACTGTCTTTCGGGAACTCAGTCGTTTGAGAGTCTCCAGGGCAATGAGCAAGCCGGCAGTGCCGGAGCACTCGATCTGTACGGCTGGCACTCCAAGAAATTCAGCGAGGGCGGCATCAAGAGTTGAACTGTCGCCCCGGGGCAAAAGATCGTACCAGCGTAGCGGCAGCCCTGCCGTCGGCGGCAGCTCACGCAGCATCGAGCGAACTGGATGACCCGGCTGTCAGTTCGGGAGCGCTCTGCTCCTGGGAAGCGAGCAGGGCGATACCGCCCATGACGAGTAGCGCCCCGATAATCTGAATCGGGCTGAGTCTCTCGCCGAGGAACAGGACTGACACAAGCAAGACGGTGACCACCTCGAGATGTGTTGCCGCGAAAGCCGGACCGATCGGAGCGTGCTTGAGGATCGTCATGTACGTGACAAAGGCCCCGAGGTACCCGACAATCGCGCAGTAAATCCACTTCTCGACGATGGCGCGGTGCAGCCAGGCAAGGTCCAGGAACACGGGAGCCGTGCTGGTAGCCGCTAGCTTGAACCCGACTTGAGCCAGCGTATCGAAGGCGAGAAGGATCAAAAAGCCAAAGAAATAAAACTTGCGCATCAACCTACGCCCATCCTACAAGAACGACACCAAGGGTAATCAGAAAGGTTGCAGCAACTCGTTTGCGTGTAAGGGCCTCCCCGAAGAAAACTCGGCCGGCCAGCACGACCGTGATGATGTTAATGCTGCCGACCAGCACAGCCAGGGAGAGAGGTACCATGGAAAGAAACGCCAGCCACGCGAAAAACTCTACTACATATGAGCCGATCCCAAGCCAGATCCACTTGTCGCTGAGCATCGCCTTCCAGCGGGCCCAGCCGTCAAGACCTTCGTCCGTGGCCGCAGCGGCCTTGAACGACAGCTGCCCGAACGTGTCGAACACGATAACCACCAACCAGATTAGAGTTGCGACTGTGTTCATCTCACTTTCTCACCGACGTTCGTCGCCGGCCAATGCCAGTCCTGATTTTTCCGCCCACGACTTGTCGCACTCGAAGTAGCGACTAGTCTTGTTGAAGATAAAGCGAAGAATCGGATTGGCCAGATACACCGCGTGCTGAGTGAAAGTAAACTTCGCCCCCAGCGCGGCCTTGACTTCCGGATCCGTCCAGCCTGCTATGTAATGTTTCAACCTGTGCCGAAGCGCGTAATCCAGGTTGTAAAACCAGCTGACAAAGTAAAGGTTGGCGTCCGGCGCATCAGGATAGGCAAACCCTACGTACTTATCCACCAGGTTTCCGTTGAAAACGTACAGGAGGTTAAAGCCGATAAGCTTCTGTTGCTGCCGATAGAGAACTATGACGCCGCCGCTTTGCCTGTCTTGCAAGACTGATTTAAAAAACTCGAGCGTCAAAAGATCGAAGTGGAATTTGCTTTGCTGATAAACATTCATGTAAAGCTGATAGAGCTGCTCTACAAAGGAGGGGTCGTGGAAGGCGCGATCGCCTGTCTCGAGCTCTTCGATTGAGAGCGAGGACACGGTTCGCAGCTTCCTGCGAATGTCCTTGCGCCTCGAACGGGAGAGCCTCTGCAAATATTCTTCTCTAGAGGCGAAGTCTATAGCTACGTAAGCGAGCGCCAATCCGGATAACAATTGAAAGCCTGCTTGCTGGCACTGGCTCGACAGCCGAGCAGCCGCGGCGTTCTCGTTGGTGGAGAGAAGCGGCGAATCCACTGGCAGGTCTTTCACAATCAAAAGGTCGGCGCGCTGTCGTTGCAGCTCTCTCAAGCAGTCCGCCACCAGGGGCGCATAGTCCGCGTGATCAGGCACCAGGCAGTACTCCGACACGGTTGTACCCAGGAAAACGGCCGGGCGCTTAACAAGCAGCTCGACAGCCGGCCATCCGCGGACAACCTTCGCCACCGGCAGGAAAGCGTCGTCGAGCGTGGTCAATAGATCGAAATGAGCGACAAAACCAGGTGCTGCTTGCCGTTCGCTGGCAATACTGAGCGACTGGAATCCTGCAGGTAGATGCGCGAGAAAGGAGTTCACCAGCCCGGCCGGCTCTATCTGGCCGAGCCAGAGACCGTTGCCGTCCCGAACATGCTGCGGGGAAGAATGGTTAGCGACCGTCGACGTCAAGCCCATGCTCGTCTGCGCCCCTTCACTGCTCGACCGCAGTCACGGCTCCGGGCCGGCCGGCCGCCGCCTGCGCTGGCCGCCGGATCAACCGACCATCCGCCTTTGAGGTTTCTTCTGAACGGCCTGTCCCGGTTGGGGTTGCGGCTGCCTGCAGGGCCTGCTCCGGCGGCAGGCTGAAAGACCTGTTCGCCTGTTCGGTCAGCTGGGCAGCTTGGCCGAGAACCACGCTGACGCCGTCTGGACCGGTCATCTGCCTGATCAGCGACTCGGTACAGACCAGCAGCACTGGATTGTGTGTAAGTATCGCCATCTGGTGGTTGTCGAGGACCAGGTGGGCTTTCTCGTTTAAGTACTTGCTGCGGCTGTTGAGGCGCTTGTCCAGGTAAAGCTCACTTAGCAGCTTGTCCTCTTCCGGCCCGCCGGTGGCCATCACGAAGAAGAATTCTGCTACCTGGGCGGCCGGGCTTACTATTGTTGGCGAGAAGGCGGCCAGCCCCAGGGTAGTCTTGACCACACGAGAAGTAGCTAGAGAAAGTTTGCTACGGCGATTGTACTTGTGAACTTTGGCTGTGATGTCCTGAATAACCGGGTCGGTTTTGATTGAAGACTCCATGATGTACTTAACCTTTTCCCGGCGCTGGGCTATGCTCCAGGGACGCTGGCCGTATGCGGGCTCAGGAATGTCGATGGTTTTACGCCACTGAGTAAGCTCGGCCAGAGCGTTCTTCGCTGCCTCAGGTCCGACAAGCTTTTCGAGGGTGGCCGCAGCTGCCGATATCTGGTCCTGCCCGTCTTGTGGATCCGGAGACCCGAGCCCGGTGGCAAGTTGCAGGACGTTGTACGTTACCTCCAGACCCAGCTCATCAACGAGCTTTTGCCTGAGATACTCGGACGAGGACTTATCCTTCAGTTTCAGCTTCTCTTCCAGAATGACATCGCCAGCCTCGCTCGAGGACGAATCGCCCCGATAAAGTAGCACCCAATTCGCCGCCACCTTAGAGAAAGAGGTAATCCGGCTCTTGATTGTGTGGTGCCTGGAGACAGCATCTTCGAGCCTTTGCATCTCTTCGCTCCGCCGGAGCGCCTGCTCAGTCAGATCGTCGATGCACTGAACAACTGGCTCCGCCTGCGCTGCTACGCTGACACCGCCGTGCAGCGTCGGATGTAGCTGGAGCATTGCCAGGGGATTAGGAGCTGAGACCACGGGGGTGGCGGCAAGCTGCTTTCCCTGTCCAGGGTCCCGATTGGCATCGCCCGGCTTGGCGCCCGATGCCACTACTGATGGTGCGAATCCGACTAGCAATAACGCCAGTAGAATGGGCTCAGCGATTCGCGTTCGATACTGGAGTCTGCAAAACATAAACATAACCGCACCACGTGGGTACGGTCGCTAACCGGCTGGGACAGGCTGATTATACAGTTGTTACGAGGCTGGCAAGGTTAAGGATTGCACGTGATGCCCCCAGCCAGTGTGCGCCCTGGCTTTGCGCCTGTTTACCAAGAGCCACTTGACCCCGATCGAAATGTCAAGATGATGCCATCCTTGCTGTTCTCGGCTAGCGCTTGCTGGGCACCCTATGTAGCCCGAGCCTGAATTTTTCGATTCGCCGTCCAATTTCGGCGCGACCTGTATAGACATGATTGGGAGGGGGGCTTTATCCCCCGTTTGTGCTGTTAACGCAGAGGAGAACGTAGTATGTCCGATAGGAATCGTGAGAATCAGGGCGGCAGAAGTAACGGACAGGCTTACGGCCAAGATTACTACCGGTGGAGCGGCGGAGACGACGGACAGGCAAACGGCGGCCAAGCGGCCGGCGGTGACATGTACCGTTACGACGGCGGCGATTATGGGCAGCCGTCACGCCCCCAGCGAAACGATGGTGGGGCCAATGCGAGATTTCGTGACGAGGCGTACCATCCGCCGGCTCGACACCATCAAGCGCGGCGCACCGATTACTATCCGCCACAGGGGGGCGGCTATCCGCCCAGGGGCGGTTGTTATCCGCAAGAAGTCCGCACTCCCGGACGCAACGGCGGCGACAATGTGATGATTGTTTACGGCAACGTGTACATTACCGACGGCGCCAACGACAATGGTTGCGGCTGCCGACGACGGGACGACGGCCGAGACGAGTACTACGGGCGCGGCTACGACTACTCTCAGTACTACCGCTGGCAGAATCAGCAATACCAACAGTACTACAACTACGCTTATCGCCAGCCGCAGTGTGAGCCATGCCAGCCCTATTACGAATACGGCTTTCGCCAGTATCAGCCTCAACCCAATTATTACAATCGTGGAGGCGGTGCCTGTTTTAACTATGAAGGTGGCGGCGGCTGGCAGGGGCAGGCACGGTTCCGTGTGCGCGTAGGCTTCTAGAGATGCCGGCGGACCTCCAATTTGCCATGCGAAACTCGACCTCCAGAGGAGATCCACATTAGAATATTTGCTTAAACTCCCCCGGATTTGGGAAAATTTAAGTTGTAAGCAGGGGTCTGCGATCCCACGCTAGGACACGAGGACGGCTGCGTCAGCGATTTTGATCAGGTACCGTGGGATTTTTCCCATTGACCGTCTAATTTGCGTGGAGTATGTATAGACCTGAATGCAAACAGCGGGTTGGGCCCCATTCGCTTTGGGCTCAAGGGAGTTTAAGACTATGTCCGACAAGAATCGCGACACTACACCCAGACCTGACGAGAATAACCGCGATCTTTATCGGTTTAGCGGCGACGATGCCGGACGGATCGCCCGCCAACAGGGCGATGGGGGAGCGCAACAGAGGTTCAGAGACGAGGCCTACAATCCTCCGGCTCAGTACTATCAACCTCAGCAGCCCGGCTATCCACGCGAATATCACACCCCGGGACGCCACGGCGATCACACCACGATCGTCTACGGTGATGTGTACATTAACCAGAGCGGCAACGACTACCGCTGCCGGAGAAGGGACGACGGCAGAGATGAGTATTACGGCCGCGGCTACTACTACAACGCATATTGCCGTCCGCAGTATAACCAATGCCAGCCTTACTACGAGTATGGCTACAGGCAGTCTGCGCCGCAACCTACCTATTACGAACGCCCAAATGGCTACTACTCCTACGAAGGTGGGGGTGGCTATCAGTATCAAGCACCCACCTACAGCCGCGACAGCGTTTACGGCGGACGGGACGGTTATTCTGCCGATCGCCAGCGCTACAACGGCGGCTACGAGCGTCAATACGGCGGGCGTCCCTATTATTCCGGCGGCTGCTATGGCGGCGGCGCTTACGGCGGTGGCGGCTCTTATCCGAGCGATTGGGATCGCACCAGCCAAATCTTCGACTTTGCCCTCAAAGGGTTTGATGCTTACGCCGGTTACGACATTGCTCGTCGCTATGCCAGCAACGATCGGCAACAAAGCCGCTACTCATATCAGCCCTATTACAACGCCTATGGCGGCAGCCAGTACCGCTCGGTGCCGTATCGTCGCTAGGGGTAAGAGTTCTAGGCTTGGACTTCCCGACGCGTGCTCGGGGCGCATCGTATGCGCCCGCCGCCGCAGTACACGTTTTTTCGAGCAAACCGAGCAGCATATGACCGAGGGCACACCCCTACCGCCATTCGGCGTTCCAAGTATGAGATAGCACAATTCGCCCGCGTAAGCGGGCATTTCCATCAAGAGCCGCCGGAATTTTGTGCATGTTGAAATTTCAGAAACCGGGGATGCAGCCAACGGTGCGTTGATTGGTCAGTCCGTTAAGCGGTCGGGAGCAAATATCGCGTGCCCGGTTGCTGGATCCATGACGATGCTCACCTCGACGTCATACACCGAGCGCAGGGTCGCAGGCTCGAGAACCGCCTGCGGGCTGCCGCAGGCGATAAACGTGCCTGGCTCCCCGTCAACTTTATTGAGCAACAGAATGTGATCGGCCAGGCGCGCCATGAGATTCAGGTCGTGCAGAACGAGGAGAACGCCCAGCCCCTGGCTGCGCAGCTCCTTCATCAGGTCTGCCAGCTCGAGCTGGTGTTTGAAATCGAGATGAGCGGTGGGTTCGTCCAATACCATAAAGTGCGGCTGCTGTGCCAGGGCGGTCGCAATAGCCGCGCGCTGGCGTTCGCCTCCAGAGAGAGTCGAAAGATATTTGTCTCGAAGGTGTGAGGTCTCTGTCTTTTCCAACGCCTCGCTGACGAACTTCAAGTCTTGCGCGGAGGCCGACCATGACCACCAGTTCTGGTGCGGGTTCCTTCCCAACATGACCAGCTCTTTCACGGTCAGATCCTGAGCCGGTTCCAGCGATTGAGGCACATAGGCAACTCGCTGGGCAAATTGGCGGCC
>Ga0066388_100003069_pt1 | contig 10624 bp, 10 predicted proteins | sample PanSoiMetaGPlot6_FD_64539 | JGI IMG/M metagenome (GOLD analysis project Ga0066388, IMG submission 64539) | Tropical forest soil microbial communities from Panama analyzed to predict greenhouse gas emissions - Panama Soil - Plot 6 (Hybrid Assembly) | ecosystem: Environmental > Terrestrial >... | reverse complement strand
CGGGCTCGCGGCGCGCGTGCACGTGATCTCCGACGCGCAGGCCGCGCTGCTCGGCGCGCTCGGCCGAAAGCCCGGCGTGCTCCTGCTTTCGGGCACCGGATCGATCGTGGTCGGCCGCAACGCGCGCGGCCGCTGGGCGCGCGCCGGTGGTCTCGGGCCGATCCTGGGCGACGAGGGCTCCGGCTTCTGGCTCGGCCGTGAGTGGCTCCGCGCGCGCGTGCGTGACGGCCACCTGCTGCCGGCGCTTCGCGCCTCCCACGGCCGGGACCCGGTGAAGACGATGGCCGCGCTGGCTCGCCACGTCCTCGCGCGGGCGCGTCGCGGCGATCGCCGCGCGCGACGCATCGTGGCCGAAGGTCAGCGCCAGCTCGCGGCTGGCGCCTTCGAAGTGGCGCAGGCGCTCGGCCTGGGCCGCGCGGTGAACGCCAGCTGGGCGGGGAGCGTGCTGGCCGACGGGTGGTACCGCGCGGGGCTGATCCGCGCGGTGGCGCGTGCCGGCCTGCGGGCCCGATGGCATCGCCCGGCCGAGCCGCCTGTCGTCGCCGCAGCGCGGCTGGCCGCGGCGCTGGCCCGGGCGTGAGGCCGCGCCGGCTCGTCATCACGGTGTGTCCGCGCGAGCCGGGTGTGGTGGTCCTTCCGATCACACGCGGCGGCCGGGCCGTGCGCCTCGACGCGGAGGCGATCCGACGGCACCTCGGGGAGCTCGTGGCCGAGCGCGGGCTCGGCGAGCGCGTCCGGCTGCGCGAGGGATGCGCCGGCGGCTGCTCGGGGCCCGGCCCCAACGTCTCCATCGAGATCTTTCCGCTGACGCGCCCCGGCGAGCGCGAGGACCACGTGGCCGTCGACTGGAAGACCTACGTGTATTCGCTCGGGTCGCTCGACTGCCTCGCCGCCGTGATCGAGGACAACCTCGGGCGATCGACGAACCGGTGAGCCGCCTCAGAGCCAGCCGGAGCGCTTGAACTTGTAGTAGAGAAACGCGCAGGCGCCGACCATCACGATCATCGTCACTGGATAGCCGAAGGGCCACTCGAGCTCGGGCATGAACTTGAAGTTCATCCCGTAGATGCCAGCGATCATGGTCGGCACCGCGACGATCGCCGCCCACCCGGCCAGCCGCTTCATGGCCTCGTTCTGCGCGACCGAGATCAGCGAGAGATTCGCCTCGAGCGCGGTCGTCAAGAGCTCGCGCACCGTGTCGATCATCTCGTTGATCCGGATCGTGTGGTCGTACACGTCGCGGAAGTAGACCCGGGCGTCGTCGGGGATCAGGGTTACGTCAGTCCGCACCAGCCGGTTGCAGATGTCGACCAGCGGGGCGACCGCCCGCTTCACCTCGAGCAGATCGCGCTTGAGCTGGTAGATGCGCTCGGTCGTCTCCCGGGTGAGCGTCTGCCGGAAGATGTCGTCCTCGAGCTCGCCCAGCTTGTCCTCGAACCGGTCGACCAGCGGGAAATACTGGTCCACGATGAAGTCCATAAGCGCGTAGAGCACGAAGCCCGGCCCTTTGATCAACAGATCGGGAGTGGCCTCGCAGCGCGTGCGCACGTCGCCGTACGGCAGCGACCCGCCGTGCCGGACGGAGACGACGTAATTCGCGCCCATGAAGATGTGCGTCTCGCCGTAGTCGATCCCGCCGGTCGCCTGATCGATGTGGACGGTGCGCAGCACGACGAAGATCGAGTTGCCGTACCGCTCGAGCTTGGGCCGCTGGTGGGCGTGGGCGGCGTCCTCGACCGCCAGATCGTGCAGCGAGAACTCCTGCTGGATCTCGGCCAGCATCTCCGCGTCGGGCTCGTGCAGGCCGACCCAGACGAATCGGCCGGGCTCTCTGAGCACGTCGCTGATGTCCGCGATCGCAACCTCGCCGATCCGCCGGCCGTCCGCATACGCGACGCTGTTGATCAGCCCCTTCATGCGCGCCCCTCCCCAGCCAGCACCGCGCGCCGGCCGAGTACGCGGTAGACCAGAGGCCCGGTGACGGCGGCCGCCACGCCGGCGATCGTGTTCGTGAAGCCCGCCGTCGCCATGGCGCCCAGGCAGAAGAGCACGGGGCACGCGACGACGGCAACCGCGACGGCGAGGCCGCCCGGCACCCGCCACGGTCGGGGCATCTCCGGCGCGACCACGCGCAGCCGGACGAACGCGGCGAGCTCGACCAACAGGCTCAGCGAGTAGAGCCACACGTTCAGGACGATCAGCTCCTTGAAGGAGAACGCCGCGAAGCCGGCGTAGAGCGCCGCGGAGACGACGATGGCCCTCCACGGCGTGCCGAACCGCGGATCGACGACGCCGAGCCATCGCGGCATCGTCTGGTCGCGCGCCATCACGTACGGCAGGCGCGAGTTCGTGAGCAGGAGCGACATGAAGAGCCCGGCCGTGCTGAGCACCGCCCCGGCGGCCACCGCGTGGCCGAGCCACTCGCCGCCGACCGACCGCGCGATCGTCGGCAGCACACCGGTCGTCCACTGGCTCCACGGCATGGCTCCGCTCGCGAGCGCGGCGCCCATCGGCAGGACGTACGCGGCCGTCAGCACCGGCAGGGCCAAGAAGGTCGCCGACCGGAACGCGCGCTCGGGCGAGCGCGCCTCGCCGAGGATCGTCGAGGGCGTGTCCCAGCCGGAGTAGTTCCACATCACCACGGCGAGGCCGAGACCCAGGGTCGTGAGCCCCTGGCCCGCCGGAGCGAGCGGCGTCCAGGGCGAGACGTGCGGTCCCACGAGCGCGGCCACGGTCAAGGCAGAGACGGGCGCCAGCGACACGATCGCCAGCGCCACGGCCGCGTGGCCCGTCGGGCGCACCCCGGAGAGGTTGAGCCCGGTCAGCACGACGATGAAGGCGAGGACCAGGAGCCAGCGCTCGAGCGGCGCCATCTCCGGCATCCAGAAGCGCAGATACTCGACGAAGAGCGCCGGGTACACGGCGACGTCGACGAAGCTGTCGATCCAGCTCCACCAGCCGACCTGAAACGCCCAGTACGACCCGAAGGCCTGACGCGTCCAGGTGACATAACCGCCCTCGTCCGGCATGGCCGAGGCGAGCTCGGCCATCACGAGCGCGACTGGCGCGCTCCAGAGGATCGGCGTCAGGATCAGCAGCACGAGCGTCATGCCCGGACCGAGTGCCGGAACCATGTCTTCGATCCCGTAAGGTCCGCCGCTCACGTTGAAGAAGACGATCGCGGCGAGCGGGACGAGCCCGAGCCCGCGGCGGAGGCCGGCCGTCAGCTCATTTCCCCCGAGCGGCGGCGATCAGTCGCGGCAGCTCGGCGAGCCATTCGTCGAGCGGGCGTTCGGCTTCGACTGTGATCTCGAGCTTGCCGCTCGGCAGGCGGCGGACGCGCCCGGGCGCGGCCGGGCCGAGCGGGATGACCAGATGCTCGCGATGGATCTCGAGCGCGTCGGTCACCGCGAAGATGGCGTCGATCTCTTTCATCGTGACGACCTCAAGCATCGACGCCGACCTCGGCGGCGCACGCCGTGATCTGGCGCCACGTCTCGTCGTCGATGGGCACGCCGCGGGCACGTCGCTCGCGCGCGGTGCGCTCCTCGGGCTCGCCCGGAATCAAGATCTCCTCGGAGCCGCCGGCCAGCGGCGCCGATCGCACGAAGCCGAAGAGCGTGGCGACCTGGCCATGAAAATCGCCGGGCGGCAGGAAGCGCCCGGGGTCGATGCACAGCATCAAGACGCCGTTGCTCACGGGCCCCTTCTCCGGGCGCGCCGGTCCGGTGCCGGACAGGATGCCGCCGAGGATCTCGACGGCGAGCGAGAGCCCGTAGCCTTTGTGCTCGCCGGCGGTGATCAGCGAGCCGGGCGGGTCGGCGTAGTACTCGCGCGGATCGGTCGAGGGCTCGCCCCGGCCGTTGCGCATGATGCCGGGCGCCACCTTCTCGCCGCGGTTGAACTTCACCTTCAGCTTGCCCTCGGCGACGACGCTGGTGGCGAAGTCGTGCGACATGGCGACGGTCGCGTTGGGCCCGGGCACGGCCACCGCATGCGGGTTGGTCCCCAGGCGCCGCGCGGCGCCGCCCCACGGCGCCACGTTCAAGGCGGTCGGCGCGTTGACCCAGAGCATGCCGATCAGTCCCTGGACCGCGGCCATCTCGGCGTAATCGGCGAGCCGGCCGACGTGGTTCGTGCGCCGGAGTGTCACCGCCGACAGGCCCTGGGCCTTCGCCTTTGCGATTCCCAGCGTGATGCCGTGCCGCGCGACGACCTGGCCGAATCCCTTGTCGCCGTCGATCCGCGCGATCGTCGGCGTCTCCATCTCGGTCTTGATGGACGGCGTCGGGTTCACCTCGCCGGCCTTCAGCGCGTGGACATAGTGTGGGATGCGGAGCACACCGTGCGAGTCGTGGCCGCGCAGGTTCGCGCGCACGAGCAAGGACGCGATCCAGGCCGCGTCCTCGCGTGGGGCTTTCCAGGCGGCGAAGATGTCGCGCGTGATCCGCTCAAGTGTGTCGACCTCGATTGTCCGCATGCGTGGTCCTCCCGCCGGGGTTCCGATCGAACGCCCTGCTAGACTAATGGACCGAATGCGCGAAGGCGAGGCCCAAAAGATCCGGCCCGGCGTGTCGGCCTGTCTCCTCGGTCAGCAGGTGCGCTACGACGGCGGCCACAAGCGCGATCCGTTCCTGACCGACACGCTCGGCCCCTTCGTCGAGTGGATCCCGGTGTGCCCGGAGGTCGAGATCGGACTCGGCGTGCCGCGCGACACGATCAGGCTCGTCGGGGAAGCCGCGGCGCCGCGGCTGGTCGTCGACAAGACCGGCGAGGACCTCACCGCGCGCATCAATCTCTTCAAGCGCCGGCTCGACCCGGCCGAGCGGGCCGAGCTCTTCGACGTGATCCGCGACTATCGGCAGGGCCTCGTGCCGCTGGTCGTGCCGCTCAGCCTGACAAGCACCACGTCCGCCGGCTCTCCGTCGCATATCTGGCCGATCAAACGTATCTCGCGCCGCACCCCAAAGAGCTGATGCTCAGAAACCACGTCTAGGAGACCGCCATGCCCGCCGCCGACGAACCGCTCCTCGCCGGTCTCACCGTTGTCGACTTCACGCGCGTGCTGGCCGGTCCGTACTGCACGCGCCTGCTCTCGGATCTGGGAGCGCGCGTGATCAAGATCGAGCGTCCCGGCGAAGGCGACGACACACGGCGCGGCCACGCCCAGATCGAGCCGGGCCGCACCGATCAAGGCACGTACTTCATCCGGATCAACGCCGGCAAATCCAGCCTGGCGCTCGACCTCTCGCACTCGAAGGCCCGCGAGGTGGTGGCGGATCTGGCGCGGGCCTGCGACGTCGTGGTCGAGAATTTTCTGCCCGGCGTCGTCGCGAAGCTCGGCTGCGACTACGCCGCGCTGTCGGCCGTGAAGCCCGACCTCGTCTACTGCTCGATCTCTGGCTTCGGCCAGAGCGGGCCGCTGCGCCTGCAGCCGGCCTTCCACCACATCGTCAACGCGATGTCCGGCATCATGTACCTCGAGCAACAGACCGACCCGGCGCCGCGCCCTGGTTATCTGCAGGCGGCCGACGTGCTCGCCGGCACGCACGCCTTCGGCGCGATCCTGGCTGCGCTCTGGCGCCGCGCGCGGACGGGCCGCGGCGCCTATCTCGACGTCTCGATGCTCGAGTGCATGGTGGGCGCCGAGGACATCAACTACGGCGGCATGCTCAACGCCGGGGCGGAATACCCGGGCCCGCGGCCCGGCATGATCGTGCACGGCATCGGCGGCCGCCACGTGGCGATGCAGACGGTCGGCGCCCCGCAGCTCTGGCCGCGCCTGGTCGCGATGATGGATCGGCCCGACCTCGCGTCCGACCCGCGCTTCGCGACGCCGGCCGGGCGCCGCGAGCACTGGGCCGAGCTGTCCCCGATCATCTGCAAGTGGCTCGACCGGTTCGCGACCGTCGAGGAGGCGGTGAAGACGCTCACGGCCGCGAGAGTGCCCGCCTCCACCGTGCTCTCGCCCGCCGAGGTGATCGCGCACCCGCACCTGAAGGAGCGCCGGGCGTTTCCCGAGATCGAGCATCCCGGGCGGGGCAAGGTTCGCATCACGGCGGTGCCGTTTCACGTCGACAGCCGGCCGGTGACGCCGCCCGGGGGCGCACCCTATCGCGTCGGCGAGCACACGCGCACGGTGCTCGGCGAGGTGCTGGGCTACTCGCGCGAGCGGATCGAGGAGCTACTGAAGCTCGGAACGATCGCTGCCGCGTGACGCCGACGCCGCGCCAACAACCCGCTCGGCGGCCGCCTCGCCCGACCTGACGCAATCGGCGATCCCGACGCCGCGGTACGCGCCGCCGGCCAGATGCAGGCCCGGCAGCGCCGCCACGCAGTGCCCGATGGTCTCGACGCGTCCGGCATGGCCGACGTGATACTGCGGCATCGCCTTCGTCCAGCGCGCCACGCGCGTCAGGGCCGGCTCGGCGTCGATGCCGAGCGCCGCGCGCAGGTCTTCCCGCACCACTCCGATCAGCGCACCGTCGTCCGACTCGAGCACGCGCTCGTTCAAGGCACCGCCCACGAAGCAGCGGAGCAGCACGTGGCCCTCGGGCGCGCGGCCGGGGTACTTCACGCTGGAGAACGTGCAGGCAAACACCGCGCGCCGCTCCGTGCTGGGCACGACGATGCCGAAGCCGTCGAGCGGGTGCGGCACGTCGCCGCGCCGAAAGCCGAAGGTCACGGTCGCCGAGGAGGCGTAGGGGATCTCGCCGAGCAGGGTCGCCAGCGCGGGATCGACGTAGCGCAGGAGCCGGCTCGCCGTGTACGACTCGGCCGCGACGATGACGTGGTCCGCCTCGAGCGCCGGGCCCAGGCCGCCGGCCACGCGCCAGCGCCGTCCGCTTCGCTCGATGCCTTCCACGCGGTGCTTGAGGAGCACCGAGTCCGGCGGCAGGCGCGACGCGATCTCCGTGACCAGCTCCTCCATGCCGTTCTGGAAGGTCACGAAGAGACTCCAGCGCGCCCCGCTCGTCCCGGTCTGCGGCGCCAGGCGGTTCGCGCGCCAGAGCGCCAGGATGATCGAGCGCTCGCGCCGCTCGAGCTCCGAGAAGCGCGGCATCGTCGCGGTCAGCGAGAGATCGTCGGGATCGGCCGTGTAGATCCCGGCGACCAGCGGCTGGGCGACGCGCTCGAGGGCCTCGCGCCCGAGGCGGCGGCGCACGAACGCGCCGAGGCTCTCGTCGTCGGTTGTGCCCCGCGGCTTCACCAGGTCGAGCGCCATGCGGAGCTTGCCGGGCCACGAAAACAGATCGGACTTGATGAACGGCCCGAGCTTCGTCGGCGCCAGGAGCTGGAACCCGTCCGGGAGGGCGTGCAGGCGGCCGGCGTGCCAGACGAAGACCTTCCTGAAGCGATCGTCGGTGCGCACCAGCCGGTGCTCGACGCCGAGCCGCCGGCAGAGCGCCAGCGCCCAGGGCTTCTCGGAGAGGAACGAGTCGGGGCCGGCCTCGACGAGAAATCCGCCGGCGCGCTCGGTCGCGATGGTGCCGCCGAGCCGGTCGCGCGCCTCCAGGAGCGTCAGCTCGAGCTCGACCGATCGCTCGCGCGCGAGCTCGACGGCGCGATGCGCGGCCGCCAGCCCGGTGATCCCACCGCCGACGACGACGAGCTTCACTCGCCCTCGCTCGCGCCGCGACGGCCGCGGGGTCTCATCGCGCGCCCCGGGCGCCGGCGCGGACGAGCTCGGCCAGCATCGCGACGAACTCGGGGTGATCGTTCACGGCCGCCGCGCGATGCAGCGCGAGCCCGTTCCGCTCGGCCACGCGGCGCGCCTCGACGTCGAGGTCGTAGAGCACCTCGACGTGATCGCACACGAAGCCGATCGGTACCACGACGACGTGGTGCTCACCGTCCGCCACGAGACGCCGGAGCACGTTGGCGATGTCGGGCTCGAGCCACGACTGCCGCGGGCTGCCGCTTCGGCTCTGATAGGCGATCGACCATCGCGCGTGGCCCAGGCGCCTGGCCACGGCGCGCGCGGCGGCGTTGAGGTCCGACACGTACGGCGACACCGCGGCCATCGCGGTCGGCACGCTGTGCGCCGTGAACACGATCGGCGTCGACGCCCGCGCGTCTTGCGGGACCTCGGCGAGCGCCGCGTGCGCGCGGTCGGCCACTGCCGCGACGAAGCGCGGGGTTTCGAACCACGGCGGCGCGAAGCCCACCTCGGGCGCGCCCGGCACGCGCGCCCGTGCCTCGGCGACGTCCTGCATGTAGCGATCCCACGAGGCCTCGGTGCGGAGCGGCGAGAGGATGACGGCCAGTGCTCGCCGCGCGCCCTTGCCCGCCATTTCGGCGAGGGCCTCGTGCAGGAACGGGTGCCAGTTGCGCATCCCGACGAACACCGGCAGCGCGGGCCCGCCCTGGGCGAGCGCCTGCTCGAGCCCGCGCGCCTGGGCGAACGTGAGCGCGGCGAGCGGCGAGCGGCCACCCGGCATCTGCTCGTAGTGATGCGCGACCTCGTCCAGCCGCTCCGCCGGAATGCCGCGGCCCCGCGTGACGATCTCGAGGAACGGCCGGATCTCGTGAGGCGCCGTCGGCCCGCCGAAGGCGACGAGCAGCACGGAGTCGACGGCGCTCATCGCCGATCGGACAGCTCGTGAACCATTTCGATCAGCGCCCGGGCGTGCTCGACCGGCGTCTGCGGGAGGATGCCGTGGCCCAGGTTGAAGATGTGGCCCGCGCGGCCGCCGGCGCGCTCGAGGATGTCCTTCACGCGCTGGCGCATGTAGGCGGGCCTGGAGAGGAGCACGACCGGGTCGAGATTGCCCTGCACCGCGACGTCGTGCCCCACGGCGGCCCAGCCGGCGTCGAGATCGACACGCCAGTCGAGCCCGATCACGTCGCCGCCGGCCGCGCGCATCGACGGCAGGAGCGATGCGGTGCCGGTTCCGAAGTGGATGACCGGCGTGCCCGGCGTGAGTGCCTGGATCAGCGCGCGCGTGTGCGGCAGGACGAACGTGCGGTAGTCCTCGGGCGCCAGCACGCCGACCCACGAATCGAAGATCTGCACGGCCTCGGCGCCGGCCGTGATCTGGCCGTTGAGGTAGCGCGCGGTCGCGTCGACCAGGATGCCCATGAGCCGGTTCCAGCTCTCGGGCTCCTCGTACATGAGCCGCTTGGTGTGGAGGTAGTCGCGCGAGGGGCCACCCTCGACGACGTACGACGCCACCGTGAACGGCGCGCCCGCGAAGCCGATCAGCGGCACCTTGCCGGCGAGCGCCCGCTTCACGCGGCGCACCGCCTCGAACACGAAGGGCACCGCGGTGTGGACGTCGACGCGCGGCAGCCGCGCGACCGCGGCCTCGTTACGAACCGGCCGGTGAATGACCGGGCCCTCGCCCTTGGCGAACTCGAGCCCGACGCCGAGCGGCTCGACGATCAGCAGGATGTCGGCGAAGAGGATCGCTGCGTCCACGCCGAGCCGCGCGACCGGCTGTAAGGTGACTTCTGCGGCAGCTTCAGGATTCCGGGCGAGCTCGAGAAAACCGTAGCGCTCGCGCATCGCACGGTACTCCGGCATATAGCGGCCGGCCTGCCGCATGAGCCACACCGGGGTGTACGGCGTCGGCTGGCGGCGGGCGGCGAGCAGTAAGGGCGCGTCTTGAGGCGACACGCCCGAAGCTTATCAGACCGGCTGGTCTCAGCTGCGCCGGTCGGGAGCCAGACCCGCGATCAGCGCGGTGAGCTCGAGAGGATCGACGGGCTTCGCGATGTGGGTGTGGAAGCCCGCCTCGAGCGCGAGCGCCCGGTCCTCCGACCGTGCATAGGCCGTCAGCGCCAGCGCGCGAACCAGCCCGCCCTCCTCGGCGCTGAGCGCCCGCACCTTGCGGATGAGGACGTAGCCGTCGTCCCCCGGCATGCCGATGTCGCTGACCAGCACGTCCGGGCGCCAGCGGCTCAGCGTTTCGAGCGCTTCGTCGGCCGAGGTCACCACCGCGACGGTCGCTCCGGCGTGGCCGAGAATCTCGGCCAGGAGGTCTCGCGCATCGGCCTCGTCGTCCACGACCAGGATCCGGCGCCCGACGAGGTTGATCAGGCGGGACGGAGCGTTCTCGAGCTTCCGGTACACGGCCGCAGGCTTCGGGGCGGGCGGAACATCGTCGACGGGCAAGGGCAGCTCGACCACCAGGGTCGCGCCTCGCCCCTCGCCCTCGCTCTGCGCCCGCACGGTGCCCTCGTGGAGCTCGACGATATGGCGCACGATCGCGAGGCCGAGTCCGAGGCCGCCATGCCGCTTGGTTCCGTCGTCCTGCCGAAAGCGGTCGAAGATGTGGGGCAGGAGCTCCGGGCGGATGCCTCGACCGGTGTCGCGGACCGTCAGGCGCGCGTGCGAGCCGGCGCGCTCCAGACGCAGGTCGATCCGCCCGCGGCTCGGCGTGAACTTGATCGCATTCGAGAGGAGGTTCCACACCACCTGCTGCAGACGGCCTGGGTCACCCACCACGGCGCCGGCGGATGGATCGAGCACGGCCTTGAGGCCGATACTCTTGGCGTCCGCGAGTCCCTGGACGGCCTCCATCGCCGACTCGATGACGGCGACCAGATCGACGGGGCCGGCCTCGAGCGTCAGCTTGCCGGCGACGATGCGCGAGACATCCAGCAGATCGTCGATGAGCTG
>Ga0066388_100003068_pt1 | contig 10626 bp, 10 predicted proteins | sample PanSoiMetaGPlot6_FD_64539 | JGI IMG/M metagenome (GOLD analysis project Ga0066388, IMG submission 64539) | Tropical forest soil microbial communities from Panama analyzed to predict greenhouse gas emissions - Panama Soil - Plot 6 (Hybrid Assembly) | ecosystem: Environmental > Terrestrial >... | reverse complement strand
GCGTACTCGGGATCCTCGGCCGCGGCGGCCTGGTCCGACAGGAGCAGCGGGCGGAAGGTGTCGATCATGACCGCCGTCTCGTCGGTCGTCGTGCGGCCAGCATCGAGATCCCTGATCACCGCATCGACCGCGCCTGGCACCGGGCCATGGGTGAATCCCGACGGGTGCACGGTCATCGAGCCGATCCCGACCCCTGAGCCCTGCCGGGCCGAGTAATCGCCAGCTACGTAGAACATCATCTCGTCCGAGTCGACGTTGTGATGGTTGTAGGGAATCGGCACCGACTGCGGATCGAAGTCCAGTGGGCGGGGGCAGAAGGAGCAGATGACGAAGTTCGGTCCCTCGAAAGTCTGATGGACCGGCGGCGGAGCGTGTGTCCGCTTCACGATCGGCTCGAAGTCGGCGATGTTGAAGGCGTAGGGGTACAGGCAGCCATCCCAGCCGATGACGTCGAAGGGGTGATAGGCGTAGGTAAGCCTGGTCAGCCCGGCCCGGTTGCGGACGATCACCGGCACTTCCTCGCCCTCGGCCACCAGCGGACCCTCGGGCCCGCGCAGGTCGCGCTCGCAGTACGGGGCGTGCTCGAGGAACTGGCCTGTCTGCGACAGGTAGCGTTTCGGTGTCCTGATGTGGCCGCGCGCCTCGATTACCAGCGCGGTGACGGGATATGCCGCCGAGCTCTGCTCAGATGCGCCGGCCGGCAGCCAGCGGTGGATCGTGCCACGCGGCATCACGACATAGTCACCGGCCACGGCGTTAATGGCACCGTAGACCGATTCGAGCCTGAGCCAGCCCGTGTGCACGTACACGGCTTCGTCGCCGACCGAGTTCCGGTAAAGGCCGGAAGCGCTATCGGCCGTCACGAAAGAGATCCGGATATCGTCATTTCCCAGCAGGGGTATCCGGCCCAGGACAAGGTCGCCGCTGCCGACCAGATCCTGGGTGCGGTAATGCCGGGGCAGCAGCGGAAGATTGGCGGTCAGCCGCGCCTCGGCGGCCACGTCGGCAAATGCCTCGGTCTTCACGATCGCGGTCGGCGGATGAGCGTGGTAGAGGAGCGACGAATCGGACGAGAACCCCTCCTCGCCCATGAGCTCCTCGGCATACAGCCCTCCGTCGGGCCGGTGGAAGCGGATATGGCGCTTTCTCGGGATCTCCCCCGACACCCGGTAGTACGGCATTTCGGCTCCCTTGCCGCTCCGATCTCCTCCCGCCAAGTTCTGCACGAGGCGCGAACGCTCGCCGCCGTGGCGATTAGCCGTGCGGCATGTTCTGGTCTATCTTCCCCGACTATAGGCCCGCGGCTGATTCGGTTGGCTGCGGACGTCTGAGCAGAAGGGAATGGCGTGACGGAGACGAACGACACCCCGGACCGCCTCGACGCCCTGCTGGCGGCCGGGCATGCTGCCGCCTACCAGGACGTCACAGGAGTCCAGCCTCAGTTCGCCGCCCAGGCGGCGCCAGCCTGGCCCAGCCGCGATACCGGGCGGGCCATGCGGCTCGTCGCGCTTGTCGCCGTCGTCCTCGGCCTTGCCGCGCTGACAGCCGCCGCGTGCGTTCTTTCGTACTCGAGCATCCATCACCTGGCGATCCAGGCCGGCGTGTCGGAGCGGCTTGCCAGCGTCTACCCGCTGATCTTCGACGCCCTGCTCGTCCTGGCCGGCTGCTCGGTACTCGCGCTGCGCGGCGCCGGGTTCGCCAGCCGCGTCTACGCGTGGCTGTGCATGCTGGTGCTTCTCGGCGGCCTCGCCGCGGGCGGCGCCCTGGACGCTGCCGCGACCAAGGTTCCGCACCGGGTGGCCGGCGAGGTCGCGGCCATCGTTCCCTGGGTTCTCGTCCTGATCGGTTTCGGCCTGCTGCTCGCCTTGCTCAGGTACGCGCGGAACAGGCGGATCGGCCAGAGTCACACCGAGGCTGCCCCGGGCTTTGCCGCCAACCCGGCCCCGGTCGCGGCGCCCCCGGCTGCGGAGGCGCGGGCTGCGGAGGCCGCGGCCGAGGCTCCTGGCAGACCGACCGTGCAACAGGCCGAGCTGCAGCTACGTGCCCGGATCCCGGACCAGCCGGCGGCCCCGGACGACCTGGACGCGGCCGGCCAGCCAGAGAGCGAGCTGAACCCGGCACCGGTTCCGGACAGTTCGGGAGAGGAAACCGGCGAACCGCCCACTTTCCGGCGGACGCGCAGTTCCCCTACTCCTCCGCAGGAGTAAGTCTCCTGCGCTGACCGGCACGACGATGGCCGTGGCGATGGCTGCGACGCCCTCGCCCCTGCCAGTCAGGCCGAGGCCATCGGTCGTGGTCGCCGACAGGCTCACGGCGGCGCCGTTCAGCGCGGCCGACAGCGCGAACTGGGCCTCCTCCCTGCGAGCAGAGATCCGCGGCCTGTTCCCGATGACCTGCACCGCGACATTGCCAATGCGGTAGCCGGCTTCGCCCAGCAGGAGGCTAGTCCGGCCTAGCAGGACAACGCCGCTTGCCCCGGACCATTGTGCCTGCGCCGTCCCGAACTGGCCGCCCAGATCGCCGAGCCCGGCAGCGGAGAGCAGCGCGTCGCAGATCGCATGTGCCGCGACATCACCATCGGAGTGACCCGACAGCCCGCGCTCACCAGGCCAATGCAGCCCGGCCAGGTACAGCTCTCGCCCATCGCCGAACGGGTGCACATCGATTCCGATGCCGACCTGCGGCATCCGGCCGTCCATTCTGGCAGGCGGGCGTCAGGTCGCCAGGATCTCGTCGAGCAGCGTCTCCGCCTTGTCCTCGTTGGTCTTTTCCGCCAGAGCGAGTTCGCTGACGAGGATCTGCCTGGCCTTGGCCAGCATGCGCTTCTCGCCTGCCGACAGCCCGCGCTCGCGGTCGCGGCGCCACAAATCGCGCACGACCTCGGCGACCTTGTTGACGTCGCCCGATGCCAGCTTCTCCAGATTGGCCTTGTACCTGCGCGACCAGTTGGTCGGCTCCTCGGTATACGGAGCGCGCAGAACCTCAAACACCCGTTCGAGGCCTTCCTGCCCGACTACATCCCTTACACCGACAAGCTCTGCGTTGTCCGCAGGAACCCGCACCGTCAGGTCACCCTTGTCGACCTTGAGAACGAGATACGTTCTATCCTCGCCCTTGATCGTACGGATCTCTATTTGCTCGATCCGAGCAGCCCCATGGTGGGGGTAAACGACGGTGTCGCCGACCTTGAAAGTCATGTGGCACGTACCCCTTCCGCTGTAGCCATCTTACCACGGAGCGGAACGAGTAATAGCCGTGCATGTTGACAAAGATGCAGGTCAAGCACACTTTTGCATACTGTGGGTGAGTGACGGCGCCACCATAGAACGAACCCTCGCCCCGGGCCAACCGGGACATCGGGCCACAAGGGCGCGCACTCAGGCGCCGGTAGGCCGCCACGCGGACTCAACCAAGCTTACCTCCTGGTCGCTCCGGCCACGGCCCGCTGAGCATTACCGAGGTGCCGGGCAAGCATCTGGGCAGCCACGGTTACGTCAGCCGGGGTGCCGGGCTCATACTGAAGGTAGGAGCTTGGAGCGATTCCGGAGAGAGACGCGTGAATCAGGGCGGTGAACCGGGACACGACGACTACGGCCTGCCGCCCGTGGACATCCAGATTCCTGACGATGCCCGCGAGCTAGACCGTGATGTGCAGGCCTATTACCGAGAGCTGCGCGCGCTGCGGCGGCACGAGCGAAGCAACCGGTGGCGTGCGCCGCTGCGGCGGGGCAGCATGATCGTGCCCCTGATCGCCGGGTGCCTTGTCCTCGCCATGGTCGCGGGGATGGTTCTGACTATGTTCAGCGCGAATCCGTACCTCCGCGGGCTCACTGGAACTGGTCAAACCGGTCAGGCCCTCCGCTCAACGTCCCCGACGGCTCTGCCTTCGGCTATGAACAGCCCAGCCGGATCGCGCAGCCCGGCCGCCGCTCTCCTTCCTCGCGGCAAGATCACCGTAGCGGGCGAACTGGTTAGCCTGCGCGGCCTCGCCGCGAAGGCGCTTGCAATCGTTCCAAGCGATTGCGCGTGCGCTGCCGTGATCGCCCAGCTGCTCTCGCAGGCTAAGTTGGCCCGCGTCACGGTCTACCTGATCGGCAGACACGGCGTCAGCGTCGCCGAACTGAAGAACCTGGCGCGCACCTCGGCGGGCGGAACGGCCGTGGTAGCGCAAGACGCCAATGACGCACTCAAATCGATCTCGCGGTCAGGCGGCCCCACGATCGTGCTCGTCGATTCCCATGGCGGCGTGACGGTCGAGAACCCGCTGAGCTCGCGGTTGCATCTGGAGCAGGCGCTGCGCAAGCTGCGGTAAGCGGACTAGCGTCAGCAAGAAGGGGCTAAGCCGCGGGTGCGGCCAGCGTCCTAGCTGTGCGAACCCGGCGGGCCGGCTGCGAGCCGAGCGATTCACGCCGCTACGCTGTGCGAGGTTCTAGCCTGATGCGACCGGCAAGCACGAGGAGGCTCGGTGATTCGCAGGAGCCGCTGCGGCGGAGTGCCGCTCCGCATTCTGATCGTGGCGGCGGCCGCGCTGGCGCCGGTCATCGCCGGATGCGAGGCAGGAAACAACCCGCCGACCCTGCAATGGCACCAACCGACGGATGGCACTGTCGCCTACGCCGGCGTCGACAACAGCATCACGATCAGCAACGTGTTCGTGCTCGGCGCGCCGGTCGGCGCTGTCCTGCCGCAGGGCCAGAACGCGGGTCTGTTCCTTGGCCTGGTCAACATCGGGCCGAAGGACCGCCTGATCGCGATCAAGGCACCAGGAATCGCCCAGTCAGTGCAGCTGCCTACCGGCGGAATCGGGCTCCTGTCGCGGTCGAGGGTCCTGCTCACCGGGCCGCAGCCCATGATCGTGCTCCGGCACCTGCTCAAGCCGCTCGCGGGCGGGTCGGTCATCAAAATCGACCTGATCTTTGCGAAGGCGGAGTCTAAGTCGCTGTCGGTCCCGGTGCTGCCGAGGGTATCGAACTACACGACGTTCTCACCGGCACCAGCCTCGTCACCAAGCCAGCTCGGCACCGCGAGCCACTCCGCCAAGGTGGCCAAAACGCACTCCGCGGCGACACCCTCGCCTTCTAGCTCGCCCTGACGCGCGGCGTCCACGCGGAGGCCCGTCGCCCGCCTACCGATGCCTGCTGTTACCCGCCGGGCTCGAACTTGTAGCCCAGTCCCCGGACCGTGATGATGTGCATCGGCCTGGCCGGGTCCTGCTCGACCTTGGCCCGGAGCCGCTTGATGTGAACGTCAAGGGTCTTGGTGTCGCCGACATAATCGGCGCCCCAGACCCGGTCGATCAGCTGCATCCTGGTCAGCACCCGGCCCGAATTCCGCAGCAGCACCTCGAGCAGCTCGAATTCCTTGAGCGGTAGCTGGACCGAGGCGTTGCGCACCATCACGATGTGCCGCTCAACGTCCATCCGGACCGGGCCGGATTCCATCACTGAGGTGCCCGCTTCCTCGCCGTCGCCGCGGCGGCGCAGCACGGCACGCATCCTGGCGACCAGCTCGCGGGACGAGAACGGCTTCGTGACATAGTCATCGGCACCGAGTTCAAGCCCGACGACCTTGTCGATCTCGCTGTCCTTGGCGGTGAGCATGATCACGGGAACGCTGGATCGCTCCCGCAGGGCCCGGCAGACCTCGCTGCCCGGCAAGCCAGGCAGCATCAAATCGAGCAGTACCAGGTCGGCCCCGGTTCGGTCGAAGGTGTCGAGTGCGGCCGGACCGGTCGGGCATACGGCCACCTCAAAACCCTCTTTGCGGAGCATGTACGACAGCGCGTCGCTGAATGACTCCTCATCTTCGACAACGAGCACCCGCGTCACTTGACTGCCTCCTTGGCAGGTTGGTCAGGTCGGGTCCAGGCCATTGCCGGCCCGCACGTCATGGTCGCGCTCCAGGCCCTACAGGCAGTCGCAGCGTGAAGGTCGATCCTCCGCCCTCCTTGCTCGTCACCGTCACTTTCCCGCCGTGTGCTGCTGTGACATGCTTCACGATCGCGAGCCCGAGGCCGGTACCGCCGGTCACCCGCGATCTGGCCGGATCGACGCGGTAGAAGCGCTCGAAGATCCGTTCGAGGTCCCGCTCCGGGATACCTATCCCCTGGTCGCAGACACTCAGCTCGACGATGCCATGGCCGGCCAGGCGGGTCGAAACGACGACCCGGGTCTTCTCCGGGCTGTAGGCGACGGCGTTGTCCAGCAGGTTGCGCAGCGCTGTCACCAGCAGTTCCTCCTCTCCGAGCACGGTCAGCCGCCTGGTACCTGTGTAGGCGAGCTCGATGCCGCGCGCGGTCGCCTTCATCCGGCCCCGATCGAGCGCCTCGGCAACGACAGTGTCGAGGTCGACCCGCGCCGGGTCGGGTACTGGCTCGGCCGCCTGGATCCTGGACAGCGTGATCATGTCCTGGACCAGGTTTGTCAGCCTGTTCGCTTCCTGCCGCATCCGGCCGGCGAAGCGCCTGACCGCCTCGGGGTCGTCCGCCGCGTCCTCGACCGTCTCGGCCAGCAGGGCCAGTGCTCCGACCGGCGTCTTGAGCTCGTGACTCGTGTTGGCCACGAAATCCCTGCGGACCTCCTCCACGCGCCGCCGTTCGGTCTGGTCCTCGACCAGGAGCAGGACCAGCCCGCCGCCGCCGACGCCGGGCCCGAGTGGAGCAACCCGGACGGCAAAGCTCGTCGTGCTCCCCTTGAGCGCCCCCGTCGAGACGTCGATCTCGCCTTCGCGGATCTCACCGTCCCTGCGAACCTGGCGAGCCAGCGCGAGCAGTTCCCCGACCACGAGCTCGTCGCCCTCGACCAGCCCGAACGAGCGAGCGGCCTCGCTCGCCTCGAGCACCTTGTCATCGCTGTCGATCACTACGGCCGACGACGAAAGGACCGCGAGCACCGCGGCAAGCCCAGCAGGCAGCCGCGCCGAACCCGGGACGGCGGCTGTGGCTGATGACTCGGCGGCGCCAGATGCGACGCCATTCAAATACGCGGAGGTGCGGGCGTTCATCCGCCCGCCTCAGCGGGCCACGAAGGGACGCGGCCAGCTCTGACCGCAATCACCCCCACATTCACACTTTGATGGTATCCGGACAGCCCGGGAGCGCGCACGTGCGCGCCTTCCTGACCAGCATCAATTTGCGGAGAGTTCACCAGCCTGCTCTCCTGGGTTCATATCGCGGGCGGGTACTGGCCGACGCGGCGACGCGAACTGCCCTGGTTGCATCCGCCTTCCCTTCACCTGCTCATCTGCCCTGGTTCCTGACCGCCTCCGCGGCTAGCTTCGCTGCTTCCGGATCCAGGTACTCGCCGCCGCTGCCCACCGGCTCGTAGCGGTCATCGAGCTCGTAGACGAGCGGGATCCCCGTCGGGATGTTCAGCGCCGCGATGTCGGCGTCGCTGATCCCGTCCAGGTGCTTGACCAGCGCACGCAGCGAGTTCCCGTGCGCGACGACGAGCACGGTCCGGGCGACCGCCAGGTCGGGAACGATCGCGTCGTACCAGTACGGCAGCATCCGCCAGACAACGTCGCGCAGGCACTCCGTTCGCGGCAGCAGATCACCGGGCAGCAGCGCGTACCTGGGGTCGCCAGCCTGCGATAGCGGGTCGTCGTCGGCTATCGGGGGTGGCGGGATGTCATAGGAGCGCCGCCAGGCCATGAACTGCTTGTCACCGTACTCGGCCCGGATCTGGGCCTTGTTCTTGCCCTGCAACCCGCCGTAGTGCCGCTCGTTCAGGCGCCATGACCGCCGCACCGGCAGCCAGGCGAGATCCGCGGTCTCGAGCGTTGCGGTGGCCGTCTGGATCGCGCGGGTGAGCACCGAGGTATGCACGACCCCGGGCCGCATCCCGCTTGCTGCGAGGAGCTCTCCCGCGTGCTCGGCCTCGGCGAAGCCCTGCTTAGACAGGCCGACGTCGACCCAGCCGGTGAACAGGCCCTCCGCGTTCCAGACGCTCTCGCCGTGCCTGAGCAGCACCAAGGTGGACATGGGCTGAGCGTATCGCGCCGACTCGCCCCCCTCAGCCGCTCCGCGAGCAGCGCGAACGCCGCTGCTGCCGGCCCGGTCGACCTCGCCCGAAATCGCCCGGCGGGAACACGACAGGGATCTTTAGGGTTCACCCGTCTCGGAGGTGTATGCCAGTGGCGCGTCGCTACCCGCAGCGAGTCGCGACCATCACCGTTCACACGTCGCCGCTTGAGCAGCCAGGAACAGGTGATGCAGGCGGTCTCAATATTTACGTCGTCGAAGTGGCCAAGCTCCTCGCTGCCAGGGGCGTCGAGGTCGATATTTTCACTCGCGCCGTCTCCCGCGACCAGCCGCCCGCGGTTGAGCTCACCCCCGGGGTGATGGTCAGGCACATCGAGGCCGGCCCGTTCGAGGAGCTGGACAAGTCTGACCTACCTGGTCAGCTTTGCCACTTCACGTTCGAGGTCCTGCGCGAGGAGGCCGCGCACGCGCCAGGCAGGTACGACCTGGTGCACGGCCACTATTGGCTATCGGGCCAGGTCGGGGCCGTCGCCAAGGAACGCTGGGGCGTGCCGCTTGTGCAGTCCATGCATACTCTCGGCAAGGTCAAGAACGCCGCGCTGGCGGCCGGCGACATGGCCGAGCCCGAGATCCGGCTCCGGGGCGAGGCCGAGGTCATCGCCACCGCGGATCGGATCGTTGCCAACACGCAGGCCGAGGCGCAGGAGCTGATCAAGCTCTACGATGCCGCGCCGGACCGCGTCGCGTCGGTCAGCCCGGGCGTCGACCTGGCCGTCTTCCGGCCCGGCTCCCAGCGGCTGGCCAGGCGCCGCCTCGGGATCGCGCAGAACGCGATCGTGCTGATGTTCGCCGGCCGGATGCAGCCGCTCAAGGCGCCGGACGTGCTCCTGCGGGCTGCGGCTGAGCTGATCAGGGATCAGCCGAGGCTGGCCGACCGGCTGGTCGTGGCGCTCGTCGGCGGTCCGAGCGGAACCGGGCGCAATGACCCCGATAGCCTGGTGCAGCTCGGCGCCGCGCTCGGCATCACGCAGAACATAAGGCTCGAGCCGCCCTGCCCCCAGCGCAACCTCGCCGACTGGTACCGCGCGGCAACCCTCGTCGTGGTTCCGTCGTACTCGGAGTCATTCGGGCTCGTCGCGGTTGAGGCCCAGGCCTGCGGCACGCCGGTCGTTGCCGCTTCGGCCGGGGGACTTCGCACCGCGGTCCGGGACGGCATCTCCGGCGTGCTGGTGGACGGGCATGATCCAGCCAGGTACGCCAGGGAGATCGCGGACCTTCTCGCCAGCTCGGGAAGACTGGCCAGGCTGGCCCGCGGTGCCAGGAAGCACGCGTCCGGGTTCGGCTGGTCATCGACGGTCGATCAGCTGCTGGCCGTGTACGGTGACGCTATGAGCCAGGTCGCCGCCACGGTGGACGCGTGACCGCCGGCCGGGAGACCGATCAGGCCGCCGCTCCGACGGAGACCGGTGATGCGGGCGCGAGGCTCGGCGAGATCCTGTCCGGTCTCGGCGTCAGCTTCTCCTCGCCGCAGCCTGGCGCGTTCCTGGTCCGGCTCGAAGGCCAGCACAAGCTGGTCACGATGACCTGGCTGATCGCCGATACGCACAGCCTGCAAGTTGAGGCGTTCTTCTGCCGCCAGCCTGATGAGAACCACGCCGAGTTCTACCGCTTCCTGCTCGAGCGCGGCAGCCGGATGTTCGGCATTCACTTCGCGCTTGACCCCGTGGGCGACGTGTACCTGGTCGGCAGGCTGCCGCTGGCCGTGATCATTCCTGAGGAGATCGACCGCCTGCTCGGCTGCGTACTCAGTTACTCGGACGAGAATTTCGACCACGCGCTGATGATCGGCTTCGCGTCCTCGATCCGCAGGGAGTACGCCTGGCGGGTCAAGCGCGGCGAAAGCCTCGCCAACCTCCGCCCCTTCACCCGCGTAACTCAACCCCACCCGCAGCCCTGAATAAACAGCTATGGCCCACCGACCGTTTTCTTTGAACGTCCGTGGCCAGAGCTGTTGTTCGGTCCGGGCGGGCCGCGGGGTGGGTCAATGGTCCGGCGATTACGATGCGCTAGACCAAGGCCTCACGGGCGATGGTGGCCGTGCGGGCCGTTGTGGCTGATCAATGTGGCTCTTGCGGAGGTAGCGGATGGGACCGCTGGACGGCGTGCGGGTCGTCGAGATCGCTAGCCTGGCGCCCGCGCCGTTTGGCTGCATGATCCTGTCCGACCTCGGGGCCGACGTGCTGAGGGTCGAGCGGCCCGAGAGCTGCCAGCCCGGCCTGCCGGCGCCGGTCGATCCGCTGAGCCGCGGCCGGCGGTCAGTCGGGCTGAACTTGAAAGACCCGGCCGGCGTCGAGCTGCTGCTCAAGCTGGTGACCTCGGCCGACGTCCTGGTCGAGGGGTTCAGGCCGGGCGTCACCGAGCGGCTTGGGTTCGGGCCAGACGTGTGCGCGCAGCGCAATCCCGGGCTGATCTATGCCCGGATGACCGGCTGGGGCCAGGAAGGGCCGCTGGCGCCGACCGCCGGGCATGACATCGACTACATCGCGATCTCCGGGGCTCTGCATCCCATCGGCCGGGCCGGCGAGCGGCCGGTGCCGCCGCTGAACCTGGTCGGCGACTTCGGCGGCGGCGGGATGCTGCTCGCG
>Ga0066388_100003067_pt1 | contig 10628 bp, 9 predicted proteins | sample PanSoiMetaGPlot6_FD_64539 | JGI IMG/M metagenome (GOLD analysis project Ga0066388, IMG submission 64539) | Tropical forest soil microbial communities from Panama analyzed to predict greenhouse gas emissions - Panama Soil - Plot 6 (Hybrid Assembly) | ecosystem: Environmental > Terrestrial > Soil... | reverse complement strand
CTGGACCACTATTCGGAGCAGCACAGGTCCGCCTACGATACAGCCAAAAAGCAGTTCCGTATGGCTACTCCCGGGGCTGAGGCTTTTCAGAGCGGCCTCGATGCACTGTTCGAAACTCAGAAGGCGATGCTCGACATTGCCTCCAAACCGCTGCGCCACGTCGCCGCGGCGTAGCCGCGCTATACTGCAATTTCGTAGACAGCCGCGGGGAGTTTCTCCGCAGAACTGCTTCGTGGCTGTCTCAAGCTGCAGAACGATTCAACAGAAGGAGCTGTCAAATGGCCGATAAACAAACCACCAACGGTAAGGAGTACGATCCCACTGCCGCATTCCGCGACATGCGCGACAGTTACCTCAACGCTTGGGCGAAAACCATGGTGGATGCAGTTAATACCGATGCCTACGCCAAAGCTACTGGAATGATGTTGGACGCATATCTTTCGGTTTCATCTCCCTTTCGCCAGGCAGTCGAGAAGGCGATGCTGCAGACACTAGAGCAGCTCAGCATGCCGTCGCGAGCCGATGTCGTCGCGCTTGCCGACCGTGTCACCAACATCGAGATGAAGCTCGATGACATGGATGCCAAGCTTGATCGAATAGAAAACGTACTAAATTCGGACGCGCGACCGAGAAAGCCGGCGCCGGTCAAACGGAGCAAAAAGAAAGGGGCGAAGTAGACATGGAACAGGCTGCCGCTGTGACAGATCAGCTAACGAACGATACTTCGATGTGGAGAAAGTGCTCACAGCATTCGGCAACATGCCAGGCGAACTCATCGACTATGGCGCCAAAGCCCTGAAACCGGTAGAAAACTATGTTGTCAACTACCTGAAGCTTTGGGACAACCTCGAAAATCCCCAGGTCGTCGAGGCCTGGCAGGCAATGAACACCTGGGTCACTGATAACATTCCTATCGCGGGCGGCGCCTTTCGCCAGCTGATCGTTGACCTCTACCGAAACAATCGCCTGATGCGCAACGAGTGGATCTTACGCGGCGAGCGCGTCGACCTAGGTCGCATCCGGGCCAGGCTTCTCACGGTCATCGCCGAAGGGGACCACATCACGCCACCATGTCAGTCGCAGGCCATCATGGCAAAGGCCAGCAGCAAGGATAAAGAACTGTTCACGATACCCGGCGGACACATCGGAATCATGGCCGGCAGTGCCGCGCACAAGCAGACGTGGCCTCACATCGAGGGTTGGCTGGCACCGCGAAGTAGTTGGCCGCGTCATCGATGAGTTGCCTAAGCCGGCCATAGTGGGGATGTTAACCGAACGGCACTCCCAAGTCGGCTTAACAGTTGCGCGATTTAATCTGAAATTACGACGCGACATTCACCTTACATGGCTGCCCACCGCCAATCCGAGTGCTCAAAATTAATCACGACGAGTGCCTCCTAGGCCTGGGGGTGACTGTGTAGAGCAAGCTCCGCAACTGGGAAAAAACCGGAAGGCGGGCGCTATGCGCAGTTCACATCCCTAAAACGATCTTTGGGTGCTGGCAGGCAAAGCACGTCTCGCGGCTGCATTCTCGCAAATCGTTAGGCCATGATGCTGGCACTGATCACCGAAGCAAGTGTCGAACCTGTCCGCATGTCACCTGTTTTCAAGTAGTCTCCGCGGCCGTTCGTTGGTACCAGACTGATTCATAGGCGATTCGCTGCCTCAAACACTACGAATCTGAATTAGTACTGTTTAAGTAATTGCGACGCCACTGACGAGGTGTGGGATGTTCTTGCTTGTCATTTTTCCGCCATACCGATTGGCGGGTAGTGCTTGAGGTATTCGTAGGCTGCGGCGACGTTTTCGGGCCGCAAGTAATAGAACACCGGCATCCTACCCCGATAACGTAGATCTAGATTACCCATATAGATGGGTCGTCCTACTATAACTTTCTCAACAAATTGTTGCAGGTTAACGCGTTTAGGAAGGATCTCCAAGGGTGGAATTGCGCCGCCGGCGATTTCTTCAGGACTTGGGTTAGGACCCATTGCCGCGTGGCATATGTGGCATGTGCCTTTTACGAGGTTCTCACCTACATGCGTAACAGATTCTTCGAGTGTAACCTGTTTTTTCTCGGCGTTGGGGATTCCGACCAGAAGGTGCAAGTAGGAGACCAAGGCCTTTACTTCTTGGGGAGCAAATTGGGGGAAGGCAGGCATGTCGTGCCCCCCGTTGTGGATGCGCTGCAGCAATAGGTTTTCCGCCTGAGACGCCAGTTGTCGGGCAACGGTGGTGCTGACGGGGGCACCCACTTTTTTCATTCTCTCCACGATCAACTCTATCGAAGTGGCCCGCACGGGGTCGATCATTGAGTTGATCTCCGGGGGAGCGCCTTCTCCCCGTTCTCCGTGACAACCGCGACAACTCAGCTCAAATAGGTCTTTCCCCGTGATGGAAAGTGGCCCTGTGGGCAAGCTTACATCCACTTGCGCGGCTCCCTGCTCTTGAACCGGACTAGGTCCCAACAACCCAGTTTCGCCCATACTCGATTCGTTCATAGGCCGCCCGAGATGTTGAAGCCAACTCGCTCCCTGTACGGGGCTTACCTCAACAGATGTTAGTTTTTCCACTTTGCCTTGAGGCGTTGGTTTGCGGGTAGGTGCGTCTTGCGAAGATTGGCTGCGAACTGTTTGCCACAACAACGCAATTGTGAGGCAAAGGCTGAATGGAATATATAGACTAAATTGGCGAACACGGACGCTTAGAAAGCCTGCCGCCTTGCGCCTGATCCTATTGTTTATCATTGTTTGTCATTTCTTGTCCGGGTCAGCACCTTCCCCTCAACAATACGGTCGCTGCTTCACCTCAACTCGAAACCACTATGAGGGCCACCCCGATAATTACGAGGATTCAGCTACTTTCAGGCCTTCGATGCTTAAGTAGAGACGTGAGTTGGCAGGTAAGTGCACACTCCGGCAGCGGGATCAGATTGGGGGAAATCGAACGAGCATCATTTGCTCACTTTTCTCTTATCCCGGGCCAGTTGTTTCATTTCTTTGCCTATCGACCTTGCGGCGTTTTCGCAGAGTAGCTGCACTAACACGTCCATATGCACGGTCTTCGATGCAGTCGTTGCTGCGACATTTAACCCGATCGGCCAGAAGGCGAGGCTTGGTGCGTACGCCACTTCTCGGACTATAAGATACGTCTAGGCTCGATCGGTTGGACTTTTCTGTTAAAGTGAGTGGTCCCCGGCCGTGGTTTCGCTCCACCGCTTGCGACAGGAGTTCTATGGCCTAGCACCTACCAAAGAATTACTGTGTCAGCGCTTGTTGAAGCAATCCATCCATGAGCTGGGACACAGTTGTGAATTAACACATTGCGACAACTACTCTTGTGCCATGGCTTCCTCCCATGCTGTGGAAGGGATCGACCTCAAAGAAGCCGCACTGTGCCCCGATTGTCAGTCACAGGCGTCCCTCTGAGCGCAGGGGCCAAGAAGTGAACGACTCCGCAAAAGCGAAAAGGCGCTGACTACCCTCGGCAGGGCACGCCCTGGATCGAAGGGTCGAAGAATCGAAGAATAAAGCACCGGGAAGGCGCAGGCTGCATCACAGATCAATGATGGCACTGATCGAGGCGGACTTCTCCAGTCTGCGCAGACTGAATCCAAGTGTCTTGACAATCCTCTGCATGGGTAGATTGTCATCCAAAACTTCACCCGAGACGCGGCTTAGCTTCTCATCTCGTGCAACCTGCATAACTCGGCGGAGCAGCTCGGTTCCCAAACCTAGGTTCTGATATCGATCGCATACCAGGACGGCCACTTCCGCTTCGTTTCCGGTGTGTAGCTTAATTAGCCGACCCACTCCTAAGATTTGCCGGAGTCCTGTTTTCAAATCCTTGTTTTCTGCTACCAGAGCCATCTGGCGATCGTAGTCTACAAAGCAAATGCGAATGAGGCGCTCATGTGCCACCCGGGAACGTAGGCTCAGCGAGCCGAAGTAACGTAGGTACACGCTGCGGTCGGAGAGGGTCTCATGAAATTTCACCATGAGTGGCTCATCCTCAGGGCGGATCGGGCGCACTGTGACCTCGGTACCGTTCTTCATGACCCATGGCGAGACATATTGAGAAGGATATGGCCGGATGGCGGTCTTCGGCAGTTGTTCGGCCTGCATCGTGGGGCTGTGCAAGATAACACGTGCGTCAAGTGCCAGCAGACGCTCGGGAGAGGCCAGGAGCGGATTGATATCGATCTCAGCGATCCAAGGCTGCTCGACAACAAGATGACTGAAGCGGACAAGGAGATTTTCGAGCGCTACCAAGTCAACAGCTCGACGGCCGCGGATCCCCTTGAGCGCCGACCAGATTAGGGTTTGCTCCATCATGCGCTGTGCCAGCGTGGTATTCAGCGGAGGAAGGGCAAACGCGCGGTCCCGATAAACCTCCACCAACTGACCGCCAGAACCGAACATTATGACCGGCCCGAACTGGGCGTCCACGCTGCTACCCAGAATCAACTCGTAACCCTCAAGACAAACCATAGGTTGCACCGTGACACCGCAGAATTCCTCCAGCGGAGCTCTTTCCGCGGCAGAAGACCTGATCGATCGATAGGCTTGCCGGACCGACTGCTCATCTTGCAAGTTCAGCCTGACGCCGCCCACGTCGGTCTTATGCATGATTGTTTGCGAGAGAACCTTGAGCACTACCGGATAACCCATTTCGGACGCACACTGAACGGCCTGGTCTTCCTTTCGCGCGGTCCGGGTTTCAACCGCAGGAATGCCGCATAACGACAGGACCTGCTTGGATTCGAACTCGTTGAGCAAGACGCGGCCACCTTTGCGAGCGTTATCGATAAGCGTTTCCACCTCGCCGCGAGAAACGCGGTTAATCTCCGTGCCGGCAGGCATCATTGGTGTTTCATAGAGCCCGCGCAGGTTGTACTGGTAACGCCACAGGTAAGTGAAGATCCGCACAGCGGTGTCAGGAAAAGTGAATGTGGGGATTCCCGCTGTATTTAGGATGGCCTCCCCTCGAGCGACGCTGGCTCCTCCCATCCAGTCTGCAAGCAAGGGTTTGCCACAGGCGCGATGTTGCGTCAAACGCTCCGCTATCTCAGCGGGATCGGTCATGCCTTGTGGTGCCAGGATCACCAACAGGCCATCGCTGTTGGGATCGACGGACACAACTTGGATGGCCTTCTCATAGCGGTCGGAATCTGCATCACCGAGAACATCGATGGGATTGTTATGACTCCAATGCGCAGGGAGAATCTCATTCAAGACCTCAAGAGTGTTTTGGGTCAGCACTGCGAGTTCCCCCCCATCGGCGATGAGCGCATCGGTGGCAAGAACACCGGGGCCGCCTGCATTGGTCACGATCGTGAGGCGTCGACCCTTTGGGAGAGGCTGTTTGCTGAGGACTTCAGCCATGTAGAAGAGGTCAGCTATGTTGTGAACGCGGAGGACACCTGACCGGCGGAAGGCTGCGTCGAGAACCTCATCGCTCCCGGTTAGTGCTCCTGTATGCGATGCCGCGGCTCTCGAGGCAGCTTCTGAGCGACCAGCTTTAATTACGATGATGGGTTTTGTTAAAGCGACTTCGCGTGCAGCCGAGAGAAATGACCGCGCATCGCCCACCGATTCCATATAGAGCAGGATGCTCTTCGTATGCGGGTCATCGCCAAAGTAATCGATCAGATCGCCCCAGCCCACATCTAACATCGACCCGGTCGAAACAATCGTGCTAAAGCCCACATCTTGCCGATGGCTCCAATCGAGAATCGTGGTCAACAATGCGCCGCTCTGGCTCAGAAAAGCGACGGTGCCGGGCTTCGGTAGTTCTCTGGCGAAGGTAGCGTTTAACCCCAAAGTCGGATTCATGATCCCTAGGCAGTTTGGACCAATCAGCCGCATGGTGCTACGGCGCAGGTGATCCTGAATTTGTCGCTCCAATGTCGCGCCTTCCAAACCGCATTCCTTGAACCCGGCGGAAATCACGGCCGCCGACCTGGAACCTGCGTCCACACATTCGCCAATGACGTGCGGAACTGTCCGTGCAGGGGTAACAACAATAGCCAAGTCTACCGGCTCCTGGACATCGCGAATGCTTGCGTAAGCCTTGAGTCCAAGAATCTCGGAGTGCCGGGGATTGACTGCATACACTCTTAGCCCAGAGACACTGCGCAGCAGGTTTTCCAGAACCGCCCGGCCAACACTGCCGGGACGTGGTGTTGCGCCAATGACTGCCACTGACGTTGGGAGGAGCAAAGCATCCAAGCCGGACTTTGCTGTAGACTCGCGCGTCTTTGACGTTTGCTCCTCAGGACTCGAAAGCATCACAACACTCCACTTCTGTGTCAGACGTAAGCAGCTGGTTAAGGGAAAGCTACAACCAGCACCACTGCGTGTCGCATCAACCGCGCGCCGTAAGCACCGGGGACGTGGCTAATGTCAGGATCTGAGCTGTTGTGCTAGCCAGGTGCGTCACCATTCCCAATGCGGGGGTCCGGAATTCAGGCATTCAGGAGCGCTACTTGATTACCTGGGGTTCCTACCAGATTCTCTTGGACCCGGAGAGAGCCGTGCGATGCGTAAAGTCACCGATTTCCGTGATCTCAATTTTAAGGCAAGTAGTGGAATTTCTTCGAGGGTTGGTGTTCGATGTACTCCTGATGAACCTAACACCATCGAGAACTGCATTACCTATCCGGTCGGTACGGAGCACCTGTTCTCCAATTTGTCCCGGCCGCAGTCTACAGGCTGAATGAGAATGAGATCAAGTTCACAGCGACTTACCCGGAAACCGCGATGCGCTTATCGAGGGACAACGGCCAAGCGGAGCGTTTTGGTCTATGCGCCGGAATGTAAAACTGTCCACCCTTTCCGGGGAAGGCAAAACCATGACCCCTCCAGGTTCCTTCGACGAAATGGCCAACTCTCAAAAAGTGTTACGTAACCATTCCCACTTCGAAGTATTGCGTTCGGTGGATTGGCAATAGCTTGCCTCCCAGCCTGCGGTGAGGAATAAGGTTGCGTTTGGCTTCTTCACTTTAATACTTAATAGTTCGCTCATGGTGACAATAGACGGGATGACCGGTAAGGGAGTGACGCTCCCCAGGAGCGTGAAGTGTGCCGCACTGACCAGATGGTGCCCAGCGCTTCACAGGGTCGAAAATCATGTTCCTCATGCCGGATTTCCTGGCGGTTCTACTCGGTAGCCAAGCATTCGGAGTGTCCGTCATATGCATTTTCACTGGCAGGAGTTTCGGTCAGCTCTGACTCTCCTGCCTGTGATTGAGGAACACGGCGACGATCTGCATGAGCGGCCAGGGCCGATGATGCAGCAATTGTGTACCCTCGAAAGCTCCGCGCAGCCGGGCTGGACGGACGTACACTCTGATCCCCGATTGGACGGATCGTAGCGCCTCGTCGGACGTATCTAGCTTGCCGGTGTACTCATCTCCCAGTTCTTTCCTGCTTCTCCGTAAGTCTTATCCCGCGCGAGCCGCCTTCCACGCGTGCTGTTCGTTGCGCACCTGTTCATACCCCAGCGCCGCGTAGTATTGAGCACGATCAAAGAACTGATCCAATAATCTCAGTATCTCTTGTTCAGCAAAGACTTCGACTGGCCGGTCCAGCGCCGCTTCCAGTTCGAGAAACTCCCACAGATTCTCTTTCGTGAGCACGATTGCCCAGATTAGCTGGCACAGAGGGACGTGTTGAGCGGCACGTCGGGCGCCTCTCTCCTTATAACGGACCTTGATCTCACACGCCTGCTTGTCTAAGAGCCAGTCGCCTAAGTTTTGGTAGACTTCGCAAACGCGCTGTTTCAGTTCCTCGCTTCACTGCGGTTTTCAAACTCTGCGGCCACTTTGAAACAGGGCCCAAGGCGGTTTGCGACCAGTCGAGCGCGCGCATCAATGCGCCCATCTCGCCGCCGCCAGAAAAAACAGAGTCAATCGCCACTGCGTTGATGCTGCCGCTTCTTTCGATGTTGGGTTCGGCTGTTTCGGATGTTGGGCGTGTTGCTTACCCGCGGGAAAAGAGTCACCGGCAACGCCTTCTCTCTTTGCTCTTCGTCATGGGATTGCGCTGGCTGGAGGGCCGATGCGGAAATCAGGAACTCTGCTGGCTGTTATGAACGAATAGAGGCTCGGCTGCAATGCGGCGGCACAGTGAACCCCACGCGTCCGTTATCCACGGATATGATTATTAGTAGATGCCGGTGCTGCCCTTATTGTTGCTTGCACATGCGGGCAACTTGTCATCTCCGGTGGACAAACTCAGCGGTTCTATAGAGCTTGTATCAGTGAAAGCAGCAGGAAAGTGGAGCCCGACTGCCGATAACACAGTCTTCGAATGTAGCTGTTTCAACGATCGCAGCGTCAGACACACGGGCATAGCAAGCTGAACCGGATCGACGCATCGCTTCCGAAAAACATGGCTTCTTCATGACTCGGTTTGGCTTTGCTGTTCGGCGACTTTGGCGTTTTCTGTTTCTCCGATTTCGTTGGCGGACGCGTATCCTGCAACCTACTGGGAACACTGTATGTTCGTGGCTCCTCCCCACATTGATCCGTCGGCATCCAAGCTAGGGCTGCATTCAGGGAGGTACGAGGTGCCCAGATTGCAGACGTGTCGTGGGCTACCGTCGAGAGCAGATGGTGAGAGAAGCATGATTTTGCGACCGGTGCCCAGTCTCAAAGGCAGCAAACCTACCACCGGTACACGGATCATTGTGGTTTCGAACCGGCTTCCTCTGACACTGCAAAAAACAGAACAAGGTTGGAAGAGCGCGCGAAGCTCTGGTGGCCTGGCGAGCGCGATGAGCCCGTTGCTTGAGAAAACCGGTGGGGACTGGATTGGTTGGGCTGGGGATAGCGGGGGAGGAGAAGACAACGAAGACCGCCAGACAATTCTCGCCGAGTGGGCTGAAAACGAGCACTGTTTCGCAGTAAATCTGCCGCCAGATGTGGCCGCAGGTTTCTATGAAGGCTTCGCCAACCAGACGCTCTGGCCGGTATTTCACAACTTTCCCTCGCAGTTGAAATTTGACGCCAAGGATTGGCAGGCCTATGTCGAAGCGAACCGGATCTTCTGTGATGCTGTCGTCAATCGTTATCGACCAAATGACCTTATCTGGGTCCACGACTATCACTTGATGCTTCTGCCCCAGATGTTGCGCGAAAAGTCGCCCGATGCTGCGATAGGCTTTTTTCTGCACATACCTTTTCCTTCTTCCGAGATCTTCCCGGTCTTACCCAGGCGCGAGGAGCTCCTGGAAGGCCTTCTCGGAGCTGACTTGCTGGCTTTTCAGACTCACGGCCATGTGCAGCAGTTTCGGGCGGCGCTGCTTCGTGTGTTGGGCATGGAAAGCAAAATCGCTGAGGTTTCGCTGGGAAGCCGTCCGGTTCGTCTCGAAGCCCTCCCCATCGGCATAGCGCCCGAGGAGTATACGAGTCTGCTGACGACCAACGAGAAAGCGGGTCAGCAATATGGGGAATGGGTGGAGCGATACCGCGGGCGGAAGGTTCTGCTCGCCGTGGATCGCTTAGATTACACGAAGGGCGTCCCCGAACGTCTGCGTGCCTACGCATATTTGCTCCGCTCCTCTCCCGAGCTCAAGGAGGAAATCATTCTCATCCAGGTCGCTGTACCTACGCGTGAGGGGATCGATACATATCAGGACCTGCGAACCGAAGTGAATCGGCTTGTCGGAGAAATCAACGGTCAACTGGGAACACCCGAATGGACTCCTCTTGTTTACATCAACCGTTCCATTGAGCGGAGCGAGCTCGTGGGGCTCTACAAGTTGGCAGATGTTTGCTGGGTCGGTTCACTTCGCGATGGGATGAACTTGGTTGCCAAGGAATACGTTGCCTCGAAACCCAACGGAGATGGCGTACTGGTGTTGAGTGAATTTGCCGGCGCTGCCGCCGAAATGGGCGAGGCGCTGCTGATTAATCCCTACGACGAGGAACGGACTGCGGCCACCATCAAACGCGCTCTTTCGCTCGATGAGCAGGAGCGACGGCTGCGCATGACGGCCCTTCACAACCGAGTTCTGCGAAACGACGTCTTCCATTGGGGAGAGCGGTTTCTGGGTTCGCTTGAAGATGCGGTCTCCGAGCGCGGCCGTTATATCGACACGCAGCCGCAGAGATTACGAGTTAGCGATATCCGGGATGCTTACCTCCAGGCGAGGCGCCGTCTTCTGATTCTCGATTACGACGGCACTCTGGTGCCATTTGTGAAACGGCCGCAACTGGCGGTTCCTCCCCCGACTGTGCTTGAGCTCCTTAAGGCCTTAGCATCCGAGTCGGGCAATTGCGTAGCACTGATGTCGGGAAGATCCGCGCAAAACCTCGAGAGATGGTTCGGGAACATTCTGCAACTGTACTTGGTAGCCGAACACGGCGCTGAGCTGAAAACTCCCTCAGCTTCCACTTGGGAATCTCTGCGCCCGCAACCGCCCAGCGATTGGAAGGCGACAGTCATGCCCATTCTCGAGCACTTCGTAGATCGCACTCCGGGCAGCTTCGTCGAAGCAAAGAAATATGCTCTGGTGTGGCACTATCGCATGGCCGAGCCGGAATTTGGTGAGTGGCTCGCCAACGAGCTGGTATCGATGCTCGAAGCCATGCTTGCCGAGACTGAGCTCAGGGCGTTTCGCGG
>Ga0066388_100003066_pt1 | contig 10628 bp, 12 predicted proteins | sample PanSoiMetaGPlot6_FD_64539 | JGI IMG/M metagenome (GOLD analysis project Ga0066388, IMG submission 64539) | Tropical forest soil microbial communities from Panama analyzed to predict greenhouse gas emissions - Panama Soil - Plot 6 (Hybrid Assembly) | ecosystem: Environmental > Terrestrial >... | reverse complement strand
GTGGCGCGAGGCATCCGCCTCTTGGGGGCGGTGCCGGAGTGACACATCCGGCGGATGAGTCAGCGATGAGCGCTTGCGCGGATGATCAGTGATGGACAGGTATGTCGCCCCGGCTGCGACAAAGCGCGCGGCTATCTGCGCTATCTACGCCGCGGTTCAGGCCCCCGAGTGGGCGGCGCCCAACCTGGACGGGCTGATCGACGTGCTGCGGGACCTGTCCTGGCTGCCACCCGGGCCGATCGTGCTGCACTGGCCGGACTCAGGGCGGCTACCGGCCGCAGACGAGCAGGCCATCCGCGCGGCGCTCGACATCGTGGCCGCGGACACCGCCCAGACCGACCGCCCGGTCTCCGTCGCGTACCCCGGAGTCGCGCAGTGACGCCGTGCCGGATCTGCCCGCCCGCGCGGGTCGCTGCGCCGGCAGCGGGTGTCGCTGTTTAACACTGGAGGGGTGCCTTCCGAGTTGCCCGCCGGGGAGACGCCGCCGCGCGACGGCCGCCTGCCGCCGACGGCGCTGGACGAGTTGCGTGACCCGCCGTTCGGGATATACGTGCACGTGCCGTTCTGCGAGACCCGTTGCGGCTACTGCGACTTCAACACCTACACCGCCGTGGAGCTCGGGCCGAGTGTCAGTCGCGGGAGCTACGCCGACACCGTGCTGATGGAGCTGCGGCTCGCCCAGCATGTGCTGGGCGACCGCGCGCCGCGGGTATCGACGATCTTCTTCGGCGGCGGGACGCCAACGGTCCTGCCTGCGGAGCACCTAGAGCTGATCGTCAAGGAGATCGGCGAGCGGTTCGGCATCGCGCCGGACGCCGAGATAACCACCGAGGCGAACCCCGAGTCGGTGACGCCCGCCTACCTCGCCAGGCTGCGCGCGGCAGGGTTCACCCGGCTATCGATCGGCATGCAGTCGGCGGTGCCACGCGTGCTGGAGGTGCTCGATCGCCGGCACCGTCCGGGACGCCCCGAAGAGGTCGTCCAAGAGGCCCGCGCCGCCGGCTTCGAACACGTCAACCTGGACCTCATCTACGGCGCACCGTATGAGAGCGAAGCCGACTGGCAGGCGTCGTTGGACGCGGCGATCGGTGCCGCACCGGACCACATCAGCGCCTATGCGCTGGTCGTCGAGCAGGGCACAGCGCTGGCTCGACACGTCGCCCAGGGCATACTGCCGGCGCCGGACGACGACGTGCTGGCCGACCGGTACGCGCAGGCCGACGAGGCGCTGCGCCGCGCCGGGTTCGAGTGGTACGAGGTCTCCAACTGGGCGAAGACGCCTGCCGGCCGGTGCCGGCACAACGAGCTGTACTGGCGGGATGCGAACTGGTGGGGCGCGGGGCCCGGCGCCCACAGCCACGTCGGGGGAGTGCGGTGGTGGAACGTCAAGCACCCGGTCCGCTACTCGACGCTGTTGGAGGCCGGGCGCAGCCCCGCGGCGGGACGCGAAGTGCTGGGCGGCAAGGCTCGGCTGACGGAGCGGATCATGCTGGGCATCCGGCTGCGTGAGGGCCTCTCGATGCTCGATATCCCGCAAAGCACCCACGCCAAGGTGCCACAGCTCGTGGGCTGGGGGCTCGCCGACCAGGATGCCTTCCATGCCGGGCGGATCGTGCTGACCATGCGTGGCCGGCTGCTCGCCGACGCCGTGGTACGCGACCTACTGGGCTGAGCCGTGCTGATCGAGGTCCAGGACTCGCACATGTAGCGCGGTGCGCTGGTGGAGCGCGGCGCGCAGCGCTCGGTGCAGGCCGTCCTCGAGATAGATGTCGCCGCGCCACTGCACCGCGTGGGGAAACAAGTCCCCGAAGAACGTGGAGTCCTCGTCCAGTAGCTTGTCGAGCGCGAGCTCGCGTTTGGTGGTGATGAGCTGGTCGAGCCGCACCGATCGCGGGGGCACGTTGGCCCAGTCGCGCGCGGACAAGCCGTGGTCCGGATACGGGCGTCCGCTGCGTACCGCCTTGAAGATCACCGCTCCGCCCAGAAGTCCCGTCATGCCAGATGTCCGCGTGGCAGCGTATCGCGGGGCGGTCGCAGCCGCTGCGGAAATCGTAAGCTGTAGTGACGAACGGAGAGTGAGCAGTGAACGTCGACGAACGCAAGCTCGAGGTGCTGCGGGCCATCGTCGAGGATTTCATCGCCACCAGCGAGCCCGTCGGCAGTAAGGCATTGGCGGATCGGCACCACCTCGGCGTCTCCCCGGCAACAATCCGCAACGACATGGCCGCGCTCGAGGAGGAAGGGCTGATAGCCCAGCCGCACACCAGCGCGGGGCGCATCCCCACCGACGCGGGATACCGCGTCTTCGTCGACCGGCTGACGTCGGTGAAGCCGCTGTCCACCGCCGAGCGCCGGGCCATCGAGGTGTTCCTCGACAACGCCGTCGACCTCGACGACGTGCTGCACCGGGCCGTGCGCACGCTCGCGCAGCTCACCCGTAATGTCGCGGTTGTGCAGTATCCGTCGCTGTCCCGCAGCCGGGTGCGCCACCTCGAACTCGTCGCGCTGAACCCCGCCCGGCTGATGCTGGTGCTGATCACGGACACCGGCCGTGTCGAGCAGCGCTTGGTCGAGCTGCCCGCGTCGGTGGACGAGGAAGCGGTGGCGCAGCTGCGGACCACCCTGAACACCCGGCTGCGCGACCGGCTGCTCGCCGAGGCTCCCCAGATCGTCAGCGACCTGCCCAAGTCGGTGACGGCCGAGCTGCGTGGCCTGGTCGCCACGCTGACGTCGGTGTTGCTCGAGACGTTGGTCGAGAGGCACAGCGACCGGATCGTCCTCGGCGGCACGGCAAACCTCACCCAGCACGCCCTCGACTTCCCGGCGATTCGCCCCGTGCTCGAGGCCCTGGAGGAGCAGGTGGTGCTGCTGCGGCTGCTGGATCAGTCGGTGAACTCCACCCAGGTCATGGTGCGGATCGGCAACGAGAACCCGCACGAGGGGCTGCAGGCCACGTCGGTCGTGACGAGTGGATACGGGGTCCCCGGAGCCCGGCTGGGCGCCGTCGGGGTGCTCGGCCCGCGGCGCATGGACTACGCGCACACCATGGCCCGGGTGGCCGCGGTGGCCCGCTATGTCGGCGAGCTGATCGCCGAGAGCTGAGTTCGGCGTCGAGCCGGCTGGGAATGGCAGCGGCGTCCGTACACTTGGCAGTCGAAGACACTGGTTGCCAGACACCTGAAGACAAAAGGACTCACACGTGGCCGAAACCGTCCGCGACTACTACGCGCTGCTCGGCGTACGCCGAGACGCCACGAGTGAGGAAATCAAGCGCGCCTACCGAAAACTGGCTCGCGAGCTACACCCCGACGTGAACCCCGATCCGCTCGCCCAGGATCGGTTCAAGGAGGTCACCGCGGCGTACGAGGTGCTCTCCGACCCGGAGAAGCGCCGCATCGTCGACCTCGGTGGCGACCCGCTGGCACCGGGCGGCGGTCAGGGGACGGCGAGCAACCCCTTTGCCGGGTTCGGTGGCTTCAGCGACGTCTTCGAGGCGTTCTTCGGTGGCGGGACGCCCGGTGGGCGTGGGCCGCGCAGCCGGGTGCGCCCCGGTGCCGACGCGCTGCTGCGCCTGGAGCTCACCCTGGACGAAGCCGCCTTCGGCGTGCGCCGGGACATCAGCGTGGAGACCGCGGTGGTCTGCCAGACCTGCCATGGCAGCGGCTGCGCACCGGGCACCTCCCCGCGCACCTGCGCGGTCTGCGGGGGCGTCGGCGAGATCCAGTCCGTGCAGCGCTCGTTCCTCGGTCAGGTCATGACGACCCGCACCTGCCACGCGTGTGCCGGCACCGGCGAGCAGATTCCCTCGCCGTGCCCGACCTGCGGCACAGAGGGACGGGTACGAGCACGACGCACCATCGCGGTCGACGTCCCAGCCGGCATCGAGGACGGCATGCGGATCCGGCTATCCGCGCAGGGCGAGGTCGGCCCCGGCGGCGGGCCGGCGGGCGACCTGTACATCGAGGTGAGCGAGCAGCCGCACGACACGTTCACCCGAGAGGGCGCCGACCTGCACTGCCGCGTCTCATTGCCGATGACCGCGGCGGCGCTCGGCACCAAGCTGGTGTTGCCCACCCTCGACGGCGAGGAGAAGCTCGAGATTCGGCCCGGGACCCAGAACGGCGCGGTGCTAACCATGCGCGGTAAGGGCATTCCCCGGCTGCGCAGCAGCTCCCGGGGTGACCTGCACATCCACGTGGAGGTGGCCACGCCCACGCGGCTCGACGATTCGCAGGAGAAGCTGCTGCGTGAGTTCGCCGCACTGCGCAACGAAGAGGTGTCCGTTACGACCGCGCGCACCGGCCTGTTCGGCAAGATGCGGGACGCCTTCGGCGGCCGGTGAGCACCCCGGCGCTGTTCCTGCTCGATCCGCTGCCGCCCGGCGACGTGATCGTTCTCGACGGGGACGAGGGGCGGCACGCTGCCCGGGTTAAGCGCGTCCGGCACGGTGAGACCGTGCTGATCGGTGACGGGCGCGGCGCACTGGTCAGCTGCGTCGCCGAGTCGGTCGGCGCCGACCGGTTGACGGCGCGGGTCGTCGATCGGCGGGTCGTTCCCATGCCCGAGCCTCGTCTGGTGGTCGTCCAGGCATTGCCGAAAGGCGAACGGGCCGAGCTTGCGGTCGAGTTGCTGACGGAGCTCGGCGCCGACGAGATCGTGCCATGGGCAGCGGCACGTTCGGTCGTGCAATGGACTGGCGAACGCGCCGCCAAGGGGCTGACACGGTGGCGGCGCGTCGCAGCAGAGGCGGCGAAGCAGAGCCGCCGCCCCTGGGTGCCCGTGGTGGCCGAGCTGGCCAGTACATCCGAGGTCGTGGCGCGGGCGAGGGGCGCGTTGGTGCTGCACGACGGCGCCGCACTTGCGCTGACCGGTGCCGTTCTGCCCGTCGGCTGTGACATCATCCTCGTCGTGGGTCCGGAAGGTGGCATCGCCGCCGACGAGCTCGCCGCGTTCACCGCGGCCGGTGCCGTGCCGGTGCGGCTGGGCGAGCCGGTACTTCGCACGTCGACGGCTGGCGCCGCGGCGCTGGCCGTCTTGTCGGTCCGCATCGGGCGCTGGTGAGCGCATGATCGGACGCCTGCATCACGTCATCGTCGACTGCCGCGACCCTGCCGCGCTCGCCGCGTTCTATTCGGAGCTGCTCGGTCTGCCGATCACATATCGGTCACCCGACTTCGTGGTGGTGTCGCGCGACGACATGACCTCGGGGGTGGCGTTCCAGCTCGCGCCCAACCACCAACCGCCGCAATGGCCCGATCCGGATCATCCGCAGCAGATGCACTTCGACGTCATGGTCGACGATGTGAACGCTGCCGAGCCGCAAGTGCTTGCCCTGGGTGCGCGGCGGCTCGCTGGTGGCGGCCACGTCTTCGCCGATCCGGCAGGGCACCCGTTCGACCTCATTCCGCGCCCGAAATGGGCGCCACCCATCGGCTAGCGTCGCGGGAGGCATCGTGGGCATCGTCACGCCGGGCTTCAGGGGCCGCGATCGGGCAAGCAGCACCGACCTGCCGCCAGGCCAGTACCTGACGCGCGACTTCCCCGTCCTTTCGGCCGGTCCGACACCGAAGATCCGGCTCGACGACTGGGAGTTCGCGATCACTACCGAGACCGGCGAGGTGAAACGCTGGGACTGGCCGGCGTTTACCGCCTTGCCGATCCAGCAGATCACAGTCGACTTGCACTGCGTCACGCGCTGGTCGAAGCTCGGCACGTCCTGGGAAGGCGTGTCGCTGGACGACCTGCTCGGCGGCGTCGACACGGCCGCCGACTACACGCTCGTGCACTCCTATGGCGGCTACACGACCAACCTGCCGCTCGAAGATCTGATGGACGGGCAGGCGTGGATCGCCTTCCGCTACGACGGCGAGGAGCTCGCACCGGAGCACGGCGGGCCGGCCCGGTTGCTCGTGCCGCACCTGTACTTGTGGAAGAGCGCCAAGTGGGTCCGCGGCATCACCCTCGGGCTGCAAGACCAGCCAGGCTTCTGGGAGAGCCTCGGCTATCACAATTACGGGGACCCATGGCGCGAGCAGCGGTACTGGGGCGACTGACCTGGCGGGCCGCGACCGTCGCGGCGATGCGCGACGAGACCGCGACGGCCCGGACCCTGACGCTCGACATAGCCGGCTGGCCCGGCCATCTGGCAGGCCAGCACGTCGACATCCGGCTAACCGCTCCCGACGGCTATACCGCGGTGCGCTCGTACTCGATCGCGTCGGTCGCGGACGGCGACCGGATCGACGTGACCGTCGAGCCGGTGCGAGACGGCGAGGTCTCGCCGTACCTCGCCCGGGTCGTCGGGGTCGGCGATCCACTCGAGGTGCGTGGCCCGGTCGGCGGCTGGTTCACCTGGCGCGCGGCGCAGTCCGAGCCGGTACAGCTCGTGGCCGGCGGCTCGGGCGTGGTGCCGCTCATGGCGATGCTGCGGGCCCGCGCGGCGGCGGCAAGCGCCGCGCCGTTCCAGCTCTTGTACTCGACGCGACGCCCGGACACGGTGATCTACCACGACGAGCTCAGCCGCTGCGTCGCCGACGGGCTGCCGCTCAGCTACGCCTACACCCGGACCGTGCCCGTGGGGTGGCCGCGCCCGCCGGCACGGGTGGACGCGGCGCTGCTCGCCGCGGTCACGTTTGCGCCGGACGAACATCCCACCTGCTACGTCTGCGGCCCGACGGCGTTCGTCGAGACCGTGGCCGACCTGATGGTCGCGGCCGGGCACGACGCCCAGCGCGTCCGCACTGAGCGATTCGGAGGACCGTGATGACCCACCTCGACGGAAACGCCGCCGCCGGCGACCTGCGCACGATCTTCGCGGTGGACGTCACGACCGCCACCGGCCAGTGCGCCGGCTGCGGGCAGACCGCACCGCTAGGTTCAGCACAGCTGTACAACCAGGCGCCGGGGATGGTGGCGCGCTGCACCAACTGCGATGCCGTGCTGCTCCGCTTGGTCACCGCGCCCGGGCGCGCCTGGCTCGACGTCCGCGGGCTGACCTACCTCCAGTTGGAGACGGCTTAGAACGGATACGCGGGCGGTTCGCCGCGCACCGTCACCCAGCGCGTCTCGGTGAACGCGTCGACGTTGGCTGACGGGCCGCCGAATCGCGCGCCGGTGCCCGACACGCCGACGCCGCCGAACGGCACGTTGGCCTCGTCGCTCACCGTCTGGTCGTTGATGTGCACGATGCCGGAGGGGATCCGGTCGGCGACAGCGAGCCCACGCATCACGTCCCGCGTCACGACGCTGAGCGACAGGCCGTAGTCGGACGCGGCGGCCAGCTGCACCGCCTCGTCGACCGACGACACGCGAACCACTGGTGCGACCGGTCCGAAGATCTCCTCGGCCCAGGCGGGAGATCCCGGTGGTACCTCGGCTAGGACGGTCGGCCGGTAGAACAGTCCGTCGAATTCGCCGCCCGCGGCGACCTTCGCGCCGGCGTCGCGGCTGGCGGTGACCATGCCGTGAATCTTGTCGCGCTGCCGTTCATCGATGATCGGACCGAGGGCAACCTCGTCCGTAGCCGGGTTGCCGACCGGCAGCCTGGCTGCCTTTGCCGACAATGCCTCGACGAAGTCGTCGTAGTGTCGCTCGTGCACGATGTGCCGGCCGGCCGTCATGCAGATCTGACCCTGGTGGAAGAACGATCCGAAGGCAGCTAGCGTCGCGGCCTGGGCGACGTCGGCGTCGTCCAGGACGAGCATCGCGGAGTTGCCGCCGAGCTCGAGGTGTACGCGCTTGAGATGCCGGCCGGCGAGCTCGGCCACCCGGCGGCCGGACGCGGTCGATCCGGTGAAGGAGACGACCGCGACCTGTGGGTGCACGACCAGCGCTTGCGCGATCTCGGCATCGCCGGGCAGCATCTGCAATACGCCGGGGGGCAGCCCGGCTTCCTCGAGAATTCGGGCGATCACCACACCGCCGGTAACGCCGGTCCGCGGATCCGGCTTGAGGATCACTGCGTTGCCCAGCGCGAGCGCAGGAGCAACCGAGCGGATGCCCAGGATGATCGGCACGTTGAACGGCGAGATCACCACGACGACGCCTGCCGGGACGCGGCGCGCCATGGACAGCCTTGGCTCCTCGCTGGGCAGCAGCTCGCCGTATGCGCGGCTGGGCAGGGCCGACGCCTCGAAGCACTCCTGCTCAGCGACGTGCAGCGAGAAGTCGGCGATGCCTGCGATGGCGCCGACCTCGCGAATGTTCCACCACTTGATCTCGTCCGCATACTGCGACCACAGCTCGCCGGCCTTACGCAGCACGGCTGCGCGTTGCGGGTAGGGCGTGGCCGACCATCCGGGCTGTGCCGCCGCCGCGCTCTGCACGGCGCGGTCCACATCGGTGGTTGTCGGCTTGCCGAGGCTGCCCAATGCCGCGCCGGTGGCCGGCTCGATCACCGGGTATTCGCCGCCGGACGCGGCCGTCCACGCACCGTCGAGGAAGATCTTGCCACGCCAGCGGACTTCTTCGAGAAGGGTCATTTGCTGCTCCCATCGTGGTGTAGTACGTCGTCGGCGATGGCGAACGCTCGATTGGCGCGCGGCAGGCCGGCGTAGACGGCAGTGTGCAGTAGTACCTCGCGAATCTCCTCGGGGCTCACGCCGTTGCCCAATGCGCCGCGTAGGTGCATGGCCAGCTCGTGTTCGGCGCCCAGCGCGGTGAGCACGGCGAGGGTAATCAGGGAGCGCTCCCGGCGTTGCAGGCCGGGCCGCGTCCACACCTCGCCCCAGGCGTAGCGGGTCAGTAAGTCTTGGAACGGCGCGGAGAACTCGCTGGTGCGCTCGGTGGCCAGGTCGACGTGCGCGTCGCCCAGGACGGCCCGCCGGGTCGCCTCGCCGCCGGTGAGGTGCTCTAGCAGCCGGACGGCAATCGGTCCCGCCTGTTCGACGGTCGGGATGTGCGCGGCGTCGGGCAGTACAGAAAGCCGCGCGATGGCGATGCCGTCAGCGATCGTGTGGGCGTGCTGGACCGGGATGGCCTGGTCTGCCGCGCCGGCAATCACGAGCGTGGGCGCGCCTATCCGGGGAAGGTCTGCGCGCAGGTCCATCCCGGCGATGGCTTCACAGCAGCGGGCGTAGCTCTCCGCATCCGTGCTCCGCAGCATGTCGGTAAGCCGGGCAACGAGCTCCGGGTCGCGTGCGGCTAGAGCCGGGGTGATCCAGCCGGCGACGACCGGCCCGGCGATCGCCGCGATTCCGCCACCGCGGACCGTGGCGGCGCGCTCGTGCCAGCGTGCTGCTGGCAGCTGCGCCGATGTCGACAGCAACGCCAGCCGCGCCACTCGTTCCGGATGGTGCGCGGCCAGCCACATGGCCACCATGCCGCCGAGCGAGACGCCCGCGATGTGGGCGCGGTCCACGCCCTGCTTGTCGAGGGCGGCCACCACATCGCCGCCCAGGTCGGCGATGCCGCACGGCTCATGGACGGGCGGCGCATCGCCGTGGCCACGGGTGTCGACACGGATGAGGCGCAGCCGCTCCGCCAGCGGCCCGACCAGGCCGTCCCAGATGGCCGTGGTGGTGCCGATCGCGTTGAGCAGTACCAGCGGGGCGGCGGATTCGCTCATCGCTGCCGCCCGCGCAGGTAGGCGTCGACCAGATCGCCGGCGTGGCCGAGATAGGTCACCGGGTCGAGCAGTTCGGGATCGACGCCCAGCGCGTCGAGATTCCCTTTGCGCGCGGCGTCGCGGACCGCCTGCTGTGCGCCGCCGCGCCCCATCGCCGGCGTCAGATGTGCGGCCACCCGGTCCGCGAGCAGCAAGCCCGACGTCCGGCTCAGGTTCTGATGCATCGCCTCGACGTCCACGGACAGCCCCTCCAGGCACTGACGCAGCCGCGCTGCGGCGCCGCCGGTCCAGCGCAGCAGTGCCGTGAGCGCCGGCCACTCGGCATGCCAGGCGCCGGCCGCTCGCTGGTGTTCGCCGGCCATGGCGGTGTACACGGTGGCGGCGAGCCCGGGTGTTTGGGCGGCGGCAGCCCTCGCGGTGACCACCGCGATGGGATTCTGCTTGTGCGGCAGGGAGGATGAGCCACCCGGCGCCGCTTCGTGCACCTCGCCGACCTCGGTTTGGGCGAGCAGCACGACGTCCGTCGCGACCTTCCCGGCCGCCCCTGCGGCGGTCGCCAGGGCACCGGCGAGTTCGGCGATGCGCGTTCGTTCGGTGTTCCACACGCCTTCCGGGTCGGTGAGGTCGAGCTCGCGGGCGAACGCCCGGCGGATCGCCGGCCCATGCGGGTACACCGCGGCAAGCGTCCCGGCTGCACCACCCAACTGCGCGGCGAACTCGACCGCAGAAAGCCGCGCTACCGCGCGATCGAGTCCGGTGCCCCAGCCCGCGGCAACCGCGCCGAAGGTCGTCGGCGCGGCCTGCTGAAGAAGGGTACGAGCCGCCATCGGGGTATCCCGGTGCTCGCGGGCCAGCCGTGCGGCCGCGTCGGCCGCACCGGACAGGTCGGCGACGATCACGCCGACAGCGCCGCGGGAAACCAGCATCGCCGCTGTGTCGATGATGTCCTGACTCGTGGCGCCCACGTGCACGGCATCCTCGCTCGCCGGGCCGACACGGGCGCGCAGCTGCTGCACCAGTGGGATCACGGGGTTGCCGCCGGCTGCCGCGTCCACGCCGAGCG
>Ga0066388_100003065_pt1 | contig 10629 bp, 6 predicted proteins | sample PanSoiMetaGPlot6_FD_64539 | JGI IMG/M metagenome (GOLD analysis project Ga0066388, IMG submission 64539) | Tropical forest soil microbial communities from Panama analyzed to predict greenhouse gas emissions - Panama Soil - Plot 6 (Hybrid Assembly) | ecosystem: Environmental > Terrestrial > Soil... | reverse complement strand
CCGGGCCGCGTGGGTCCGGGCCGCGTGGGTCCGGGGGGCGGAGCTGGTAGCCGACGCCGCGCCGGGTGTGGATCAGCGGCGGCCCGAGCCGGTGGAGCTTGCGCCGCAGGTAGCTGACGTAGGTCTCGACCACCTGGGCGTGGCCGGTGTAGCCGCGGCCCCACACGGCCTCCAGCAGCTCGGCCCTGGTCAGCACGTCGCCCTGGTGCCGCAGCAGGCAGGCGAGCAGCCGGAACTCGGTGGGCGACAGGTCCACCAGCGTTCCCGCCCGGTGCACGGTCCACCGGGACTCGTCGAGCACGAGGTCGCCGCAGCGCAGCATGCCTGGTTCCGCGGCCTCCCGGTACTGGGCAACACTGTACGGGGCAGCGCTGGCGGTTATCACGGGGCTCACGGGGTTCACGGGATCTGCGGGGCCGACGGGATGGTGCCGGCGCACCCGCGTGGAACGCGGGTGCGCCGGCGAAACCGAGGCCGTGAGCCGCCGGCTGACCGGACTCACCAGTGGGTCGGCGCCGCGGTCGGCGTGACTACCGGTGTCGCGCCGGCCGGTGCCCCCGTGCCGGCCTTCCCGCCGACCGTGGCGGTGCTCAGCGGGGTGAACAGGACCAGCTGGGCGTGCAGCGTCCAGTGCGACCGGGTGCCGACGACCAGGGCCAGGTCACCGCGGGCGAGCCCGTGGTTGGCCAGCCATGCGTTCTGGGTGAACGTGACCGGGCTCCAGGTCGGCATGGTGGCCTGCGGCATGGTCGCGGTCTGGGAGACCGTCGCCATGGTCCTGGTCACCGTGACCGTCACGGTGAGGTTGGTGTTGGCCACCTGGACGGTGACAGTCTGCGCGGCCGGGGTCGGCGTCAGCATGGCCGCGGCCGTGATCGGGCTGCCGGCCAGCTGCGTCGTGGCCGGGATCATGTTGCCCGAGGCCATCGCCTGGCGGGTGGCACTGGTGCTGGCGGTCAGCGCCTGCGTGCCCGCCGTCGTGGCCGAGACGTTCTGGAACTTCGTCGCGCCGGACAGCAGCCACAGGTGCAGCGAGCCGTTGGACGACTGCAGGATCAGGAACTTCTTCGTGGCCAGGACCACGATGCCGCGCTGCACGGCGAGCATCTTGCCGTTGTGCATGGCCTGGCTGAACCGGCGCACCTGAGTGAGGCGCGCGAGCGCGGCGTACGAGTTCTGCCTGGACCAGTTCCAGTTGCTCATCGCCGAGCTGAGGACGGTTCCCTCGTTGGCGGAGCGAGACGAGTACGCGGCCGACGTGGCCGCGGGTGCGGCCCCGTGGTTCGTGGCCACCAGCGCGGCCACCGCTACGGCGCCGCCGGCCAGCGCGGCGGTCGCGACGCCGACCCTGGTCTTCATGGAGCTCTTCCCGTACCGTCGAGCGCGGGCCCTCATGGATGCCTCCTTAGTCCGTGGTTCTGTTCTTGGTGGACGGCGCGCCCGCTTCGCGCGTCCGGGTAAGGCTGTTCGGGCCTCAGGGGCGCTGGGTAGCCGATAGACGGCCCGTCTGTATCCATGGCTTCGAGATTGCCCCGGCCGGACGCGCCCGGGCCCGGAATCCGCGCGCACGTAAGCAGTACGTTCGTGAGTTCACATGCTCATGACCGCGCCCGCCGGGCGATCCCGGCGGGCGCGCGGGGAGTTCAGCTCCCGGTTACATCCGCGCCGCGTTACATCCGCTCGGGGACCGGCACGCCGAGCAGGCCGAGGCCCTTGGTCAGCACGTCCAGGGTGAGCGCGCACAGCGCCAGCCGGCTGACCCGGAGTGATTCGGGCTCGGCCTTGAGCACCGGGCACTCCTCGTAGAACGTGGTGAACAGGCTGGCCACGTCGAACAGGTAGGCGCACAGCCGGTGCGGCTCCGTCGTCTCGCCCAGCTGGGTGACCATGGCGCCGAAGCTGAGCAGCCGCAGCGCCAGCGCCCGCTCCGGCGCGGCGGTGACGGCGACCCCCGCCAGGCGGGCGGCCGCCTCCGCGCCGGGCCCGCTGGCTCCGGCCCCGCTGGCTCCGGTCCCGCCGGCCCCGTCGGCGCGGCGGAAGATGGACCGGATCCGCGCGGTGGCGTACTGCAGGTAGGGCCCGGTGTTGCCGCGGAAGGAGATCATCCGGTCCCAGTCGAACAGGTAGGGGCTCTCCCGGGCGGTGGACAGGTCGGCGTACTTCACCGCGCCGATGCCGACCGCCTCGGCCACCGCGTCCAGCTCGTCCGGGCCGAACCTGGCCGCCGCGTCGACCTCGGCCAGGATGTCGCGCGCCCGGTCCACGGCTTCCTGCAGCAGGTCGCTGAGCTTGGGCGTCTCGCCTTCCCTGGTCCGCAGCCGGTTGCCGTCCTGGCCGAGCACCATGCCGATGTGCGCGTGCTCGAAGCTGGCGTCCTCGGGGATCCACCCGGCCTGCCTGGCCACCGCGAACACCATCTGGAAGTGCAGCGCCTGATCGGACCCCACCACGTAGATCGCGCGATCGCAGTGCAGGTCGTCCACCCGGTAGCGGACCGTGGCCAGGTCGGTGGTGGAGTAGTTGTAGCCGCCGTCGCTCTTCTTGATGATGACCGGCAGCGGCTTGCCCTCGCGTCCGGTGAAGCCGGGCGGGAAGGCGCACAGCGCGCCGTCACTGTAGGTCGCGATGCCCTTCTTCTCCAGGATGGCCACCGTGCCGGCGAGCATGTCGTTGTAGAAGCTCTCGCCCCTGATGTCGGCGTCGGTGAGCGTGACGCCCAGCCGGCCGTACATGCGGTGCAGGTAGTCCTTTGACATCTCGACCAGCTCGCGCCACAGCTGGAGGGTGGCCGGGTCGCCGCCCTGCAGTTCCACCACCCGCCTGCGCGCGCGCTCGGCGAACGCCGGGCTGGTGTCGAACGTGCGCCGGGCCGCCTGGTAGAACGCGTTCGGGTCGGTGCGCAGCAGCGCCGCCTCGGGCGAGTCCTCGCCCACGTCGACCAGGTGCTCGATCAGCATGCCGAACGGCGTTCCCCAGTCGCCGACATGGTTGTCCCTGATCACCCGGTGGCCGGCGAACTCGAGCACGCGCGCGATCGCGTCGCCGACGATGGTCGTGCGCAAGTGCCCGACGTGCATCTCCTTGGCGATATTGGGTGAGGAGTACTCCACCACCACCGTCTGCGGGGTGGCCACCGGCGCCAGGCCGAGCCTGGGGTCGCGGAGCATCTGCGAGGCCTGCGCGGCGATCCACTCGTCGCGCAGGGTGAAGTTGATAAAGCCGGGGCCGCTGACCTCGGGCTCGGCGCACATGTCCGTGACCTCGAGCCGGGCGGCCAGCTCGGCCGCCACCTCCCGTGGCGGGCGGCGCAGCCGCTTGCCCAGCGGCAGCGCCACGTTCGCCTGGAAGTCCGCGAACGAGGAGGGCCGGATCAGCGGGTCGGCATCGCCGTAGTCCGGGCCGAACGACGCGACGATGGCGTCGTGCACCCGCTGCGCGAGAACCTGCTGTGGATCGGCCATGGCCTAAGCCTATAGGCGGTACCGCGGTTAACTGCCGGCGGAGGAAATGGCCGCCGCGGCCGGCCGGGCGCGGGCCGAGCCGCTGGGTGATCTTCTCGGTGATCTGGCCGCGGGCCAGGTCGGCCGCGAGCAGGCAGGCCGAGGTGACGGCGCGGGCCGTGCTGGCGCCGTGCGCGATCACCACAGTCCCGCCCAGGCCGAGCAGGACGGCCCCGCCGTAGCTCTCAGAGTCCAGCCGCGCGGCGAGCGCGCGCAGGCCGCGACGCTGCAGGAACGCGCCGACGCGGGCGGTCCGGGTGGCGGTCACCGCGGCGCGCAGCTCGGCCGTCGCGAACCGGATCGAGCCCTCCAGCGTCTTCAGCGCCACGTTCCCGGTGAAGCCGTCGGTGACGATCACGTCGACCTCGCCGGCCAGCAGGTCACCGCCCTCGACGTTGCCCGCGAAGCTCAGCGGGAGCGCCCCGCCCGGCGGATCGCTGGCCAGCAGCTCGTGCGCGCGCCTGGTGAACTTGTTGCCCTTCCCCGGTTCGGCCCCGATCGTCAGCAGCCCCACCCGCGGGGCGGTCACGCCCAGCGCCGTCTGCGCGTAGGCGACGCCGAGCTGGCCGAACTGGACGAGCATCTCCGGTTTGGGATCGGCGGTCGCGCCCGCGTCGATGAGCACCGTGCGGCCGGGGCGAGTGGGCAGCACCACGGCCAGCCCGGGCCGTTCCACGCCGGGCAGCGACCGCAGCCGCAGCCGCGCGGTGGCCACGATGCCGCCGGTGGACCCGGCCGACACCACCGCGGCCGCGTCGCCCCGCCGGACCAGCTGGCACGCCACCGCCACGCTCGACCGCGGGCGGCGCAGGCTGGCCAGAGCCCCCTCGTCCATGGCCAGGTTGTCCTCGGCCGGCACGACCTGGACCTCGTCGAGGGCGTCCATTCCGGCGAGCACCTGGCGCAGCTGCACCTGGGGTCCGGTCAGCAGGACCCGGACGCCGTGCTCGCGCTGGGCCCCGAGCGCCCCGGCGACGATCTCGCCGGGGGCGTGATCCCCGCCCATGGCGTCGACCGCGATCACCGGGCCCGGTGCGGTCCGGTCGAGGCGCGCCGGCCCGGCCGCCAGCCGCCCCGGGTCTCCCGGGTCCCCCTCACCGGCCCGGACCGGGTTGCGCCGCTGCGGGGCCCCTGGCGCCGTGCTCAGCGGATCACCGGGGTATGCAACCGCGGATGGTGGCTCATCCTTGCCGTGCCCTTCAGCCGAGTGGCGGTGTAGTCGCCCCATTATGGCCCTGACGAGCCGTTCGGGCCGGCCTGGGCTCCCTGATCCCCCAGGCGGCGGCCCCGGGGCCGCCATATTGTACGGCCGGCAAATCGCGAAATGCAGCTTTAGACCAAAACTGGGGCCTGAAAAGTTGCTGTGACTTGACCGAATACTTCCTGCGAAACATGGTAATTGTCTCAACACAGTGAAAGGCGGAAGGATGACCGGAACCATCATGGCTGCCAGCACGTATTAGTCATGGGAGTAGTTTTGGCCCGGCGTTTGGGCGGGGAACGCGGGCAGGTGGGGGAACCGCTGGGGAGCGGGTGTCTTAGGGGCTATTCTGCGCGTCTTGCGGCATATTGCCGTCTGGCGCGCCAAACGGAGGGAGAAGGCGTGACAGACATCCAGCAGGTCCTGCCACCGGCGCGGTCAGCGGGCCGCGGGTTCCGCGCCTATTCGGCGAAGCACCTGGACATGCTCGTCCAGCGGGCCGGCCTGCCGCCCGCCGAACGGCTGGCCGTGCGGGCGGTGGCGACCGTGCTCCCGTTCCGGACGAACTCGTACGTGGTGGAGAACCTGATCGACTGGGACGCTGCCCCCGACGATCCGATCTACCGGCTCGTCTTCCCCCAGCCGGACATGCTGCCCGCGGCCGACGTGGGCCGGCTCGCGGACATGATCGACGACGGCACATCCGAGGCCGCGCTGCGCGCCGTCGCGCACGAGATCCGGATGCGGCTGAACCCGCACCCGGCCGGGCAGTTGCTGCTGAACGGGCCCAGCCTGAACGGCAGGCCGCTGCCGGGCCTGCAGCACAAGTACCCGGAGACCGTGCTCTTCTTCCCCCGGCAGGGTCAGACCTGCCACGCGTATTGCACCTACTGCTTCCGCTGGGCGCAGTTCGTGGACGAGCCCGACCTGAAGATGGCCACTGACGACATCGGCACCCTGGTGGCCTATCTCGGTCAGCATCCCGAGGTGACCAGCGTCCTGATCACCGGCGGCGACCCGATGATCATGGGCGAGGCGGTGCTCCGCCGGTACATCGGACCGCTCATCGACCCGCTGAACGGCCTCGATCACCTCGAGTCGATCAGGATCGGCACCAAGTCGCTCTCCTACTGGCCGCAGCGGTTCGTCACCGACCCCGATGCCGACGCCACCCTCCGGCTGTTCGAGGAGGTCGTCGCCTCGGGCCGGAACCTGGCCTTGATGGCGCACTTCTCGCACCCGCGCGAGCTCGAGCCGGCCGTGCTGGCCGAGGCGGTGCGCCGGATCAGGGGCACCGGCGCGCTGATCCGGACCCAGGCCCCGCTGATCAGGTCGATCAACGACAACGCGGAGGCCTGGCGGTCCATGTGGCGGACCCAGGTCCGGATGGGCTTGGTGCCTTACTACATGTTCGTGGAGCGGGACACCGGTCCGCAGGACTACTTCGCCGTGCCGCTGGCGCGCGGTCTCGACGTCTTCCGCGAGGCCTACCGGGGCGTCTCGGGCCTGGCCCGCACGGTCCGCGGGCCGTCGATGTCGGCCACGCCGGGGAAGGTGTGCGTCGACGGCGTGACCGAGGTGGCGGGCATCAGGGCCTTTGTCCTGCACATGATCCAGGCCCGCGACCCTCGGCTGGTGGGCACGCCGTTCTTCGCCAGGTTCGACCCGGCCGCCTGCTGGCTGACCGACCTGGAGCCGGTGTTCGCGGACCGGTTCCCCTGGGAGCCCTCCCGCTACGAGACCGTCCCTAACGAGCTGCCCGGGCTGTTCCCGGCCGGACCGGACGAGCTGATGGTCCCGGCCATCTGACCAGAGTCGGCACCGGCCTCAGGACCGGGCGGGCCGACCGCGCCGTTCTTGATGGCCAGGCAGCTGACCGCGGCCAGCACCACCACGGCGATCGGCATGACCATGGTCCACCGCATGGCCTGGACGTAGCCCTGGGTGAAGACCTCATGCGCGAGCCGCTGCAACTGAGCCGCTAGCGCCGGGCTGGTGCCCGGCGCGCGGCCCGGCGCGGAACCCGAAGCGCCGCCGGTGAGCGCGCCGCTGGCCGCGGACTGGCGGAAGCCGTTGACGAACGGCCCGCGGTACCGCCGCGGCAGCGCGGCCGACTTAACAGCGGCCTGGCTGGTGAGCGCGCTGACCAGCCGGTTCTGCAGCAGCGCGCCGACCGCGGCGGTGCCGATGACCGAGCCGACCTGGCGCACGGTGTTCAGCATGCCCGAGGCCGCGCCGGCCATCCGGGGATCGACGTCGCGCATGGCCACCGTGGTCATCGGCGGGAACGTGCCGCCCATGCCCACGCCCGCCACGATCAGCGGCGCCAGGAAGTCGTACCAGGCCGACTGCGGGGTGGCGATCAGCACGGCCCAGCCCATGCCCAGCGCGAACAGGCTCAGCCCGCACATCAGGATGTACTTGCCGCCGATCTTGTCGGTGAGCCGGCCGAGTACGGGCGCCAGGACGATCATGACCACCGATGAGGGGGCCAGGGTCAGGCCGGCCTTGATCGCGGAGAAGCCGAGCGCGGACTGCAGGTAGATGGTGAACGGCAGGAAGATGCCGAGCATCCCGATGGACAGCGTGAACGCGATCCAGTTCGCGATCGTGAAGTTCCTGCTGCGGAACAGGGCGAACGGGATGAGCGGCTCACTGTCCTGGCGCAGCTTCTGCACCAAGATGAACGTGGCGAGCAGCACCACGCCCAGGGCGATGATCAGCGGGATGGAGATGAACGAGGTGACCGTGCCCCAGTCGTAGCGCTGCCCCTCCACCAGCCCGTAGCAGATGGCCAGCAGCGCGGCGCTGGCCAGCCCGACGCCGAGGACGTCGAACCGGTGCCTGCGGCCCGGCTGCAGGCGCGGGATGATGACGAAGGTCAGCGCCAGGACGGCCGCCCCGATCGGCAGGTTGACGAAGAAGATCCAGCGCCAGTCGAAGGCGGTGACGAGCAGGCCGCCCAGGGTCGGCCCGGCGATCGTGGCCAGGCCGGCCACCGCGCCCCAGATGCCGAACGCGGCCCCGCGCCGCTCCGGCGGGAACGTCATGGTGACGATGGCCAGCGTCTGCGGCATCAGCATGGCTGCGCCCAGGCCCTGGACCGCGCGGAAGCCGATGAGCCAGCCGACGCCGGGCGCGAAACCGCACGCGGCCGAGGCGGCCGTGAACACCATGATCCCCGCCGCGAACATGGTCCGCGGTCCCAGCAGGTCCCCGAGCCGCCCGGCCGTGATCACCAGGACGGCGAGCACCAGCGCGTAGGCGTTGAGCACCCACAGCACCTCGTCCAGGGACGCGTTCAGCTTGTCGATCATGTTGGGGATCGCGATATTGACGATCGTCAGGTCGAGCAGCGTCATGAAGAAGCCGAGCGACACCACGACTAGGATCGCCCACGGGTTCCCGCGCAGCTTGGTCATGCATCCGACCATAGCTCGCCAGGGAGAAGTAACAAGATATATCTTTAGAAGCGAACAGACGGGCGGTCCCGCCGGGGCTTCGGCCCGCTGCCTGCGGAGGGCGCCGGAGCCGCGCCGGGTATGCTCCCGGACATGGAGCTCAACGGTACTTCGGCGGTCATATCCGGCGGCGCGAGCGGGCTCGGCGAGGCGACCGCGCGGACCCTCGCGGCGGCAGGCGCCACCGTCGTCATCGCCGACCTGAACGAGGACCGCGGCAAGCAGGTCGCGGACGAGATCGGCGGGCAGTTCGCCCGTACCGACGTGGCCGACGAGGCATCGGTGCAGGCCGCGGTGGACACCGCGGTGGCTACCGGGGAACCGTTGCGGGTCGCGGTCAGCTGCGCGGGCATCGGCTGGGCGGCGCGGACCGTCGCGCGCGACGGCACCCCGCACGACCTGGCCAGCTATCAGAAGGTCATCGCCGTCAACCTGATCGGCACGTTCAACCTGATGCGGATCGCCGCCGCGGCCATGGCCAGGACCGAGCCCGCCGACGCCGACGGGCAGCGTGGCGTCGTCGTCAACACCTCCTCGGTGGCGGGCATCGAGGGCCAGACCGGCCAGGTCGCGTACTCCGCCTCCAAGGGCGGCATCATCGGCATGACCGTGCCCGCCGCGCGCGACCTGTCCGCCATCGGCGTGCGGGTGAACACGATCTGCCCCGGCATCATCGACACCCCGATCTACGGGTTCTCGGCGGGCTCCGAGGAGTTCAAGGCCCGGCTGGTGGCCCCGGTGGTGTTCCCCAAGCGGATGGGACACCCCGATGAATTCGGGCACCTGGTCCGGTTTCTGATCGAGAACGACTACATGAACGCCGAGGTCGTCCGCTTCGACGGCGGGATCAGGTTCCAGCCGAAGTGAGGGCGGCCGGCCTGGGATTCCGGTTAACCCGAACCACAGGAAGGGAACAGTAGGCTGGTCGGGGCACGAATACAGGACCCCGATCGTTTTGGCGGCACGCATGTGCGGAATCGCCGGCTGCCTCGCGCTGGCCGACGGAGCAGGGCCCGACACCGAGTGGGTGGGCCGTGCCGCCATGCGCCTGGGGCACCGGGGTCCCGACGACGAGGACTTCTACGCCGACCACCAGCTGGCCCTGGGCTTCCGGCGGCTGGCCATCATCGACACCTCGCCGGCCGGCCGCCAGCCGATGCAGTCCGGCGACGGCCGGTTCGTCATGGTCTTCGACGGCGAGATCTACAACTACGTGGAGCTGGCCCAGCGGCTGCTCGCCCGCGGCGTCCGGCTGCGCACCCGGTCGGCCGCCGAGGTGCTGCTCGAGATGTACGCCTGGCTGGGCCGGGACGTGGTCCGCCAGCTCAGGGGCATGTACGCGTTCGCCATCTGGGACCGGCGGACCGGGGAGCTGTTCTGCGCGCGTGATCCGTTCGGCATCAAGCCGTTCTTCTACGCGCTGACCGCGGGCGGCCAGCGGCCCAGGTCCGGGCCTCAGCTCAGGTTCGCCTCCGAGCGCAAGGCGCTGGCCGATGCCGGCGAGGTGACCGCCATCGACCCGGACGCGCTGAGCCGGTACCTGTCGTTCCAGTACGTGCCCGCGCCGGCCACCCTGGTGCCGCCCGCGCGGGCACTGCCGCCCGGGCATGTGCTGATCGCCCGGCCCGGCGGCCGGGTCGACGTGTTCCGGTACTGGCGCCCCGAGCTGCGCCCGGCCAGGTCCCCGTCGTCGAGCTCGCCGGACAAGATCCTGGCCGCGCTGCGCGACTCGGTGGCGGTGCACCTGCGCAGCGACGTCCCGGTCGGCGCGTTCCTGTCCGGCGGGGTGGACTCGGCCACGCTGTGCGCGCTCGCCGCCGAAACCGTCCCCGGCCTGCTCACCTTCACCGTCGGGTTCGAACGGGAGGGGTACAACGAGATCGACGAGGCCCTGGCCACCGCGACGGCGCTCGGTATCAAGTCGGTCCCCTACGTGATCGGCCCGGAGGAGTTCCTCGCCTGCCTGCCCCGGATCATCTGGCACCTGGACGACCCGATGGCGGACGCGTCCGCGGTCCCGCTCTGGTTCGCCGCCCGGGAAGCCCGCAAGCACGTCAAGGTGGTGCTGTCCGGCGAGGGCGCCGACGAGCTGTTCGGCGGCTACGGCGTCTACCACCAGCCAGGCGTCGTCCGGGTCGGCAAGGCCCTGCCTGCCTGGGGGCGCAGCACGATCGGCCGGGTCGCCTCCGAGATGCCGGCCGGCGCCCGGGGCAAGGGGTTCCTCCGCCGCACCTCGACCCCGCTGCCGCGGCGGTACATCGGCAACGCCTACGTGTACCGCGGTGAGCAGGCCCGGCTGCTGACCAGGCAGGGCCACGGCAGCGAGTTCGACGTGACCGACCCGGTCTACCGGCAGGCGGCCGACGCCGGCCTGGACGACGTGGCCACCATGCAGCTGATCGACGTGAACACCTGGCTGCCCGGCGACATCCTGGTCAAGGCCGACCGGATGGCCATGGCCCACGGC
>Ga0066388_100003064_pt1 | contig 10631 bp, 10 predicted proteins | sample PanSoiMetaGPlot6_FD_64539 | JGI IMG/M metagenome (GOLD analysis project Ga0066388, IMG submission 64539) | Tropical forest soil microbial communities from Panama analyzed to predict greenhouse gas emissions - Panama Soil - Plot 6 (Hybrid Assembly) | ecosystem: Environmental > Terrestrial >... | reverse complement strand
CTTGGCCTTCACGGCCCGTGCATCGTCGTTTCGACCGCCTGCTCCTCTTCGAATGGCGCGATAGGCGTCGCGCGCGATCTCCTGACCATGGGGACGGCCGATCTGGTGCTCGCCGGAGGCGCCGACGTGCTGTCCCCCGAGGTCTTCGCCGGATTTCACGCCCTCGGGGTCCTCAGCACGTCCAAGTGCGCGCCGTTCAGCACGCCGCTCGGGACCTCGATCGGTGAAGGCGCCGGCTTCGTCGTCCTCGAAAGGGAGGAGGATGCGCGGGCGCGCGGCGCGTGCCGACATGCGGTTCTCTCTGGATTTGGGCTCTCGGCGGATGCCTTTCATGAGACCTCTCCCGATCCGACGGGAGGGGGCGTCGAGCGGGCGATTCGCGGCGCGCTCCAGGATGCCGCCATCGGTCCGGAAGAAGTGGGCTACGTCAACGCGCACGGCTCCGGTACCGAAGCGAACGATCCCGCCGAGTGGCGGGGAATTCAACGCGGACTCGGGCACCGCGCGGGGAACACGCCGGTCAGCTCCGCGAAGGGAGCGCTCGGTCACGCGCAGGGAGCCGCGGGGGTGCTCGAGGCGATCGTCACCGTGATGTCCATGGAGCATGGCGTGGCGCCGCCAACGCTCCACTTCAGCGGCCCGAGACCCTTCGCGCCGCCCGATCCCGTCGCCGGGCCCAGGCCGCGAGCGCTCGCGTACGAGCACGCTCTCTGCCTGAACTCCGCGTTCGGAGGATCCAATGCGGCGCTCGTGCTCTCTCGATCTCCCGTGCCTGCGCGGCCGAGAAGGAAGAGGCCGGTGTACGTGTGGGGCGTCGGACAAGTGGGCCCGAGCCGTGCGCCGGACCGCGTTCCCCCCTTCGTCCTCCGGGAGATCGTGCCGAGCGCCGATCCGCGGGGGCTCGATCCCATGAGCCGGTATCTCACGGCCGCGACGGCCCTCGCGCTACGCGATGCGCGGGCCGTGGTCCGAGGGCGTCTTCGTGATCGTGCCGGCCTGTTCGTTGGCGCCGTATCGCCCTCGCCGGAAAGCACGCGAGCGTTCCATCGGAGCATCGCGGAGCGTGGGCTCCAAGGCCTTTCGGCCTCGGCATTCGCGCGCATCGTCGTGAACGCTCCCGCGGGATTCTGCTCGAAGATGCTGTCCCTGCGCGGACCGCTTTCGAACGTCTCGACCGGCCGGGGCAGCGGCCTCGCCTCGTTCGTCCTCGCGGCCGAATACCTAAGCTCGCGCGATGACGTCGACTGGATCGCGGCGGCGGGAGTGGACGAGCTCGGCGTGCCCGAGGACGGCGAATCCTTCGCCGCGCTCGACGGCGCCGTGTCTCTCCTCTTGGGTGGACCGCCGGGGGCTGCCGCCCCCGGCATGACCGCCGTGCGGGTCACGGGCTGGGGCATCGCCGGCGCGGATTTTCTGGGGGACGCGATCGCGCGCGCACGCGAGACCACGAAGGCAGCCTGGAAGTCGGAGGGTCTCTTTCGCGAAGAGGACTTCTCTGAATGCGAGTCCGCAGTCGCCTCCTCGGCAGCCTGCGCGTCCGCCGTCCTCGCGTTGCGCCGCGGGGATTTCGACCGCGCGCTCGTCACGTCAGCGCCTGGGGGCTCCGCCGCGGTCGCCGTCGTGATCGAGCGAGGCGAGGATCTCGATGACGTTCGAGCTTGAACCAAGACTTCGGGCCCGCGAGCGGATCCTGGAAGAGATCCGGCACATGTTGATCGAGCGTCTTCGGGTGGCCCGGCACCCCGACGAGATCGACCCCGATACGCCTCTTTTCGGGAGCGGACTCGGCCTCGACTCGTTGGACGCGGTTGAGCTATTGGTTTGTCTGGACGCGGACTTCGGCGTGAAACTCCCCGATGACGTCCTGGGCCGTGCCGGCATGCGGACGGTCAACTCACTCGTCGATCTGGTTCTGGCCAAGCGGGAGTCGGATGCCGCCGTTGGAGGATGAAATCCTGGCCATGCGGTCCTCCGTCGCCGTCAGCCGCATGGATCACGTGTGTCAGGTGCGGATCACCGGCGAGCGCGCCTACGAAGCACTGGACCGTATCGTCGCGGCCGATCTCCGCATCCGCGACGGCCAGCTGATCCACTCGCTCTTTCTCGACGAGGAGGCGCATCCGTTCGCGGATGTGTTCATCGCGAGCGACGAAGACGAGTTCCTGATCCTCGCGGAAGGTCCCCGTCCCGAGGCGCTCCTCTCGTACGTACGGCGACACCTCGGCAGTGGGGCGGAGGTTGAAGACCGGAGTGCGGAGAACGCAGTTGTCTCGCTGGATGGGCCGTACGCCTGGGAGCTCCTGTCGCTGGTGGCGGGTGGCGACGTGGTCGGGCTCCCGTACCTCACCCACTTCCGGTTCGATCGAGGAATCTGCTATCGAGCCGGGAAGACAGGTGAGTACGGGTACGGGCTGATCGTTCCGCGGGAGCAGGTCGAGGATTTGTCGAGGCTTCTTCTCGAGCGGGGCTCGGATCTCGACGTGAGGGAGGCTGGGCTGGAAGCGCTCGACCGGTGCGCCTTGGAGAACTCGTATTTCAACATCCGTCGCGAGGGCCGGGAGCCGCTGACCCCGATCGAGCTTCAGCTCCAGTGGCGTGTCTCCTACGAGAAACCCTACGTCGGATCCGAGGCTCTTTCCCGCGCCCGGCGGGAAGGGGTCCGCCGTCGGGTCACATGGCTCCTGGCCGAAGGCGCCGTTCCCGAGGGAGGCGACATCCGGCTGCGAGGCAGATCGGTGGGCCGTGTGGTCAACGCGGGGCACTCGATCGGCAGCGAGTCGATCGCGCTCGGGCTCATCGATCTCGAGTGGGCGCATCCGGGCGTGCCGGCGCTCCAGATCACCGAGAATGGAACCCCGTGCTGCGCGCGCTCCATCACGCCCCCGCTCTGGAACAACCGGAGTCTCTTCGTGAGCCCTCAAATCCACAGCTATGCCACGCGCCACGAGTTTCCGTTCCCGCCGCTCGCGCGAGCCTAGCCCATGGGCCGTTTCCTCGGAATGAACGTGGCGGTGACCGGTGCGTCCCGGGGACTGGGTCGCGCGATCGCGGTGGAGTTCGCGCAGGAAGGAGCCCGGGTCGGCGTTGGATACCGGACGCGCCGCGCCGACGCGGAGGCGACATGCAGATTGATCGAGGAGGCCGGAGGACCCGGTGTCGGCGTCCTCATGCCGGTTGACGTTCAGGACCTGGGGAGCACGCAGGAGGCGCTTGCGTCGTTCTCGCTCGAGGGAGGGCTCGACGTGCTCGTGAACAACGCCGCCGTGATTCGCGACCGGGCCTTCGCGATGATGTCGCCCGAAGATTGGGGCCACGTCCTCGCGTCCAATCTCAGCGGGACCTATCACTGCTGCCGGGCCGCGGTCCAGCGGATGATGGCCCGAAGACGTGGAGCGATCGTGAACGTCGCTTCGGTCGCTGGGCTCCGGGCGAGCCCTGGCCAGGCAAACTACGCCGCCTCGAAAGGGGGCGTCCTCTCGTTGACCGCCACCCTGGCCGCCGAGCTGGCCCCGTACGGAATCCGCGTGAACGCGATCGTCCCCGGTCTCCTCTCGACCGGCATGGGGCAGCGGCTCGACCAGCGCGTCTCGGCGCGACATCTGGCCGGGATTCCGCTCGCGCGCTTCGGCAAGGCGGAAGAGGTCGCCCGTGTCGCCCTCTTCCTCGCATCCGACGACGCGAGCTATATCGTGGGGCAGTGCGTCGCGGTCGATGGAGGGATGTCGCTGTGAAGACCGCCCTCCTGATTCCAGGGCAGGGACACGCCATCGCTCGCGACGCCCTCCTCTGGTCGCGCGAATCACCGCGCGTTCGATCTCTCGTTGAGATCGCGGCCGCACGCGCGGGGGTCTCCGCGGAAAGCCTGCCCCGCGTGGAGACATCCCGGGGGCTTCCTCCGGAGATCCTGAGCCCGTTCCACACGGCGCTTTGCCTGGGGATCCATCTCGAGCTGGCCCAGCGGGGGTTTCGGCCCGATTTCGTGGCGGGGCATTCGTTGGGCGAGGTGTCCGCGTGCGCCGTGGCGGGGGCCTGCAGCGCAACGGCGGCGATCGAGCTCGCGGCCGTCAGGGGCCGCCTCATGGCGCGCGAAGCGAAGGCGAAGCCGGGGGGCATGGTCGCGATCCACGCTCCCGACGAGGCCGGCGCGGTCGAGGCGCTCGCCTTCGCGAAGGAGGGAGGAATCGCAGCGCTCGCGGCGTACAACGCGCCCGGCGAATGGGTGATCTCGGGGGAATGGTCCGCGCTCCGGCGCCTTGCCGCACGCCGGCCCGGGATCCTCCTGCCCGTGCATGGCGCGTGGCATTGCGAGCTACTCGCCGGCGCGGTGGAGGAGTATCGCGCCGCGGCCCTGTCCGCGATGCAGGGGACGATCTCGATACCCCTCGTGTGCAATCAGAGCGGATCCATCGTGCGGAGCTCCCGAGATCTTCCCGATCGGCTCGCGGCACAATTCACGCAGCCCGTTCAATGGAACCGCTGCGTGAGCACGATGGCGCGCGGGGGCGTGACGGAGTGGGCCGCCGTCGGCCCAGGTCGAGCGCTCCTTCTCCTCAACCGCAGGATTCCAGAAGCGCGCGGCGCGGCGCGGGCCGCGTGCCTTCCATCCGACCTCCGGGCATTCGAGCCGAATCCCGCATGAGATGGAGCACGAAAGAAAACCTTCGCCTCGGCTCCAATACGGTGGAGCTTCTGCTCCCTCAGCGCCGGCCGTTCCTCATGGTGGACTTCGTGCGCTTCTTCTCGACCGATCCGGTTCCGGCGTTGGAAGGGGGGCGTCACGTGACCGCGAACGAGGAGGTGTTCGCGGGACATTTCCCCGGTCTCCACATCTGGCCCGGTGCGCTCACCATCGAAGGTCTCGGCCAGACCGGAGTGCTGCTCCTCGTGCTCCTCGCGCTGCGCCGCGCAGCCGCGGATCGCGGCGAGGAACCGTCGGCCGTTCTGGAATCTCTGAAGAACCTCGACCAGTGCTTTCGGGTCCAGCCCGGATCCCGTCTCGAGGAGGCGAGCCGCGTTCGCACGCGGCTTCGGGAGCTTCCGTCCGTGATCGCCGTGGGCACCTCCGTCGACGTGAAATTCACCCGGCCCGTGCTGGCGGGATGCCGGCTCGACTATCGCGTGGAGCTGACCGGCGAGCACGCCGGAGGCATCCGCTTCGACGCGGAGGCTTGCGTCGAAGGCTCGGTCGTCGCGAAGGGGACGCTCATGGGTGCTTCCGTGGCGATCCCCGCGCCGTGTGCGGACCCATGAGACACGCGAGCACGCTCGTTCCCCTGCTGGTCATCGCGCTCGCCGGCTGCGCCTCGGTCGGCCCCTGGCGGGTGCCGAGCCCCGATCACCGGACCGAGCTCCGCGTGCGACCCCGGCATGGAGCGGTTTGCGTCCAGGTCGGACCGCGCAAGGACGGCTGCTTCCAGGGCGTGGCGGGGAGCGAGATCGCGTTCAGCCCCGATAGTCGCCACGTCGCCTATCCCGCGAGGACAGGCGATCGATGGAGGGTGATTCGCGACGGCATTCCCGGTCCCGCGTGGGAGGGCGTTGCCTCCCTGCTCTTCGACCCGGGAGGCGAACGGCTTGCCTACGCGGCTCTCGACCGCGGGCGTTGGCGCGTGGTTCTTGAGGGTACGCCTGGGGAGGCGTTCGATTCGCTCGATGCCCGAAGCCTGGTCTTCTCCGGGGACGGACGCCATTCGGCCTACATCGGTTGGAGGGAAGGAGCGGCCCACATCGTTCGGGACGGGGTCGCCGGCCCCGCCCATGCCGCTATCGGAGGAATCCGCATGAGCCGCGACGGCGCGCACCTCGCCTATGTGGCGCGGGACGGGTCCGGTCAGCGATTCGTTCTCGACGGGAAGCCGCAGCTCCACGACGAGATCTCGGAGCTGGTGTTGAGCGCCGATGGTCGCCATGCGGCCTATGCGGGACGCGACGGCCCGGACTGGTTCGTGATTCTCGACGGCTCGGCCCAGGGGCCGTACCGCTCCGTTCGCGCGATCCAGCTCCGCTCCGACGGCAGGCTCTTCTACATCGCGAGCCTGGGACGGGGGGAATTCGTCATGGGGGGCGCCCAAGCGGGGCCGATCTTCGATTCCATCCCAGAGCTGCGGGTGAGCGCCCATGGGGAGCCATGGGGCTGTCTCGCACGCGAGGGAGCCGCCTGTCGTTTCATCCTGGGAGGCGCCACCGTTCGAACAGAGCCACGGGCCTCGAACCTGGTCTTGAGCGGTGACGGCAAGCGGTACGCGTATCTCGCGGACCGAGGGCACGGGGTCTTCGTCGTGGACGACCGCGGTGCGCGCTCCTTTCCTCTTGTCGTGGAAGGTTCGCTCCTATTCTGCGCGGATCCGGCGAGGTGGGCGTGCCTTGCGGGGGAGCCCGAGCGCCGGAAGCTCTTCGTCGTGGTGGAGGGCATCAAGAAGCGAAGGGCGTTCCGCTGGGTCGAGATGGTGCGGCTTTCGCGGAGACCAGCCGGGGACTCGGAGGCCGCGATTGCTGCGGCGCGCGCATGGGTCGCGGCGGAGGCCGAGCTTCTGATTTCCCGTCTTGGACGGGCGTCCCCAGAGGAATCCTATGGCGCTACCGGTGTCGTGGCACCGGCCAGCGGGCCAACGCCGGTGACTCCTTCAGGAGCTCCGGGACGGTAACGAAGCGATATCCCTCCGCCCGCAGGCGATCGATGATCGATGCCAGGCCGGCGACGACGACGCTCCGATCGATCCCAGGTACGAGGTTGAGCCCATCGTGGAGGAGAATGATGGCGCCGGGGTGCGCGCCCGAAACGACTCGGGCCACGAGCTGGCGGGGCGTGAGTCGTCGCCAGTCCGTCGGCGAATCGTCCCAGGTCACCGTGTCCAGGGAATCGCTCCGGGCGATCTGCATCAACCACGGTGAGCGCAACCCCTGAGGCGGACGGAACAGGCGAGGATAGACTCCCGTCGCGTCGTGGATGGTCGTCTCCGCGCGAGTTATTTCCGACTGAATGCGGCGTGGAGACTCGAACGCCAGGGCGAAGGGGTGGGTCTCGGAATGATTGCCCACCACGTTCCCGTCCTCGACGATTCGCGCGGCGGTGCCGGGTTCCCGCCGCACCCGGTCACCGATGAGAAAGAACGTCCCATTCACGTGCTCGCGCTTGAGGATCGAGAGGATCTCGGATGTGTACGGCTCGTTCGGCCCGTCGTCGAACGTCAAGGCGACGGCTCGCTCCTTCTTGGAACCCGCCCAATGGGTGCCGCCGAACGCGCTCGACCAAGGCGAGACCATGTCATAGGCGCCGATTCCGACGATCACCGCGATCAGAGCGGCCGTCACCCAGGACACCGAGAACCCGCGGGGCGCCGGAGCGCTGGCCGTGACTTCCTCCCGCACTTCGGGGAACGCCCTCCACAGGGGCCGGCGCCGCAGCTCGAGGGACAAGAAATTCGTGGCATACAAGAACAGGCTGCGCCCGAGCAGGTGGTTCCAGCGCCGGCACGACGTGTACACCGGAAGGTCCTCGAGGAGCACGACCTTGCCGAATGCGCGCAGACGTTCCGACAGCTCGGTATCGACCTGGAGATTGAAATCGAGGTTCCAACCACCCGCCGATTCGAAAACGCTGCGGCGAACCGAGAAGTTGGCTCCCCACAGGTGTGGCCCTTTCGAGCATTTCCGATCAACTCGGTTCAGGATCGGCAGGAGGCCCCGCGTGAAAAGCCGTGCCCGGCGGTTCGGGTTGCAGAATACGATCTCGCCACCGATCGCCACGACGTCCGGCCGGGTCTCGTACTCGCGCACCAGACGCGAAATCCAGCATCGCGGGACGACGGTGTCGGCATCCGTGCTCGCGATGATCTCCCCGGAGGCAGCCGCGAAACCCCGGGCGAGGGCGCGGCTGTAGCCGCGCTCGCGCTCCTCGATGACCGTGACGCCTCGCACGCGCGCCAGCTCCGCGGTCGCATCGGTGCTTCCGTTGTCGACGACGACGATCTCGATTTCGCCTGAATAGTCCTGGAGCTGCAACGAATCGATACAGGCTGGAAGGAGCGCTTCCTCGTTGTACGCAGGGATCACGACGCTGATCTTCAATCGCCCCCCGTATGGAGAGGTGCCGAGCGATCCAAGATGACCAGGGTAGCCAGCCCTCTAACCCTACACCATCAGAGGTAGTTCCCGTTTCGGCGCCCGCAAGACCTTACCAGGCTCGACGATCCGTGCTGTAAGCTGAGCGCGCGAGTCTCCTGGTCGGACTTCCTCCGCCTGGCCACGAGGACCCATCATGCCCGCCACGCAGAGTGAGAAAGCGAAGCGATTCCAAGCACTCCACCACCGCCCGGGCGCCTTCGTCATTCCAAACCCGTGGGACGCCGGCACGGCGCGCATCCTGACGAGCCTCGGCTTCGAGGCGCTCACGACGACGAGCGCGGGACTCGCGTTCGTTCTGGGCAAACACGACGGGGACGGCTCGGTAACGCGCGATGACGCGCTCGCGAACGCCAAGGCGGTCGTCGACGCAACCGATCTTCCCGTGGCAGCAGATCTCGAGCACGGCTACGGGGACGCGCCGGAAACGGCCGCCGAGACGATTCGTCTCGCGGGCGAGGCGGCGGGCCTCGTGGGGGCATCGATCGAGGATTCGACAGGAGACCCGAGACGGCCGATCTACGACTTCAACCACGCCGTCGAAAGGGTGGCGGCGGCTGCCGAGGCGGCGCGCCGCTTCCTGTTTCCGTTCATGTTCGTCGGGCGCGCCGAAAACTACCTGCACGGCCGTCCGGATCTGGACGACACGATCCGGCGCCTCCAGGCGTTCGAGAAGGCGGGGGCGGAGGTGCTCTACGCGCCGGGGCTCACGAAAGCGGAGGAGATCCGCGCGGTTTGTGCCGCGGTCAAGAAACCTGTCAACGTGCTCATGGGTCTGAAGGCGGCGCGCTTCTCGGTCACGGAGCTCGCCGAAATGGGGGTGCGGCGGATCAGCGTCGGCTCGGCCCTGAGTCGGGCGGCGTTGAGCGGGTTCGTGCGCGCCGCGAGGGAGATCCGAGAGAAGGGAACCTTCACCTTTGCCGACGATGCGATCGCGTACGCCGATGCGAATGAGCGATCGGCCGGGGAGTCCTGAGCGCACGGCGCAGGCTTTTCCGCCGCGGATCACCGTGCAGGCCTACTCACCAATAAGTAACCGCCAGCCCCAAGGCATGTGTGCGAGGCAGAAAACCCATGTGGATCGGGAGCCGTAGGGAATCCCAACGTTCCGTGTGTGTCAAGGAGCCCGCTACTGCACCGACGGCGAGTCCAGCCCCACCTCCGGCCAGAGCCCCGAATAGGACCACGAGCCCGCTTTCTTCGCTGTTGGTAGTATCCGTGGCCTTCGCGATCGCCGCACCACAACCCACCCCAACGAGCAATCCGATCCCCACGCCCGCCCATACATGCGACTTCCTCCCGTGAGACACGTCGAGCGCGGTCAGAGATCCGGCATGGACGAGCGCGGAAATGGACTGATGGTCGGCCGTGAATAGGAGGGTGTCGCTTCGAACCTCGACGACGGTTCCCGCCTGTTTCCGAAATTCGGGGGATGTGAGGCGCACCCTCTTCCCCGCGAGGCCAAACGGGTCCGCGTCGGCGAGACAAGCATGTGGCGCCGCGACAAATGCCAGGAAGACTAGAATCACCGGACGCACCACGGCACCTCCCGTTCGGGAACCCTAACCCGCCTCGACCTGCACCTTGGACCGTGGCAGAATGCGCCCGTTGAAGCCCTAGCCACAATCGAATTCCCCGGGGATCGGAGGCCTTGGCCATGGCAAGCGCTCCAGGAGGTTTTCTATTCTTCAGGAGGTGTTTGTGAGAGCGACGGTTGTGAAAGAGGATCCGACGAAGGAATTCCCGACCCCGGAGCGGTGCTTCATTCTTGAGGCGTGGCAAGCGCCGGATGAGGATCAGGTATCAATTGCAAGAGCCCGTGTATGCCAATAGCAGTCTAACGGAGAAGCCATACCGGTCCTGGGCAGAGCATGAGCGTGCCGAAGCGCTCTGCTGAATCGGCAGTTGCCTTCATCTGCCACGACATCATCAACTCGCTTCCGATCACGACCAAGCCCCGCGGCCCGTCGTTGACTTTGGCGCATCTGTGTGCTACCTTGCGGCACCCAGAAGAAATCCAAGTCGTGATGCTGCCCGTCCGGGTTCGCTCCATGTGAGCGCCACCACTCCCGGGCGGTCAGGCTCCTACAGACACACTCTCGACGGTCTCGCCCAAGCACCCAAGAGGCACGCACCTCCGTCGCCAGCGTTCGTTCTTCGGTGTCTCTCATTTCGTAGCGGAGCCCCAGTTAGGAGCTTCAGGGATTCCCGTCCGAAAAGGAGGAACACGTGACCTGGCCAAAGCGGCACCCTCTTCTCTCATTCTCCGCATGGGTGGTCGTGCTCGTCGCCAACCAGTCGGCCTCGGCGGCCAAGCCGACCGACATGGATCTCCTTCGTGAATCGACCCTCGTCATCGAGGCGAAGGTCGGGTCCACCACCGCACACTGGGATGCGGGCCACCGGCTGATTTTCACGACCGTCGATCTGGACGTCACCCAGACGATCGCGAGTCCCGACGGCACGAAGCAGGCACGGTGCTCGGTGGAGGTGCTGGGGGGTGAAGTGGG
>Ga0066388_100003063_pt1 | contig 10633 bp, 13 predicted proteins | sample PanSoiMetaGPlot6_FD_64539 | JGI IMG/M metagenome (GOLD analysis project Ga0066388, IMG submission 64539) | Tropical forest soil microbial communities from Panama analyzed to predict greenhouse gas emissions - Panama Soil - Plot 6 (Hybrid Assembly) | ecosystem: Environmental > Terrestrial >... | reverse complement strand
AGGCGAACGAGCCAGCGCTGGAGGGACGGATCCTCGCGGGTCTGTCGTGACCGGCCCCGGAGGAACGGGGCGTCCTCCTCGTCGGGCCAATCGGCAGGGAGGTTCAGCGACGACGAGCCGGCCAGGACGGCGTCGATGTCGTCGGCGGTAAGCGAAACCAGCTCGAGCCGGGCGGTCTCGATGGCGGGGACGGGTTCGGCTTTCGGCGGGAGCGGCATGCGGTGACTCTACGGTGACGGCCGTCAGCTAGCTTGTCGTGGCCCCGGCTCCGGTCCCGGATTCGCGATCCCGTCCGTCACGACGGCAAGCGGCGACCGGGCCACCGGGGCGTCGCCAAGCTGCGTCGTCGGCCCGGGACCCGGGCCCGCACCCCCTTGGCCGCCGGCCGTCAGATCGCGAGCAAGAACACTTCGATCGGCCGCTCCAGGCCCTTGACCGTGTGACGCCCGCGTTCCTCGAAACGGAGGTCGCTGCCCTCCACCAAGCCGCGGGTGACCGACGACACGATGATCTCGGATGCGCTCCCAAGGGCCATGATCCGCGACGCCGCATGGACGGCGACTCCTCCGATGTCGTTTGGCAGCACATCCACCTCGCCCGTATGAACCCCGATGCGAAGCTCGATTCCCAGGCCTCGGACCGCATCGCGCATCGCGACGGCAGATCGGATGGCGCCGGCGGCACTTCCAAATGTCGCCAGGAAGCCATCCCCCGTGGTGTTCACCTCCCTGCCCCGGAAGCGATCGAACTGCGCGCGGATGAGGCGATTGTGTTCGGCGAGCACCTGCTTCCAGGCCGCGTCCCCGAGCCTCGTGGCAGTGAGGGTCGAATCGACGATGTCCGACATGAGGAGGGTCGTCACAAGGCGCTCGTGCTCGCCCGGCACGCCGATTGCGCCGATATTGCCCAACACGTCAAGGACGAGCACCGGCTCATCCCCAACGACCCAGGCGTCATGCCCGGGCGGAACGTCCATGACGTCGCCGGGCCCAAACTCGGCGGTCTCGCCGTCGTCCATCTCGACGCGGAAGTGACCCTGCAGCATCAACTGGAGATGGTGGATCTGGCACGATGGCGTGCCCTGGATCGGCTTCAAGGACGTCGACCAGCGGAAGCCCGGCTCGAGGATGCCGCGAGCCATCGTCACGGAGCCTAGGTTCACCAGGTAGGCGATCCCCTTGGGAAATCGGCGCACGTCATCCGGTGCGTCAAAGCTCTTCTGCTGGATGAGAGCGCCGGAACGTCCCACGTGCTCGAGAATACCTTGGCCGTCCACACGTATCGCGATCCCGCACAGCCATGGGGCGTTGGGCCGGTCCTGGTAGGCATCGGGGCTGAAGGCTGGCCCGATCGACCGCGTCCCGCTTCTGGTGCGTTGGGGGACGTCCTGCGCGGCGGTGAGCCGCAGTCGAGCGCCGGTGGCTAGGCTCCGATCGCCCCGACTCCGGTCCAGGACTCACGATCCCGCGTCATGCGGCCAGCTGCGCCCGGGCCGACCGGGCATCGCTATGCTCGGATGGTGTGCGCTCGTCGTGACCGGTCTCGACCCGATTCGCGACTCGAGCGCGATTTCTTGGACGCGCTCGACCAGCTGGTCGCGGATGGACGGATCGAGCCGGTCGAGATCGACTGGGCCGAGCTGCAGGCGGTCGTCCAGAACAACCTTCGCGAGACCGGGGCCGCAGTCGCGGATGAGCTCGAGGCTGAATGGACCCTGCCTCCTCGAGTTACCGGAGGCTGCCCATTGCGGGAAACCAGTGATTGACCGTCATGCGGTGTTTGGAAGCGGAGGCTCTCGAAGATCGGGGTCAAGCTATCGAAACACGCAGGAGTCGCCCGCGGCGGAATCTGCGCGAGGATCCGAACGGGCCCCGCAGGAGTCAGGAACCAGTACTCTCGGTCCCTGCCGGACTCGCCCAGGAGCAGGGTCGAGTACTCGAACTCGGCGACCGGCCCGAGACCCGAAGGTACCCGCTCCGTCTGGACCGGGCCTGTGATCGCCACAAAGAAGTTCAGCTCGCCATCGGAGAGTTGGACTTCACGTTTCATCATCAGTTCCTCAATCGATGAGGGCAGCGGCGCTCCTTCAATGCCATCCGGGTAAACGTCCATGCTCGCGATCATCGGCTCGGTCCAATCGCCGCAATAGGCATCGAACTGGTTGCGTTGGGCGGGGCCGCTGGATCGAGAACTGCTGAGGAAAGCCTGTGCGTCGGCCGGCGCCTCGGCCGGCACTGGCTCACCCGCGTCCAGGCGGCGCCACCAGCCCGAGGGGAGATCGACCGAGATTACCCACTCGCCGGTGGCCGGAGCGTTGGAGGCCTGGACTGCGAGCATGCGCGAGTCAATCACGTGTCGCATGCCACGGAGGTCAATCACCATTCGGCCGGTGATCGGACGCTGAAAGCCATTTGAGCCCGGAGGCGACTGCAAAGCCAGAAGCCCAACAACGACCGCGAGAAGCAGTAGGGCGCTGATAGCGCCGAACACGACAAATCGCCTTCGTCGCCGCCTCGAATCCGTTGCCGGCCGCAGCATCGCCACCGGCCTATTGGTCCGGAGTCGGACGGTTGGGCCGTCCGAGCCACAGTCCGGCCATACCGACAGCAACGAGAGCAAAACTCAGCATCCATGCGTACACGCCGACCGTTGGCGTTTGGAAGCGTCCCTGATCGGTTGAGAGGAAGGCGGCGACGCCAATGGCTGCGCACGCGAAAGCGAGTCCCGAGAAGAGCGCACCGGCCTCTGGCACGCGATACCTGCGCCAGAGGACGAGCCCGACCAGGAAGAGCGGATTGGCCAACCAGGCGAAAGGCGCAGCGCCGACCAACGCGAGGACGAAGGCTTCGATCCCGGTCGTCACCTGAACCCCATCCGTAAACGCGGGGAGGACCATCGAAGCCACGTAGCAACCGGTGCCGACGACAACGGCCGCGCGCGACAGACGAGCGAGCATCACCCTTGCGAGCTCCGTGTGGTAGGACATCGGATCATCGGTCGGCGCGATGACCGGGTGTTCACTTGAACCGGAAGCTCTGGATGATCGGCATCGACGCTTGCACGAGAGCGTTGAAGCTCGCCGGGTCTGAGGCCCGGATGGCGATTGCGAGATATGCCTCCGGGCGTGCGCTGGGGCTGGTGAACGGTCCATCGACGAAGATCAATCGTTGCCGCTCGGCCCCACCGATCGTCATCCAGCTCTTCCACTCGCCTGGGTCCTGGAAGGTGCTCTCCGTGGGAGGTCCAGCCATGACGACCGTCGGTGCTCCTCCGGGCGCGCCGGGGCACGTGGCCGTCCAGTCTGGGGCAACCGCTACGTCGAACCACACGCTCGGGTGGCCGTGATCGTCGTCGACCTTGGCGGTGTTGCGCGAATGCCAGGCAACCCGCGGAGGTAGGCGGCCAGAGACTCGATGGTCGATGCCGCACCCGATGGCGCGACCTGGTTGGTGCAGTCCTTGTTCTGAACCAGCGGCATTGGCCACTCAACGACGTCGACCTCGTGCACGGTGCCCGGCGGTGGACCGGACACGTCCTCCCGCGCGAAGTCTGCAGACGGAGTCAGGCTGAACGATCCGACCCTGGCGGTCAGAACCTGGCCGGTCACTTCGTTGTCGGCTGAATTTGCCCAGCCGTCCGGAACCGTGTACTTGAGCCATCCCCACGTCCCGAGCAGATACTGGCTGGGGTAGGTCCCCGCCTCGAGGTCACCGAGGCAGTCTTGCGCTCTCTTGCAACCGACCCGGAGGAACTCGGCCGAGAGGGCGTCGGCACGCGCGTGGCAAGGGTCATTGATCGCCCGGCCCGTGATTCGAGTTCCGCCCGTTGATGCCGCGAACGTGTACTGACCGAGGGCGCCGCTCTTGCAACCGGCTGAGTCGAGAAGGCTGACGAGCTGGACCGTCCCCGAGGGATCCACGGCTGCTGACGAATCATATTGTCGGGCTCCCAGGACGTTAGAGAACCAGAGTTCTGTTGCTGACATCTCCATCCGCAGGGAGATTCCTTCCTCCGCCGCTTGCAGTCCGCTGATCTGCCGCGGCTCCCCGACCCATTTCGATTGGAGCGCCACGGGGATGGGAGCTCCGGCTGGTGGCAGCTCGGGCGAGGCGCTTCGCGTCGGACTCGGGAATGGCGTAGCCACCGCGATCGGCTTCGGCGGCTGCGTACCCACAAGCGCGATGACCAGGACGAGCAGCGCCGTGATGAGCGCAAGCAGGATGAACGCGCCCCCCAGGCGGAGCTGCGACGTCGAGCGGACGGCGGGTCGCGAATGACGCCGTTCAAGGCGGCCGATCTCGGTGGCGAACTCGGCGCGGATCCACGCCGGAGGAGCCACGGGAGGCAACGTCCGAAGTCGTCCCGCGTCCTCCCTGAGATGCTGGGCCGCCGAGCGACACGTCGGGCACGTGGTCAGGTGCGTCTCGAGCCGGGCCGCCTCCACCGGAGACAGCGAACCGTCGACGGCTGCCGCGGCGAGCAACAGGAACTCGCTGTGGTCGGTCATCGCTCTGCCCCCTGTCCACCACGCTCGAGGCCCTCGCGGAGCTTCAGTCGTGATCGGCAGATGAAGGTGCGAGTCGCCGCCGGTGTGCGGCCCAGCGTCTCCGCGATCTCCTGCATGGACAGACCCTCGGCGGCCAGCAGCAGGGCAATTCGGGCGTCTCGGTGCAGCGTGCTGAGGGCATTGACAAGCTCCGCATCGGCCTCGCGTGCGACGGCAGCGTCCTCCGGGCTCCGCGCGACCCCACGGTCGACGAGGTGACCCAACCACCGGCGGGCGACGGATCGCCGGCGCCGGCCGCTGATGATGAGGTTCCCGCAGACACGGAAAAGCCAAGCGGTAGAGTTCTCGGGCATCCGACCCGCATACGCCTCGCGGACCAGGCGACTGAACGTCTCCGCGACGGCGTCGGCGGCCGCCTCGGGGTCGTGCGCGGCGGCCAGCGCGTAGGCGTAGAGCCGCGCCTGCTCGGCGTCGAAGATAGCGGTCAGCAGGTCCGCGACGTCGGCGCGTCTTGCGACGCGCTCCATCGCGACCGTCTCCGTGCCGAGCTCGGTGCGCTCATCCATTGGCCCACCTGACGCCGATCGGCCCGGAACGTTACACGCCGAGCGTCACGGACGAGACCAGCGTCACGGACGAGACCGCGGCGGCCCCACTAACCGAGGGCTTGTCGGTACCTGCGGGCGCGTGAGAGCGCGTGGGCCCGCGCGACAAGGGAGGGCTACCGACGGAACAAGGCCTCCGCGCCCAGTTCATCGAGGGAGCCGAAGCGGAGTGGCGGAAGCGGATCGGCCGGCCGATGACGCGCATGGAGCTCGCGCGGGTGCTGCGTTGAGCAGCACGCGACTTGATCATTGACAAATGCGACGATATCTTCCTATTCTTCCGCCATGCGACGGAAGACAGGCGAATTGGTTCCCCTGGAGGTCTCGATCCTGGAGGCGAGCGTCGAGCTCGCCCGGCGCGGAATGCCGGAAGCTCACGGCTTCCTGCTGGCGAGGGAGATCCGGGACCATGACGGTGCCCGTCGGCTGACCGCCTACGGCACGTTGTACAAGGCGCTCGATCGTCTCGAGCGGGTCGGCTACCTGGCGAGTCGCTGGGAAGACCCGATGGTGGCGGCGGCCGACGGGCGGCCGCGGCGGCGCTTCTATCACACCACCGCAGTCGGGGAGCAGGCGCTCGCCGAGGCGCGTCGGGCGGTGTCCGACCCAGGCACTCGCCGGAGTGCGGCGGCCCAGGCATGACGGCCGAGCTGGCGGGCCGCCTCGTCCGGGCCTGGGTGGCGAACTACACCCGCGGCCTGCCCAGCGACATCCGGCGCAACCGCATGGACGAGATCGAAAGCGACCTCTGGAGCCAGCACGACGAGGCAGACTCGACCGATCGATCGAGCACGCGGGTCGCGATCGAGATCGTCACGCGGCTGGCACTGGGCATCCCGGCTGACCTGGCCTGGCGGCTCGAGCAGGGACGGCTCGCCGCCCGGAGCATGGAAAGGAGCACAGCCATGGGCACGAAGATCGTGGCCCTGCTAGCCATCATCGGCGGCCTCGGTCTCACTGTAGCTGCCGTGCCTTTCGTTTCCGCATGGGTCGCCAACCCAGCCGCCCATCCGTGGGATATGCACACCGACCTAGTCGGCGGGGCAGTCGTAATTCTCATCGGCCAGGCGGCTCTCATCGCGCTGAGTCTGTCCCTTGGCGGGCTCGGCCCAATCCTTGCGTCCCGCTACGACTCGCCGATCGGCATCGTGGCCGAGATCGGTGCGTTCGGCGGGGTGGCGGGCCTTCTCCTAGCCGATGTGGGCGTTCTCGGAGCCGGTTTGGCTCTGTTCCTCCTGCCGGGGGCGTCGGCAGTCGTCGTCGTCTACATGGCCCGGATCCATGCGGCCCACTGGTCGCTCGCGGTTATTCATGCGGCGGCTGCGGCGGCTTTCTTCGTTCTGCTCCCGGCGATGGCGGCCAACACGCCGATTGGCTACGCGGCCATCTTCATCCTGGGCTATCCCATTTCCTGGATCGCGGTTGGTTTGGAGCTGCTTGGGGGATTGCCGCGACCCAGGCCAGCGATCCCATCGGCGAGCTGACGATCGCGCTCCGGCTTGCGCTCTCCGGCTCCCGGAGGCCCGAACGCGGGGCGCCTCCGGGCCGAGTTCATCGCCGGCCCAAGGCGGAGTTGCGGAAGCGGACCGGACGGCCGATGACGCGCGAGGGGCTCGAGCGCGTGGTGCTGCGGTATCCGGGCGACGGCTAACGCAGTCGCCGGCCCACGCGTCGGGTCGAATTCGACCGACGCTGCGAGACAGCGGCATGACGCTCCATTCCCACACTCGGCCGAACCGTTATGGCCGTGGGGCGGACACGTGCCAAACGGGCGACCCATCGGGGCCTGCCCAGAGGAGGTGCCTCGCCATGACTCGTCGCCTCAGCCTCGCGTTCGTCGCCCTGGGTCTCGCGCTTGTGGCGTGCAGCGGCAGCAGTTCGCCCTCGCCCACCGCATCCGCTGCGTCGGCGGCGTCGCGCCCGGCCTCGGCGGCAGCATCGGCCGCGCCGGCGGTTGTCGCTGCACCGTGCAAAACCAAGCGCGACCTCAAGTTCGAACCCATCGTCAACCTGACCGGCGCCTGGCTGGGTGACGACGACGGCATCTACTACCTCCGACAGCAGGGCACGATCCCGTGGTGGAACGGGATGTCGGGTCAGGCCGGTAGTCCGGCGGAGCTCGGACGCGACTGGAATAACGTCGCCAACGGCGAGATCAAGGGCGACCTGACGATCGACCTCAACTGGGCCGATGTGCCCCGAGGACAGATCCTTGGCGGGGGCACCATGAAGTGGAAGCTCGTTGATGACGGGACCGGTATGGCCAAGCTGGTGAAGGTGTCTGAGACCGGTTCGGGCTTCGGCGGCGAACAGTTCACGCCATGTGCCCCGGGGTGATCCGGCAGGCCTAGCGCGGTCGCGCGTGGATCCACGCCTCGGCGCCGTCCCAGTAGGCCAGCCGGCCGCGCCCGCGGCCCTCGGCGTCGGCACGCTCCTCCCACGCTGCAAGGCCGGCCTCGGCCCGCTCCGGCGACCATCCTCGGCTGCGCAGGCGCTCGACCTGGGCCGCGCGGTGGGCGGCGTGGATCCGTTCGGCCTTCGGCGGGAGCGGCATGGCGCGAGGGTACGCCGGAGCCGTGACGGCTTGAGTGGCGCGGTACCGTTGCGGTGGTCTGGGAGGGCAGGCGCTGGACGGACCCATCGTGTACGTGGATCACTCCGACATCCGGCCGGGTGCAATCGAAGAACTGCGTCGCGCGGTGTCTGACCTGGTCGCGTTCGTCCAGGATCGTGAACCGCAGTTGCTCTCGTACGCCTTTCACATCGATCGTCAGACCTCCACGATGGCGGTCGTCGCCGTCCATCCCAACCGCGCCTCGTTGCACCTTCACCTGGATATCGGCGGCCCGGAGTTCCGGAAGGTCGGCGAGTTCATCGAGCTGCGCCGGATCGAGGTCTACGGCGATCCCGGCTCCGCCATCATCGAACTGCTCGAGCAGAAGGCGCGGATGCTGGGACGGGACGCATCGGTCGTCGTGCTGCCTCGGACCGTGGGCTTCGACGTGTTGGCAGTGGGCGGTTCCGGGCCAGCCAATCGCTCATGACTGAGCAGACCCGAGCAGATCACCGAGCCAACCTGGCCGAACGTCGCCTCGCGCTCCGCGAGCGTCTCCGCGCCGAGTTCGTGGCCGGGGCCGAGGCCGGTGGCGCCGCCCGCCTCTTCTACGCGAACTGTCACCTCCACGTCGCGCCGACATCGTCGGTAGGGCTGTTGGTGAGTCGGGTCTGGTCGGTGCCATCCGCGTTCATTAGGTAGATCTCCAGGTTGCCGTTCCGCGTGCTCTGGAAGGCGACCTTGTCGCCGTCCGGCGACCAGGCTGGGAAGGAATCCTCCGTCGGGTTCGTGGTGAGCCGCGTCCGTCCCGAGCCGTCGACGTTCGCGACGAACACGTTGGCGGAGGCGCTATCGAGTCCCTCGTTCCAGCTGGTAAAGAGGACCTTCGTTCCGTCAGGCGAGAAAACCGGGAATGCATCGTTCATCCCGGGACTGTTCGTGACTCGCGTTTGCCCGGAGCCGTCCGCATTCATGACATAGATGTCGAAATTCCCGTCGCGGGTCGTGCCGAAGGCGATCCTCTTCCCGTCGGGCGACCACGACGGTGCCCAGTTGCAGCCGTCGCCGTCGGGCGTCAACTGGCGCTGATTCGACCCATCGGCATCCATGGCGAAGACCTGGTAGCAGCCCTGCGTCGAGGTGTCCTCGTGGAACACGATCCGTTGCCCATCCGGCGACCAGCTCGCTGCCGAGACGGCGAGTGGGGTGCTTGTCAAACGCGTCTGACCGGAGCCGTCGACATTCACGACGTAGATCGCGTCCTTGCCGGTGTCATGGCTCGAGATGAGCAGCCTCGTCCGATCACGTGACCAAGCGCTGACCCGGTCGACGGCCCGATCTTTCGTTACCCGTATCTGCGCTGAGCCGTCGGGGTTCATCACGTAGACCTGTTCATTGCCGTCCCGCTTGCTCGTGAAGGCGATCCTGCCGAGGGGAGCCCCTGAACCGTTCGGGTTTGGGCTCTCATCGGCCACTGCGATCGGGCTGGCCGTCGCGCTCCGGGTGCCCCCGGCCGCGAACGTTGCAGGCAAGTTCGAGGGGCTCGCCTCCTTCGTTGGCGTGGCGGATGTGCATCCGCTCGATGAGAGTGCGGCGACGATCACCGCGCCAACGGCGATCTGAGCCCTCGAGCTGGGGGAGAGGTTCATTGCAGCCTCCAAGCTCGGTCGGCGGCAAGCGCCACCTTCCTCACCGCCAGACAGGGGCGTAGTCGACGCCATCGGTGAGCCGCCTCACCGCCGTCCCGTCGGCGTTCATCACGTAGAGCCCGTGCTTGTCGTGCCCCGTGCCGGCCTGTGGATCCTTGACGAAGACGATCCTCGTCCCGTCGGGGGCCCAGGCCGGCGCGCTGATTGCATCGTGAGGACCCGATCCGGTGATGAGCGTCACGATGCCGGACCCGTCGGCCGCGGCCACGTCAATCGAGGTCTCGGCCGCGGCATCGAGAAGCGGGTCCTTGCCTGGCAGCCAGGAGGCAGCGCCGAAGAGGAGCCGGCCGCCATCCGGCGACCACGCCACCGAACCGACCTGGCCGAGTGCGGTGAGGCGATGCAAGTCCGTTCCATCGGCGTTCATCACGTAGATCTCGCTCGTCGTGCTCGGGTCCCGATCGGCCATGTAGTGGATGGGTGACGAGCCGACAAAGGCGATCTTCGTCCCGTCGGGCGACCAGGCGAAGCCACGAATGCCAAAAGTGCCACCGGTCAGCTCACGCACGAGCCCCGACTTGTCCGTGCTGACAACGTCGATGCCGCTGGGCGTCATCTCATCGGTGTGGAACCGCTCGAACGCCACCATCGTGCCGTCGGGCGACCAGACGGGCCAGTTATCAGGGTGGACATCTGGCTGGGTCAGCTGCCTCAGACCCGAACCGTCGACGTTCACGAGGTAGATGCTCGGGCCATTCGTGACGGCCAAGCGCAGCCCATCAGGCGACCATGCGAGCGAAGCCAGGCCAAACGGATCCGTTCGGGAGGCGGCCGCCACTCTGGTGGCCCGGGAACCGTCAGCATCCATCACATACGCGCTGTAACCGTCCGTCCGTGGGGAGCTCAGGTAGGCGATCCTCGTCCTATCGGGAGACCACGTCGCCCCCATTGAGTCCTGGTCGTCACGGGTCAGCTTCGTGGGACCTGATCCGTCAGCGTTCACGACGAAGACCTTCTCGGTCGAGAACCGGCTGCCTGTCGGGAATGGCGACAGCCGGACGAACAGGATCCGGTCGAGTGCGGTCCCAGCCGGGGCCGCTGTGGCCTTCTCGCGATTCGAGCTGGGCGCGGGCGTCGCATCCGGCGATGCGAGGGCCACCGCAACCAACGATGGCGCGGGCACTGGCGGGACGACCGCCGGCCGCCGCAGCAGGCTGGAGCCGGCCACGAGCGCACCACCGACGAGCAATCCAGCGGCCGCCGCGAGGAGGGTGATGCCGCGGTTCCGGCCGGTCCGCTTGGTGGGGCGCCGCGACCG
>Ga0066388_100003062_pt1 | contig 10636 bp, 9 predicted proteins | sample PanSoiMetaGPlot6_FD_64539 | JGI IMG/M metagenome (GOLD analysis project Ga0066388, IMG submission 64539) | Tropical forest soil microbial communities from Panama analyzed to predict greenhouse gas emissions - Panama Soil - Plot 6 (Hybrid Assembly) | ecosystem: Environmental > Terrestrial > Soil... | reverse complement strand
TGCTTCTGGCCGCCGCGATGATCGTGTTCCGGGAGCAACTCTCCCGGCTGCTGTTTGGGAGCCCCAACGATCAGACCGTCGTGGTGCTGATCGCGGTTGGAGTCCCGGCGGTCAACACGTGGCGCTACGTGAGCGAGGTCATGCGCGTGCGCATGCAGGCTTTCCACTACCTCGCCACCACGGTGATCGCCGCCGTCGTGACGACGATCCTGGCGGTCGTCGGGATCCTGGCGCTCGGCTGGCGCGTCAACGGCGTGCTCGTGGCGGGCCTGATCGGAAACTGGGCGGCCGCCGCGTACGGCCTTGTCGTCGTCGGCGCGGCGATCTCCGGGCGGTTCTCACGGCCGCAGCTCCGGCGAATGCTGGCCTTCGGCCTGCCCCTCGTCCCGGCGGTGGTTTCGGCGTGGGCGCTGGCGCTGGTCGACCGGATCATCCTCTCGCACCTCGGCAGCGTCGCCGAGGTCGGCCAGTACGCGGTCGCGAACCGGCTCGCGAGCCTGCTCCTCATCGGCCTCACCGCGTTCCTGTTCGCGCTCACGCCCTTCCTGCTCGCCACGTACTCGGAGAACCCCGAGCAGGAGAAGGCGGCGCGGGGCCGGACGCTCACGTACCTGACGTTCATCCTGAGCCTCTCAGGCCTCGTCCTCACGCTGTTCGCCTGGGAGATCATCCAGGTCATCGCGCCGGCGTTCATCGAGGCGTACAAGGCGGTCGGGCCCCTGATGCTCGGCGCCGTCGGCTACGGGATCGTCTCGCTCCTGACGACGGGCTTCTCGATCACCCGTAAGACGGGCCGGATGGCCGTGCTGACACTCATCGCCGCCGGCGTGAACATCGGCCTCAACTTCCTGCTCATCCCGCCGTACGGCATCGTCGGCGCTGCCTTCGCGACCACGATCGGCTACGGGGTGCTCGCGGTGAGCTACTTCTGGGCGTCCCAGCGCATCTACTGGACGCCGTACGAATGGAAGAAGGTCCTGATCATGCTCGCGCTCGCCTCCGGGCTCGGCGCGATCGGCGTCCTGCCGCTCGGCTCCGAGGCCGTCGCCATCCCGCTCAAGCTGCTTGCGATCGGGGCGTTCCTGCTCGGCGTTCGCGTCACCGGGGCGATCACGGGCGCCGAGCTCGCCGAGCTCAAGCGGTTCACGCGCGGGATGATCCCGACCCGCTCCTGGCGCCTGCGTGCCGAATGAGCCGGGTGCTCGTCACCGGCGCGAGCGGGTTCGTCGGCCGCGCGGCGGTCGCGGCTTTGCGCCGCCGGGGCTTCGAGGTCCACGCGGTCGCTCGCACACCAGTGGCCGAGCTCGAAGCCGACGCGTGGCACGAGGCGGACCTGCTCGACCCGGTCGCCGCCGGCCCGCTCGTCCGTGCCGCCGGCGCGTCGCACCTGCTGCACCTCGCGTGGACGACCGAGCACGGGGCGTTCTGGTCCGATCCCGCCAACCTGGAGTGGTCCCGGGCGACCGTAGGCCTCTTCCAGGCGTTCGCCGCGGAGCGCGGCGCGCGCGCCGTGCTGGCAGGGAGCTGTGCGCAATACGACTGGAGTCCGGAGGCGCTCGGGTCCTCAGGCGTTGCGGACGAGTCCGAGAGCGCTCGCCGTCCCGCCACGCTGTACGGGACCGCCAAACAGGAGACCGCAGAGCGGCTGGAAGCCTGGGCCTTTTCCCGGCGGCTCTCCTACGCGACCGCGCTGCTGTTCTTCCCCTACGGCCCGTTCGACGACGCAGGGCGGCTCGTGCCCTCGCTGACACGCGACCTCGTGGCCGGCCGGACCGCGACCGTCAGGACCGGAGACGAGGTGCGCGACTTCGTCCACGTCGACGACTGCGGCGCGGCGCTCGCGGCGCTCGTGGACAGCAGGGTCACGGGGTCGGTGAACATTGGCACCGGTCACGGCTCCTCGGTCGCCGAGGTCGCCGGGCACGTGGCGCGGATCCTCGGGGGAGAGGAGCTCCTCCGGATCGACCCGCAGGGCGAGACCGCCTCGACCGTGATCGCCTCCGTCGAAAGGCTGCGCGACCAGGTCGGCTTCTCAGCCCGCTACGACCTCGAGAGCGGCCTCCGGCAGACCGTCGATTGGCTGCTCAGCGAAGGCGGCGCAGGTAGCCGCCCGGCGAGGCCGTCAGCAGAAGCTTCGCGTTGACGAACGGGTCGGGGTCGAAGCCGTCCGTCTCATCGAGCCAGGCGGCGAGCGCGGTCGCGGGGTTGTCGCCGGGCCCCCAGTGGCGGTCGGGCCGGTGGGCCTGCGGCGGAATGTCCTCGACGAAGGTGTCGGCGACGACGAGGAACTGGCCGACCGTGACGAGGGGCGCGTAGGCCCGGAGCTCCATCAGCACATGCTCGTGGGTGTGGTTCGAATCGAGGATCACCATCACGCGCTCCACCCGCTCGGCCGCCGCGCGGGCCTCTGCCACGACCGCTCCGTCGACGGAAGATCCTTCGATCATGCGCACGCGGTGCGCGAGCGGATGCGACTCGATCGCGTCGCGGTTGTGCGTGCGGATGTCGATGTCGATCCCGAGGACCGTGCCCGCGCCGATCAGCTCGAGGATGGACGCGGAGAGCACGAGGGAGCCCCCGCGTGCGATGCCTGTCTCGATCACGAGCTGCGGCCTTGTCTCCCAGATCACCTCCTGGAGGACGACGATGTCGGGCGGCATCTGGATCACCGGCAAGCCGAGCCAGCTCCACTGGTAGGACCAGTCGTGGCGATCCGCGGCCGCGTTGAGCTCCAGCGCCTTCTTCGCGAGCTCCTCGTCGGCGGCCATTCGGGCGGCTGCCTCCCGCTTCTCGCGCTCGAACTCGGCCCGGTCGTCGGTCACGGCAGGGCGGCCGCCCCGCGCTCGGTTACGGCAGCCACGTCGAGGTCGGGGAAGGCGGCATCCCGCTCGGAGATGACGGCGGGCTCAAGCGGCCACTCGATGCCGAGGGCGGGATCGTCCCAGCGGACGCCGGTCGCCGCCGACGGCTCGTACGCCGCCGAGATCAGGTACTCGAGCTCGCAGCCGTTCTCAAGCGTGACGAACCCGTGCGCCAGCCCGGGCGGGATGTAGAGGGCGTTGCGCCGCTTCGCGGACAGCTCGAGCGCCAGCCAGCGGAGCTGCGTCGGCGAGCCCGGTCGCAAATCGACAACGACATCGTGCACCGCGCCGGCGACGCAGCGGACCAGCTTCGCCTCCTCGTGGGGCGGGCGCTGCAGGTGCATCCCGCGGAGCGTCCCGCGCCGCTCGTTGAACGAGACGCTCGCCTGGACCACGTCGAGGTCGATCCCGTGCTCCGCGAGCTCGGCACGCGAGTAGGTGCCCGCGAAGAAGCCGCGGCTGTCCTGCACCGGCTCGAGCTCGAGCGCGAAGACGCCTGAGATCTCCAGCTCCTCGAATCTCACGCCATTAGCTCCAGCCGTGGCACGGGGATCACGAAGCGGCAGCCCCACTCGCGGACGTCGGCCATCTGCGACGTGATCTCGTCCCTCAGGTTCCACGGGAGGAGCAGGAGGTAGGCCGGCCGGTCGCGCCGAACGTGGTCCGGCTCGAGGATCGGCAGGTGCGAGCCTGGCAGGAAACGTCCTTGCTTGTGCGGGCTCCGATCGACCACGTAGGCGACATCGTCCCTCGTCACCTCGGCCGCGTTCAGCAGCGTGTTCCCCTTGGCGGCGGCGCCGTACGCAGCAACGCGCGCGCCGTCCGCTTTCGCCTCGGCCAGGAACCCGCGCAGCTCGCCCAGCACGCGCTCGACACGACCTGCGAAGCCCGCGTAACCGTCGACCCTGTCCAGCCCCGCCGCGAGCTCGTCCTCGAGCACACGGCTGACCGTGTCCGTTTCGGGCCAGCGCAGGGCGGCGTCGTCTCGCGATGCCCAGAGCCGGAGGCTGCCACCGTGCGTCTCCAGCTCGTCGACCTCGAAGACCCTGAGGCCGCGCCGCGCCAGCGTGTCGTGGGCCGAGAGCAGCGAGAAGTAGGAGAAGTGCTCGTGGTAGATCGTGTCGAACTCGGTGCGCTCGATCATCCGCAGTAGGTGCGGCACCTCGATCGAGACGACGCCCTCGGGCTTCAGCACCCGCGCGAGGCCGTGGACGAAATCGTCGAGGTCCGGCACATGGGCGAGCACGTTGTTCGCAACGACCAGATCGGCCGCGACGCCGCGGGCCGTCAGCTCCTCGGCGAAGAGGCGTCCGAAGAAACGCACCTCGGTCGGAACACCCTCGCGCACCGCCACCTCCGCGACGTTGGCGGCAGGCTCCACGCCGAGCACCGGCACACCGGCCGCGACGAAGTGCCGCAGCAGGTATCCGTCGTTGCTCGCGACCTCGAGCACGAGCGAGCTTGCGTCGAGCCCGAGCCGCCCGCGCGCAAGCTCGGCAAAGCGGGCCGCGTGGTCGAGCCACGTCTTCGAGTAGGACGAGAAGTAGGCGTAGTCCGAGAAGATCTGCGCAGGAGGAACCGCCTCGTCGACCTGGACCAGCAGGCAGGCGGCGCAGACGCGGGCGTGAAGCGGGAAGCGCTGCTCCTCGCCGCGCTCGAGCTCATCGCGCGTCAGGAAGCTGTTGGCCAGCGGCTGGACCCCGAGGTCGAGGAAGGAGTGGCGAAGCGGCCCACCGCATGAGCGGCAGACGCCATCCGTGCTCACAGCCGCTCCTCGTACGCTGCGATCTGCTCGAGCGTGAGCTGACGCGCCTCCTCGCCCGCGCGTTGGCGCCTATGCCAGTCGACGGTCCAGTCCACAGCGTCGTCGAGGCCGAGCAGCGGACACCAGCCCAGGTCGGCATGCGCACGCGAGGCGTCGAGGCGCAGCTCCGCCGTCTCGGGGACAAGCTGCGCTGCCTCGTCACCCCGCCAGCCCGGACGGCCGCCGAACCCGTCGCTCAGCCGGTCGACGAGCTCGGCGACGGTGCACGAGTCCTCCGGCCCGAAGTTGAGCGCGGGCGGCGCTTCCGCAGACGGATCCAGCAGCCGCTCGGCCAGGAGCAGGTACCCGTGGAGCGGGTCGAGCACGTGCTGCCACGGACGCACGGCTTCCGGGTGCCGCAGCACGACCGGCTCGGAGCGGTCGAGCGCTCGGAGAACGTCCGGCACGACGCGGTCGACGGCCCAGTCGCCGCCGCCGATCACGTTGCCGGCCCGCGCGGTCGCAACCCCGGCCTCGAGGTAGCTCCCGCGGTAGGCGGCGGCGACGAGCTCTGCGCCCGCCTTCGAGCTGCTGTACGGCTCGACCCCGCCGAGCGGCGAGTCCTCCACGTGGGGCCGCCCGTCAGGACTGGGCGCGTAGACCTTGTCGCTGGTCACGACCACGACGACCGGCGGCGCCGGCAGCGAACGGGCCGCCTCCAGCAGGTGGGCCGTTCCCAGCACGTTGACCTCGTAGGTCCCGAGCGGGTCGGCGAAGGCGGGCCGCACCAGGCTCCGCGCCGCCAGGTGGAAGACGACCTCCGCCTCGGTGGCGAGCACACGCTGCTCGACCGCGCCGAGATCGCGGATGTCGATCGGCTCCGCCTCGCCGCCCAGCAGCGCGTGGAGGCTCGGCGTCGTCGGAGGCTCCAGCGACAGCCCCGCGACCTCCGCCCCGAGGGCTTCGAGCCAGAGCGCCAGCCAGGCGCCCTTGAAGCCGGTGTGTCCGGTGACGAGGACGCGGCGCCCGCGCCACGCGTCGCGATTCACCAGACCTTCCAGGGCGCCCGACCGCTCTCCCACAGCTCATCCAGGAGGTCACGCTCCCACGCCGTGTCCATCGGCTGCCAGTACCCCTTGTGCTCGTAGGCAGCCAGCTGACCGTCGGCGGCAAGGCGCGGAAGAACGTCTCGTTCCCAGATCGACGAGTCCCCGTCGATCAGGTCGAGCACCTCGGGCTCGACGACGAAGAACCCGCCGTTGACTTGCGCCGCACCGCCGGGATCCTTCTCGAGCATCTCGGTCACCTGCTGGCCATCGAGGCTCACCGTCCCGAACCGCGCCGACGGGCGGACGACCGTCATCGTCGCCAGGCGGCCGGACCGGCGGTGGAGCTCGATCGTGGCCGGGATGTCGACGTCGGCGACGCCGTCGCCGTAGGTCAGGCAGAACGGCTCGTCGGCAGAGAGGTACTCCCGCACTCGGCGCACGCGGCCGCCGGTCATCGTCGCGTCGCCGGTGTCGGCGACCGTCACCGTCCACGAGAGCTGCGCCGGCTGGTGGTACAGGACCTCGCCCGCGCTCAGATCGAAGGTGACGTCGGAATCGTGCAGGCCGAGGTTCGCGAAGTACTCCTTCAGCAGGTAGCCCTTGTAGCCCGCGCACACGACGAAATCGACGATTCCGTTCGCGCCGTAGATGTTCATGATGTGCCAGATGATCGGCCGGCCGCCGATCTCGACGAGCGGCTTGGGGCGCACCACCGTTTCCTCGGCGAGGCGCGAGCCGCGACCGCCGGCCAGGATCACGGCCTTCATGAGACCGCCGGCGAGTAGTGGCGATCGGCCGTGCGCGCGGCCTCGACCGGCGAGCCGTACGCTCGCCGCGGACGCCTCATCGCAGAGGCGACGCGCATAAAGCCGGCGAGTCGGTTCGGACGAGACGGGCGAGCAGCGTCGACACCGTGCGCCCTTTCTGCGGCCTCGAGCAGCGCATACTGCGCGGCGCGCTCGTTCGGGTCCGCCCACATCACGACCTCGAGATCTTCCCGCACGCGGCGCAGGAGGTTCTGCGTGTTCAGCCGCGGCGTCGAGCCCGGGGCGCAGCGCGCAGCCGAGGAGACGAGGTCGTACGCCACGACGTTGTGGTGCGAGGCGTAGACGCCCGGGATCGGCAGCTCGTCGAGGATCGCCGGGTCGACGCCCTCGACGAAGCGACGGGCGTGCCGCGCGTCGGCGGCCTGGCGCCGGCCGTTCGACCTGACCGAGTTGTACGAGACGAGCAGCGGCCTCCCGAGGTCGATTGCTTCGTCCGCGAGCACGCTGGCAGGCACCATCGACGTGTAGTCGGGCGCAAGTGGATGGAAGAGACGCCCCGCCTGCGCGCGGATGCGGTCGAGCAGGCGACGGGAGTACGCCCCGAAGACGATCTTGCCGCGCACGTAGTGGACCGGGTCAGCGCCGCGGGGCTCGGCGTGCTCGAAGCGGCGGGCGAGGTCGGCCTTCGGATCGTAGGACGCGGGGTCGACCGGCTCGGCACCGGGAAGGAACCGGCCTCTCCCGGGTTCGTGCTCCTCGTCGATCGGGTCGTAGCCGTCGTTCCACCACGTCACGATGTCGACCTCCGGCCGGCCCGCGAGCGCGCGGTCGGCGAGCCCGAGCGCGGAGGGGTGCAGGACGGTTTTGTCGATGACGACGGCCACCAGCTCGCCGGTCGCCTCCGCGCAGGCGAGCTCGAAGTTGTCGTGCATCGCGAGCTGCTCCCCTGTATTGACGTACCGCCAGCCCTCGCGGGACCAGCAGTCGAACACCTCTCGCGCCGGGGCGCTCACGGGATTGTCGGCGACGATCACCTCGACGTCGCCGAACGTCTGCTCGGCCAGGCCTTGAAGGCAGAACGCGAGCAGGTCCGGCCTGTCACGCGTCGGGACGACGACGCTGAAGCGCGGCATATGGGCTAAGCCTTGTCGGCCACGATGTAGAGGTCGAGGCCGACGACGCGCGCGAGGTTGCCGAGGAACCACTCCCGCTTGGCGAAGGGGTAGCCGTCGAAGTTCTGCACCTCGATCTTCACGCGGGCGAAGTCGCGGAAGAGGCGGCGCACCTCTCCCTTGGAGACGAAGTCCGTATGCGGCGCGCCGCCGGAGTCGTTGGCGTCGTAGACGCCGCGGAGCTCGTCGTCGAGGCTCGCTCCGCCCCTGCGTCGCCCGATCGCGTAGCGGAGACGCCGTAGCGAGTGCCGGTTGTAGAGCATCACCACCGCGCGGCCGCGCGGCGCGAGCACGCGGTGAACCTCCTGGACGCTGCGCTCGAGATCGCCGGTGTGGTGGAGGCAGCCGATCGAGTAGACGTAATCGAACGTCCCGTCCTCGAACGGCAGCTCGAGTACCGACGCCTGGATCGCGTGATCCTCGGGCACCCCCAGCCACGAGAGGCGGCGACGCATGTTGCCGACCGGCCCCTCGGCGATGTCCGCGCCGTGGTACTCGGCGTTCCGAGACGCGATCAGCTGGCCGAGGGTGCCGTAGCCGAGCCCCACCTCGAGCACCTTCTTGCCCCCGAAGTCATCGGGCACGTAGCGCTCGAGGTAGGGGTAGAAGCCGAGGTAGAGCTCGTCGAAGCGGCGCAGGTCGTCTTCACCCCGGCCCGTGATCCCGGCCTCGCGTGCGAGGTTCCAGCCGCAGAGCGTGTCCCAGAAGGCGGCGTTCTGCGCATCGACGGCAGCCTGGCTCATCGCCGCGGAGGATAGACGCGACGCGCCTAGCTCTTACACGGCCCTAACAGGGCCGCCACGTATCCTGTCGCACCATGTGCGGTATAGGGGGAGCCGTCAGCCTCTCGCTGAGCCCGCTGCGAAACGCCCAGGGAACGGTCGAGCTGATGAACGACCTCCTGCGGCACCGCGGGCCCGACGGCGAGGCGACCTGGGTGCACGGCCACGAGGTTGCAGCCTTCGCGCACCGGCGCCTCGCGATCATCGACCTGGAGTCGGGCGACCAGCCGATGACCGACGGCGGCGGCAACTGGGTCACGCACAACGGCGAGATCTACAACTACATCGAGCTGCGCGGGCTCCTCGGCAAGGATCGCTTCCACACGAGCTCCGACACCGAGGTGATCCTGCGCGCCTACCGGCAGTGGGGCGAGGGCTGCCTCGACCGGCTACGCGGGATGTTCTCGTTCGCGCTCTGGGACGAGGAGACGCAGACGCTCTTCGCTGCGCGCGACCGCTTCGGGATCAAGCCGTTCTACTACACGGTCGCCGACGGCGTCCTCTACTTCGCCTCCGAGCCGAAGGCGCTGCTGCCCTTCCTCCCGCGGATCGAGACCCACCCGGACGGGCTCGCCGACTACCTCACGTTCCAGTTCCCGCTCGCAGGCAAGACCCTGTTCCGCGGCATACAGGAGCTCCTCCCCGGCCACTTCCTCCGCGTCCGCAACGGGAACGTCGAGACGCAGCGCTACTGGGAGGTCTACTTCGAGCCAGACTTCGACCATACGGCCGACTACTACGAGCGGCGCACCCAGGAGCTACTGGCGGACTCGATCTCGTTCCACCTGCGCGCCGACGTCCCGATCGGCTCGTACCTGAGCGGCGGCCTCGACTCGAGCATCGTCGCCTCGCTCGCCTCGACGACGCATGGGCCGGGGATGATGGGGTTCACCGGCCGGTTTGCGATGCCCGGCTTCGACGAGAGCCGCTACGCGCGCAGCGTCGCCGACGACCGCGGCTTCGAGCTGCACGAGGTCGAGATCGGCCCGGACGACTTCGTCGACCGCATGCGCGACGTGATCTACCACCTCGACTACCCGGTCGCCGGCCCAGGCTCGTTCCCGCAGTTCATGGTCTCCGAGCTCGCGGCGGCCCACCGGAAGGTCGTGCTGGGCGGCCAGGGCGGCGACGAGATCTTCGGCGGCTACGTGCGTTACCTGATCGCGTACTTCGAGCAGTGCATCAAAGGCGCGATCGAGGGGACGATGCACAGCGGCAGCTTCGTGGTCACCTACGAGTCGATCATCCCGAACCTCGAGACGCTGCGCGAGTACAAGCCCTTACTGCGCGAGTTCTGGCGCGAAGGGCTCTTCGAGGACCTCGACGCCCGCTACTTCCGGCTGATCAACCGCGCGCCCGACCTCGGCGACGAGATCGACTGGTCCCAGCTCGGCGCGTACTCGCCGTTCGAGACCTTCAAGCAGATCTTCCACGGCGGCAACGTCAGGAAGGAGTCCTACTTCGACAGCATGACCCACTTCGACTTCAAGACCCTGCTGCCGGCGCTGCTCCAGGTCGAGGACCGCGTGAGCATGGCGCACGGGCTCGAGTCGCGCGTTCCGCTCCTCGACCACCCGCTCGTCGAGCTGGCTGCGACGATGCCCGCCGACGTGAAGTTCAAGGACGGCCACCTGAAGCACGTCTTGAAGACGGCCTTTGCCCCGGTGCTGCCAGACGCGGTGCGGCGCCGCCGCGACAAGATGGGCTTCCCCGTGCCGTTGCAGGAGTGGATCGGCCGTGGGGGCGCCGTGCGCGACTTCGTCGTCGAGACGCTCTCGTCGGATACCGCACGAAACCGCGCGCTCGTCGACAATGCCAAGGTCGTGGCGAAGCTCGACCAGGAACCGCGGTTCGGCCGCAAGGTCTGGGGCCTCCTCTCGCTGGAGCTCTGGCAGCAGACGTTCCACGACCGGGCGTCCTCGTTCCGCAAGAAGGCGGAGGCACTGGCATGAGGGTGCTCATCACCGGCGGGGCCGGGTTCATCGGATCGCACCTGACCGACCGCCTGCTGGCGCGGGGTGACGAGGTGCTCGCGATCGACAACTTCGCAACGGCGCGCCACGACAACCTCGGCGAGCATCAGCGGCTCGAGCTGATCGAGGGGACGATCGTCGACCCGCTGCTCGTAGACAAGGCGTTCGCGGACTTCGAGCCGGAGGTCGTGGCTCACGCCGCCGCCTCGTACAAGGATCCGGACGACTGGACGGAAGACGCGGCCACGAACGCCGTCGGCACCGCGAACGTCGTCAAGGCGTCGGAGG
>Ga0066388_100003061_pt1 | contig 10636 bp, 6 predicted proteins | sample PanSoiMetaGPlot6_FD_64539 | JGI IMG/M metagenome (GOLD analysis project Ga0066388, IMG submission 64539) | Tropical forest soil microbial communities from Panama analyzed to predict greenhouse gas emissions - Panama Soil - Plot 6 (Hybrid Assembly) | ecosystem: Environmental > Terrestrial > Soil... | reverse complement strand
ACGCGAAAAAGAAGAAAGTCTTGTCGCGGCCGTTGTAAAGGTGAGGAATAATTACCGGACCTCCCAGTGCACCGCCAAAATCATTTTGACGATCTCTAGGCTTTGGCTTTAGCGGGGTGCAGTTTGTGCCACAACCCACATTGCTTTGCTTGATTTTTTCGTTATCAAAATTCACATTCCAGGGATACGAGTCCAGTGCTTCGTTCCGAAACAATTCGAATACGGAACCGTGAAAGCCATTGGTGCCAGACTTCGTAGTAAAGCTTTCCACCCCACCTGAGGTGTGTCCATATTGCGCCGTCGGAGTGGCGGTTGTGACTTTGAACTCGGTGAGTGCCTCAACTGAAGGCGCAGTCTGATCGAATGCCGTACCGGAATCCAAGCGCTGCACACTAACACCGTCTAGCAAAATTTCAGAACCAAAGTTCTGTCCGCCCGATAGCTTCGTCTCGAAAACGCCTGAGGAGCCATGGTCGGCATTCGTCCCCTGCCCTATAACTCCCGGCGTCAAAAAGATGAATGTTTCGGGAGAGCGCACAAAGCTCTGACCGGTGCCACTGAGAGCAATGGGCAAGTCGTGGATTTGCTTGTCGCCGACGACGGTACCAACGTCCGAGCTTTCTGTCTGCAAGGTCGGAGCATCAGCGAGCACAGTGACTTGCTCAGTGAGGCTGCCAGGTTGCAATGTGACATTCAGCGCGGTGGTGGTGTTGATCTGGATCTGGACGCCAGTCTGGACAGAGCTTTTGAAGCCGCCCGCTTCAACCGTCACATCGTACCGACCGATGGCAATGTCGGAGATGCGATAGGTCCCCTCGCCGGTAGACGTTGTCTTGTAGATATTTCCCGTCGCAGTTCCTCTCACCGTCACGGATGCACCACTTATGACGGCACCGGAGCTGTCGACCACCGTGCCGGCGATGATTCCGCGGTCGGACTGGGCTGCGGCAGTTCCGGCGACGATCACAAACAGAGCACCTATCGAAAGCGTGACCAGATATCGCTTCATATCAACTCCCCTGGAAATTTCACGACTGTCGGCGCACAGAGACTAAACGATCTTGCAACGCGATTTTTGCTCTTGCAGACTCGCCGACCAGACGAAAGCGCCCCTAATAGAAAACAACTAGAGAAACGTTGTCAACACTGTACTTTCGTACAGCTGTAATTCAAACGGGGAAGTGCTTCGCGGTTAGGCGGCGGGTTAAGGTTTTTCCCTCAATCGAGCGAAATTATTCCTCGTTGCAGTGCGGCGGTGGCTGCCTGGGTTCGATCGTTCACGTTGAGCTTCTCCAAGACATGGCTTACGTGCAGCTTGACCGTGACTTCGGCGATGTTCAACTCGTTCGCAATTTCTTTGTTTCCGAATCCTCTCGCGACCAAGCGTAGGACAGCGACCTCTCTGCTGCTTAGCGGGCGGTGCGATTCGCGCTGGGCCAAGTGTGCAGCCACCAAGGGGTCGAGATACTGTCCGCCACGGTAGATCTCACGGACCGCGCGCAGAAGTTCTTCGCGGAGAATGCTCTTGACGACATATCCTCGCGCCCCGGCCTGCATCGCGCGATAGATCTCTTCCTCGCTGGAATGGGTGGAGAGTATGAGAATGCGCGCATCAGGAAATTCGCGAATGATTTCCGCAGTGCAGTCAGCGCCGCTTATGCCCGGGAGTCTGAGGTCCATCATCACTAAGCTAGGACGGTGCTTGCGGTAGAGTTCCACGGCCGCTTCGCCGTTTCCAGCCTCGGCCACCACTTCCATGTCCGGCTCAACGTTCAGCGAAGCGGAGAGCCCCATCCGCACCATGAAGTGGTCGTCAACTACTAGAATACGTATTGGCTTTGAGTGCTGCGTCATTTGCTTCGTTCGAAACCGGAACTTCTACGACAACACGGGTGCCGCTCCCCGGCTCACTGTCAATGTTCAGTTGGCTCCCCATTTGCTGCGCACGCTCACGCATGTCGAGAAGTCCAAAGTGGCCGGTGGGCGGAGCCTGGGTGGTGGCGAATCCTGCTCCGTCGTCAGTCACACTTAGAGAAACCAAAGTTGGAGCATACCGCAGTTCCATCTCCACCTTCTGTGCTCCCCCATGTTTCACGGCATTTGCCACCGCTTCCTGCGCAATGCGCAAAAGATTCATCTCGATTTGTCCGGGCAGACGCACTGGAGTTCCCTGGATCCTTATCGCCACCCTCACGTGGTCCGCGGCAACTAGCGGCTCGATAATTTTTGATATAGCGCTGACCAGGTCTCCATGCTCCAGCAGTTGGCAGCGCAGGTCCCATACTGAGCGGCGCGCCTCAACCATGCTTCGCCGGCTCATGTCACGCGCGGATTGTAAGGCCTGCTGCGCGATCCCCGGGGCTTGTCTAAAACAATCCGCCGCAAGATCTAATTGCATGGTGATTCCGGCGAGCTCTTGTTCCAGCGTGTCATGCAGCTCGCGCGCGATCCGGTTGCGTTCTTCGAGAACCGCACTGTGTCGCAGTTTCTGGCTAATGATGGACATTTGTTCCCGCAGCCGTCTGCCCAGGTGCACTACCCACGCCATTACCACCAGTAGCACGCCTACCGTAATTGCCAGCACCCACAACGTATGGCGCAAATTCCACCACGATGGCCTGGTGAGCACCGAGATGTCCTGTGGTGAGCGCAACAGCATGCGAAATGATTGCGGATTGTGCCACAGTCCTCCGCTACGAACCAGACATATGCCGGTAACCTGGACTTCGCTATTCACGGGGATGGACGACAATGCGGCTCTAGAAACCGATTGCGGCAGAGTCGCGTCAAACAGCACATCTCGTGTCTGCAGCATGAGTCGCAGGCCTTCCGGCTGTGGCTGCACGCTGACCAACCTGGCTTGAGTGGTCACGAGGGCTCCGTCGAATTGTTCCCAAAGGGCATCGATATTCAACGAGATTGGTTGCGGCGGTCTTTCGTGCCCGACCCGCGTGAACACCGCGTCCGCTAACATTGGCGCAGACTCGCCCATCACCGGGAAGCCGAGCACGTCAACCTGGTCGCCGATCTGGAGAGCTGTGCTCTGTTGAGTGAGTACGCGGAGCCCCTTGCCTTCGCTTTGGAGGAAAAGTGCATTCCGAGGTTCCTGGTATCCAACGATGCCGCGCACTCTAACACGATGGCGTGCGCCCGCAGCAGGCGAAAACCGTAACAGTGACGACACTGGGACTTCGGTGGCCAACGTTTCGACCTTGATGAAGCTCAAGCGCGGAACGTAAAACAAGATCCCGGTCAGCTGGCGGTTCGCGTTGTACAAACTGCCGCAAACGCCTTCGATGAGTACTTCGCTATCCACCAGCGAGGAAAAATCCTGCTCGCGTGCGATGGGCACGCGCACATCGAAGTCGCTTCCTTCGGATGCGAGATGGATGGCCAGCGTCGTTTCCTGCCAGGAGTTGCGATCCACCGCCGCGGACCGAACAATGCCGCGCACCTGCGCCCATTGACTGTCTTGTTGCCCGTTGGCGAGTTGCGAAAAAGGAAATAGCTGCGCCTTGGGCAGCGTTCCTTTTCCCAGCACGCGTAACCTGGCTTCGCGTATGACAGGAGCAAACTTACCCGGCCCAGTAAACCCTTCGAGTTGCACTAACTGCCCGAGCAGATGGGAATATTTGTGAGAGGTGTTCCCCTCCACATAGATGCCAGCAGTTCCATCCTGAACGAAAAAGTCCGGTGCGGGAGCATCCATCGTGATTATGCCGCGAATGCGCACTGGATAACTGAGCGAAGCTTGCTCGGGACTTAACCGGCGGACCTGATCCACATGAACGAGCGTCGGTAATGGCTTAGCATCAGCTTGCGCGAGAACTTGCAAGTTGCTTAGCAGAATGAACCAAGCGACTAACACGGATATTTCAGGGATGGAAGCCGTTCTTCCGCGAGTAGGCTGGCGTGATGAAACGAAGATTGTGAATGGGGCCGACAATGTCGCAAAAACCTAGATTGAACAAACGTATGCGCCCTTAAGGGTAGCCGAAAGCGACGGTTGTGGGAAGCGGCGGTCCCCGCAATCTGATTTGACAGGTATGAGATTCTAATTCGCGAACACTTATTAATTTCGGGAGAGCAGATGTCCGCAGAACACACACGACGCGAGTTTCTCAGATTTTCTACAGCAGGATTAGCAGCTGGTGTGGCTGTCGAAGCACTTGGGGTTTCATCGTCCGCAAGTCCGGATCACGGTCAGCCAGGCAGAATCAACGTTTGGGTAACTGACGACAAACGCCGCTTTGAGAGTACACCTGCCGTAGCCTGGCGAAAGGACGCAAGCCATAAGCCCGGTGCGGAGGTCATCACGCTCAATCCCGACAAAAAGTTTCAGGAGATTCTCGGATTCGGCGCCGCCTTTACGGACGCTTCTTGTTACCTCTTCAGTCAGCTTTCCCCAGAATCGCGTGAACAATTGTTCCACGAACTTTTTCATCCGTCTGAACTCGGGCTTAGTGTGTGTCGGACCTGTATCGGCGCAAGCGACTATTCGACAGAAGTGTACAGCTTTGATGAGGGCGAACCTGACCCCGACCTGAAGCGTTTTTCGATCGACCATGATCGCAAATACCTCCTACCGGTGTTGCAGCAGGCGCGGAAAGTAAATCCCGACCTGTTCCTGTTTTCATCGCCTTGGAGTCCCCCTGGCTGGATGAAGGCAAACGGATCGATGCTGGGTGGCTCGATGCGCAAAAAAAACTTCCGAGCTTACGCGCAGTACTTCCTCAGGTTTCTGCAGGAATACAGCGCAGCAGGCGTGCCGATCCAGGCGATCACTTCTCAAAACGAGGTGGACACCGATCAGGATGGACGCATGCCGGCATGCTTATGGGGACAGGAATATGAAGTCGAATTTGTAGGAAAGCACCTGGGACCCTTGCTCAAGAGCAATGGAATCGAAACTAATATCTGGCTGCTAGATCACAACTACAACCTTTGGGGCCGGGTAGTTTGCGAACTGGATGATCCAGACGTCCGTAAGCAAGCAAATTCGATCGCGTGGCACGGCTATGCTGGCACCGCCGACATGATGGGCAAAGTTCGTGAGGCACACCCGCAGGTTGAAATGCATTGGACTGAAGGCGGCCCCGATTACACGAATCCGAAGTACGCCACCGATTGGGCTGAATGGGGGCACACCTTTACGGAAATTCTGCACAACTGGTGCCAATCCATTACCGGTTGGAACCTTGCGCTCGACGAACAGGGGCGACCTAATATCGGCCCATTCTCGTGCGGCGGGCTGGTGACGATTCATTCGGAGTCGAAGGAGATCGCACGCAGTGGCCAGTATTGGGGCTTTGCGCATTTTTCGCGGCTGATCCGTCGCGGTGCACGCCGCTTCGAGACTCAAGGAGTGCTGAAGCATATCGACCATGTCGCTTGCCAAAATCCCGACGGGCAAAAAGTACTGGTGCTCACGAATGCGGGCGAGGCGCGTTCGGTGACCGTGCAACTGGGCATGGTTATGACAGAACTTACGATTTCCAGCAATTCCGTCACGACTCTTGCGTGGACGTGAGTATCCTTGTTTGCTGGTGTGTTCACAGCAGTCGTCAATTCGACAATAATTGCTGTTTTCGAGCCTTCTGAGTTATGCGAATCGGAATAGTTGTAAATGTTTTTGTGCTACTTGCGCCACTCGCAATGGGCCAATCGGAGCGTCAGCTCAATCTGATGCCCATGCCGGCGAACGTGCAAATTGGAACCGGCGAACTGCGGATTACCCAATCTTTTGCAGTTGAGAATGCGGGTTTTCGCGATGCGACCCTCGAACGTGGCGTGCGAACGTTCATCAGCCAGCTGTCAACGCAAACGGGAATGCTGATCATCCCGGCCTTGGCGCAAAGTAGCAAACCCACGCTCGTGATACGAGCGGAGCACGGCAGCGAGCAGGTGCAGAAACTTGGTAAGGACGAGTCATACGAGCTCACCGTGAGCGAGTCAGGAGCAAGCTTGACCGCGCCGAATCCTTTAGGCGTTCTGCACGGTCTTCAGACTTTCCTTCAACTGGTAGAAACCGGCCCCAACGGATTCTCGCTGCCTGTGGTCACGATTAAGGATCAGCCTCGCTTTGCCTGGCGTGGGCTGCTGATCGACGTTGGCCGTCACTACATTCCAATGGAGGTGCTCAAGCGCAACTTGGATGGCATGGCTGCTGTAAAGATGAACGTTCTGCATGTCCATTGGTCGGATGATCAAGGATTTCGAGTAGAGAGCAAGAAATTCCCCAAGCTGCAGGGGATGGGGTCTGACGGACTGTATTACACGCAAGCCGAGATTCGCGACCTTGTTGCTTACGCGCGAGACCGCGGCATCCGCATCGTTCCTGAATTCGATATTCCTGCCCACAGCCTCTCGTGGTTTGTGGGGTATCCCGAGCTCGCCAGCACTCCAGGTACTTACAAAATCGATCCCGCCGGCCCTTACACGGTCATGGACCCGACACAGGAGAGGACCTATAAGTTCCTGGATAAGTTTATCGGTGAAATGGCGGAGCTTTTCCCCGACGCTTACTTCCACATTGGAGGTGACGAAGTCAACGGCAAGCCGTGGGATGACAATCCGAAAATCCAGGAGTTCATGCATTCGCGCGGAATTAAAAGCAATCAAGACCTGCAAGCGTACTTCAATCAACATCTGGAAAAGATTCTCAGCAAGCATCACAAAATCATGATGGGGTGGGACGAAATATTGCGTCCGGACTTGCCTAAGTCGATCTTGGTGCAATCGTGGCGTGGACAAGAATCGTTGGCGACGGCTGCTCAACAAGGTTACAGCGGCCTGCTGTCCTTTGGGTACTATCTCGACCTGATGTGGCCCGCCTCGCGGCATTATGCAGTGGATCCCATGTCGGGGCAGGCTTCCGCTCTAGGTCCTGAGGATAAGAAGCGCATTCTTGGTGGCGAGGCCTGTATGTGGGGCGAATGGATCAGCCCCGAGAACATGGATTCGCGCGTGTGGCCGCGCACCGCTGCGATCGCCGAACGGCTCTGGTCTCCGCAGGAAGTTCAGAATACGAGTTCGATGTATGGCAGGCTAAGCACGGTGGCCTTGCGTCTGGAGTGGCTGGGCCTGACTCACAAGTCGCATGAAGTGCCCATGCTGCATCGCATGGCGGGGAGCGAAGACATTCGGGCACTGCGCACTCTTGCGGATGTTGTCGAACCGGTGAAGGACTACGCACGCATGGAAAGCTTGAAATGGGCTTGGGATTTCAGAGCTCCATTGAACCGCCTAATTGATGCTGCCAATCCGGAAAGTGAAGCCGGGAGACGTTTCAAAAACCTCGTTCAGCAGTACGTCGAAAGCAGATTTCAGGACCACGCCGCTGAGGCCGAAATCCGTACGCTTCTTAGTATCTGGCGAGGGAACGACGCGATCCTTCATCCACTTTTGGAGAAATCTTTCCTATTGCACGAATTGACGCCGCTATCTGCCGATCTATCTCTCGTTGCGGACACCGGCTTAATCGCCCTAGACTATCTCCACAATTCGTCTCCTGCGCCGGAATCGTGGAGAACGCAGCAGTTAACGCAGCTCGATGCAGTAAAAGCACCAAAAGCTGACCTCCTGCTTATGGTTGTCGCACCGGTGAGGCAGTTGGTCGAGGCCACCGCCGCCCCAACTCCGTGAGACGTCACTTGATTGCCGGAGTGAGGACGATATTTCTGTACATAATGTGCCCATCCTCGCTGCCTTGTAAGTAGATCGGTCCGGGCCGCTCTTCGTGACTATCAAGTGCACCGCCAGTGATTCCAGGAATTTCCTGGTGACCAATAACCGTCTTGCCATTTTGCACGACTGTGACCGTGCGTCCGACCAGAGTGACATCAAAGCTCTGCCACTCGCCGGGCTTGCGCGGCATCTCGGGTGAAGGAGCGATGAAGCCATAGATTCCGCCTGTGTGATGGCTTGGCGGCTCTTGGGTTGAGTTGTCTTCTACCTGGACCTCGTATCGGCCACGCAAGTAGACTCCGCTATTCGAATTCGGCCCAATATTGAATTCAATGTGCAGTTTGAAGTCTTCGAACTGCGATGTGTTAATCAGTTCGGGTCCGTGTCCGGGAGATATCAAGGCCCCATCTTCCGCTTTCCAGGCCGCTGCCGGATTTTCTTTGTCCGGCTTCCAGCCGGTTAAGTCTTTGCCGTTAAACAACTGCACTGGCTTGCCCCACTTCGGTGTACCAGTCCGCTTGAGTGTCGGAGCCCTGCGGCCCGTCCACGACCATGTGCTGCCGTCTGGTGCGTTGACAGATCCGGTCAAATTTTTGCCGACTAACTTCCCCTCGAACACCAGGTCGCTTTTGCTGCCTTCTTCTTCTTTGGGAGAGACAAACGTAAGCTTGCCGTTCGAAATATCAACCTTCGGGAGCGGCCGCGCATTTCCCCAGCGGCCCACGATCTGAGCTTTCAACTGACCGCCGTCGTTTGAAATCTCCAACCATGACGGATATTCACGGTCGGGGGCCTTCAGTGTTAAATCCCATCGACCGAGGAATGCTTTAGTAGAAGTGGATGCCGACGTGGAACCCTGTTTCGGGTTCTGACCTAGGGAATAGACGGCAAATGACGTCAATATCAGCATCGCGACTGCGAGCAGGTTACGTTTCATGGTGTTCGATCCTCGCTATGACTTAATGCTCTGCGAACTCTCATCCCAGTGGACAGGACGGCCTTGATAGTACGATTCATTGGCCATATGGCATCCGAGTGCAGCGTGATGTCCGAATACCGTGTCCTGTACTAAAGGCTTTCGCGACCGCACGGATTCGAAGAACTTCCAGAGGTGCGGCTTGAGATCGTCGTAATCATTGCCCTTGTAGCTGACCGTTTGTGGTGCAGGCTCTTGGCCCGGCTTGGGATCGTGCTCCGCATGCCATTGCTTGAAATAGGCATCTTTCAGGCGAGCAGGAAGTCCATAGCAGTAATAGCTAGGCGCGAGGTCAATGCCCTCTTGCGGAGTGTGCGTGAGACCAAATTCTGTCAGCTCGACGATGCCCTTCGATCCCATGAAGCGCGTGACCTCGGCCGTTTCTGTGCCCAACGTCAGCCGCATGTACATCGGCACATTCTTGTACTCGAACAGAACCGGATGCACGTCGGGTGTGTTGCGGCCATCTTTCCAGCGATATATGCCGCCAAATGCTGATGCCCTCTTCGGTGCCTCATTGATCCCAAGCACGAATTGCATCCCGCTGAGCAGGTGCACCATCAGGTCTCCAGCAACGCCGGTGCCGTATTCCTTCCAGCACCGCCAGCGCGCAAATAGATAGGGGTCAAAATCCTTTTTTGGTGCCGTCCCTAGCCACGTTTCCCAATCCAGGTTCTGCGGAGACAGATCTGCCGGCGGAGGATACTCCCATGCCCCAGTGGGATCATTTCGGCCCATGCTCATTTCAACCAAACTTAGTTCTCCGATCGCGCCGTCCGCGATGAGCTCTTTCGCCTTGGCGCAGAGCACCGAACTGGTGCGCTGCGCCCCAATCTGCACGATACGGTCGGTCTTTCTCGCCGCGCCGACCATAGCTACGCCGTCCGCCGGGCTGTGTGACATCGGCTTCTCGAGGTAGACATCTTTGCCTGCGGCGAGCGCGTCAACGAAGATCTGTTTGTGCCAGTGATCGGGTACTGCGATGATGATCGCGTCAATTTCTTTGTTGTCGAGCAGCTCCTTGTATCGGCGAGTAGTCGGAAGGTTCTTCCCTACGATTTCTTTCGCCAGTTCGTGGCGACCATCGTAAAGATCGCAAGCCGCGGCGCATTCCACGCCCGGCAGTTGGATGGCGGTCGACAGCAGACCAGTGCCTTCCATGCCGACGCCAACAATTCCAAAGCGCACACGATCGCTCGGCGCCATCGGGGCTACAGAAGCAAACAGGGGCTCCGGCTGCAAGTGAATAACAGGGGCGGCTAGCGACGCGGTGGCGACGCCGGCGGTGGTCTGCAGAAATTGACGACGTGAAAAATGGATCTTCTTCATGACGTGACCTCCGTTCGTGCTGCTTTTGGGTGCATGATCGAAAAAATAACTTCCAAAGATACGCCGACCACCTCTCGCGCGGCAACTGTACCAGAAAAAATACTTGACGAGTTACGGCTGGGCTCCACACTCTTTACGTGTGAGAGCCAGCCACTATGTGCTGGCTGCGGGCAGGCACATTGCCTCTATTTCCTTAATCAATTCCTTTGCAGATGGTGAAGTCACGTAATGACTCAGTCCGCTTGCTGTGAACGCCAGCGTTGGCACCGGCTCGGCCAGATAATGCACGAGACTTAAGGCGGCGGTGTGCTCACCGCGCGCGGCCAGTGCTTTAGCGCGTCGCAGCTTGACAGTCACATAGACCTCGCGGACATCCGTCCCACCCTCTTCCTTTGGAAAAAATCGGTTTGAGAGGAGTTTTTCAGCATCGTCAAACTCGGTGTTCTGGCTGAGTAGCAATGCCAGACGAAAGACGAGGGCCGATGGAGCAGACTGCAGGCCCGGAAATACTGTTAGCGCCTTGATCCTCTCACCGATTGATCTTCCCGCTTTTTCCATTGCCTCGTCCAGGCCGAGAAACAAGTCGGCGTTGTGCGGATCGTATTTCATCCCCTCGCGAAAAAATTCAATAGCTTGTTCAACCTC
>Ga0066388_100003060_pt1 | contig 10637 bp, 8 predicted proteins | sample PanSoiMetaGPlot6_FD_64539 | JGI IMG/M metagenome (GOLD analysis project Ga0066388, IMG submission 64539) | Tropical forest soil microbial communities from Panama analyzed to predict greenhouse gas emissions - Panama Soil - Plot 6 (Hybrid Assembly) | ecosystem: Environmental > Terrestrial > Soil... | reverse complement strand
AGGACTGTCTCAAAACTCTGGCCCTCATGGGTCATGCGCGAGAGAATGTAATTGGCCGTCCCGTTGATGATCCCATAAATAGATTGGATGGTGTTGGCCGCCAGCCCTTCCCTCAAAGCCTGGATGACGGGAATTCCCCCGCCCACGCTCGCCTCGATACCTAGATCGACGCCTGTGCGGGAAGCCGCGGCAAATATTTCCTCTCCATGTAACGCGAGCAAGGCCTTATTGGCAGTGACGACATGTTTGCCTGCCGCAATGGCTTCCAGAATGATGCGTTTGGCAACATCGCAGCCCCCGATCAGCTCCACAACGATGTCGATCGACGGATCGGCAAGAATCTGCTTCGCATCGGTCGTAAGAAAGCCGGGCGGCAGGGCAAGACCTCGGTCGCGTTTTATATCGAGGTCCGCTATTCGAACGATCTCGATCGGCACACCGACCCGGCGGCTGATCAAGGCGGCATTCTCCAAGAGAATCCTTGCGACGCCTGTCCCTACTGTTCCGAACCCGATGATGCCGATACCCACGCGAGAAATCATAATTCTGGCCCCTCAAGCTTCAGGGATTTACGGATGCCCCGAACGGCTTGCCTCGTGCGATGTTCGTTTTCGACTAGGCCGAACCTTACATATTCGTCCCCGCCTTCACCGAACCCAATCCCGGGAGACACAGCCACTTTCGCCTCATGGAGCAAGAGCTTCGAAAACTCTAACGACCCCAGATATCGATAGGGCAATGGAATTCTGGCCCAGACGAACATGGTGGCTAGAGGCTTGTTCACCTGCCACCCGATGCGATTGAGTCCGCTCACCAATACATCGCGACGCTTCTGGTAACGCAGCACCGTCTCCTTGACACAATCTTGTGGTCCATTGAGCGCAATGACGCTGGCGATCTGCAGAGGCTGGAAAATACCATAATCGAGATAGCTCTTGATCTTGGCCAGCGCGCCAACAACCTCGCGATTACCGCAACAAAAGCCTACGCGCCAGCCTGGCATATTGTACGCCTTGGAGAGGGTATAGAACTCGACACCGACATCCTTGGCTCCGGGAATCTGCAGAAAGCTCGGCGCCTTATATCCATCGAACACCAAATCCGCGTAGGCCAAATCATGAATGACGATCACGTTATGTTCTTTGGCAAAGGCTACGATCTTCTTAAAAAATCCGAGATCCACCACGGCTGTGGTAGGGTTATGGGGGAAATTGATGACTAAGACCTTGGGTCTCGGGAAGGTCTGGCGATAGACCCGCTGTAAATCATCGAAGAAATCGCTGTCCGGCCGCAACTCGATCCCACGGACTTCTCCTCCCGCAATGATGAAACTGTACATATGAATCGGATATGTCGGGGTCGGCGTCAGCACGACATCACCGGGCCCGATCAAGGCCAGCGCCAGATGTGCCAAGCCTTCTTTGGAGCCGATCGTAACGATGGTCTCGGTCTCAGGATCCAGATCGACATCGTAATTCCGCTTATACCAACCAGCGATCGCATGCCGCAGTTTCGTAATCCCACGTGAGGCCGAGTAACGATGATTTCTCCCCTTCCGCGCCGCCTCGATCATTTTCTCGACGATATGGCTCGGCGTCGGTTGATCAGGATTTCCCATTCCGAAATCGATAATGTCTTCACCCCGCTGACGAGCCTCAAGTTTGAGGCTCTGCACCTGAGCGAACACATAAGGCGGTAGCCGCTTAATACGATAGAACCCGTCGCCCAATCCCATGCGGTCCTTGTCCGTCATCCTCACACGCGCGGAGGCACCGAGTGATCGCCCTCCGTTGCATTAGGGGGACTATTCTAATGGCGTGGAGCGTATCGAGTCAAATTATGTCGTGATTCTGTGGGGTTCGGTATCACGACCCTTTGTGGTGACTGGCGCAACACCGCACCAATTCCGCCTCACGGTCCTTGCCCCATCCTGTTGATTTCTGCTACAACTGCAGCGCCTTTCACGCTCATCATGCGACTCAGTTTCTCCTCGCTCCACATAGCAGAACGGAGGGCCTGTGCCACGACTTGGGGTGAACATCGACCATGTGGCCACGTTACGCCAGGCCCGTGGTGGAACAGACCCGGACCCCCTTGCCGCAGCCGTGTTGGTGGAATTGGCCGGAGCCGACGGTATTGTCGTCCATCTCAGAGAAGATCGGCGCCATATTCAAGACCGCGATCTTCACCTCTTGCGGGAACTCATCCGCACCAAGCTCGATCTGGAAATGGCCGCTGATGAAACAATGGCCAAAATTGCCCTCGCCATAAAGCCGGACATGGTCACACTCGTCCCGGAGAAGCGTCAGGAGCTCACGACTGAAGGCGGCTTGGACGTGGCCGGCCATAGAGATCGTATCCAGCAAGTCGTAGCGAGACTGCATGAGGCAGGCATTCTCGTCAGTCTATTCATCGAACCGGATTTGTCTCAGGTCAAAGCCGCCCACAGGATCTCAGCTGACTTCGTCGAACTCCATACCGGCCGCTATGCCAATGCCAAGCGTTCTAAAGAAGCCGACGCGGAAGTAGAGGCGATTACACAAGCTGCGAAGCTCTCCTACAAACTCGGCATGGGCGTCAATGCCGGGCACGGATTGGACTATCGCAACGTGACGCGGCTGATTCATATTCAGGAAATCGTCGAATATAATATTGGTCACAGCATCATCGCTCGAGCGGTTCTCGTAGGCCTCGATCAGGCCGTGAGGGAGATGAAAGCATTGCTGAGTTGAACCATCTGCTGGTACGGTACTCTGCGTTTCTCCACGGACAACGTGATTTGCCATTGTCATGACATTGCACTGTAGGCAACAGATCTCTTTCGTTCCTGTTCCTATCAAACTCCTCATGCGGTATCGATCCAGCGCGCAAAGGCACCGATGAAGATTGTGACAGGAACCCAGATGCAAGCGCTCGATCGTCGTACCATCACCGAAGCGCGTATACCCAGCTCCGTCTTGATGGAGCGGGCCGGCGAGGGAATTGTCGGTCATCTGGAGCGACACTATGGACCAGCATGCGGCAAGACCATTACCATTCTCTGTGGAAAAGGGAACAATGGAGGAGACGGATTGGTTGTGGCTCGATTGCTTCACCGCCGACGCGCGCGGATCCACGTCGTGCTTCTCACACCGCTCACCGACCTGAGCCCAGATACCGCGGCCATGTATCGCCGGCTCGTTCGAGTTGCGGGACGAACAGCGATCGTTCGATTCCAGTCTGTCGACCAAGCGCGGTTCCTTCTCGCTTCCAGTGACGTCCTTGTCGATGCCCTCCTTGGTACTGGATTATCCTCCGTAGTGACCGGAGCCTTTAGTGAGGCCATCGAAGTCATCAACAGCGCAGGGAAACCAGTCATCGCGGTTGATATCCCATCGGGTCTCCATGCCGATACCGGCGCCATCCTAGGGCGAGCGATCCGCGCGACGTTGACCGTCACATTGGGCCTTCCGAAACTCGGCCTCTATGTTGGCGCGGGGATCGATCAGGCCGGTGCAGTCCGCGTCGTAGATATCGGCATTCCACCCGCTTATGTGGATGCTATTGAGAGTCGGACCCTGCTCCTGACAAGCGAGAGTGCGTTTCATTCTCTACCGGAACGCGTACCCTCTTCCCATAAGGGAACTTTTGGCCATGCGGGGATTCTTGCAGGCTCCGTGGGGAAAACCGGCGCGGCGGCGTTGGCGGCCAAGGCCGCCCTCCGCGTTGGGGCAGGCCTGGTGACCGTGGCCACCCCCAGCAGCGTCAACGACGTACTGGAAGCCAAGGTACTGGAAGCGATGACGATGCCTCTCCCGGAAACGAAGGCACGTACACTCGCCCGCTCTGCACTCGATCGTGTCGTCGCTTTTATCCAGGCACGCACAGCGATCGCCGTCGGTCCCGGGTTGTCGACCCATCCTGAGACTGTAGAACTCGTTCAGTCGTTGATGAAACATCTGGATCGGCCCTCCGTCCTCGATGCCGACGCACTCAATGCCTTGGCGGGCCGGGCCTCGTTGATGACCGAATGTAAAACTCCACCGATACTCACCCCGCACCCCGGCGAGATGGCCCGGCTCGAAGTCGATGCCACCACACAGAGCGTAAACACAGACCGAATCGGCACGGCCAGACGGTTTGCCAGAGAACGCGGCGTCTTCATCGTCTTAAAAGGCGCACGAACCGTCATCGCCCGCCCTGACGGGCTTGTCGCCATTTGCCCGACCGGCAATCCCGGCATGGCGACGGCAGGAACCGGTGATGTGTTGACTGGCATGATCGTCGGTCTACTAGCGCAAAGGGTCCCCGCATGGGAGGCCGCCTGTGCCGCGACCTATTTCCATGGATTGGCCGGCGACCTGGCCGCCCAACTGCTCGGGCAGCCCGGGATGCTCGCCGGTGATCTCATCGCTCAGATTCCTTATGCACTCCAGCGGACGAAAACGACCTAACGTTACCCGGCCAGCCAAGGTGAGACAGCCTGCCGCTCGCGGTCGCGCCATGTTGACCGCGTCGTGGGAGTTGGTGTCCACATCGCGCCAGCACACGGATTGGCTAGGCCAAGCAATCGGCCGTGTACTTCGTGGGGGAGAAACGATCGCGCTCTATGGACCGCTCGGAGCCGGCAAGACAGCGCTCGTTCGCGGCATCGCGCAGGGTCTTGGCGCATCGCCCATGGTTGTGACCAGTCCGACATTCGTCTTGATTCACAAATATGATGAAGGACGCCTGCCGCTTGTCCATGTGGACCTCTACCGTATTCGCTCGCCCCGCGAGCTTGAATCGACAGGACTGATCGAATATTTCTCCGACCAGACCGTGACAGTAATAGAATGGGCGGACAATGGCCAGGTTGCCCTGCCGCGAGATCGGATTGAGGTTACATTGAACCATCGTGCCGCACGGAGCCGAACGATTCATCTGCGCGCGACGGGCCACAAGTCTGTTGAGGTCCTCGCCCGCTTGCGCAGGCAGTACAGCAAGACCCGTCGTACACATCGAATATCACCACGCCAGGCCTTGAATAAGGAGGCAACGACGAGGTTATGATTAGGCTGATTCTGGTCGGAGTGCTTCTGCTCCTCTCCCTAGCTTTTTTCCTTCAGAACCAGGAACAGGAAGTCACGCTTCGGTACTTCTTCGGGCTCTTTGAAGCCTCTACACCGATCTATAAACCCATCCTGGCAGGGTTCGCGGTGGGACTACTCGTCTCCGGCATTCTTCTTTTTCCTCCATGGGTGCGGAGCCGTATTGAGCTACGTCGAAAAACCAAAGCGCTGCAAGAAGCTGAAGTGGACTTGGAACGATTACGCCTTTCACTCGATACAGCCACCGGTCGCGAATCTCCCACTCTCACCGGCCAAGCACATCGAGACCGACGTGATGAGTGACGCAGATCCCTCACCATTGATGCGACAATACCGCGAGATCAAACGCGGCTATCCCGACGCAGTTCTGTTGTTCCGCGTCGGCGATTTCTACGAAATGTTTTATGAGGACGCACAGATCGCCTCCAAGCTGCTGTCTATTGCCCTTACTTCTCGCGACAGATCCAGTACCAACCCGGTTCCGCTCTGCGGAGTGCCCTACCATGCCTCGCAAGGTTATATCGCGAAGCTTCTCAAGGCTGGGCGGACTGTCGCACTCTGCGAACAGGTGGAGGACCCGAAACTCGCAAAGGGTCTCGTGCGTCGCGAAGTCGTTCGTTTGTATACACCGGGCACGCTCATCGACACCGAATTCCTCTCTCCGGGAGAGTCGCATTTCTTGGCAGCTGTCGCCTTCTGCGACGCCACGGCCCCATCTGCCATGAAACAATCCGTCATTGGACTCGCCTGTCTGGACGTCTCCACCGGGGAGTTTTGGATGACAGAGTTTACGGGGACACAGGCAGAGGGCCAGCTTTTTGATGAACTGTCTCGGTTGGAACCACGGGAAATACTCCTTCCAGATTCCCTTCCGAATACCGAATCCTGCCTAACTCGCCTGCATGGGCCACGCCTCTGTGCACAACCCTCATCCTCCTTTAATCCCAAAGATGCCACACTATTACTCCAAACGCAGTTCGCAGTGCACTCGCTCGATAGCTTCGGCTGTGGAGGCCTGACTGCTGGGATCGGAGCCGCCGGGGCGGTCCTGCGATATATTCGTGAGACTCAGCCAACCGCCTCCCTCGCGCACCTTCGCCGCATACATACACGGTGGAGTAGCGAGGCTATGCATCTGGATAGTGCTACAGTTCGCAATCTCGAACTTGTGCGGCCCTTAGGAGCCAGTGAGCACCGATTGGGGCAAGACCAGCCCACGGTCTTGTCGGTTTTAGACCGTACCGCAACGGCCATGGGCAGTCGGTTGTTACGTGAGTGGCTCGTCAGACCGCTCCTCAATCTTGAGACAATTCAGGCCCGTCTCGACGCGGTCGGCGAATTGAAAGATCTGGTTCAACAACGTGTGCTGCTCCGAACCGCACTTCGTGATGTGCAAGATATCGCCCGTTTGGGAAGTCGGGTGACTCTCGGCGTTGCAGGGCCTCGCGAGTTGCTCGCATTGAAGCAGTCCGTGAATGCCTTGCCAGAGTTACGGTCCCACCTTCAGCCGTTCGGCGCCCCATTACTGGCCGGTGTCCGAGAGTCATGGGACGACTGTCGAGACGTCTATGACTTGATTGAGCAGGCCGTCAAGCACGATGCGCCGATGTCGCCTCGCGACGGCGGCATGATTCGGGAAGGGTACCATGCCGGGGTCGATGAGCTGCGCAAGGCGAGCACGGAAGGCAAGGGCTGGATCGCCTCTTTGGAAGCCAAAGAACGGGAACGGACGGGGATCGATTCGTTGAAGGTTCGCTACAATCAGGTGTTCGGATACTACATCGAAATTACCAAGACGCACCTGGCCCGCATCCCACCCGATTACATTCGCAAGCAGACGCTGGTCAATGCCGAACGATTCATGACGCCGGAGTTGAAAGAACTAGAAGAACGCGTCACAGGAGCTGAAACAAAGCTGCTGGCGCTTGAGCAAGAGCTGTTCGAACAATTACGCTTGCGCTTGGCAGACAAGATGCCTCGTCTCCACTCAATGGCCGAGGCTGTCGCGTTGCTCGACGTCCTTGCCGGTCTGGCCGAGACAGCCGCATTACATCGGTACGTCAAACCCGTAGTCGATGAGAGCAGCACGATCCTCATTCGTGAAGGCCGACACCCTGTCGTCGAACGACTCAGTAGTGATTTGACCTTCGTGCCAAACGACACATCTCTCGATTGTGAGAGCAACCGGCTTGTGATCCTTACGGGCCCCAATATGGCAGGGAAGAGCACCTACATTCGCCAGGTCGCGCTGATCGTCCTGTTGGCGCAGATCGGAAGTTTTGTACCAGCGGGTGAGGCCCGAATCGGATTGGTCGATCGGATTTTTACGCGCGTGGGGGCTTCGGATAACTTGGCCGCTGGACAGAGCACCTTCATGGTAGAGATGATCGAATCCGCTCACATCTTAAACAGTGCGACCTCCCGCAGCTTGATTCTCCTCGATGAGATCGGCCGGGGAACCAGCACCTATGATGGATTGAGCATCGCCTGGGCTATTGCGGAGCATATCCAAGATCGCCGGCACTTGGGAGCCAGGACGCTGTTCGCCACGCACTATCACGAGATGACGCAGCTTGAAGCGTTACACGAGGGAATTAGAAATTTTTGCGTGGCGGTCCAGGAACGGGAAGGGGACGTAGTCTTCTTACGTAAAATTGTTCGTGGCGGCGCAGATCGCAGTTACGGTATTCACGTCGCCAAACAGGCGGGGCTCCCTCAAGCAGTGATCGCTCGGGCGCAACAAGTTCTGGCCCAGTTGGAACAATCGGATACGGCCATTGAAGGCACGTTCACTTCTTCGGACAAAGAATCTCACCGTGCCTCACTTCCTCAGCCACATCCGATCATCGAGGAAGTGAAACAGATAGATCTCTTCTCCATGACTCCGCTTGATGCGCTCAATCGCCTCGCCGACCTACAGCGCCGGATCGGTCCAACCGGCCAAGGCGATCATAAGAAATAAAAATGGCGGCACCCCCTTGCGGAGATGCCGCCTTTACAAAAAAAGACTAGCTTAGTTCAGTGCGCAGCCCCCCTGTTGTACTGCGCGGTCCAGGGAATTAGCCCTGCAACGGGCTTCCCACCTGGGAGCAACACATCATATTGCATGGCTACAGCACTCCCATCGGGAGACTTCGGTGAGGTATTGAGGCCCTGCTTCGCTGCTGCACAGCCAGCCTCGACTTCGCTTTTCCCCGCGCACTCCTTCAACCGCAAACCGGAAATGCTCAGCGGTTTCCCCATAGAACCGGCCACTTCAGGAAGCTTCTTGACCGAAGAAATGACACGATGATTCTGCTCCGGTTCTGTCACAGTAAACTCGATCAAGTCGGTTGTGCTGGACGGGGGCACTTCCTTCGCGGCGGCCGGTCCCGCATGAGGACGCGCCATCTTCTTCAGCTCTTCCCATGCTCCCTTATCGGCATAAAACTTGAGGGTCTTGCCCGGGTGAATTTTCTGCCACCATAGACCACTCTCGGCATTCCCGCCGAACACAGCTACGTTAATCCAAACTGCCTCATCATAGGGATCAAGCACGATCACCCGACCCTGTAAGGTAGTCGGCTTACTCATATCCCCCCACTCAAAACGCTCTTGGAATGATTCGATCGCCAATGCGGTAGAGGCCGTAGAGACCACCAGCGCCACAGCAGCTGCAACAGCCCAACCTTTCGCCTGAAACTTCATATTCGCGTCCTCCTTAACAGGACATGAAAGAATTAAAACTGGTTCTCGTAAAGGTCTATTCCTTAATAACCTTAAAGCCCGTAATCGTCCGACCATCCAAACTCACTTCCATCGCGACAAGTTCCTGGGAGGCCTTGATGATTTGGTCCATGAGAGCCTTATCCTTCACAGCCAACCGGACGGTCGTGGCGGCATGGTACCACCCGGAATAGGGGTTGTTCTTTTCCGTTCCACCCACAAACCCCCAGCCGCAGCAACTGAACAATGGGTCGGGGGGTTTCACATCGAGATCCGAAGACGAGCGGCCATTGGGAGTTCCTGAACCAGGCTCACCGGCATTCCAATATTGAATGCCGAAAAGTAACTCCCCATCTGGATTATCCGCCCACTGCGACCAAACCCGGCCCTTGAGTGTCTTGGTGATTTCACCCTTCATGGGCTTTCCACCGACGATGTTGTCAGTTGGTCCAGCCGCACCAGGCGCATCGGCAGCAACCGCAAACTTGGCCGGCAGCATGACGAGCAAAGAAAACGCTATAACGGCGGCTATAAGTATGACCCTTGGCATACCTAGTCCCTCCTTCATAAAATAACAACCACAAAAAAACTGATGGATACTTACTTCAAAATACGACAAATACTATAATAAACGCTGTCACGCATCATGTAACAACTTGTACTGAAGCTCGACTTACATCTCTTTGTTTTTGTTCCTGCTCAGTCCCCTCGATCAAAAAATCATCGTCAAAAATTTCGCTCATGGTACTGAAACCATGAAACTGTGTCAAGATATTGTTTGTCATTGTTTGTCATGTGGATAGCCTCGAATATTCTACGAAATACTCTTAATGATCAATAGATTGTGAACGATCACGTCAATGTTTTTACCCACTCTCGAATGCGTGACGTAATTGGTTTCTATCTAGAGAACTCTCATCTATAGGCCTGCAGACTGCGTGGAGCAAAAGGCCCAAGCCCGGTGATCGCGAGGGAGTCGAGCCCAAAAAAATGGCGGCCCACATTGGACACCTGCTCCTCATTTACATGATCGATATGCACCAGCATGTTATCCAGCGACGTATGCCTTCCGTATGTGATCTCGTCCTTCGCCAATTTGCTCATACGGCTATGCGAGCTCTCCAGGCTCAACATCAAGCTGCCCTTCATTTGAGTTTTCGCCCGCTCAAGCTCATTTCGTTCAATACCTTTCATGCCGATCCGCCGAATCTCTCTGCAAACAAGGTCCACAACGCGATCCACTTCTTTCGGTCTCGTCGCCGCATACACCGTGATCATGCCGCCGTCTGAATAGCCTGACAAGAAGGAGTAGATCGAATAGACAAGACCTCGCTTCTCTCGGACTTCTTGAAATAATCGTGAACTTACACTGCCGCCTAATACGCTATTGAGCGCATATAAGGCATACCGATTCTCATCACCCGCCGCCACGCCTTTTAGTCCGAGACAGAGATGCACCTGCTCCAATCGTTTCTCCTTCAGCAAGACACCGCCATGCACGTCAGGAGGACGCCGCCGGTTAGAGTGGGTCGTCTTTGCGGTCCGGCCCTTGCCAAAATATCGCGCGACCAGTAGATCTAGCTTCGATTGCTCGAAGTTTCCGGCAATCGAAACCACAATCTGACCTGGATTGTAATGCGTCTCTATATAGTGCAGCAGGTCCCGGCGTCGCAGCTCTCTGATCGTCTTCTCCCGGCCGAGAATAGAGCGTCCGAGCGGATGGCGCCCCAGCACTTGGCCCATGTGAAGCTCTTGCACAAGATCTTCAGGATCGTCCTGGACCATGCGAATTTCTTCCTGGACAACCTGTTTTTCTTTTTGGATTTCTTGAGGTGCAAAACGGGAATTGTGGAATAGGTCCGA
>Ga0066388_100003059_pt1 | contig 10637 bp, 8 predicted proteins | sample PanSoiMetaGPlot6_FD_64539 | JGI IMG/M metagenome (GOLD analysis project Ga0066388, IMG submission 64539) | Tropical forest soil microbial communities from Panama analyzed to predict greenhouse gas emissions - Panama Soil - Plot 6 (Hybrid Assembly) | ecosystem: Environmental > Terrestrial > Soil... | reverse complement strand
GCCACGCGGTTTCCGCCCGAGCCGAACGGTTACCTGCACATCGGACACGCCAAGTCGATCTGCCTGAATTTCGGTATCGCCGAAGAGCACAGCGGTATCTGCAATCTCCGCTTCGACGACACGAACCCGACGAAGGAAGACGTCGAGTACGTGGATGCGATCAAAGAGGACGTGCACTGGCTGGGCTTCAAGTGGAGCGCCGAGCTGTACGCCTCGGACTATTTCGAGCGGCTGTATCACTTCGCGGTCGAGTTGATCCGGAAGGGCCTTGCGTACGTCGACAGCCTGAGCGCCGACGAGATCCGCGCCTATCGGGGCACGCTGACCGAGCCGGGCCGCAACAGCCCCTATCGCGATCGGAGCGTGGCCGAGAACCTCGATCTGTTCACACGCATGCGCGGGTGCGAGTTCCCGGACGGGACGCATGTCCTGCGCGCGAAGATCGACATGGCGTCGCCGAACCTCAACATGCGCGATCCGACGCTCTACCGGATCCGCCATGCGGCGCATCATCGGACGGGCGACGCCTGGTGCATCTACCCGATGTACGACTTCGCGCATCCGCTGTCGGATGCGGTCGAGCACATCACGCATTCGATCTGCACGCTCGAGTTCGAGGATCACCGGCCGCTCTACGACTGGCTCGTCGACCACCTCATCGAGGGCGACAAGCCCCGGCAATACGAATTTGCGCGGCTCAACCTGAACTACACGGTCATGAGCAAGCGCAAGTTCCTGCAGCTCGTGTCACAGGGCCACGTGTCCGGCTGGGACGATCCGCGGATGCCGACGATTACGGGTCTGCGCCGCCGCGGGTACACGCCCGAATCGATTCGCGATTTCTGCACACGTATCGGCGTGGCGAAGAAAGAAAACGTGATCGACGTGGCGCAGCTGGAGCACAGCATCCGTGAGGATCTCAATCTTCGCGCGCCACGCGTCATGGGCGTTCTCCGTCCTCTGAAGGTCGTGCTGACGAACTACCCCGAAGGGCAGGCCGAAGAGGTCGACGTGATCAACAACCCCGAGGATCCGTCGGCCGGCACGCGGCGGGTGCCGTTTTCACGCGTGCTCTACATCGAGCGCGACGACTTCCGGGAGGATCCGCCGAAGAAGTTCTTCCGGCTGTCGCCCGGAAAGGAAGTGCGCCTCCGCTGCGCGTACTTCATCTCGTGCACCGACGTGATCAAAAACGATCGAGGAGAGATCGTCGAGGTGCACTGCACCTACGATCCGGCCACGCGCGGCGGCGACGCGCCGGACGGCCGGCGCGTCAAGGCGACTCTGCACTGGGTGTCGGCGGAACATGCGATTCCGGCCGAAGTGCGTCTGTACGATCGCCTCTTCTCCGTTCCCGACCCGGATAACGTGCCGGAGGGCAAAACGTTTCTGGACAACCTCAATCCCGCATCCCTCGAGGTCGTCCGCGATTGCCGGCTCGAGCCAGGTTTGGCGTCAGCCAAGCCCGGCACACGGGTTCAGTTCGAGCGGCTCGGGTACTTTTGCGTCGATCCCGACTCGCGCCCTGGCGCCCTCGTCTTCAACCGGACGGTGTCGCTGCGCGACACGTGGGCGAAGATTGCGCAGAAAGAAAAGAAGTCTGAAGTCTGAAGGCAAAGTGCTGGACGCGCGCCGCGAGGCCCTTTCGTTCGACGACGCCCGAGCGGTGGCGGCGCGGCTGCGCGCCGAGCTGGCCCGCGCCATCATCGGTCAGCAATCGGTCGTTCACGAAATCCTGATCGTGTTCTTTGCCGGCGGCCATTGCCTGCTGCGCGGCGTGCCGGGGCTGGCGAAAACGCTCCTGATCAAAACGCTCGCGCAGGCCGTCCATCTGAAATTCAACCGGATCCAGTTCACGCCCGATCTGATGCCGTCGGACATCCTCGGCACAGAGGTGATCGAAGAGGATCGCGGTACAAGGCGGCGGGAGATCCGGTTCATTCCCGGACCGGTCTTCGCCAACGTCATCCTCGCGGACGAGATCAACCGCACGCCGCCGAAGACGCAGGCCGCGCTGCTCGAGGCGATGCAGGAGTACCAGGTGACGGTGAACGGCGTTCGCTACGAGCTCGACCGGCCGCTCTTCGTGCTCGCGACGCAGAACCCGATCGAGCAGGAAGGAACCTATCCGCTGCCGGAGGCGCAGCTCGATCGCTTCATGTTCAACGTCGTGATCGATTATCCAACCGCCGCGGACGAGCATCGGATCCTCGCGTCGACGACGGTCGACGAGGAGCCGGTGATCACGCCGGTCGCAACGGCGGCGGAGATTGAAGCGCTGCGGCATCTCGTGCGCGACGTGCCGGCCGCGTCGAACGTCGTCGAATACGCGCTGCGGATCGTCCGCGCCAGCCGGCCGGCCGGCGACAGCGCAGATGGCGCGCCGCAGGCGGTGCGGCAGTGGGTGCGTTGGGGCGCGGGTCCGCGGGCGGGGCAGGCGCTGATCCTCGGTGCAAAGGCACGCGCGCTACTCGACGGTCGTGCCGTGGCCGCGCTCGATGATGTCCGCGCGGTGGCGCTGCCGGTGCTGCGGCATCGCATTCTCGTGAACTTTCAAGCCGAGGCGGATGGCGTGACGGCCGAGCAAGTCGTCACGGAGCTCCTCGAAGCGGTCCAGGCGCCATGAAGCCCTGCGCCACAGCAGTCACACTGTGATTGCGACACCTGGCACGGATTGCTGCCCGCCAGAGGTTCTCGCGCGAATATCCGACCTCGAGCTCGTTGCGCGCATCCTGGTCGACGGCTTGGTCTCGGGTCCCCATCGCAGCCCGTTCCACGGATACAGCGCGGAATTCAGCCAGTACCGCCACTACCGCCCCGGTGACGATCTCAAGTACGTGGACTGGAAGCTCGTCGCGCGGACCGATCGCGTCTACACCAAACAGTTCCGTGAGACGACCAACATGGCCGCGTCGCTGGTGGTGGACACGAGCGCGTCGATGGCCTTTCCCGGAACATCCGCTGGGGACGGAACTCGCCGCCGGGGACGGAGCTCGGCAGAGCTGACGAAGTTCCGCTACGCAGTGGTTCTCGCCGCGGCCCTGGCGCATCTGGTTTCGCGTCAGGGTGATGCCGTCGGGCTGCTAGGTGTCGGCGAGGCCGGCGCGTTTCTGCCGCCCCGGCCTGGACGCTCGCACCTCGGGCGGCTGCTTGCGACGCTCTCATCGCTCGAGCCGGCTGGTTCGTGGTCGGCGGCCGATACCATTCGCCAGGCGGCGCAGCGGCTGACGCGGCGAGGTGTGGTGATCGCCATGTCCGACTTCTACGACGGCGAGGACGCCGTGTTCGCCGAGTTGCGGCGCGCCGCACGCATGGGTCATGACGTGGCGATCTTTCAGATCCTGAGCCGGAGCGAACTGGAATTTCCGTACGGGCGCGACCTCGAGTTTGCCGACCTGGAAACGGGGAGGACGCTGGTGGTCGACGCGGACGCGGCCCGACGGCAGTACAGGGACGCGATGGCGGCGTTCGTGGAGCGGTGGCGCACGCGAGCGGGCGCGGAAGGGATTCAGTACTCGCTCGTCGTCACCGATACGCCACCCGAGCGGACGCTGCGAAATTTCCTGCTCGCCCGGTGATCGCTCGGCTAAAGCCTCGGCGCTCCATGCGAGGTTCGCGCTCCTGGAACGCGAGGCTTTAGCCGAGCGGGGTTCGCGTCCTGGAGCGCGAGGCTTTAGCCGAGCGGAAGTTCGCGCCGTGGAGCGCGAGGCTTTAGCCGAGCGGATTCGATGATCTGGCTACACCCTCTGGCGTGGTGGACGGCCGCGGCGATTGCCGTGCCGATCCTCGTCCATCTGCTCGCGCGCCGCCGTGCTGAGCGGATACCGTTCCCGACGCTGCGGTTCATCCAGCCGACCCGGCTTCCCGCGATGCGGCGTCGCGCGATCGAAGATCTGGCGCTTCTTGCAATCCGGTCGGCGATCGTCATCTTCGCGGTCGCGGCGTTTGCGGGGCCGCTTCTCGTTACGTCGGTCCGGCAGGCCGGATGGCAGGCGCGGCTCGTCCGTGCTGTCGTCGTGGCGCAGCCGCCTGGCTCGCCGACCGCCGACGCCAGCCAGCCTGTTCTAGCTGCGCGCGAGTTCGAGACACGCGAGCTGCCAGAGGGGATCCGTCGCGCCGTGGCATGGCTCGAGACGGCACCGCCGGCCCGGCGCGAGCTTGTCGTGGCAGCGCCGCTGACGATCGGGTCGCTGAGCGGCACCGATGTGGCAGCGGTCCCCCGTGATGTCGGCATCAGGTTCGTGCGTGTTGGGAATCTTCCCGCAGTCCGCAGAGTGGAGGCGTCGCCTCTCGTCTTTGCAACAAGCGAGCTCCGGCGGATGGTTACCCTCGACGGTGCAGCAACCCGCGTTCACGAAGAGCGCGGCTCGGCCGCCGCCGGCTGGCCGATCGAGATCGTCGTGCCTCCGCCTCTACAACGCACGGCCGATGCGGCGCTGGCCGCAGTTCTCTCGCTCGGAGTCCGCGTGCCGCCTCCCGATCGCGGGGCGCGACTCGTGTTTCTCGACGGGCCGGATATCGGCGCTGCCGGCAGCGCAACAGCGATCCACGTGGCATGGATCGGTGATGCCGTCGCGCGCATCGCTCGCGATGCCGCGTTACAGGAAGAAGCGGCTCGCGTTCCGAACGGGCTCGCTGACGGACCCGTTGCTCGACCTCCGTGGTACGTGATCGCCCGCGCGGCGGATGGACGTCCGCTGGTCGCGGCCGCCGCTTCGTCGGACAAACTGTTGGTGGTGTCGACCGCGCGTGCCGGCGATCTCCTCGTGCCGACCTTGCTGCGCGCGGTCGCGGTTGGCCTCGCGCCCGCGGAAGATCTGAGCGCGGCCGAAATCCTGCCGATTGCCGACAGCCAGCTTCGAGCGTGGTCGAGATCGCCTGGTCCTCCGCTAGCGCCTCGACCAGAAAACGTCGAGCGTGACGATCGCCGATGGTTGTGGGGCGCCGTGCTCCTGCTGCTCGGCGTCGAAACGGTGCTGCGTCGTTCGCGTCGCGATTTGGCAGCCACGACAGAGGAGGCGCGCACACGTGTCGCCTGACCCCGGTCCTCGCCCCAGTACGTCGACTACGGATCCACCAATCCAAGCGAGGACCGGGGCTGACGAGCGAACGGTTCTCGACACGTTCACGGCCGCCGGCCGTCGCTCGATCACGCTTGCTGTAGCCGAGGCGCTTGCCTGGGCCGCCGCGACCGCCGCCGTCTCGCCGATCGCGTCGATTCTGGTCCTGGCTCTCGTGCTGGCGTGGCGTCTGCGCGGTTCGCGCCGTGCCGCCATCGTCCGAACGATGGAGCGGACGCATGGCGATTCCCGCAATCTCTTCGTAACCGCGGACGAGCTGTCGCGCGGAGTGCTGACGGTCAAACCCGCTGTGAGAGAGCGAGTGTTTGCGCATGCGTCAGTCGAATCGCGCCGACTGAATCTTCGCGCGCTCCTGCCGATTGTTCCTTTGGTCCGCGCGGCCATCGGCGCCAGCGCTGCCTGGCTCCTGGTGATGTCAGCGGCGATGTGGCGCCAGCCTGTCGAGCGGGTGGTTGGACACGTGCTGCCGCAGAGCGAATCGGGCACGGCCGTGCGGACGGGTGGGCTGCGTCTGACGGTCTCGCTGACTCCGCCTGCTTATACCCGGCAGCCATCGTCCTCCACTGTCGACCCAGAACAGGTGGCGGCCATTGAAGGGACCCTCGCATCGATCACGATCGACGGATCCGCCGCGCGCGTCACGGCGGAGCACGAGAGTGCAGTACGAACCCTGGAGCGCGATGCCAGCGGTCGATTCCACGACCGAATCGAGCTGCGAAAAACCGGATACTACGCGATCGAAACCGACGCCGGAGGCAGGCGCGTGATTCCGATCGTCGTGACACCTGACGCGCTGCCAGCAGTGCGCGTCACTGCTCCTGGGCGCGACCTGGTGTTTCCGCGCGCCGATCGCCGAGTGGATTTCGACGTTCGAGCTACAGATGATTTCGGTGTCCGGACGATGGCGCTCGAGTACACGAAAGTGTCCGGGTCTGGCGAGCAGTTCGAGTTCAAGGAAGGCCACGTCCCGCTCACCCTCACCAAGAGCAGCGAGCGCGATTGGCGCGGAACCGCCACGCAATCGATGGCCGGTCTCGGGCTTCAGGAAGGCGACATCCTCGTCTATCGGGCGGTCGCGGCCGACGCGCGTCCTGGGGACGGCACCGCGCGATCCGACGCGTATTTCATCGAGATTTCGACGCTCGCCGGATCCGCCGGCGACGCCTTCACGGTGCCGGAAGAGGAAACACGGTACGCCCTGAGCCAGCAGATGCTGATTGTCAAGACCGAGCGGCTGGACCGGAATCGGCCGTCGATGTCGCCGGCCGAGGTCAACGACGCCGCGCTCAATCTGGCCGTCGAGCAGCGAATGATCCGCGCCGAGTTCGTCTTCATGCTGGGAGGCGAGATCGAAGACGAGGACGTCGAGGCCCAGCAATCGAGCGAGTTGCAGGAGGGCCGTCTGCAAAACCGCGGTCAGGGCGATCTTCGCGCGGCGACCATGGCCATGAGCCAGGCGGAAAAGTTCCTGACCGGCGTCAGCACGCGCGAAGCGCTGACGGCGGAACATGCCGCCGTCACCGCACTGCAGCGCGCGTTCGCACGCGATCGTTACATCCTGCGCGCGCTGGGTAGCCGGACCTCGCTCGATCCGAAGCGCCGGCTGACCGGCAGCGTGGCGGATGCGGCTGGCGGACACCGCGTGCGGCCGATTGCGCAATCGAATCGGCGGGCGGCGCTGCTGCAGGATCTGCTGGCCGGCATCGCCGCGCTCCGGGATCCGTCAATCTCCACCACGGCGAACGCGACTGCGCTTGCTCGCGAAGCACTGCGCATCGACGCAGACTCCCCGGGTCTCAGGAAGGCGGCCGCCGATCTCCAACGGATTGCGGACACGTGGCAGGCGACGTCGCCCGACGGACGGAAGGCGACCATCGACGCCGTTTCGGTGGCGGTTGCCGAGGAGGCGACGCATGCGATGGCCGCATCGCCTCTCGGCTCGACCTTCGTTGTCCCTGGACTGGCTGGCGGATTTGTCGATGCGCTGCGCGCCGGGGGTTCCAAATGATCGCCAGCCTCCTGCGCGCCATCGCGGTCGCGATCGCCGTGGCCGCGTTCATCGATCCGCCGCTGACGATGACGGCTCGTGGACGATCGCGGCTTGCGGTCGTTCCGCAGGGCGCGGGGCTCGACGCGGCGCGCGACACACATCAAAGACTGGTGGATGCGCTCCGTTCGGATTTCGACGTCGTTCGAGGATCAGACACGTCCGCGGCTGCGGCCGTCATTGTCGGAACCGACTATCCTGATCCGCCGCCGCCGGAAGGGCAGCGCGTCTTCACCGTCACGGTGCCGCCGACCGATCGCGACAGCAACGTCAGGATAAGCGCACTTCGGACGCCGCGCGACGTAGCGCCTGGCACGTTGGTCCATCTCAGCGTCGAGGTCGAGGGCGTCCACGTCTCTGGATCCGCGTCCACGTTGCTTGTACGAGCCGGCACAGGGCAGGTAGAGGTTGGGCGGGCAACGCACACATGGACGGCATCGCCCGAGTTCTGGCGCGCCGAACTCGACGCGATACCGTTCGGTGAGCCGCCGTGGCAGTTGCGCGTCGAAGTGTCAGGCAGCGGCGGCGAGCGCGACATGACCGACAACGTCGCGGACGCGATGGTGACGGTGTCCGAGCCGATGCGCGTGGTCGTCTACGAGCCGCGCCTCTCGTGGGTTGGAACGTTCATACGACGCGCACTCGAGCGCGATTCGCGGTTCGATGTCGGCGCCGTTGCGTTTCCATCGCGAGGCGTCGAGGTCTCGACCGCCGACATCAACCTCGACACGGTCGCTCGTGATGGGACGCGCGCGCTCGTCGTCGGCGGGCTCGATCGGGTGACCGCCGGAGAGGCCGGCTTCCTCTCGCGATTCATGCGCGAACGAGGCGGCGCCGTGGTCCTCTTGCCGGATTCGCGGGCGGACGCAAAGTCGATTGCCCGGCTGCTGCCGGTTCCTGCCGCCGCAGAGGTCCTGCTCGAACAGCCAGCGCGATTGAGTGTCGCAGCGCCATTGGCTCCGATTCAGGCGTCGGAATTGCTGACATTTGGACCGTCCTCGAGCATGCGCGCGCTCGCTTCCAACGGCGCAAACCTTCCCGTGATCGCGGCGCTCCCTGTTGGCGCAGGTCAACTCGTCGTCTCTGGCGCGCTCGATGCGTGGCGCTACCGTGCCAACGATCGCGGCGCCTTCGATCGGTTCTGGCAGGCGGCGATTGCCGGCCTCGCCGCTGCCGCTCGTCCGGCGATCGATGTCGCGGTCGTACCGGCCGTTCTCGCGCCTGGAGAGCGAGCGAGCATTCGAGTGCGGGTGCGGCGCGCGGCGATCGATGTTCCGCCTGGCAACGACCTGCGCGTGACGGCTACGCTTCCCGAAAAGAACTCTGTGCGGCTATGGCCAGATATCGAGCCCGACACCTTCCGCGGTGACTTCACGGCGCCAGAGGCACCCGGCGCGTATCGGGTAGCGGTCACGGCCGCCGATCGGCCGGCGGAGAGCGCCAGCTTCGTGGTTGCGGACGGCGCGCGTGCAGCAACGAGTGCCGGGCTGCCGCTCTCGCTGCTCGCCGAGTCGCGCGGTGGGCGGAACGTTGCCGGCGGCGACATCCAGGCGTTGACGCAGACATTGCGCCAGGAGATCGAGACCCCGACGGTACGCGTCGAGCGCCGGCCGATGCGATCGCTCTGGTGGTTTGCGCCGTTCGTTGCGTGTCTCGGCGGCGACTGGTATCTGCGTCGACGACGGGGGCTCTGCTGAACATTTCAGATTTCAGAGTTCAGAGTTCAGAGTTCGCGCTCACGCAAATCTGAAATAAATCTGAAATCTGAAGTCTGAAATCTGAACTAGTCACTGCCGATCACTGCCTCTGCCTCGATCTCCACGAGGATCCGCGGATCGATGAGAGCCTTGACCTCCAGCATCGACGTCGCGGGCCGAATGGTCCCGAACACCTCGCCGTGCGCGCGGCCGATGTCCTCCCATTCGGCGATGTTGACGACGTAGATACGCGTTCGCACGACGTGCTCGAGTGTCGCGCCCGCTTTCGTCAGGGCGGACTCGATATTCTTCAACGTCTGCTTCGTTTGCGCGTAGACATCGCCGACGCCGACGATTTGGCCGTCGGCGTCCGTTGCTGTGGTGCCCGACACCCAGACCTGATTGCCGACCCTCACAGCCCGCGAATAGCCGACGACAGGTTCCCAAGGAGTGCCGCTCGAAATCAGTTGGTGCATACGCTTCACGTCATCAGGTACACGGCGATGTTGACGGCGAATTTCGTGTTGTCCTCGCGCAGAAACCGTTTGTTCCGCCAGTCGTAGTCCCACTCGCAGCCGTAGTCCTTGTTGCTGTAGAGCACCGCGAGCCGGCCGTCCTGCTCGATCCCCTTCAGGTAGTCGTGCACGATGTTGTCGCCCCAGCCGTTCAGCTCGTGCGACGTCTGCGGCGGCCCACCCGGAAATGTAAAGAACGCGCGGTAGATTGGATGCGCGCGGGCGAGCTTGGCGAGCGGCGCCTCTGGGAACGTCAGGCGCATCTCCTGCTCGAAGCTCTTGGCGTAGAGCCCGTTCACGTCGTGATTGCAGTCGTCGGAAAAGAGCAGGCCGCCCGACTCGGCAAAGCGCCGCAGGTTTTCGCGCTCGGCCGACGAGAACCGCACCAGCTTGTGGCCGGTCATGAACACGAACGGGAACGAGGAGAGCTCGCTCGACGCGGCGGCGATGACGACCTCTTCCTTATAGACCGGAATCGAGGTGTATTGGACGATGGAATCGAGGACGTTCGCGGCAACCTTCGGGTTGTAGTCCCAGTCGCCCGACTCGTACCGGAGGCGCGCAAACACGAACTCCGACCCGCGCGGACGCCCCGCGCGCTGGCCGGCCGCCAGCAACGCGAGCTGCAGAAATCCGCGGCGAGTGAGCACACTTGTATCGTATACAATGCCGGTTTCCACTGTGGAATATCACATCCAGCAGTACGACCTGGAGCAGGGTGCGCTCGAGATCCAGTACATCGAGGAGTTCTTCGGCGAGTTCCCGCGCAAGAAAACGGCGCAGGAAATCCTGCGGCGGCTGTCGGCCCGCGCGCACCTGATCCTGCTCGCAACCGCGCCGCTCCCCGACGATCCGGGAACCGTCGTCCCCGTGTCGTTCAAGGTTGCCCACGAGATCAAGGTTCCGGAAGCAGAAGCCAAGCTCATCGATCTGGTGCATCGGCTCCACGACTACGTGCAGTTCGACGGGCGCCGTGTCCTGTACACGTGGATCGGCGGCACGCGACGCGACTGGCGCGGTCAGGGGTTTTTTCGCGCGCTGACCGAGCAGCAGGAGCAGTGGGCCATCGCCCAGGGTTTCGACGAGATCGTGGTCAAGACGAAGAACAAGTTCTACGAGATGCGCGGTACGCTGGATCACCTGCGGTTCGAGGTGGTCAAGTACGAGCGCAACGCCGCGGACAACGCGGAGTCGAAGGTATACCTGAGCAAAAAACTCTTGCCCGAGACCGTACACACCCACCGCTCGGCCCGCACAGTGGTGGAGATAAAAGACTGACATTTCAGATTTCAGAGTT
>Ga0066388_100003057_pt1 | contig 10638 bp, 11 predicted proteins | sample PanSoiMetaGPlot6_FD_64539 | JGI IMG/M metagenome (GOLD analysis project Ga0066388, IMG submission 64539) | Tropical forest soil microbial communities from Panama analyzed to predict greenhouse gas emissions - Panama Soil - Plot 6 (Hybrid Assembly) | ecosystem: Environmental > Terrestrial >... | reverse complement strand
CGGCGACATCGGCGACCGTAGGCGGGCAGGAGTCAAGGCGGGCAGGCTCCACGTCTGGGTGGCACGGAGCAGCCGCCACCCCGGTTCACAGCCGGACCAACGGCGGCCGAGCCAGGCGGGTCATCGTATGGTGAACCGGCCGGGCGTATGGGTACGTATTCCATGGCGAGTGCGCAGCGGATCACTGGGAGGTCCCGTGCGCGTGGTGCGGCCCGAGACGGTTTTCGGCGCGTCGGCGACTGCTGCCCTGCTTACGACACTCTTCGCAACGGTCGGGCTCGGCGTGGCCGGATGGGTCGTCGGACTGGCGGCGGGCTGGGGGGCGACCGCTCTGCTGGCGGTCGCGCGGGCTCGCGGCCCGCACCCGGCGATGCAGCCAGCCGATTGGGTGACCCTGACCCGGGCGGTGCTGGCAGCTGGGGTCGCGGGCCTCGTGGCCGACTCCTTCTTCCGGTCGGTCTCGGTCGCGGCACTGGTGCTCCTAGCCTCCGTCGCCCTCGCCCTCGACGCAGTGGACGGGCTCGTGGCGCGGCATACCGGGACCGCTACGGCGATGGGCGCCCGCTTCGACGGCGAGGTAGACGCCTTCCTCATCCTGTTGCTGAGCATCGAGGTGTCTCGGGACTACGGCGCCTGGGTGCTGCTCATAGGTGCAGCGCGGTACGCATTCCTGATCGCCGGGTGGGCGCTGCCGTGGCTGGCCGCACCGCTGCCGCCCCGATACTGGGGCAAGGTGGTCGCGGCCGTGCAAGGCATCGTTCTCACCGTCGCGGCATCGGGGTTGCTGCCCCGCATGGTCGGCATGATCGCGGTCGGCGTCGCGTTGGTGCTCTTGCTCGAATCGTTCGGCCGCAACATTGTATGGCTGTACCGCACCGGCGCCGGGCCGCGCACCCGAGTGGCGTTGCGCCGGGCGACTGCCGTGGTGGCGGCGGCGGTCGTCTGGGCCGTGCTGGTCGTCCCGGACCGGCTTGACCGGGTCACACCGGCCGCGTTTGCCCGCATCCCTATCGAGGGCCTCGCGCTCGTTGCAGTCGCGCTGCTGCTGCCCGCCCGATCGCGGCGGGTGCTCGCAGCTGCGGCTGGCGTGGTGTTCGGCCTGCTCACTGTGGTCAAGCTCCTCGACATGGGCTTCTACGAGGAACTCGGACGGCCATTCGACCCGGTGCTCGACTGGGGCAACCTGGGCCCAGGGATCGGCGTGGTGCGCGATTCGATCGGCACCGCCGCCACCGACACCCTGCTCGTGGTGGTCGGCCTCGGCCTGACGATGATGGTCGCCGTCGTCACCGCCTCCGCCGTGCGGGTGAGCACAGTGACGGCTCGGCACCGGCGCGGCTCGGCGCGCGGGGTGGCAGCACTTACCGTGGTCTGGGCCGTGTGCGCGGCCATGTCACTGCAGCTCGCCCCCGGAGTTCCCCTCGCCTCGACGAGCAGCGCCGGGATAGCCGTCGCACAGGTGCGCGCCGCCCAAGCGTCCGTGCGCGACCAACAGCGCTTCGAGTCGACCATCCACGCGCCGGACAGCTACGCCCATACGCCTACCTCGCAGCTACTCGCCGGCCTGCGCGGCAAGGACGTTCTCGTCGTGTTCGTCGAGAGCTACGGCCAGGTCGCCGTCCAGGGCACGAGCTTCTCGCCCGGCGTCGACGCCGTCCTGCACAACGGCACCTCCATGCTCGCCGAGGCCGGCTTCAACGCGCGCAGCGCCTTCCTCGAATCGCCCACGTTCGGGGGCATCAGCTGGCTGGCCCACTCCACCCTTCAGTCCGGGCTGTGGGTGGACAACCAGCAGCGGTACAACCAACTCGTCAAGAGCGACCGGCTCACCCTCACCAACGCGTTCAGCAAGGCGGGCTGGCGCACCGTCAGCGACATTCCCTCAGACGAACTGCCCTGGCCCTCGGGCCGGGGCTTCTACCACTACGACCAGCTCTATGACCGCCACAACGTCGGCTACCACGGGCCGGTATTCAGCTACGCCTCGATGCCCGACCAGTACAGCCTGGCCGCGTTCGAGCGGCTCGAACTCACCCCCGGGCATCGCCCCGTGATGGCCGAGATCGATCTCGTTTCCTCGCACACCCCGTGGACTCCGCTGCCGAGGATGGTGCCGTGGGATGAGGTCGGTGACGGCTCAATCTTCGACCCCATGCCCGCCCAAGGGCTTTCGCCCAGCGTTGCCTGGCGGTCCGCAGGCACCGTCCGGCGGCTATACGGGCAGTCGATCCAATACTCCTTGCAGGCGCTCGCCTCCTGGATCGCCAGGCTGCACGACAACAACCTGGTCGTAGTAATGCTCGGTGATCACCAGCCGAACACAACTGTTAGCGGCCCGGGGGCCGACCACCTGGTCCCCGTCTCCGTCGTCGCCCACGACCCGGCGGTGCTCGACCGGATCGCCCCGTGGCACTGGCAGCCCGGCCTGTTGCCTAGTCCGACCGCCCCGATCTGGGCCATGGACGCCTTCCGCAACCGCTTCTTCGACGCCTTCAACACGCCCGCCGCGGCCACCGTGTTCCGACCGCCCCGGTGAACTCACCCGGCCGCCGTACCGTGTCTAAAGCAGGAACCTCCGTGAAGTCGGCAGCCGAGCGCTGGCGATGAGGAGGAAGGAATAGTGATGGCATTGAGCAGCCGAACTCGGTCCGCAGTGAAGTGGGGCTTGGCGCTGGTCGCCGCAGCCGGACTGGCGATCCAGGCATACGTGCACTTCGACCTGGCATCGCAGTATGACGTCATCAAGTCCAGCGCGCTGAGCCAGGGAGACCTGTTCCGCGCCGAGGCGACTGCCGCCGTAATCGCCGCCGCGGCGGTGCTGATCAGGCCGCGCCGCTACACCGCCGCGTTCGCGTTCGTGGTCGCCGCGGCCGGCACCGCCGCGGTGCTGGTCTACGCGTACGTCGACGTCGGCGCGTTCGGGCCTTTCCCGAACATGTACGACCCGATCTGGTTTCCCAAGAAGACGCTCAGTGTGTGGGCAGAGGGGATAGCTGCGGTTGCGGCGCTGGCGCTGTTCGCCGTGCTCCACGCCGAGGCACATCGCACCTCGACCGGGTACCCGCGCCGGCACGGTGGCGTGGCCCGACCGGCCCGCACTTAGGAGGTCCATGCGGACCTCGACGAAGCAAGCGCTGGCATTCTGGCTGCGCGAGCCCGGGGTCGGCGAGATCAGGCCGGTACCGGTGTGCGAGCCGGCTGCGGATGAGGTGCTCGTCCGGACACTGTTCTCGGGCGTCAGTCGCGGAACCGAGGCGCTGGTGTTTCGTGGTGCAGTGCCGCCGAGCGAGTACGACACGATGCGAGCACCGTTCCAGGAAGGCAACTTCCCGGGTCCGGTGAAGTACGGCTACCTCAACGTCGGGGTCGTCGAGGACGGTCCCGCCGAGCTGCGCGGCCACGCGGTGTTCTGCCTCTATCCGCACCAAACGGCATATGTCGTGCCGGCGGACGCCGTCTTGCCCGTGCCCGACGGCGTCCCGCCGTCCCGCGCGGTGCTCGCCGGCGCCGTCGAGACCGCCGTGAACGCGTTGTGGGACGCCGCCCCGCTCATCGGTGACCGCGTCGCGGTCGTGGGAGCGGGCATGGTCGGCTGCTGCATCGCGCGGCTGTTGGCCGGTGTTCCGGGCGTTCAGGTCACGCTCGTCGATCTCGACGCCGGCCGCGCTGAGGTCGCCGCGGCGTTCGGCGCCGAATTTGCGACACCCGCCGAGGTGACCGGTCCTCGCGACCTGGTGGTGCACACGAGCGGCAGCTCCGCCGGCTTGCAACTGTCGCTGCAGTTGCTGGCTGACGACGCGTCGGTAGTCGAACTGAGCTGGTACGGCGACACGCCGGTCAGCGTGGATCTCGGCGGCGTCTTCCATTCCCGGCGGCTCGCGATCCGTGCCAGCCAGGTTGGTGCAGTGTCGCCCGCTCGGCGCAGCAGGCGGACACGAACCGCTCGCCTGGCCCTAGCCCTCGACCTGCTACATGACCCGGCCTTTGACATGCTGCTCAGCGGCACGTCACCGTTTCGCGACTTGCCGGAGGTCATGGCCCGACTCGCAACGGGGGAACTGCCAGCGTTGTGCCACACGATCACCTACCAGGACGGGTGAAGCGCCGTGTTCAGCGTCACCGTCCGCGATCACGTGATGATCGCCCACAGCTTGCGCGGCGAGGTCTTCGGTCCGGCTCAGCGGCTTCACGGCGCCACGTACGTCGTGGATGCCACCTTCCGCCGGGAGGCCCTCACCGCCGACGGCATCGTGGTCGATATCGGGGCCGCCCGGGAGCTGCTGCGCGACGTGCTCGGCGAGTTCGACTACCGCAACCTCGACGAGCAGGCCGACCTTGCCGGCGTGAACACCACCACCGAGGCGTTGGCAAAGGTGATCGCCGACCGGATCGCCGACCACATCCACGCGGGCGCGCTCGGCAACAGCGGTAGCGGGATCGCCATGCTCGCCGTAACGCTGCACGAATCACCGGTCGCGTCGGCTGGCTACGAGCGACCGATGTGACCCGATGACAGCCCGCACCGTCGTCCACGTCGTTGTTCCCGACGCCGTCGACGACCCACTGCGTCCCAGCGGCGGCAACCGTTACGACCGCGCCGTGTGCGACCACCTCGCCGCCGCCGGCTGGCAGGTTCACGAACATCCGATCCCGGACGCCTGGCCGCGGCTGCGCCGAACCGGCTGCGAGGCATTACGGCGCGTCCTGTCGCGCATCCCTGACGGTTCGGTCGTGCTGGTCGACGGGCTCCTTGCAGTGGGAAGTGCCCCGGTGCTCGTCCCGGTCGCCGGACGCATCGCGCTGGTCGTGCTCGTCCACGCGCCGCCCGTAGAGGTGGCTGCGGACGCGGAGGTGCTGGCCGAGGCCCGAGCAGTGATCGCCACCAGCGGCTGGCTGCGCGATGACCTCCTGCGCTCCTATCCGCTGCGCCCGGACAAGGTCCAGGTGGCCGAACCAGGCGTCGACCCGAGCGCGATCGCCGCCGGAACGCCGGGCGGCGCGCAACTGCTGTGCGTCGCAGCCGTCGCTCACCACAAAGGCCACGACGTACTGCTCGCCGCGCTCTCCAGCCTTCCTGATCGGCGCTGGCATTGCCGGTGCGTGGGTCCCCTGGATCGCGAGCCGCAGTTTGTAGCCGAGCTCCGTCGGCAGGCCCGTCTGGACGGCACGGACACGCGCGTGCAGTTCACCGGACCGCGGATCGGCCGCGACCTGGAAGCGGCGTTCTGCTCGGCCGACGTGCTGGTGCACCCGGCCCGCATCGAGGGTTACGGCCTTGTCGTTACTGAAGCGTTGGCGCACGGCTTACCGGTGATCACGACCACGACCGGGGGCCTGCCCGATGCGCTCGGTGTGGCAGCGGACGGCGTCCGGCCCGGGCTGCTCGTCCCGGCCGGCGACGCTGCAGCGCTGGCGCATGCGATCTCGGCCTGGTTGGCCTACGACGATCTGCGGCGGTGTTTGCGACGGGCAGCCCGTTCCCGGCGACGCGGATTGCCGAGTTGGGCGACGACAGCCAAGCAGATCGGGCAAGTGTTGCAGGGTGTCGCATGACGCCGGTTCGGGTCAGTCCGTCGTGGCTCGCAGTGCGCGAGCCCGCCGACGTCGCCGCTCGCGCGGGCGCGCTTGTCGACGAGATCCGGCACTCGCTGCCTGCCGACCGTCCCCTTGTGATCTACGACCTTGGCTGCGGCACGGGCGCCACGATGCGCTGGCTGGCGCCGCAGCTGCCCGGGCCCCAGCACTGGATCGGGTACGACCTCGATGCCCACCTGCTCGCCACATTCAACGCCGCGCCGGCCCAGGTAGCCGCCGACGGGTCGCCGGTGACCACCGAGACGCGGTGCCGCGACGTTACCCAGCTCAAAGCTGGCGACCTGGCCGATGCCACGTTGATCACCTGCTCGGCGCTGCTCGACCTCCTGAGCGCGGACGAACTCGACCGACTCGTGCGCTCGTGTGCCTCCGCACGCTGCCCGGTCCTGATCACACTCACCGTCACCGGCGCCGTCCGACTATCGCCTCGACACCCACTCGACGAGCTCGTCGCGGCCGCGTTCAACAGCCACCAACGCCGTACCACCGGCGGGCGCCGGCTCCTCGGGCCGGATGCCGCCGACGCGGCCCGGCGCATGTTCACCGAGCTGGGCTGCGACGTGGTGGGCCATGCCAGCCCCTGGCGGCTCGGCCCGGCGAGGCGCCAGTTGACGTACGCGTGGTTTGCCGGGTGGCTGGCGGCGGCGTGCGAGCAAGATTCACATCTGGCGACGGCGACGCGCAGCTACGCACGGGTGCGGCTTGCGGGTGCGTCGGCCGGGCGGCTGCAAGCGCTCGTCCAGCACCGAGACCTGCTGGTGCGCTCGCCAAGACGGCCTGGCCAACCTGACGCGGACCGTCCGCGTACCCGTTGACAGAAACCCACGGGCGTCGGGAAGGTGAGGCCGTGACCAGGAACCGGGCCTGCGTGTGCCTCGCCGTCGCGCGGCGTCGGCGTCGGCCGGCGACGATTCCCGCAGTCGTAGGTGTCCGCGATGGTTGACCGCCCCTATACCTTGCTCAGCTGCGGCATGTCGCTCGACGGCTACCTCGACAGCGCGACGATCGCGCGGCTGCAGTTGTCCAACGACGCCGACTTCGACCGTGTCGACGCAGTGCGGGCAAGCTGCGACGCGATACTCGTGGGAGCGAACACCGTCCGCACCGACAACCCGCGGCTGCTGGTCCGCTCGTCCGAGCGGCGCCGCGAGCGGGTCTCGCGCGGACTCGCCCCGTCGCCGATGAAGATCACCATGACGGCTCGCGGCGACCTGGATCCGTGGGCCAACTTCTTCACCACGGGCGATACCGCGAAGCTCGTCTATTGCCCCACCGCGTCGGTGCCGGCCGTGTCACGCCGGCTCGAACCCCTCGCGACAGTCGTCGATGCCGGCCAGCCGCTGACCATGCGGCGTATCTGTGAGGATCTTTCCGATCGCGGCGTGCAGCGGCTGATGGTTGAGGGCGGCGGGTCGATCCATACGCAGTTTCTGACCGCGGACCTGGCCGACGAACTCGATCTGGTGGTGGCGCCGTTCTTCGTCGGCGACTCCCAGGCTTGCCGGTTCGTCGGTGACGGCGAGTTTCCCTGGAATGCCCAACGCCGCGCGCCGCTGGCCGAGGTGCGACAGATCGGCGACGTCGTCTTGCTGCGGTACGCGCTGTCGCCTCGGTTCGAGATGCGCTGAGGAGCGAAACTGTGGCGCACGCCGTGCCGATCGCGACGATACGAACGCAGGTCCTCATTCCGCTCCAGTTTTCCGACGGGTACACCACGACCGGGCGGGTGTTCACATTCGACGGGCTCACCGACGGCGGCCAGCACCTTGCCGTCGGGCTCGGCGTCCGAGCGCACTCCGTGTCGGGCGCTTCAGCGGTGCCGCTCGTGCGCGTTCACAGCGAATGCCTGACCGGTGATGTGCTGGGCAGCCAGCGGTGCGACTGCGGCGCTCAGCTGCGGGAGGCGGTCGAACTGATTGCCGAAGCCGGCGGCTACCTGCTGTACCTGCGCCAGGAAGGCCGCGGCATAGGGCTCTACGCCAAGATCGACGCCTACGCACTGCAAGACACCGGGCTGGACACCTATGAGGCCAACCTCGCACTCGGCCATGGCGAGGACGAACGCGATTACGCGGCCGCCGCCCAGATGCTGCACGCACTGGGCGCACCGACGGTCCGGCTCCTCAGCAACAACCCGGACAAGACGCGGCAGCTCACGCACTGCGGGGTGACTGTCGCCGACCAGTTGCCCACCGGCGTACACCTGTCTGCCAGCAATTCCCGATATCTCGCTGCGAAAGCCCGCCGCGGCGCGCACACCCTGAACCTGCCCGACCTCGGCTACGACGGTGACGGCGCGATCCCGCCAATCGGCGCGCGGCACCCCGAGGTCGCCGATAAGCCCAGCTGCAGCGGGCGGTTGAACTACGTGCCCGGCCGGCCCGTGTAGCCCTGTGTGGCCGGCATGTGCTCAGTTCCGACTGGGAGCGGACCGGCTGTCCGCCGCTTCGGCCCGTCGCTGCTACGTCTCGCCGCCGGCGTCACGGTGCTCTGGTTTCTCTGGCGCCAAATGGGAGCGGCGCCGTTCAAGGACGGGCTGCGCGCGGTCACCTGGCCGGCGGTCGTCGCCGCCGCCACGCTCACTGCCCTGACCACGGTGTGTTCGGCGTGGCGCTGGCGGGTCGTCGCCCGGGCTCTCGGCGTCGACATCGGCCTGCGAGGCGCAGTCTGCGCTTACTACCGTTCCCTGTTCCTCAACTCCGTGCTCTTCGGCGGGGTTGTCGGCGACGTGCACCGGGCGGTAACGCACGGGCGGCGAGCTGGAGACGTGGTGCGCGGACTGCGCGCCGTGGCGTGGGAACGGCTGTGCGGTCAGGTTATCCAGGCCGCGCTGACCGCCGTCGTGTTGCTGAGCCTGCCGTCGCCGGTCCGCCCGGCGCTGCCGTACGTTCTGGCGGGCCTCGCAGGCGTTGTGGGGTGTGCTGTTCTGGTCGTGCGTGGCGCTGCTCGCCGCGGCCGGTCGCGGTTGACACGCGCCGCCCAGGCCCTTTCCGCCGACCTTCGTCATCGCCTGCTGGTCCCGAACGTGTGGCCGCAGGTCATGCTGGCCTCGGTGCTGGTGGTCGCCGGGCACACTGCCACGTTCGTCGTCGCGGCCCGGGTCGCCGGCAGCACCGCACCCCTGGGCGAACTGGTCGCGCTCCTGCTGGTGGTCCAGACGGCGATGGTGATCCCGCTGAGTATCGGCGGGTGGGGGCTGCGGGAAGGAGCCGCCGCCTGGGCCTTCGGCGCAGCCGCACTCGGCGCCGCCACCGGGGTCACGGTCGCGACGCTCTATGCGGTACTCATGCTGGCCGCAGTTTCCCCAGGCGCCGGCCTGCTACTGGCCGACGCGGTCCACCACCATCGCGACCACCGCCAGCCGGACGGTTCGCGACGAGCCGACCCGGCGCCGCTAACGATGGAGGCCGTCCATGGCTGACCGGCCGTACCGGTGACGTCCGCCCGATGACAATCAGAACCGAGAGCCGCATAACGATCGCCAGCAACGTCAGTGAGGTGTGGGCGTATGTCTGTGACGTCGAACGCTGGCCGGAGTGGGCGCCAACTGTTCTCGAATGCCGAGTTCGCGGAGGAGCTCCGCTGCAGCCCGGCTCGCGGGTGGAGCAGCGGGCGAAGGACCTGTGGTGGACTCACCGCCGGAGCCAGGAGGTGACAGCTGTCGAGGCGCCCCGCTACGTGGCGTTCGCCGGGCCAATGGGAGGTTCCTCGGCGCGCTGGGGAATGGAACTCCAGCCAATGGACGATAAGCAGACTGGCGCCAAGATGTGGATCGAGGTCGACCTCGCGGGCATCATGCGCGCGGTCCCCGGCCGCGCTCTCAAAGGCAGAATTCAACGCGTAAGCGATCGCGAAATGGCCGCAATCAAGGCTGCCGTCGAGGCCGATACGCGCGGAGGCGCGGAGTACTAGATGGGGCGGCGCGCGGTTCTGCCGCGACGCTGCCGAGTGCAGGAGCGCACCATGAGCCAGATCGACCGTTCGCGAGAGCACCTGATCGAGACATACCGCAAGAAGGCAAAGCACTACGACATCACCTCCCGGCTTTATCCCGCGCCCGGCTACCCGCAGCGAGCACAACGCAACCGAGCGGTACAAGCGCTCGGCCTTCGCACAGGTGACACCGTGATCGACATCGCATGCGGCACAGGTCTGAACTTCCCGCTGATCGAGCAGGTGATCGGTCCCGCCGGCCGGATCGTCGGCGTCGATCTGACCGACGCGATGCTCGCCCGTGCCCAGAATCGGATAGCGACGAACGGCTGGCACAACATCGGCCTCGTGCAAGCCGACGCTGTCGACTTCGCGTTCCCGACCGCGGTCGACGCGATCCTCTCCACGTACGCGCTATCGCAGGTGCCCGAGTGCGGAGAGGTCATCGCACACGGCGCCGCGGCCCTCTCCGGAGGCGGACGCTGGGTTGTGCTGGATCTCAAGGTTCCCGACAACACGCCTGGGTGGCTGGCGCAGCTCGGAACCGCAATTGTGCGGCCCTTCGCATCCATAGACGAGTGGATCATGCGCCGCCCCTGGGAGGCCATTCGCGTAGCCATGCAGAAAGAACTGGCCGATTTCTCCTGGACCGAGTTGTCGTTCGGAACCGCATTCCTCGCTGCCGGGTCCCGTCGGCCCGGAACCATAGGTGTACGACCGCTGCGCAGCGACTGATGTCACTGCGATACACCACTTTCCGCGTCATCAGCGCGACGATCCTTGCGCTCGCCCTCAGCGCATGTAGTGGGTCGAGCCGCAGCAGCACATCCTCCGCGATGCCTGCTTCCGCCAATCCCGTACAGCGAGAGAACTTGCGCCCGGGCACTTCTGGTTGGGAGGTCTCGGCCGGCGCCGGAACTGTGATCACTGGTTATGCGTCGGAGACCAGCGTCGCCCCAGGGCAGAGCTTTCACCTGCACGTTGCCGCGCCGGCGGGCTCGCAGTACCGGGTGCTGGTGTACCGGCTGGGGTGGTACCGCGGGGCAGGGGCACGCCTGATCATGTGCGTACCTGGATGCCGCTCGGCCCACGCGGCGATTGCACAGCCCC
>Ga0066388_100003055_pt1 | contig 10640 bp, 6 predicted proteins | sample PanSoiMetaGPlot6_FD_64539 | JGI IMG/M metagenome (GOLD analysis project Ga0066388, IMG submission 64539) | Tropical forest soil microbial communities from Panama analyzed to predict greenhouse gas emissions - Panama Soil - Plot 6 (Hybrid Assembly) | ecosystem: Environmental > Terrestrial > Soil... | reverse complement strand
TTTGTCGTAATTGGCCTGACTGGACACTTGCTTGCCGACCAGAGCAGCTTGGCGCTGATACTCGGCCTCCGCCTGTGTCAACGCCGCCTGGGCGCTGACCACGGACGCTTTCGCGGCGTCGACTTTGAGCCTGTACGGCTCCGGCTCGATGGTGAATAGCGAAGTGCCCTTCTTCACAAAGTCCCCATCGTTGTAGCTGATCGCCTGAACAAAACCCTGCACGCGCGCCACCAGATCCACTGCATTGACAGCCGCCGCATTACCGGTCGCTTCGAAATAGCGCGGGATCGGCCGCTCAATAGGTGCTGCGACCGTGACCTTCGGCGGCGGCGGCGCGGCGTATTCGTTGTTCTCACCGCAGCCGGCAAGGCTAATAGCCACGCAAGTTGCGGCGCCGCAGACGCCAACGCGGCCGACAAATGCTACTAACCGTGGCATTCTCATTTTTTGTTCCTTAGAGCATGATCCGGAAAAGTGGATACCGGTTTTCCGAAAAGATCATATTCAAACAACACGCTAAAGCGAAATAACGAACCAACCTAAAATCATTTCGCTTTGGTCGAAGCTTTGCGTTCGGCAATGCCAATGCTTGGCCCGTTCATCGACGGGCGGCCGCACTCAATGCCGCGTAACAGCTTGGCGACAGTGACGACGCATTTGCCGCCAAGCAGGAGAGCACCCTGCCCCCACCGACCGATACGCCTGGGCACAGCGTTCGTTGATCGACGCTGCACAAGCGCAAAATGACGAGCGCCTCGCGCGGGCGCATTTGCGGCATGGCGCCAAGCGGCGCGACGTCCGGCGTTGCTGTGGCACTGGCGGTCGATCCCTTGGACGCGCTCGTTCCTTTAGACGCGCTTTGGCCAATCGCAGCCAGTGCCGTCTGACAAGCTGCGGATACCCGCGCTGAATTTTTTCGCAGGCATTGCAGCGCTGCCGCGCCTCCCGGCTGCGCGCCGGAACAATGGGCCATGAAGTCGGATCGGCACGAGGCGCGAATGGCGCTAAGCTGCTCAGCACTCGGTTTTTGCGATGCTGGAGCTGTGGAAGCGGCTGCCGACGCCGCCGGCTTGGATTCCCGCGAAGCTTCCGATCGCCGCACGGCGGGAGCGATCGATGCCGGCGCCGGCGAGCTCTCCACGACCGGCGCGGTGCCGGCAGGTGAGGAGGAAGATGAGGACGATGCAGATGAGGATGCAGGTGAGGATGCAGGTGAGGATGAAGATGCAGGTGATGATTCTGCAAGTGATTGCACCGTTTTCTGACAAGACGGCGAGAGCGTGGGAAGATTGCCCTTGAGGCAAAGCAACAGTTCAGGGCTGTCCGGTGCAATCCATGAGCAGTGCGTCATGAAGTCATCCATCGTGCAGGCTTGCCGGACCATTTTTAATTGGTTCTCTGGCGACGGCGCTGCTGCGGCCGTTGCTGGCGTTGCTTGCGGAACCCCCGAAGACGGGGTGTTCGCCTGAGGCGACACGACCGGCGTCGGCGCACTCGCTGCTTGCGCAATGGCATTCACTGCAGTCTTGCAGGGTGCTGACAGTTTCGCTTCGTTGCGTTTAAGGCACTCCAGCGCGTCTTTGCCGCCAGGCTGCACGCCAGAACAATTTGCCATGAAATCGGAGCGACACGAGGCGCGGACGGCATCGCGCTGCGCTTGCGTCGGCGCTTGTGTAGACTCCTGCGCCCCGGCAATTCCGGATACGCAGAGAGCAAAAGCAATCGTGATTGGGAAGCACGCAAGCAATTTGCACATAACCGACCCCGCTAAAGGTGAACAATACTGACTCCAGAATTGAGTATTGACAATGAAATCGGCTTTGCGGATCTCACGCAAGGCAGCGCCGATTATCGGGGCGAATGACGGGATGGCTTGCGCGCACGGGCCGCGCAAATTGGGTTCGTTTTGCAAATCGCGGTCGGCCGCTAAAAATCACCGGGCCCTGATTTTCCATTTTGTAACTACCTAATTTTGTTAACTTAATTCGTTTCAATTTCCAGAATATACAATTCTAGATTGTAATAACGTCAACACACAATCTTGCTCGTTTGCTGCCGCAAATTTTATTTTGATATTGCGCTGATGTTTTCTTGTGTCCCCGTCCGACGAGAAAGTGCGGCTCGGATTACGTCAAGCATCGACACGGGAGTAGTTAAACAACCAAGAAAAATTTCGCGCGAAAAAAGTGCTGCGAGCAATATCCTCCACAGACGATTAGGTTTGGGCCGACACATCCTGGCAAGCTGCGCGACGGTATCGTGAGCATCTGGGTGCCGCGGCAGGTGAACTTAATTGCGGCAAGTGCTGGTTATTCGTCTTATTAGTTCACCGACGTTCGCTTCGAAGAACCTGTTTGTTTGCTTTTCTTGCAACGACCCCCGATCAATCGCGCGTACCGTTTGCTGATGTTCTCCGAAGCACGTCTTTCATGGCTTTTATCTCGACGAGCTCCTTAGTCAACCGCATGATCCGTGCGTCGAGGCGCTCCTGTTGATCAAGGTCATCATCAAGGAAATTTCTGGCGTGAATAGTGGTGAGGAATAACTGCGCGATACGACGTGTGTCTCTGGCAGGATTGAGGCTATCCGGTTCGAGCGGGTCAAAACCCGGCGTGACCGGCAGAATTGATTGGATTTCCTTTGCAACAGCCACGGTCCACTCTTCCGTCGACTCAAAATTCTGCCGCGGAAATTTCTGATTCAGATAGTCGATTTTATCGGCGCGTAGGAGGCTGCTCGCGTATTCTGCGAAAGCAGTTTCTGGTTGGCGGCATATGAGGTAGCCAAAAGCGATCAGGCCACGCGTTTCATCGAAAGCGGGATGGCAGGGGGTTAAACTGTTGGCAATCGCCTTGGCCTGCACAAATCTGCGCGACCGAAGCTTGCGCCACTCCGCGTCTGCAATACCGAAGACCTTACTCTGCTCGCTTGGACCAGAGGGAGTCCATTCCTCGATCAACGCGGAATGTAATGCTTCAAATTCGTGCGGATCTTCACCGGGCAGGATGAGAGGCTCGGCGAAAACACCGTTTTTTAAGGCGTTGCGGCCTTTAGGCTTGCGGCGAGGGACGACCGAATTATTCAGCCGACCATTGTGCTTGAGAGTCGGTGGGATATTGCGATGCTGATTGCGTTTGCGCATGGAGGCGACTCCACCCTGAGTGAGACTCGCCTCCAGAAGGCGACCTCGGTAGGGCGAATCGCCTTCGTCGATGGGCGTCATCTTGCACACCGAGCCTTCGATGTAAATAGAAAGTACAATTTTCTGTTAGTTCGCACGCGCATTGTAGTTTGCGTGCAAAGCGCATCTGCGGCAGTTCTCGCCGCCGGCTTTCTACGGGGCCTGAGCCGCGACCCGCTGATACAGCAAGTCGCTTATACAGCGAGCCGCTTATACGGAGAACCGCTTATACAGTGAGCGGCTTTATGGCGAGCCGCTTATACGGTGAGTCGCTTATACAGTGAGCCGCTTATACAGTGAGCCGCTTATACAGTGAGCCGCTTATATGGCGAGCGCTTATACGGTGAGCCTTATACGGCGACCCGCTTATATGGCGAGCCGCTTATGTGTTGTGGCGCTTATGCACTCAGGTCGCTTCTGTGCTGAGCCGCTTATGCGCTGGCCGCTTATACAGCGGCCGCTTATGCAGTGTGGCTGCCTATACGGTGTGGCCACCTATACAGTGTGACCGCCTCTACTGTGTGGCAACCGCTTATACAGTGTCGCCGCTTAGACTGTGTCGCCGGCCTATAGCGTGCGGGTGCCCATACTGTGCGGCCACGGTGTAAAATCGATTACGATCTATTAGCGAATGCACTGCCGAATCTTCGCCAGAAGTTGTCGTGGCCTGTAAGACCTCGGCACATAATCGTTGAGCAGGCGCCGATCCTCGCGGCGCGGGAAGGAACGGCCGACGAAAGAGCCGGGCGGAATGTCGTTCATTGCGGCAGTGCCGGTTTGGCAATGGGTGCCGGAGTGTCTAGCATAGCCTGACCCATCCGGCGCCGTTCAACGTCGCCCGGCGTGAAGGACTTGAAGCGTGACGCACGCTCCCGAATTGCAAAACTCCAGCCGGCGGCCGCGGCAAGACCTAATCAGCGGGCCTTATTTGCGCAATGCCTGGTATGTCGCGGCGTGGTCCGAAGACATCGGCGACGGCGCGCTGGTCGCACGCACCATCATGGACGAGCCAATCGTGCTCTATCGCAAGGCCGACGGGGGCGTTGCGGCCATCGAGGATCGCTGCGCGCACCGGTTCGCGCCGCTGAGCATGGGCAAGATCGTCGGCGGCGACCGCATACGGTGTCCTTATCACGGGCTGGAATTTGACGGCAGCGGCGCCTGCGTGAAGAATCCCCACGGCACCAAGAGCATCCCGCCGCGGGCGCGGGTGAAAAGCTATCCGGTCTTCGAGAAGCATAAGGCGGTGTGGATCTGGATGGGCGACAGATCGGCTGATGCCGGAAAAGTGCCGGACTTCGCCGTGCTCGACAATGTGCCTGAGCTCTATACCACCAAGCGCGACTCGATCGTGATCAAAGCCAACTTCCAGTTGGTCATCGACAACCTGCTCGATCTTAGCCACACCTCCTACCTGCACGAAGGCGTTCTCGGCAACGCCGACACTGTGGAGTCGGAGATCACGGTGGAAGAGGACGGCGATGACGTGATAGTCGGGCGGCACGCCACCAATTCAACGCCGCCCGGCATGTTCGCGCCGTTCTGGCCGAACCATCCGCCGCGCGTCGATAAATTCACCAAAATGCGCTGGATGGCACCATCGACGCTTCGGCTGTTCACGGGCATCTGCACGATCGGCGCGGCGCCGGAGAGCGGCACCGGCTATAACGCGATTCACATGCTGACGCCGCAGTGCGAGCGCTCGACGCTCTATCATTTTACGGCCGTCCGTTTCGGCGTGATGACGACCGACGAAAAGGTCAACCGCGATTTGCAGGAGCGGATCGCCAAGATGCGGCGCTTCGCTTTTGCCGAGCAGGACGCCCCGATGATCGAGGCCCAGCAGCGAATGATCGAGAACGCGACGACGCCGCTCAATCCGGTAATCCTCGCCGTCGACGTGGGGCCGGTGCGCTACAAGCGCGTCCTCAACAAGCTCCTCGAAGCCGAGCGGAGGCGTGCCATTGTTCCGCCATGAAACTTCGCCGCCGACATTTCCTGTGTAACGACGGGCGTGTCTCACTTCCCTGGCGGCTTTGCGGCGAAGGTCGAGTCGCGTAGGCACAAGCGTCCGCGATAGTCCTGCCAGAGCTTTTCAGTTTCATGCAATTGCCCAATGGCGCGGGCAATCGTGACGAAATCGTATTTGGAGAATCTCTCAGTAAGATCGGTGTAGTATAGCGGCGCCTTGCCGATCGCTACCGCGATCTCATCGGCAAGCGTAGCGACCGTCGCCTCGTCGCCTGATTCACCTGCGGTATCCTTCTTGCCGTTGACGTAGTCGTCAATTTTGGCCGTGTCCGCGTAGGCGTAGGTGATGCGCTCGTAATATTCGCGCGGGATGTTTTCGGGAACGGTGGCATCGATGCCAACCTTGGCGCCAGTCGGCACCACGCCATAGCCCTGGGGTAGGCTGGGATCGAGCGGCTTAGCCCGCGCGTTTGATACGATCATCACGTCGCGGTCGCCCTGCACACGGGTGGCGATCGCCCATTCCACCTCGGTTGGATCGTTGACGTCGATGTCGTCGTCGACCACGACGACATGCTTGAGGTCCATCACCGACAACGCGGCAAGGAGCGCATTTTTGCCCTCGCCTGGCTGCTTCCTGATCGAGATCACGGCGTGCCAGAAAGCACAGCCCCCAAGCGTGACGTTGATGTCTTTCACCTGTACGCCGGCGGTGCGCAGCGCTGCGCGAATAGCGGCATAGCGCGTCGGTGCCGCGAGCCAGGTGTTCTCCCAGGGCATGTGCAGATTGTAGTAGATCGCATCCTTGCGCATCGAGATTGCCTTGATGCGCACCAGCGGATTCCAGTGCAGTCCGCCCATCAGCCGGGTGAATTCGCCGAAACGACCCTCGGGAAAGGTCCAACCGACTGGGAGAATTTCCGCTTCCAACACGATTTCGGCGTCAGCGATGTAAGGCAGATCGATGGTCGAGCACGGCGCGAGCTTGACCGACTCGCCACGCAGACCGCCGGCGATCGCCATTTCATCGACGCCGAGCGGGGCGCGATAGCCGGATCCGGTGATCTCGACCGGATGAGTGCCGATTGAGATCGAGATCGGCAGTGGCTCCTTGCGCTCCAACGCCCGCTGCGCGAACAGTCGCATATTGTTCGGCGTGACGATGTCGATGCCAGTCAGCGCCCTTTCCTTGACAATGAACCGATAGATGCCTGAATTCCATCCAAACTCGGGATCGCGCGCGATGACTACGCCAGCCGTGATCATCGGCCCGCCGTCATAAATTGATGACATTGGGATCGGCAACTTGAACAGGTCGACGTCGTCGCCAACGAGCGTCACCTCGCGCGTCGGCGAGGTTTTGACATATTGCGGCGGGATCGGCGTCGCGATTGCTTGCGCGAGTTTGTCCTCGATCTCGCGATAGGTCTCACAGCCTACCGACATCGCGGCGCGCTCGCGCGAGCGAATGAGGCCAGAGACGACCGGCATGTCGTAGCCGATCACGTTATGGAAACAGAGAGCAGTCTTCGCCTGATCGACCAGGGTGGCGATATGGCGGATGTCGACCGGCTGATGCAAGTCGACCAATTCGCCGGCTTGCCGTAGTCGATCGAGGAATTGGCGGAAGTTTTCTTGCATTTCGATCTCATATGATGAGCAATTTCGCGGTTTGTCTGCTTTACTTCCCAAAGCAGGTATAGCTAAGGCAACTGGCATATCCGCTAAGTGCCACAAGCGGCCGCACGCAGTGCAGCGAACAACGGGACATCATTCGATCACCTCGTCGGCGCGGGCGAGCAATGACGGCGGTACGCTGAGATCGAGCACTTTGGCGGTTTTTAGATTGATGACCGGCTCGAATTTTTACTGGTAGTTCACCTGGTTCCGTACCTTTCAATGTCGACATACCCTGCGGCGCGGCGGAAAAGGCAAAGCTGCGACCAGAACCAGGCGGAAAGATAGGCGTTGGGTTGAAGACTGCTGTGATCCATAGAAATTCGAGTGACCAAAACCTCCGCAGAAAACGTTAAACCCGTCTCAGCAATCGGCGCGGCTGGCTTAAGCTTAGCCGCGCTTGGCGTCGTATTCGGCGACATCGGCACGAGCCCTCTTTACACGCTGAAGACGGTCCTCAATCTCACAGGCGCGAATCCTGACGCATCAACGACGCTCGGCGCGTTGTCCTTGATCCTCTGGACCTTATTCATTGTAACCACGGTCAAGTATGTCAACTTCGCAATGCGTATCGACAATGACGGCGAAGGCGGCATCATTGCACTTTTGGCGCTCATTGGAGTGAAAAAACAGCACCGACCAGTAATCGTTGCAGTCGGACTATTTGGTGCAGCTCTGATTTATGGCGACGGCACTATCACGCCGGCAATCTCTGTCCTGTCAGCCCTTGAGGGCATGGAGCAGATTGCGCCAAGCCTGCAGTCGTATGTGTTGCCGGCTTCAGTCGCCGTCCTATTTGTGCTCTTCGCCTTGCAACCTCTCGGTACCGGGAAAATCGGCCAAGCGTTCGGTCCAATAATGTTTGTCTGGTTCGCAGTCATGGCGGCGCTCGGCGTATATGGAATAACCAAACATCTTGGCGTAGCGGCCGCGATAAGTCCGCTCTATGGCATCAAGTATCTGGCAAACGGCGGCCTAAAAAGCTTCCTCGTGCTTGGCGGAGTGTTTCTCTGCGTGACCGGGGCTGAGGCACTCTATGCCGACATGGGCCAATTTGGGAAAGTTCCCATTCAACGGGCGTGGAATTTCATTGTTTTTCCCAGTCTTATTCTGAACTACGCAGGCCAAGCCGCCATCGTCCTTGAAGGCTCGCCGACACAGGGCAATATTTTCTACCAGCTGTGTCCGTCCTTGCTTCTAACGCCTCTGGTCGTGTTGGCGACCATCGCCACCATCATAGCCAGCCAATCGATCATTACGGGTGCTTTTTCAATGACACGGCAAGCGATTGCGCTTGGATGGATGCCGCGTCTGCGTGTTACCCAAACTTCCGAGGAGGGTTATGGCCAGATTTACGTCGGCGCCGTTAATTGGTTGCTGATGATTGCCACACTTGGCCTCACGATAGGTTTTCGTAAGTCTGACAACCTCGCAGCTGCCTATGGGATTGCTGTTTCATTGACGATGCTTTTGACGAGCGTGTTGCTGTTCATCGCAATGCGCGAAATCTGGGGCTGGTCGCCTGTCAAGGCGGGCGCTGTGGCACTCATGTTTCTCGTTGTAGATTTTGGCTTTTTCACCGCCAATGTCACAAAGGTATTGCAGGGCGGTTACGTACCCTTGTTAGTGGCCGCGGCGGTCTACGGTGTCATGTGGATCTGGCATCGGGGCACGAGTGCGGTCCGCGCGCAAATCATGGCAGATCAAGTGCCATTGAAAAAGTTCGTTGAAACGCTTGGCGACGTTGCGCGTGTTCCTGGCACTGCTGTCTTCTTAACCCGCGCCGACAGCGAAACACCACCTGTTTTGGTTTGGCACGTACGAAAAAACCGTTCCTTGCACGAGCACGTCCTCATACTCAAGCTAATTGTCACATCGTCTCCGCGCACAAAACCGAGCGAGCGGGTACAGGTTGCGCGTGTTGCTGACAAATTTTGGCGCATCGAAGCGCGTTATGGATTTATGGAGCGGCCGAATGTCTTAGCAATACTCAACGATTGCAGGACCAAAGGCATCGAAATCAATCGCGACAACGTCATTTTTTACATCGGTCATGAAACACTCATACCACGGGAGGGTCGGAGAGGTATTCCGCGTTGGCAGGAAGCTATCTTTGCTGCGATGGCTCGCAACTCCGTTCGTATAACAGATGTCCTCAAATTGCCCCACAACCAAGTGGTGGAAATCGGTCGCGAGGTTGCGATTTAAACTACCAGCGACAATTCGGTGAACGCTAACAGCGTGAAATCAAAGGGCCCAATGGACTAAGGAAACCATCGGTTGAATGTCCGCTTCGGGTCAACAGCAGACATTCCGGCCATGAGTCGCGATGTCCGCTTTGCGCCAAAAGCAGACATCCAGTCGCCCTGCGATTTATCGCTGGAAATTGCTTCTTCCGTTATGGACAGTGTGGGCGGCCCCGGCGATCGATGCGCAGATGCTGCGCAACGCGGCAGCAAGGGAGGAGGAAAACCAATGAGCAAAATTCCGCAGGAGCAGGTCCCCGGCGTGTCTCACCGCCGCGTCGGCGACATCGTCGTCACCGCGATCAGCGACGGCTTTGTCGACGGCGGGCTCGACGTGCTGCGCAACATCGATCAGGAAGAGGCGCGGCGCATCCTCGCCGAATCCTTCCGGCCGGTGCGGCGCACGGCCATTAATGCGTTCCTCCTCTATTCGGCCGGGCGCTTAGCGCTGGTCGAGACTGGCTCCGGCAATTACCTCGGGCCCACCGCTGGCAAGGTGCTCGCGAACATCGCCGCCGCGGGCGTTGATCCCGCGTCGATCGAGACGGTGCTGCTCACCCACATGCACCCGGACCATTCGGCCGGCCTGTCCGATCCGGCGACCGGGCGCCGTTATTTCTCCAACGCGGAACTGGTCGTGCACGAGAACGAGCCGCCGCATTGGTTCGACGACGCCGCCATGGCCAAGGCGCCCGAGCGCCAGCAGCGGCTTTATTTCATGTGCGCGCGGGAGCAGATCACGCCGTACAAAGACCGCACGCGGCTGTTTCAGAAGGGCGAGGTGTTTCCCGGCGTCACCGCCATCCCGTGCCACGGCCACACGCCAGGCCACACGTCGTTCCTCATCAGTTCCGGCAACGAGCAACTGCTGATCTGGGGCGACACGGTGCACGTGCCGGAGATACAGACCGCACGTCCCGAAGTGTGCATGGAGTTCGACACCGATCCCGACGCCGCGGCGGTCACGCGCCGGCGCGTGTTCGACATGGTGGCGACCGACCGGCTGGCGATCACCGGCATGCACCTGCACTTCCCCGGCTTCGCTCATCTCATGCGTCGCGGCTCCGGCTATCAGCTCATTCCCGAAGCATGGGAGCAGACGCTGTAATGATGACGGAACTGCCGCCGCTCGACAGTGCCGTTCTGCCGCCGGGTGTCAGCGCGCGCTTCGTCGAGAATGTCAACGGCCTACGCATGCACGTGCTCGAGGCCGGGTTCGAGTCGCCCGGCCGGCCGTGCCTGCTGCTGCTGCACGGCTTTCCCGAGCTGGCCTACTCGTGGCGCAAGGTGATGGGGCCGCTGGCGGCCGCCGGCTTTCACGTGGTGGCGCCGGACCAGCGCGGCTATGGCCGCACCACCGGATGGGACCGCAGCTACGACGGCGACGTCGCGTCGTTTCGTTTGTTTAACCTCGTGCGCGACGCCCTCGGGCTGGTGGCCGCGCTCGGCTATCGCTCGGTCGCGGCCGTGATCGGCCACGATTTCGGTTCGCCGGTGGCGGCCTGGTGCGCGCTGCTGCGGCCGGACGTGTTTCCCGCCGTGGCGATGATGAGCGCGCCGTTTCC